>Ga0123355_10004709_pt1 | contig 19831 bp, 11 predicted proteins | sample TergutEmb28metaG_3_FD_89872 | JGI IMG/M metagenome (GOLD analysis project Ga0123355, IMG submission 89872) | Embiratermes neotenicus P1 segment gut microbial communities from Petit-Saut dam, French Guiana - Emb289 P1 | ecosystem: Host-associated > Arthropoda: Insects > Digestive system > Gut ...
AAATTTTATCCAACATCCTGCTCTCAAGGTTAATTCCATATGCGAAGGAAATTATCGGGGATCATCAGTGTGGCTTTCGACGCAACAGGTCGACTATTGATCATATATTCTGCATTCGCCAAACACTTCAGAAAAAATGGGAATAAAATGAACCAGTTCATCAGCTCTTTATAGACTTCAAGAAAGCTTATGATTCAGTTAGGAAGGATGTCTTATATAAGATTCTCATTGAGTTTGGTATCCCTAGGAAACTTGTAAGGTTAATGAAGGTGAATCTGACCTAAACATATAGCAGTGTCCAGGTAGGTAAGAATGTGTCTGACAGGTTCCCTATTAGGAATGGTTTGAAACAAGAACACGCTCTATCACCAATGCTTTTTAACTTTACTTTAGAGTATGCCATTAAGAGGGTTCAGGTAAATCAGGATGGTTTGAAACTAAATGGTACACATCAGCTTCTGGCTTATGCCGATGATATTAATATACTGGGAGGAAGTATACATACGCTAAAGGAAAATGCAGAAGCTCTAGTAGCTGTTACTAGGGAGATTGGACTGGAAGTAAGTGCTGATAAAACTAATTACATGGTCATGTCTCGAGATCAGAATGCAGGACGAAATCACAGTGTGAGGATTGATAACAGTAGCTTCGAGAGGGTGGAAGAGTTTAAATATTTGGGAACAACTTTAACAAATCATAATTCTATTGCGGAAGAAATTAAGAGCAGATTGAGGTCAGGAAACGCTTGCTATCATTCTGTTCAGAATCTTTTGTCTTCCAGATTGTTATCCAAAAATTTAAAGATCAAGATATGTAGAACTGTAATTTTGCCTGTTGTTTTCTATGGGTGTGAAACTTGGTCGTTGACATTGTGGGAGGAAAGGAAGCTGAGGGTGTTTGAGAACATGGTGTTGAAGAGAATATTTGGACCTAGGAGGGACAAGGTAATGGGGGAATGGAGGAGACTGCATAAGGAGGAGCAAAATGATTTGTACTCCTCACCCAATATTGTGCGGGTGATAAAATTGAGAAGAATGAGATGGGCTGGGCATGTGGCACGTATGGGTGAGGAGAGGGGGTTATATAGGGTATTGCTGGGAAAACCGGAGGGAAGGAGACCACTAGGGAGACCTAGGCGTAGATGGGTGGATAATATTGGGATGGATCTCAAGGAGGTGGGATGTGGGTATATGGAATGGATTGGGTTGGCCGAGGAAAGAGACGGGTGGCGGACGCTTGTGAGTGCGGTAATGAACCTTTGGGTTCCATGAAATGCGGGAAATTTCTTGACTAGCTGCAAACCAGTTAGCTTCTCAAGAAGGACTCTGCACCATGGAGTAAGTAAGTAAAAGGGCCACAAAAGGCTATGACTTGCTATTTTGTCCTTGTGTATGATCCTGTAATATTCAGTGTTATTTTCAAAAATCAGCATAAGATAGCTAAAGCCATTACTTCAGCATCCACCTCTACCACTGAAGTTCCTCCAGAGAGTAGCACCATTTAGTGCATACACATAATTTAATTCTAGCAAGTTACTGGTGTTTAGTATAAACACACATTATGATAAATATCAGCCCAGGTCTGGTTTACTATGCATCACGTATTATGAGATCAAACTGCGCCAATCTTCAATACAGCCATCACATCAGAAGGCATTTAGATTTGTATGCAAAGAACCTTAAGCACTGCCACTAGCCACAGGAAGGGAAGAGTAGGTAAGTACTTTAACGATCGCCATTCTTTTGTGCTGCTATTATCATATGATATAAAAAACAGAGTTAGTCTCCACACAACTTGCAAACAAGAAGCTTACCAACTGATAATAAAATAAGAATTGTGTTTAGAATGAACCTGAGTTTGTATCATATAGGAAGTAAGACCACCACCACCACGCATACTAAATAGAACTCAAATTCAAACATGCATTACAAAGTTGTATGTTCTGATTCCTGAACCCCACCTACTTACCCCAAAAAGTGAAGAGGATATACTATGTACAGTATCACATAACCTGACACAAGGCACCCAACAAAGACTGTGGCACCATCTGTAAGAAACATAATGTGTATACATAAATAAACAGTAATATTTCTATTCTGGTTCAAAGCAGCACTTCAACTTAATGACAAGTGCATAAGGAACTTCGGAAAGAATATGCACTTTGCGTACAGTCCACCCCTGATTTTAGGAAGCACTTATTTCCCTCAACTTACAATGTTCTGCCAATATCAGACAACTGTTTGACAGTTACACTATAACTATGCTGCAACTATTTCTGGGATAAATCTGCCTACAGTAAACAATAATGCTGTAGAAATATTTTTTTTTCAACTAGCAGGAAAACAAAATACTAATAAATCAATCAATCACAGAAATAATGCAAGTGAAAATCTGCAGAGCCACGAAAGTAAACAGAATTATTTGATTTCTGTAAGGCTTTTACCTCCATATATCAAAATGTATAAGCATAAACATCAAGTACAATTACGATGCCATGTTCTTACGCCATTCTTATGGAGACACGAGTCTTCTGGGATGCAAAAGTATGTCATCAAACAAGCAGTTCCAGACATTTTCAGGAACCTCCAGACACAGAAGATGCACTTTAAAACACAGAGAACTGCTCACCTCACAATATACAGCCACTTCCCAGTAGACTTGAATATTCATCACATAACAACACAAGCCAAGCATTACATCAACTTGGTCACGCCCTAAACCGCTGACACAGGTCTTCACATCAAGAACACTACTATGACCAGAATATCAATGGAAGAATAATATTAAAATGTGTTTCACAGAAATATGTTGTGAGGGTGTGAACTGGCTACATTTGGCTCAGAAACAGGACCTCTGGAGAGCGTTTGTGAACACATTAATGTGCTTTTTGTTATACAAATACTGTTGTATACTCCTTGAGGATGACCTAAAAGAGAGGGTCGAAACATGTCAGATCCCTAGTGTTTTAACTGTAAGAACCTTATATTAATATTTTGGTAAATTCTTGACTTTTAAAAGTAATGTACATTCAGGTTCCATAAACTGTAGGAAAAGTTTGTGACTACCTGAAGAACTATTAGATTCTCAAGAAAGACACTACTACATGGAGTGAGCCACTGACTTCATTGTCACATGGTATTTTTAAAACAGATTTAAGTGTATGGTGTAGAGTGTAGACTCACTTACACAAACTTTTTTTTAATTCATCCATCATCTAAATTCTTTAAAAAACATGATGTTTCAGTAGCCATCTCTGCTTCCAAATTCAGGCAAAGAAGCACCTAACCTGACAGGCCCTTAGATCAAGACCACAGCTAGTAACAAGAAAATTGCTATAGAAAAATTAAAACCAACCACAAGACTCACAAGAAAGACTGGAACACTTCACAGGAGAACAGCTGCACACAGACTGGATGTCTATAGTATACTATGTATACCTGCATACATGTAGCATATGTTACATAAATGCTATACACTTTAAGATGTTTACAATGGAAACTAATTATTCACACAGAGATCCTAATAATTTGCATATTATAAATGTAGGTAGGGATCTTTAGTTTAACATCTGAAGACAGCACAACACCAGACCACTGATAATCATATGATAAGCCATAAAACCACAGAATTACACTGTTACATAAACTTTGACTATAATTAAAATAAGTTCACCCTACAGGTTTTGGCAACACATTGTTGCCATCTTCATGAGAGTTTCTTATTAGCAAGTATGCCATTAAAGGTTAAACAAACCATCATTGTAACACAAATACAATACAGTTTCTCACTTTAATCCAGGATTACCCCGTGCTTACTGTTTGTCTCAGACAAATTGTTACAAATCTTTCTTCATTCATATCCAAAGCAATCAATTTTAATTAAATGTTAATGCACACACTGTAAGAAACACTCCTTGCATCTTGATACAATGTTTGATAATGTTTTCAAACTTTAGACTCAAAGAAAGAAAAGTCAGGACACCACAGATAAATTTGGTTTGAAAGTAACTTATAACCTGAAGATGTCAAGGTTTGACTACTTATGATAAGGATTAGAAAATTTAATCAACGAACATAATTACAGTAACCGGTTAGTCTTTCAGGTTTCCTTTTGCTCATACTCAAGGTAATCAACTATTTAGGTAAGTAGTCAATAACACAATGGAGGTTAGGCTCCAACTTTGTATGTAGTGACAAACTGGAGGCCTTATATTTGCAAATAAACATACCATATTTTACAGCCTAAACTCTCTGTTAACTTGCGATACTCACCTTCAAAACCACCATGGCTGTTATCAACGATGGCAACCTCTCACAGCCAATGAACACAATTCACTGCAAAGTCGCATTCTATGCCAATAAGGTTTGTGTAATGTGACTACATAACATGTACAGCTGCAAATTTCGGATTTTTTGACCAGAACCACGATGTTGTAGGTTCTCGGCCATTGTATTGATCTGACAATATCGTAATCAAAATTGCAATAACTTTCCAGGGATCACATACAATCCTTGCCTACTGACCGTATATTGAATCAAAACGCATAATGGCCAAGTTTGACACACACAAAAAATTAAACTTTACAAGTACATCCTCATAAACTACAATTATTAACTAAAAAATACCATGACTATCCCACAACCCAATCTACTAACCAATTTTAGCTGTCAAAGCCATTGAATCGGATCACATCATTTCCAACAACAAATTCAAAATCCTACCACTTACCGCCATTACAGACGATAGCACCACGGCGATGACAATCGATCCGAATCGTAACTATCACTGTGCACAACAACGAAGTAATAATCTGTGAACGAAGTCTGTAATCCATGAACAAAGTGAATCGTAGTAGCTGTGGCTGTACAGTCTTGTGTGAATATGTATGAGATGTGAGAGGTGCGGAAGAGTGGGAAGTGGCGATAGATGTAAACGAACGAGGCAGATCGTAAGACAGACGATGTGGGTATAGCGTAACATTGAGGCGCGTTCGTTCAACCATTGTTGCAGTGGAAAAGCTATAAGTATTACATATTCTGAGTGTATATGTGTACCGTACGTATCCAGCATGCAGTGCGCATGCGCCATTGTCATCCGTGACCAATATGTATGAATATATCCGGCTGTACAGTATTTTTCCACATTATCTCATGAACGGAACGATTAAAAAAATAAAGTTATTGAAATAAGATGCTGATTTTCTGTACATTTTTTTTCTTAAACATTTCTGGGTCTAAGAAGAATTGAGCGAAATGTGGTAAAAAAAATGCGCCGGTCCCAGTGGCCGCTCGCCTGCTGAGATTATGGGTTCGAATCCCACCGGGGGCATGGATGTCTGTCTGTTGTGAGTGTTGTGTGTTGTCAGGTAGAAGTTTCTGCGACGCACTGAACACGCGTCCAGAGGAGTCCTACCGACTGTGATGTGTCGTTGTGTATGATCTAGAAACCTAAAGAATGTGGAGGCCATGGCCCACGTTGGGCTGCAGCGCCACAAAGAAAGAAAGAAGAAAAAAAATTCAAGTAAAGTACCCGTCATTCTTGTCCGATTTTAATGAAACTTGAATTTTCTGGACGGATTTTCGAAAAATACTCAAATATGGAATTTCATGAAAATCCGCCCTGTGGGAGCCAAGTTGTTCCATGCGGACAAACGGACAGACATGACGAAGCTAAGAGTCGCTCTTTGCAATTTTGCGAGCGCGCCTAAAAGTACCTATTGATGTCCGGAGTTTTACCCATGCTGCTACCATGGCAGCAGGCGGAATTGTGGATTATGCAAATTATGGCTGGTGCTGAGCATGGAAATTCATGTAGAAATCTTAAAGAAGTTAGAGATTTTACCTCTTCCCATATGAATACATATTCTTTAATGAACTTAACTGTAAATATCCTACTAGAGTTTTCCTGTACACATTCATAAATAAAGCTCATCTAATATGACCACATGAATGAACATTATTTGTGTTCATTTTATGCAAATCAGGCAAAGTATGGAGAAAATGATTCTGTATTTCAGTGGATGACATAAGCCCTTACATATTTTGCATCACAGCTAATTAACATGACTTTTATTTGATTTCCATTACCAATTTTCAGATCAGTGGTCTACTCTGAGCAAAAGACAAAATGTCCTCAGAAGAATCAACAGTAGAAATGGTACGGAGGAACAACAGAGAGGTGGAATACAAAGGGAGACAAGAGCGCAGACAGATACAAGTAAACAGTATGCGTGAACCGCTGGGTGAATTAGCTAATAGCCAGAAGAGCGTTATGACCGCTGGAGAAGTGAAAACACTGGCTGAGAAGTTGAAACTCAAAAGCCATTTCACAGTTCATGATTTTATACTTCTTAATCAATCACTTTTGCAGAATGAGGAAAATATAATTGCTTTCTTCACAGTGACAGGAGCTTTGCATGCCGTTGTCCGAGAGCTAACAGGTACATTACTTTACTCTTAATTTTGTGTTCAACCTTCTTATATAATCTTATTCTCAGCTTCTTCATATTTAAATCAGCAGTTAATAATCTGAGAACCAGTACACTATCTCATATCACGCAGTCCAAAATAACAGTTTGAAACTCTACCTAAACACCTCAAGATATGTTATTTGCAATATAAAAATTGACGCTTAATGTTATAATAAGGTGAAGGAGACTTGATAATCATTCACTTGAATATTTAAATTTATATTTTATGCAAGTAGAGGTATATGATAACAGTTTGATGAGTAGATGTATAATGAAGAAGAAAGAAACAGTAATTGATTTGCCTTGTGAGATTCTGGACAAGGAAGTAATGACTTTCACTAACTGTTAGATTCCTAAAGGCAACTATTTGTAAAGTAATTTTCTTTTCTGGCTACAGTATTGCATACAGAGCAAAAGGGAGTATAGAATAATTATATTTAGTTTTCCTCTCATCTCATGTGTAACTAAAATACCAACTGCATGGTACAGGATCTTGAGCAGCTGGTACTCATTCACCTGACCAGTAAGTATCTCTTTTCTGTAACCTGAAGTTACATGCTGTTGTCCACAGAAGGTGTTCAATGTATGCTGTCCTGATACAGTTGAACCCAGTTCATCTCTCACAACTTCTTCCTCCTAAAATAAATTTTGTAACATTATTCTTCCATTTATCCCTACACCTGTACAATGGTTGCTTCCCTTTCTCCATCTTAACCCTTTAATGGCGAACGGCCACTAAAGTGGCTACGCAGTGGGCCCTTTAAATAGCCGAACAGCCACTAAAGTGGCCGCGCAGTGAGCCCTTTAAATAGCCGAATGGCCACTAAATTCTGGCGTCAAAGGGTTAAATTATCTGACACTATATAAGCATTATAGTTAAATACCATGTGGCAGTCATCCATGAAATTCCTAGCAGAAGGAATTTTATTACTGTGTGTAGAGGTGTGGTAAAGTAAAACCATTGTGCATTTTCAGGACATAATGCTTCACTTCAGTTGGTTGCTGCCAATTGCTGTTGTAATCTGGCTCTAGGCAATGAGAAAGCATGCGTAAAGTTGACGAAAGCTGCTGCTCCCTACTTAATAACACACTTGGATGGACTGAACAACCACCTGCTGGTAAGATATTCTTGTCACTGCAGTTATGCACACTAAAAGTGTTCTTTTACTTTCAAGTGAGTGATTTTAGCAAGAAAAAATAGTCATCCCAGTATGAGTGAAAATTTGATATTTATAATTTGTTTCATACATCATGAAAGTCTGAAACTGTGATGTCAGGTCCCTTCCCCCCACCTCCCTACAAGCTGACTCAGTTATCTAGCTGATAAGTAATAATAATAATAATAATAATAATATTTATTTACTGCAATTGGGTTGTTACCCGGTGGCAGTGGTAAACTGGTATAGTAATAATGCTCTAGAATGCCATTTATGAAGTACCTGGTTTGAATTTCTGTTACTTTATCAGTCATTCTGAATAACATTTTTCATGCTTTTCCAAATTTTTTCTGCACAGTTGCTACTATAAGGGTAACTTTAAATAGACCATGGCTCTTTCTTTCTTTGTTATAGGCCCTAAGTTATACAGAAAGGGCAAGTTACACATCCCAATAGGAAAGTACAAACTCAACACATAGTTTTTTTTTTGGTGGGGGGGGGGTAAAATTAATCTCATTGTGGTACGTAATATTAAAACTGACACGTGTTGCATCAACCACAACAAATTTTACTAGTCTTGCCAATACATGCTACATGTTTCGTTCTTACTGACTATCCTCAGGCATTGAATATATGAATCTGACGAATATATGATTATATGCACATACGTGTATCTAAATTTGTGAGATGTCACGAATTTTACAATTAATTTTTTAAAGCATATGTTTAATGCCTGAGGATGGTCAGTACAAACGAAATATGTAGCATTTATTGACAAGACTAATAAAATTTGTCGTAGTTGACGGCACACAAACATCAGTTTTAATATGTGTGGGCTTGTTTTGCAACACTGTACTTGTGTTATCACCACTGATAACTGGGTGGCTGGAATGGGCTCTTAGTTGTTAGACACCTCATATTACAAACAGACCTCACATGGTCTCAGTGCAGTTATGAGATTTATTCAGTTGTACACAGCACTTTTTGCAAAGTATGCATCATTGAAGAATACAGTCAAAAGTTTTATAAAAAAAAAATCCCTTGTCAGCAGTGCCATGTAAAAGAACGATGCACAGAAGAGTGGTAAATTATCAAATTACAAGTGTATGGTAGGATACAAATTATATACAGACACTTTTATCCTTCTCAGATGAGGCTTGGTGTATATTAAATTGGAAAGTCAGCAGTCAAAATAACAGTTGTTTGGGTTACAAAATCCGCATGCAGTTCAGAATACATTGAGTGCTCACAAGATATAAGGCCTGCAATTTCTGAAGAAACAAATTCTAACCATTATGCAAAATTCATCCTTGCACCATTCTTCAGGGAATTCACTTAAGAAGAGAAAATGTAGCATAATCCACTGTAATATCAAGAACTGATGGGTCATCATCGAAGAGAAGTTGTTAATTTATCAAGACAAGAGCTTTTTTGTGCACTGAGAAGTTTTTATAGAAGATGTGAGGCCTGCTTAAGAGCAGGAAGTCAACATTCAAGTCTCTGCTATGAAATAAGGTTCAACTGTAGGGAAAAATAGGCTCTTAAATTCCTCATTGATGCAGGCTTTGTACACAATAAAGCTCCAGGGATTTTCTCTCTGTACATCTTATCATTTATGGTGACCATTCCACACCAGTTTACACTAGTCAGCCTCAAATAAAATATTGTCACTAAATACCTTAGGAGTCAAAACAGTAACAAGTTCAGCTAAATTAAAAAATTCTTGATAAGCAGTTTTATACTTTCTGAAATCTCCATTATAATTTTCATTCGTTCATTCATCCATTTATGCATTCATTATTTCATTCATTCATTGGTACTGTATCCAACTTATGTCTATGAGGCTTTACAACCGAAACTTTGCCTGAAATTCTTGTATCCCACAAATGTGTTTCATGTCTGGTTCACCTTCTTGTCTCTAATTTCTGTAATGGTACTGCCTGAATGAAAATAAGCCATGGAGGAATCTTCAAAATATTCTTCATTACATATATATTTCTGATTTCTCTGAGATTTACAGAATGTGCATACAGAATGCTATGTTACAGTTATGTTAACATGGTCTTCATCCCTTTACACACTTCTTAGATGTAATGAGACACTGCAGAATTTATTCTTTAATTCTGACTCCACACACCAGTTAAATGTTTATTGTGTACAGCATACTGGAAGCTTCTACCATCAGTGGTAGTTTGGTATGGTGACTCATATGATCAGTCAAGATAACATTCCCCTTTTTCCTGTGCACTGTGCTCTGAAGGAAAAATGGGCAAGTAGGCATATCTCAACATGTTCACGATCTGACCTGTAGATGCACATGCCTGGTCAACTTCCTCCCTGCAATCACTTTACTCTCAGAGAAAAATAACCTGGCACCCATTGGAAACAAAGTTGGGTGGGCCAGATGTGATAAGACAAATAAAGAAAGTGTGGAATTAACAGTGGCATCTTACAGTGTGCACAGAGCACAGTTTATTGCATATGTTGGCTGAAGATGTAGTGCTCAACTTGTGTTTTGGAGGTGTCAAGTTTACAACTCATCTGCAATACCAACTATTGTGACTGAGGATTTTTTGTCTTTCCTTAGTCCTTCCTTGCAAATAAGCTCATATTAGGCCATGAGTGTATCCTTCTACATCCTTTAATTCATATATTGCTACTCGTAATTGTACATCATTCGATGTTATGTAGTGTGAGTTACTGATTGAGTCATTAAACAAACTATACACATACATGTTCAACGGTTGTTCATTTATGTAAATTTATGTAATAAGATGAGACAGTGAAGACTCTGATATAAATTACTTCATCATTTTTTCCTGTTTGTGCTAAATACATGGTATCAGACACCTCAGCCTGTAGACGTGAGTGAGTATTGATATGAACAACATTAAGTACTGTGTGTCTCTTTCAGGAACTGCTGTAACAAAATTTTAAAAGTGATTCTTTTTAATTTCAGTGTATGATTGAACATACTGATGAGCCTGTAACATGACATTAGTGAAATGTTACTTCATCAGTTCTATGTCTACACCTTTTTCACTTGACCAGTTCACACTGTTACTAGGAACAAGATCAACAAACAAACATGCAATTATAGTGGTGGTGGTGGTTGCCGTGATTATTGTTATTATTATTATTAGTAGTAGTAGTAGTAGTAGTAGTAGTAGTAGTAGTAGTATCATCATCATTATTGAGCAGTTTTAAATATATGTATCTCTTATTCTGTAGGAAGTTTGCATATGGACTTTGGGAAACCTGGCAGGGTCTCATGTCAAGTCCTGGATAATTTTACATGCACAAGGTCTGTTGCCTAAACTGTTACTTTTGGTTACATCATCAAACAGCGATGTGGTACAAGCCACTCTTTATGCCCTCACTCATTATATCAAGACTGGACTATATACAAGTAATCTGAAGTAAGTTGGCAATTAATATGCACAATTTAATAATTTAATCCTTTGCTTACAGCTGTTTGTTTTTTCCTCATTCCTTTCAAGTGAATGCTAGGATGCCTATGATTTCTCCCTCTTCAGTCATTTTCTGTGGTTTCTCAGTCTTTTTTAAATTTTTTTAAAGCCAAACATTAGTACCTCTTAAATATTCACTGTGATATCCTTTGGCATATGTAAAAGTATGCTGCAATTACTAGCCTCTATGCTAGGGACATCAGGTACAAATTTAGTTAACTAAATAAAAAATAGCGGTCATTTGAATTTTCCATTGATTGCAACAGGTTGTTGGTACCCTGTACCCATACATGAATTTTTGAAAGCTTGTAGATAGCTGATAGTATGTGTCCAAGACTGATTCTGACTGCCCAACTTTCAGTAACATTACAGTCCTTGTTAGTAGGCAACAGCCACCTGTTGTCCTGTTTAAACAGTGGAATGATAAAAGTTATAAGACATCCAATGAGCAGTAACTCAGACGTAAAGAGTTTATATTAAACATTGTGGCCTGCCGAATGCTACACCTGCTGCTTGCAGATCTCAGGCCATATACCAGCTACCTCTACAGACAAATGCTTGGATATTATTTTAAAATTGTCCACAACCACTTCTGCAGACTTTCAAATTCATAATCATCCTGTTGTTCTACAGTGTAATGAAACGTACCAGACTGGTACCTCAGAACGGTTGCCACAAACCTGACAATTATTTTCATATTGTGCCTTAGCCTGCCTAGCTGAATACTGGGACAGTACCTTAAAATATGTTCTCACAGTCTCCTTTCAAACCTGTACCCATCCAGCAGGGAAAATTATCTTTATGCCTTTTACGTAATGCGTGCACTATAACCTCATGGGATATCATTACGTAATTCTGTGCACAAGAAAAGTTTGTAAATTTACATCATTTTTTTGTTATAGCCCAACATCACTAAGAAACATCGTGACGAATGTACATCATTTAATGGAAAGCAAAGAGTCTGCTTGTTGGATCATTTATCTTCTTTCTTGTTGTCCTGAATGTTGTGAAGTACTGTTGAGCAACTCAGTTGTCAGTCGAGCAGTTAATCTCTTACGACAATGTGAAATTTATATGGATAGTGACATGAAGGTCTCAAAGACTACAGCTCTTGTGAGGATCCTGGGGAACTTAAGCATTGATAATGGAGCTGCAGAACTGTTACTTACAAGCTCTTCAGTTGTGTCAGTTTTGCATGTGCTTTTGACATCTCCATATTTGCACATACAGCGTGAAACATTGTGGCTTATTGGAAATCTACTGAATCACCCATCTGTTGAGATTCAACTTTTAGCTAAAAATAGCAATTTTGAAGACACCCTAGAACCCTTGTTGAATGACGTTATATCGAAAATTCTGTAGTTGCTTGTAATACGGTAATTGAAGTTTAATTTAGTGTTCCTGATATGCATTACAAATAGTACAATAAACTGTTTGTGTATTCTCAAACAACAAGTTTGGAAATTATGTGTATCATATTGTATTGACATGGCCATTTCTAATTTTGTTTTCTTCCTCCCCTCATTTGGTTACTGTTGTAGAAATATATTATGAGTTTCAAGATAAAAACAAGATTTGTTAATACTGTTTTGGTATTGCTGACTAAGAAGTTAGATTTAATATGCAGTTACCTCACATTCATTTTTACAAATATCTATTCAGTTTGAAGTTACAATCCATTTTAAGTTCTCCTTGATAACAGTTAGCTTAGATCAGGAATGATATGGTTTTCTACTAGGTGGACCATTTTTGTAGGCCATACCAGAGGAGGTATACATTTAGAACAAAACTGTTCCAGTGGTTTTACACATGGTTGTTTACTCTGTTATGACACTGACACAAATTTTCCTGCATATATATTTTAATATCATGTTAACCAGTAAGCATGTAAGACATGGTCTGCCTGCAGCTGAGTTAGGGAAATGTACGAGCTTTTCTAAATCTTTTTGTCACACAGCCATATTCATCACAGGTAGGAGGAATATCTTCAACACAAGAGACTTTTATTATATTGAAATAAACGTTTCCTATAAGTCTAGATAAAGGAGTATTCTTATCTTTCAGGCACTGGAAGAGCTTGTTGTCACAGCCACAGTGTGATCTGTAAATAAGAAAGAAAGTTCATCTCAAGTCACTTTAAAAATATTATTGTCACTTTTGTAGTGGACGTGGCATAGCTCACTCAGGACCCTGACTGAATTGTGGGCTGGACAACCAGAGAATTGGGGTTCATTGCTCAATGGGAGTCAAGAGATTTTTTTCTCTACCACCATGTCTGGGACAGCTCTGGGTCCCAGTGAGCCAATTATCCTATTGGTAGCAGTAGCTCTTACCCTGAAGTTAGTTAAGCATATGAACATATAAGTTTTGAGGTTTTCACAGGGGTGTGGTTGAGGATTCCATTCTCCTGGAATAATGAAGCACAGAAACAACCGTACCATTACTCTTGCAGTATTTACATTTACTACGTATGAGTACAGTATTTCTTTAGCAGTTTGGCTTATTTAATGCACAGTGTTTTGTATTATACTATTATCTTAACTCTCCATCATATTTCATATTGGCTGTTAACATTACCCACATGAAATTATTTCACATATTTACAATAAATTCTCAAAAATATTTTTAAATCCATGTAGTTTTCGCACAACTGCTGTACAATAAGTAGGTTATTTATACTTCATACATTGATATTTGAGAGCTGCGTTGTCACCTGAACAGGTGCATATCTTGCAACTGTGTCAGTATGCAGATGGGTTAACTAATTTTCTATCTTCTAATTAGCACCTCATTTGGATCAGGTCCTCCTGTACTATAACGTTTTCTGTATTGTGAGACAAGCAGTATATTGGATAAAGAACTGATAAAAAGGCATCTATCATAAATCCGTAAAAAAGAATGGATGAAACATTCATGCCTTAAGTGGGATTCGAATGCATGATCATAGTGTTGGAACAGCCAAAGAGTGTGAATCAGCTAGATATGCATCACTGTCATTTATTTCCTTTAAAAAGCATGGTTAGAAAAGTGTGTGTTACAAACTAAAACTTCGTGTGAAAGAGTTAAATGTCTGTATTTATTTTCAGAATGAACACAACCCGTAGAACACTAAATATACATTTGTCATCTACTACATTTTTCATCTGTTGTGACCATCATCAGGTAGACTTCACAACAACATGCATGGCAGTCAAATACTGAGGTGGAGACCTCTCTTGCACAGTTAATACTCCCTATGCTGACAAACCAAGGAATGCTGTATGCATATGTTCAGCACAACTCTACAAATGGAAAATTTGTGCCATACATTACAAAGAAACACTCAGTGTATTAATAACTAAGATGGTGACAAACATGGCCAGTTAAGTGAACCATGTCCATTATACACACCATGAACAGAAACACAGAAGACAATGAAATCTCTTTTATATAAAAATTCAATAGTAAGTTTATTTTTATTTTTAACCAATTTTTTACCACTACTGTATATGTATATGTATATATATATATATATATATATACACACACACACATATATAGTACAGGGTGATTAAAAAATATGGACTCAATTGAACAGTAAACGGCATCTCAACACACGCCAGACAGTTGGTTGCGGTTTTCCAAGTTCGCTGCTCGCTCTACAGGTTGACTTGCATGGGCTACGCTCAAAACTCTCTTGAATTTCTCTCACGTTCTCCTCTGATACACGTGGTCGGCTGGAGCTTTTGCCTTTACACAGACAGCCTATTTGCTCAAATTGGTAGTTCCAACGACAAATGCTCTTCCTCGTTGGAGGTTGAATGTTGAAACGAAGATGAAATGCACGCTGCACATTAGTCGCCCCCTCAGTTTTAATGAACTCACGAACGCAAAAAATCTTGTGTTGCATAGTAGCCATTTTGCTCTCAACTGACGCTGCTGCACGGCTGTGCACTAGGCGAGCGCTCTAGCGGTGATATATGAAAACTTAGGACTTCCTCTTTGAAATGTTATGCAGACCATTCACATACCATGCATAGTTCAGGAAATATAGACGTACGAAATTGAGTCCATCTTTCTAAATCACGCTGTATTATTCTCCTATAGGGAAAAAATAGTCAAACCTTATGTATTTTAATGTATTAACTGTGAAAGGGAAGTTAAAAACAAAATAAAATAGGACAATTAGCAATAAAAAATTGTACATTTGAAAGTGATGTAAATTTTAAATATTTAGGTGTTCTACTCAATGAAGAAAACAATCGCAAATAGATTTTCAAGAAAGAATAAAAAATTCTAACAAAACATACTTTATGCTACAGAATTGTTTAGAAATAAAAATATATTTTAAAAACTGCAATTAAGACTAAAGAACGCAATAATAGACAAAATTTCAACATCTGCATCAGAAACCTGGGTAATAACAAAGAGAAATAGAAAGCAAATAAACATTTTTGAAAGGTATAGAAGAATTTTAGACCCATTATATGACAATGAAAAAGAAAATTGGTGAATATTAACCAATAAAGAAATTTGTGCAATGGTTAAAAACCCCCACTAAAACAGAGACAGTAAGATTAAATATATTATGTTGGTTTGGGCATGCACAGAGAATGGAAGAAAATAGAATTCCCAGAAAAGTATTATAAATGAATTTGGAAACAACGAAATAGACGGCAAGATGACATGAGAGAGGATGGAAAACTAGTTGGTGGAAAAGGGTGGAAGGAAAGGGTATATAACAGAGAGGAATGGAAGAAGCTCCTGAGAACAGCAAGAAATTGTTGCATTCTGCACATGCCAAAGAATGAATGAACTGTGAAAGGGAGGTCTTCACCTCAGTATATTTTTCCGTATATGTTGTTGTGAAGTCTATCTGATGATGGCCAAATGGCGAAACATGTAGCAGATGACAAATGAATATGTAGTGTTCTAAGAGTTGTGTTTGCTCTGAAAATAAATACAGACATTGATTAACAAATGCAATGGGATGATGACAACAAAATTTGGAAAAATTCACTTTATCTGTTGGTCATTGTCCCAGATGCAACTTCCTATATGAATACATGTAAAGATGAAGTTGCCTAAGTGCATTATCCAAATATATAAGGGACATGGAGACAGGGCTTCTCACATTATAGAAAGCAAGATTTATGGAAGTGTACAGTCATCTTCATGATCCAGCCCACCCCTGAAAAAGAGCCGCTGGTATCCATTAAACAGAGGGTTGACTGGATGCCAGAATAAATATGAACATGACTGTAAAGGGAAGTACTCCTTCCAAGATTTTAACCCTGGATGACCAGCTTGAGTCTTCTTACTCTCCAGGTTTGTATAGCTGATGACTATGACAAAGTTATGCAACATAAATCATTCATTTCATTAGTGTTTATAAGTCTAGACTGTAAATTTGGTAATTGAGTCTTAGATATGATTCAGTAACAGTTCTTTAAATGGTCTGTCCACCGCCACTATGTCTATTCCAATGTAGCTACATGTTTCAGTCACAAGTGACCATCATCCCGCTAACACACAACACTTAAAAGAAGGTAAACTTTAAGGCATATAAATTCATCATTCTGATTTTTTACTCTTTGGGATTCTACAAGTTCACAGTTATTACAGTGAAAAAATTGTAAAATTTTATTAGTCAGTTGGTAGCTGATTGACAGTAATAAAGTATCTGTGACTATTTAGCTATTTAAATTGCTTAATACCTATAGGTAGAATTGCTAGATAAATATTAATAGATACTATTGTTCTTTTAATTTCTTGTGATCTTTTTCATAAAAAAAATTAGTCATAGGCATTATCAAGGTATTCCACATTAATTGGTTTGTGTGTGTGTGTATATGTGTATATATATATATATCACTCAGAATGTGGGGGAATTTTCAGTCGTCAGACATTACGTAAATACTGAACATATTGATATCATACAGTACTTAAAAATTCGTGAGTGAAATCACAATAATATAAATACTAAGATAATCAACACTACACCGTATATAACTATACAGGGTTATTTGAAATGATTGTCAGGGTTTTAACAACTTGTCATACACAATAAACTTGAGATGCGTGTTGATGTTTGTAGTATCACAAACGGTTCACATATAGAGCACCTGTAATGTATGTAACAAAAACTTGGAGTGTTGTTCTATTAAATAAAAAAATATATATACTCCTATCTCAATTGTATTGTGTATGACAAGTTGTTAAAACCCCGACAATCATTTCAAATAACCCTGTATTGTCAGAATTAAGAACCCAGAATATCAAGTAGACACAACATGACTGTGAAAAAGGGCAGATTAATGAATGTCAGGTGAAGAGATATGTGACAAATAAACAACCATGGCATACTTCTGTGGTGTCAGCTTCCCCACATTTAGCATGATATATATAAAAACCATCCAAATAACACAGAATACTGTGGTGATGCATGTGACTCTAATTTCTTTATGAAAATGATCACAAGAACTTAAAAAAAGTTTAGTATCTAGTAATATTTATTCAGCAATTCTACCGTTCGGTTTTACACAATTTGACGTCAAATATATGTCTGGCTAAAAAAAAATCACAGAAACCCTGTTACTGTCAATCAGCTGCCAAATGACCAATACAATTTTACATTTTATCATTATAATAAATATGAACATGTGGAATGCCACAGTAAAAAATCAGAATGGTGAATTCATATACATTATATTTTACCTTCTTTTAAGTACTGTATGATAGCCCAATGATGGTCAGTTTGAACTGTAACATGTAGCAACTTTTGAATAAACATGGTTGTGTTGGATGGACCATTTAAAGGTTTGTTACTGAATGTTCCATAGTTCAGTAGGATGAATTCTACCAAATCAACTTAGATATGACAGTTGAACCCACCTACTACAAATTTCCACCACTGACCAATTTCCTGAGCTGCTTCTATTCACAACTTTCCTTTATGTTCTTCCTCCCATTGATCCATGTTCTGTATTGTCATTTTAATGCTATTCTACCATCTTGCTTGGTTTGTTTCAAATGTAACTGAATTTATTTTAGTTATCTGAAAAGATTTTTAAAATGTGTACCTACATTATAATTCCAGCAAATTAGTTATGGAATTCAGAATATAAAATGTCACCCAAACCAATTTATTGAGTTAAACCTGAACAGTTCAGTCAGTAAAACAACTAAGACCTGAACTGCAGTACTTTGTCACTGCACAGCTATGTCTCCTATCTAAAGTAGTTTATGTATGCTTTGTTGCATATAGAGAGATTATACAATCTGTTTTTAATTCCACTAATCCTTATGTCTGATGATAAAGCAGACTTGTTACCACCCCGTCTAGCCAACCATTACGTAAGTAACTGAGTGAAGCTAACTAGGATTTGACTTACTTGGTGTAGAAATGTTCATTAGTGAGATTGTAACGTGTTCTGTATGACTGCACCTTGACAGGACACAAGTCATGAGTACGACAGCATTTGTCCACTTCTTTTTCTCTACCTAAATCAAAATATGTTTTCGCGATATCTGAATTACCGCACCACTTGGTTCCTGCAACAGACAACATTGAAAACTGATTAACTCACCAAGCAATAGAATCCATATTTACCTTCCATTTTCAATCCAGATGTTCCATTTTTTACTTCACGTTCGATGTGTACATTGTGTTGCCTCTATCTAAACTACAAATCCAGAAAATAAAGAATTTTGTAAGAATGATTATTAGTCCTGTGGTTCAGGATTTTCTTTGAACTGTTGACACTTATATGTCTGTTGAAGAAATTACTCAATAACCCAACAAGTGATTGTTGTGCGCACAGAAATCTGCTGTACACTAATCCGATATAGCTGAACCACACAGAACTTATGGTCAGTAATATGTTACCACACAGAGAAAGAGATGAGAGAACAAGTGTGAAGAAAGACGAATGAAGACAACATGGAATTAAAATCTTATAGAGTGAAGAATGTGTGGACTAACAAGGAGATGCCAGAAAGAAGACTTTGAAAATAATGCAGACATCAGGATGCATAATTTCAGATGACAAGAGAAAACATAGTGGGTATGTAAGGACAGTGCAACAATTCTGGCATGCTTGCTGTGTTCTGTTTAAATGCCTTAAAATGTATGAAGTTAAGATTGTAGCAACACAATTACATTTTATTATGATCATTTGTATACAAATCCATACTTCATCTGCCCCATACTGTTGGCCACTTGACAGACCACTTTGCATGACAGCAAGCACCACAGTGTTTGTCAATATTCCAATTTGCTGCAAGTTGGAGCCCATGTGTTTTATTAAAATTCCATGTAGTTAGTACTAGTATTAGGGGTTTACTTACTTACTTATTTACTCCATGGAGCAGAGTCCTTCTTGAGAAGCTAACTGGTTCTGCAGCTAGTCAAGAAATTCCCCGCACTTTATGGAACCCGAAAGTTCATCACCATATTTACAAGTGCCTGCCATCTGTCCCTATCCTGAGCCAACTCCATCCAGTCTCCACCCCCTCCCACTTCCCGAAGATCCATCTTAATATTATCCTCCCATCTACGTCTGGGTCTCCCCAGTGGTCTCTTTCCTTCAGGTTTCTCCACCAGAACCCTGTGCACACCTCTCCCCTCCCCCATACGCACCACATGTCCCGCCCATCTCATTCTTCTCGATTTTACCACCCGCACAATATTGGGTAAGGAGTAAAGATCCCTAAACTCCTCATTATGTAATTTTCTCCATTCCCCTGTTACCTCG
>Ga0123355_10004710_pt1 | contig 19830 bp, 19 predicted proteins | sample TergutEmb28metaG_3_FD_89872 | JGI IMG/M metagenome (GOLD analysis project Ga0123355, IMG submission 89872) | Embiratermes neotenicus P1 segment gut microbial communities from Petit-Saut dam, French Guiana - Emb289 P1 | ecosystem: Host-associated > Arthropoda: Insects > Digestive system > Gut ...
AAGGAGCTGCAGGTGCCGGTGATCGCGCTGTCGCAGTTGAATCGCGCGGTGGAGCAGCGCGAGCACAAGAAGCCGGTGATGTCGGATCTTCGTGAGTGTGTCACCGGGGATACGCTGATTTGTCTGACCGACGGACATCGACTACCGATCGCGGACCTGGTCGGATCTGAGCCTGAGGTGTGGGCCATCGACGAGCATCAGAGGCTCACGCGCGCCCGCTCCGATAAGGTCTGGAAGGTCGGTCCTCGACCCGTATTCAAGGTTCAGCTCGCTAGCGGTCGATCGATCCGGGCAACGGCCGAGCATCGGTTATTGGCGGGTGCGGGCTGGACGGCCGTGAGTGCACTGAAGGGGGGCGATCGACTTGCTTTGGCACGTCGGCTGCCAGAGCCGGTTGAGCCGCAGGAGTGGCTGGATCATTGCGTGGTTCTGCTGGCGCACCTGGTCGGCGACGGAAGCTACGTCGCGCATCAGCCGCTGCGCTACACGACGGCTTCTGAGGAGAACAGCTGCGCAGTGCGTGGCGCCGCAGAGATGTTCGGCTGCCGCGTAACGCGGCGCGAAGGCGTCGGCAACTGGCACCAGCTGGAAATAAGCGGCAACGGCAATCGGTGGTCGCCCTTCGGGGTCGGTAAATGGCTGAAGGACCTCGGCATCTTCGGGCAGCGGTCGCACGAGAAACACTTACCCGCGGGCGTGTTTTCGTTGCCCAATAGCCAGATTGCCCTGTTGTTGCGCCACCTCTGGGCTACCGACGGTACGATTTCGCTGTGCAAACCGGGGCGACGTGGCGGCCACGGCGTGAACTTCTCAACATGCAGTCGCCGCCTCGCTGCGGATGTCGCGGCGCTGCTGCTGCGGTTGGGCGTCGTGTCTCGGACTCAAACCGTGAAGGTGGGCGACTATCGTCCCCTCTATATGGTTTGCGTGAGCGGTGCCGAGTCGCAGAGGACCTTTCTGCAACGAGTCGGAGCATTTGGTCCCCGTCGCGCGCCGGCACAGCGGCTGGCCGATGCGCTGCGTGACGTGCGTGCCAATACCAACGTTGACACACTCCCACTCGAGGCGTTTGCCGCAGTACGCGCGGAGATGCGCCAGCAGGGCATCACTCAGAAGGCCATGGCTCGCATGCGCGGCACCATTGGCTCGTCGAACTTCAGGTATTGTCCCAGCCGCGCGCAGATGTCGAGTTATACGGAGCTGTTGGGCTCTCCCGAGCTCACCGAGTGGTCGTCATCCGATCTGTTCTGGGACCGAATCGTTGCCATCACACCCGACGGCGAAGAGGACGTGTTTGATCTGACGGTTCCCGGTCCGGCATCTTGGTTAGCCGACGGTGTTGTATCGCATAACTCGGGTAGCCTTGAACAAGATGCAGACATGATCCTGCTCATTTACCGCGAAGAAGTCTACGACCGCAACACCACGAAAAAAGGCATCGCGGAGATCGATCTCGTCAAGCACCGCAACGGCGAGATCGGCATGTTCCTGCTCACGTTCCAGGGACAGTACACGCGCTTCGCCAACTACGTGTCTGATTCGTACGCCGAAGGCGTGTTGCGGTGAGCCGGCTCATCCGGGCCGTCATCGACACCAACGCCCTGCGCCACAACCTGAGCGTCATCCGCGCCCGCGCCGGGCGCGCCAGGGTCATCGCAGTCGTGAAGGCCAATGCCTACGGGCACGGCCTGGTGAGCGCGGCTCGCGCGCTCGAGAGCGCCGACGCCTTCGCAGTGGCGCGGCTGGAAGAAGGGCTGGCGCTGCGCGCGGCCGGCATCGACGCGCGCATCCTGGTGCTGCAGGGCGTGTTCGCTGCCGCGCAGCTGGAGGAGGCCGCGCACGAGCACCTTGATCTGGTCGTGCACGATGCGCTGCAGATCGAGTTGCTCGAGAGCTCCGCGGCGGCGGACCGCTTTGCGCTGTGGCTCAAGATCGACAGCGGCATGCACCGCCTGGGCTTTGCGCCGCGCGAGTTTGCCGCGACGCTGGCACGCATCCGTCGCCTGAGGCCGGCGCCGCGCGAGCTGCGCCTGCTGACGCACCTGGCGTGCGCCAACGAGCGCGACCGGCAGGTCACGCAGGCGCAGCTGGAGTGTTTTCGCGCCGCGACGCGCGGCCTCGATTATGAGGCCAGCATCGCCAACTCAGCCGGCCTCTTTGGCGACGTGGCCCTCGGCGGCCATTGGGTTCGCCCTGGGCTTGCGCTCTATGGCGCATCCCCGTTCGAGGACTGCACCTCGGAGCGGCTCGGGCTGAAGCCTGCGATGACGCTATGCAGCACGGTGATTGCGCTGCGCCACGTGGCCCGCGGCAAGTCGGTCGGCTACGGCGCTGCCTGGGTGGCAGCGCGTGATTCGATCATCGCCACCGTGGCGGGCGGCTACGGCGACGGAGTGCATAGGAGCCTGCAAAGCGGCACGCCGGTGCTGGTGGGTGGGCAGCGCGCCTCGCTCGCGGGCCGGGTGTCGATGGATATGCTGGCCGTAGATGTCACGGGGCTGCCGACGGTCGAGGTCGGCGCGCCGGTCGTGCTGTGGGGTGAAGGACTGCCGGTGGAAGAGGTGGCACGCCACGCCGGTACCATTGCCTACGAGCTGCTCTGCAGCGTGAGTCAGCGCGTGCCGCTCGAGCTGCGCTGAAGCACGCGCGCGCGCCCGGGTCGTGCAGCCGGGAAGCGCCTCCGGCGGCTCAGTTGATGAAGAACCCCATCTTGACGCCCGCGAGCTGGATGACGTCGTTGTCGTTGAGCCTGGTTGCCTGCGCGCCGATTGGCGTGCCGTTCAGAAGCGGAAACTCGTTCTCCTTGCTGCTGTCGACGTGCACGATGTAGTAGGCCCCCGAGCGGCGCGTGATGGCGGCCACCTGCACCCCCGGCCGGCCAAGCGTGGTGAGTGCCTTGCTGAGCTCGACCTCGCGACCGGCAAAGGCTCCCGACAGCACCTGCAGCTTCGCTTTCCCGAGCGCCGCGGCGCCGTTGGCGAGCGTGCGCCCCGGCGCCACGAAGCTGCCACCGATCTCGTCGGGTGTTTCGCTGGGGCTGCGCAGCTTGTCGACCGCGCGGGCGGAAGGCTGACTCACCATGCTCTTCTCGAGCTCGTCCTGCTGCTCCTCGTCCTCGACGAAGCGCAGCTGGTGGTGCCCGACCGTGATCACGTCGCCGTGCTGCAGGGCATGTTTCTTGATCAGCTTGCCGTTGACGTACGTGCCATTGGTGCTGTTCAGATCTTCGAGGAACGAATCGTTGAGGATGTTGATGATCAGCGAGTGATGCCCGCTGACTGCGGCGTTGTCGATGCGGATGTCGTTGTCAGGGAGGCGCCCGATGGTGTACCGCTCCTTGTCCATGTCGTATTCCGCAGAAACCTGGCCGTCCAGGCTCAAGACCAACCTTGCCATGTTTTTTGCCTCTACCCGAGGTCAGCCGAACCAACCCAGGATCTTGTCGAAAATCTTAGTGCGCGCCGGAAAGGCCTCGATGATGTGCGCCATGAGCACCGATACGTTGTCGCGCCCCCCATGGTCATTTGCCAGTTTAATCAATTGCTTGGCAACGGTATCCAGATTCGCACTAAAGGTATTTATGGTCAGATGGATATCTCTGTCCTCGACCATATCCGACAGCCCGTCCGAGCACAGGACGAACACCTCCCCCCTGCTGACCGGCACTTCCTGGATCTCTACCTCTACGCTCGGCTCGACGCCGAGCGCCCGTGTGACGTAGTTCTTGTTCGACGCGCGCTGCGCCTCTTCCGCTGAGTAGAAGCCGCGGTCGACCAGCTCCTGCAGCAGGGAATGGTCCATGGTCACCTGCTCGAACTTGTCCCCCCGCTGGCGGTAGAGCCGCGAGTCGCCCACGTGGGCGATGGTGACCTTGTTGTCGAAAAACAGCGCCGCCACCACGGTGGTGCCCATGCCTTCGCACTGCGCCTGGGTGTGCGCGGTCTGGTAGATGATCTTGTTCGCACGAGTGATGGCATCGCGCAGGATGATGTTGGGGCGCGACAGGCCCGATTCGCGGTCGCCGATCGACAGGTCCTCGCGTTCCACCTGCTCGCGCACCAGGTTGACGATGGTCTTGACGGCGATGCCGCTCGCGACCTCGCCGGCGTTGTAGCCTCCCATGCCGTCGGCAAGGACCAGCAGGCCAATGTCCGGATCGACCGCGATGGTGTCCTCGTTGTGCTCGCGGACCTTGCCGGTGTCGGTCAGCCCCACGAAGCGCAGCTTGTCTCGCAAGCTCATGCGATGCCCCGGCCCGGCCGTGGTCCGCCAATGGTGATACGCGTCACTTTCCCGTCCCCGATGCGAGCCGGCATAAGTTAGCATCGCCGGCCGGGGACTCCGCGAGGTTCAAGTCACAAAAGACGCCTTTCGGCCGACCCCGGGCGCGAATCCTAGCTGAAAGTCGACGGAAGGCGCATCGATGGCACGCGCAAGTCCGGTGTTTGTCTGCAGCTCCTGCGGAGGCGAAACCCTCAAGTGGCAGGGCCAGTGTCCGCTGTGCGGGGAGTGGAACTCGCTCGAGGCGCAGAACCTCGCGAGCGTGCGCCCGCGCGTTCCCGCAGCCGTGGTCACCTTGAGCGCCGGGACGCACCTCGCCGCCTCGGCCGGTCGCCTGGCCAGCGGTGCTGCGGAGCTCGACCGGGTGCTCGGAGGCGGCATCGTGCCGGGCGCGGTGATTCTTCTCGGGGGTGACCCCGGCATCGGCAAGTCGACGCTGCTGCTGCAGGTGGCCGCGTTCGTGGGCGGCTCGCGGACGGTGCTGTACGCGAGCGGCGAAGAGTCGGTGGCCCAGGTGAGTCTGCGGGCTCAGCGTCTGTGCTTGAGCGCGGACGGGCTGGGACTGGTCGCAGAGACCGACCTCGCGGCAATTCTCGCGCTCGCGGCCGAGCGCCGCGCGGCCGTGCTGGTAATCGACTCCATCCAGACCGTGCAGTCCGGCAGCGGCGGTGCCGGGGCGGGCGCAGTGTCGCAGCTGCGCGAGTGCACGGCGGAGCTGGTGCGGTTTGCCAAGTCGAGCGGCACCGCCGTGGTGATCGTCGGCCACGTGACCAAGGAGGGCACGCTCGCCGGTCCGCGTCTGCTCGAGCACCTGGTGGACACGGTGTTGTACTTCGAGAGCGAGGCGGGCAGCCGCTATCGCATCGTGCGCGCCACCAAGAACCGCTTTGGCGCCGTGAACGAGCTGGGCTTTTTCGCCATGACCGCCGGCGGACTGAAGGAAGTGAAAAACCCGGCGGCGATTTTCCTGGCGCGTTCGCCCGCGCCCGCGCCCGGCAGCATCGTCACGGTGACGCGTGACGGCGGTCGGCCGCTGCTGATCGAGCTGCAGGCGCTGGTGGATCGCATGCGCTTTGGCGCACCGCGCCGCATCGCGCAGGGCCTCGATGCCAACCGCCTCGCGATGCTGCTCGCGGCGGTCAATCGCCATGCGGGCGTGTCGCTGCAGGAGCACGACGTGTTCGTGAACGTCGTCGGAGGAATACAGATCGGCGAGACCTCGTGGGACCTGCCGGTGCTGATCGCGCTGGCCTCGAGCCTGAACGGTCGGGCGGTGCCGGCCGAACTGATCGCTTTCGGTGAGATCGGACTCACGGGCGAGGTGCGCCCGGTGGCGTACGGCGATGAGCGCCTGCGCGAGGCGCAGGCGCAGGGTTTTCGCGTCGCGGTGGTGCCGCACGGCAACGCACCGCGCAAACCGTCGCCGGCGATGCGCGTGGTCGCGGTGACGCGCATCGGCGAGGCGCTCGCGGCGGCGCTGGCGCACTGACTGGTCAACCTGTCGGATTTGCGTTGCACAAACTGAGGCAGGGCGCAGCCGGCGGCCGCAGGCCAGTTTTTCCCATGATCTACGCGGGCTTCGGCAGCGCGGGCGCCCGCACCCGCACCGTACGGATGGCGTTTTCCCCGAGCTGCAGGACCTCGAACTCGTAGTTGCCGACCCGCACCATGGTGCCCGCGTCCGGAATGGTCTCCAGCTGCTCGAGCAGCAGCCCGTTGATGGTCTTCGGTCCTCCGGTCGGCAGCTGCCAGCCGAGCGCCCGGTTCAAGGCGCGGATGGTGGCGCTGGCGTTGACGATGAACACCCCCGGCTGCTCGGCGTGCACGTCCTTGTGGGTGATGGTCGCTGGATCGGTGGTGAACTCACCGACGATCTCCTCGAGGATGTCCTCGAGCGTGACCAGACCCTCGATGTCGCCATACTCGTTGACCACGAACGCAAAGCGCCGGCGGTTGCGCTGAAAATGGCCGAGCTGCACGGTGAGCGGGGTGCCCTCGGGTACGAAGTACGGCTCGCGGCTCCTGGCGATCTCGATGAGCCGCTCGCGGGTCAGCGTGCCGCGCACCAGCTCGCTGGCCACGCGTTTCATGTGCAGGAGGCCGATGAGATTGTCGAGCTCGCCTTCGTACACCGGCAGCCGCGTGTGCGGCGTCTGCCGCAGCTGATCGAGGATGTCCTCCCAGCTCTCGCTTACGTCGACACCCGAGATCTCCTGACGCGGGATCATGATGTCGTTCACCGTGATGCGCCCGAGATCGAGAATCGACAGCAGCATCTGCCGGTGACGTTGCGGAATCACCGGCGCCGCCTCGCTCACCACCGTGCGCAGCTCTTCCGCGCTCAGGCTCTGCGAGCTGCTGCGCCTGCCTCCCACGCCGAAGAGACGCAGGAAGCCGTAGGCGAGCCTGTTGGTGAGCCACAGCGCCGGGCGCGTGACCAGCACCAGCACGCGGTAGATCCCGGCGGCGTGCAGGGCCACCCCTTCGGGGTTCGAGGCCGCGTAGATTTTCGGCGCGAGCTCGCAGAACACGATGACCACCACCGTGAGCAGCGCGCCGGTGAGCGGCACCGCGTAGCGCTGCCCGGTGCGCTGCGCGAGCACCGTGGCGATCGCGGAGGCAAATACGCTCGCGGCGGCAAGAATCACCAGGTTCGCCCCCAGCCACTCATCCGGCTTCTGCAACAGCCGCTCGAGCGTGCGCGCCCTGCCCGAACCGCCCTGCGCGCGGTGCCGGATGCGGTACCGATTCACCGACAGCATCGCAACCTCGGTGCCGGAGGAGAAGGCGACGATAACGAGCATCACCAGCAGCGCCAGCAGCAGCGGGGTGGTCGAAGCGAGGTTCAAGGCGGAGCTCCTCAGGAGTCGGTCGCACTAAGGATAGTAGGTGTCGGCGAAAGCGGGAAAATCGCTCTGACGACCCTATAATTATCGGTTTCGTTCTTCAGCTCGTCACACGGGTAGCTATGTTCGACAACCTGACGGCACGCCTGTCGCGCACCATCGAGAGTCTGCGCGGCCGTGGCCGCATAACCGAGGACAACGTCGCCGAGACGCTGCGCGAGGCGCGCGTCGCGCTGCTGGAAGCGGACGTCGCACTGCCGGTGGTGAAGGCGTTCATCGAGTCGGTCAAGGCGAAGGCGCTCGGCGCGGAGGTGCTCTCGAGCCTGACGCCGGGGCAGGCGTTCATCGGCATCCTGCACGCGGAGCTGGTGCAGCTGATGGGCGGGGCGGGGACGTCCTGGAAGCTGCACGCGACGCCGCCGGTGGTGCTGCTGCTCGCGGGACTGCAGGGCGCCGGCAAGACCACCACTGCGGCGAAGCTTGCCCGCTTCCTGATCGAGCGCGAGAGGAAGCGCGTGCTGCTCGCCAGCACCGACGTGCGCCGCCCGGCGGCCATGCTGCAGCTCGAGCGGCTGGCCGCACAGGTGCACGCCGACTATTTTCATGCCGCAAGCGACGCGACGCCCGCGGCGATCGCGCATGCGGCGCTCGAGCGCGCCCGCGGCGGTGTCTTCGACGTGTTGATCGTCGATACCGCCGGCCGGCTGCACGTCGATGAGGCCCTCATGGCCGAGGTGCGCGACATCGATGCCGCAGTGGGCGCGAACGAGCGGCTGTTCGTGGTGGATGCCATGGCCGGTCAGGACGCGGTGAATGCTGCGCGTGCCTTCGGTGCGGCCCTCGATCTCACCGGGGTCATCCTCACCAAGGCCGACGGTGACGCTCGCGGCGGGGCGGCGCTGTCGGTACGGGAGGTCACCGGCAAGCCCATCGTTTTCATCGGCGTGGGCGAGAAGACGGAGGCCCTCGAGCCCTTCGATCCGGAGCGCATGGCCTCGCGCATCCTCGGGATGGGCGATGTGGTGAGTCTCGTCGAACAGGTGCACCGCCAGGTCGATCACGCCGAGGCGCAACGCCTCGCCCGAAAGGTGGTCAAGGGTAAGACGTTCGACATGGCGGACCTGAGGAGCCAGCTCGAGCAGCTCCAGAGGATGGGCGGGGTGGGGGCGCTGCTCGACAAGCTGCCCGGCGCGGTGACCCGCAAGGGCATGTCGGGGGACCAGGGGGACCGGGAGCTGCGCCGGCAGATCGCCATCATCAACTCCATGACCCCGCGTGAACGGCGCAATCCCGCAATCATCGACGGCTCCAGGCGGCGGCGCATCGCTGGTGGTTCGGGGGTGCAGGTTCAGGACGTCAACCGCCTGCTCAAGCAGTTCCAGGAGATGCAGCGCGTCATGAAGAGCATGAAGGGTGGGCGGCTGCGTCAGCTGATGGGCGCCTTCAAGGGTGGCCTGCCGCCGGGTTTTCCGGGCCGTTGACAGCCGGCACGCAGGGTGCCGGCCAGGGACTGGCCGGCACAAAAACGGCCGCCAATGAACGGCACGGCCCAGCCGGCAAAAGCCGCGCCTTTTGCCGGCGGAAACGAAGCTACTGTCCGAAAAACGGACGCAGGCCGTTTTTCCAATGGATAAGAAAACTGGCGCAGATTTCGCATGTTGCGTAGAATCCGCGCTCTTTTTTGGGCGGCCCTTCGGGGCGCCCGCCAGTACGAGAGCGATACGATCATGGTAACCATTCGCCTGACGCGGCGCGGGGGGCGCAACCAGCCCTTCTATCACGTCGTCGTGACCGATAGCCGCAAGCGCCAGGGAGGCCCAAGCCTGGAGCACGTGGGCTTTTTCAATCCGATTGCCCGCCGCGGCGAGCAGAAGCTCAAGCTCGATCTGCCGCGCATCGACTACTGGGTCGGCAAGGGCGCACAGCCCTCGGACCGGGTGCGCACGCTCGTGGCCTCCTATCGGAAACAGGCGACGGCCTGACCGCGCCGCGGAGGCGGGCGCCTGAGCCAACCTCCCGGGTGGACGAAGCGAGCGTGGCGTGGATCGAGCTGGGGCGTCTGGGTGCGCCCTACGGGATCAAAGGCTGGATACACGTCGAGTCGCACACCGATCCTCCGCAGCGGCTGTTGGAGTATCGGGAGTGGGTTCTGCGGCTCGCGAACGGCGAGCGGGTGAGGCGCCGCGTGGCGGCCGCGCGGGTGCACGCCCGCGGGCTGGTCGCGCAGCTGGATGAGGTTCGCACGCGCGATGAGGCTGCGGCGCTCACCGGCGCGGTAGTCGAAGTGGATCGCGCAGCGCTGCCCCCGACGGGCGAGCGCGAATACTACCGCGCGGACCTGGTCGGGTTTCGCGTCCGCAACCTGCAGGGAGCGGACTTAGGTTGGGTGAGTCACTTCGTGGACGCCCCGGCAGGGGCGGTGATGGTGACACGGGCGACCGACGGAACCGAGCACTGGGTGCGGGCTGCCCCTCCGCACCTGCGCAGGGTTGACACGGCGAGGCGCGAGATTGTGGTGGACTGGCCGGCGGAGCTGGAATAGAAGGCTCCATGAAGATCGAGGTGGTCACGCTGTTCCCGCGCATGATCGCGGGAGCACTCGAGTTTGGCATTGTGGGGCGCGCGGTCGGGCGGGGGCTCCTGAGTGTGGGCACCGAGGATCCGCGCGCACACACCGCTGACGTGCACCGCACGGTGGACGACCGGCCGTACGGCGGCGGTCCGGGCATGGTGATGAAGCCCGAGCCGCTGCTCGCTGCGATCCGCGCGGCCCACGCCCGTCTGCCGGCGGGCAGCCCGCGCGTGTACCTGTCGGCGCAGGGTGAGCCCTTCAGCCAGGCGCATGCCCGGGAGCTGGCGCTGCTGCCGGGGTTGCTGCTGGTGGCGGGGCGATACGAGGGCGTGGATGAGCGCGTGATCGAGCTCGGCATCGACCGCGAGCTGTCGGTTGGCGACTACGTTCTCTCCGGGGGGGAGCTGCCGGCGCTCACGGTCATCGACGCGCTGGCGCGGTTGCTTCCCGGGGCGCTGGGAGATGAGCGCTCGAGCGACGAGGATTCGTTTGCCCAGGGGCTGCTCGACTGGCCGCACTACACCCGGCCGGAAGTGTTCGAGGCCCGGGCGGTGCCGCCGGTGTTATTGTCCGGGGATCATGCCGACATCCGCCGCTGGCGGCTGGCGCAGGCGGTGGCCCGTACGGCCAGGCGGCGGCCGGACATGTTGACGGGAGCGCAGCTCGCACCTGAGGCGCGGCGCGCACTGCATGAGTTTAACGCCGGCGGCGGCAGTGAGCCCGCCGCACGGGCCGCTGGCGCGGCCGCAGGCGAAGATCGAGGTGAATGACATGAGTAAGATAGTGCAGGACATCGAAAAGCAGCGCATGACCCGCGAGGTGCCGGAATTCAAGCCCGGCGACACCGTGGTCGTGCAGGTCAAGGTGGTGGAAGGCGACCGCGAGCGCGTGCAGGCCTACGAGGGCGTGGTCATCGCCAGGAGCAACCGCGGGCTCAACTCCTCCTTCACGGTGCGCAAGATCTCCCACGGGGAGGGTGTGGAGCGGGTGTTCCAGACCTACAGCCCGGCGATCAGCGACATCACCGTCAAGCGTCGCGGCAACGTGCGCCGCGCCAAGCTCTATTACCTGCGCGACCTGTCGGGCAAGGCGGCGAGGATCGAGGAGAAGATCTGAGGGCGTTGGCCGCTGGCGCACGCGCCGCCGGCAGCGCAGGAGAGTTGGATCATGACGCCCCGTGTGTTCTTATCCGGCCTGTGGCGCGGCCTGGACGGGCTGCGCAAGGTGCTGCACCTCATCGTGCTGCTGGCCATCTTCGGGGTGCTCCTGCTGTTGCTGCGCGGCGGTGTGCCGCGCATCCCGGCCAAGGCGGCACTGCTGGTGGCTCCCGAGGGACGGCTGGTCGAGCAGCTCACCGGGCAGCCGCTCGAGCGCGTGCTCCAGGAGGCGCGCGGTCAGTTGCGCCCGGAGACGCTGCTGTGGGATCTGACCGACTCGATCCGTGCCGCCGCGAGCGACCCGCGCATCCCGGTGCTGGCGCTCGACCTCGAGAAGTTCGAGGGCGGCACGACGCCGTCGCTCGCTGAGCTCGCGGGCGCGCTGCGCGAGTTTCGCGCTAGCGGCAAGAAGGTGATCGCCTACGGCACCGAGCTCACACAGGAGCGCTACTACCTCGCCGCGCAGGCCGACGAGATCGATCTGGATCCGATGGGCTTCGTGCTCATCTCCGGCTATGACCGCTACGTCAACTACCTCAAGGATGCGCTCGACAAGCTCGGGGTGGACATCAACATATTTCGCGTTGGCACCTTCAAGAGCGCCATCGAGCCCTTCACGCGCAGCAACATGTCGCCCGAGGACCGCGAGGCGAGCCGCCAGTACCTGGGCGCGATGTGGACGAATTACCAGGACGCGATCACGCACGCCCGCAAGCTGCCGCCCGATGCGCTCGCCAAGTACGTCGACTCGCTGTCGAAGACCGTACCGGCCGCCGGCGGGGATGCGGCGCGCGTCGCCCTGCAGGCCGGCCTGGTCACGGCGGTGCAGACGCGGCTCGAAGTCGAGCGGCGCCTCATCGACATGGTGGGACGGGATGACTCTCGGGGCGATTCCCAGGGATCCTTCCGTTCGGTGTCGACCGATGACTACGTGCGCTTCGCCCGCGCCCAGAAGAAATCCCGCGCCGATGGCAAGCCGAGGGTTGGCGTCATCGTCGCTGAGGGTGAGATTCTCGACGGCGAACAGCCCCCGGGCACGATCGGCGGGGATTCCACCGCACAGCTGATCCGCAGGGCGCGCCTCGACAAGGACGTGAAGGCGCTGGTCCTGCGCGTCGACAGCCCGGGAGGGAGCGTCCTCGCCTCGGAGCAGATCTACCGCGAGCTGCAGGCGCTGCGCGCCGCCGGCAAGCCGGTGGTGGTGTCGATGAGCGGCTACGCGGCATCGGGCGGCTACTACATCTCGGCGCCAGCGGACGAGATCTGGGCAAGTCCCTCGACCATCACCGGCTCGATCGGCATTTTCGCCATCATCCCGACGATCGACCGCACGCTCGGCAAGATCGGCATCAGCACCGACGGTGTCGGCACCACGCCGCTTGCGGGGCAGCTGCGCATCGACCGCCCGCTCGGCGCCGAGGCGCGCGTGCTGCTGCAGTCGCAGGTCTCGCGCGGCTACGACGAATTCCTGGAGCGGGTGTCCAGAGGACGCAGGAAGACGCGCGAGCAGGTGGATGCCATCGCGCAGGGACGTGTATGGGCGGGCACGGATGCGCACCGCTTGGGGCTGGTCGACCAGCTCGGTTCCTTCGATGAGGCAGTCAAGGCCGCCGCGCGGCGCGCCAAGGTGACCGACTACGCGACCACGTTCCTCGAGCCCGAGCTCACCTGGGCCGAGCAGCTGGCGCTCGCGCTCAGGTCGGACCTGACGCGTATCTCGCTCCGCGCCGCACCCGGCGAAGTGGCGCTGGCAGATCTGGCGCAGCGCTTCGATCCGGTGACCCGCGAGGCCGAGCTCCTCGCCCGTTTCAGCGCTCCCAACCGCCTGTACGCGTACTGTTTCTGCGAGCTGCGGTAGTCGATGCTGTGCCGGCCTGTCCCTGGCCGGGCGCGCGGCAGCTACAGCGTCGACCAGTCGAGGATGACCTTGCCCGACTTGCCCGAGCCCATGATCTCGAATCCCCTGAGGTACTCCTGCAGCGGCAAATGATGCGTGATGATGGGCTCGAGCTTCAGCCCGCTCTGCAGCAGGCTCGCCATTTTGTACCAGGTCTCGAACATTTCCCGCCCGTAGATCCCCTTGAGTGTCAGGCCCTTGAAGATGACCTGATTCCAGTCGATGGCGGTGTCCTCCGGCGGAATGCCGAGGATCGCAATCGAGCCGCCGTGATGCATGGTCCGCAGCATTTCCCGGAACGCAGCCGGGTTACCCGACATCTCCAGTCCGACATCGAACCCCTCCTGCATGCCGAGATCCTTCATGGTCTGGTCGAGGGATTCGCGTTGCACGTTGATGGCGCGCGTGGCGCCCATGCGGCGCGCGAGCTCCAGGCGGTAGTCGTTGACGTCGGTGACCACCACGTGCCGCGCTCCGGTGAAGCGCGCCACGGCAGTCGCCATGATGCCGATGGGACCTGCGCCGGTGATGAGCACATCCTCGCCGACCATGTTGAAGGCGAGGGCGGTGTGCGTGGCGTTGCCGAAAGGGTCGAGGATCGCGGCGATGTCGTCCGCGATCGAGTCCGGGAGCTTGAAGGTGTTGCCGGCCGGGATCGCCAGGTACTCGGCAAACGCCCCCGGGCGATTGACCCCAACGCCCACGGTGTTGCGGCACAGGTGCCGCCGGCCGGCGCGACAATTGCGGCAATAGCCGCAGGTGATGTGTCCCTCGCCCGAAACGCGGTCGCCGTTCTTCAGCCCCTTCACTTCCGAGCCGATCTCGACGATGCGCCCGCAATACTCATGACCGATGGCCATCGGCACCGGGATGGTCTTGCTGGCCCACGCGTCCCAGTTGTAGATGTGCATGTCGGTGCCGCAGATGGCGGTCTTCGCGATCTCGATCAGCACGTCGTTCGGCCCTACTTTCGGCTCCGGGATGTCCTCGAGCCAGATGCCGGGCGCCGCCTGCTGCTTGACCAGTGCCTTCATGTCGCTCTCATTGTCGGGGACGGTGGCGCGCTTCTCGAAGCGTCGCCGCGGTCAGTGGATCACGCCAAGATCCCGGCCGACGCCGCCGAAGGCCTCGAGTGCCTGAGCGAGCTGCTCGCGGCTGAGCGCAGCGGACATCTGCGTGCGGATACGCGCCTGGCCCTTCGGCACCACCGGGTAGGAGAAGCCGACGACGTACACCCCGCGCTCGAGCAGCGCATCGGCCATGCGGCCGGCGAGGGCGGCATCGCCGAGCATCACCGGGATGATCGGGTGCTCGCCGGGCTTCAGGTCGAAGCCCGCGGCGGTGAGTCCTGCGCGGAAGAAGCGCGTGTGTTCGAACAGCCGCGCGCGCAGTCCGCTGTCGTGCTCGAGCAGCTCGAGCACCGCCAGGCTGGCCGCGGCCACCGCTGGCGGGATGCTGTTGGAGAACAGGTAGGGCCGCGAGCGCTGCCGCAGCCAGTCGATCACTTCCGCCCGCGCGGCGATGTAGCCGCCGCTGCCCCCGCCGAGGGCCTTGCCAAGGGTCCCGGTGAGGATGTCGATGCGCTCGGCGACGCCGCAATGCTCGGGAGTGCCGCGGCCGCGCGCGCCCATGAAGCCGGTGGCGTGTGAATCATCGACCATGACCAGCGCGTCGTACCGGCCGGCCAGGTCGCAGATCTCGCGCAGCTTCGCCACGAAGCCGTCCATCGAGAACACCCCGTCGGTGGCGATCAGGCGCGTGCGCGCGCCCTGCGCCTGCCTGAGGCACTGCTCCAGCTCCGCCATGTCGCTGTTGGCATAGCGGTAGCGCTGCGCCTTGCAGAGGCGGACCCCGTCGATGATGCTCGCGTGATTGAGCGCATCGGAGATCACCGCGTCGCGTTCATCGAGCAGCGTCTCGAACAGGCCGCCGTTGGCGTCGAAGCACGAGGAATAAAGAATCACGTCCTCGGCGCCGAGGAAGCGCGCCAGGCGCTGCTCGAGCGCCTTGTGGATCTGCTGCGTGCCGCAGATGAAGCGCACCGAGGCCATGCCGTAACCGTATTCGTCGAGCGCGCGCTGCGCGGCAGCGCGTACTGCCGGGTGATTCGCGAGCCCGAGATAGTTGTTGGCGCACAGGTTGATGACGTCCCTGCCGCCGGCGTGGACCACGCCTCCCTGCGGGCCGGTGAGCACGCGTTCGCTCTTGTAGAGGCCTTGCGCGCGCAGCGCGGCGAGCTCGCTCCGCAGCCGTTCGAGAACGCCGGTGTTCATGGCGTGCAAGTATACTCGCGCTGAGCCTGTCGCGGCGGCGGAGCCCCCGGAGGTTGGATCGTGAGCCTGAGCGTTTTCGATATTTTCAAGGTCGGCATCGGTCCTTCGAGCTCGCACACCATGGGCCCGATGCGCGCCGCGCGCGAGTTTGCGCTCGGTCAGCGGCGCGACGGTCTGCTCGCGCAGACCACGGAGATCGCGGTGCGGCTGTACGGCTCGCTCGCCTTCACCGGCGTCGGTCACGGCACTGACCGTGCGGTTCTCGCCGGGCTCGAGGGCGCGCAACCGGAGACGGTCGATCCCGACAGCATCGCGGCAACGGTCGAGCGCATTCGCTCGCGCGGCCGCATCCAGCTGCTGGGCGAGCACGAGATTGCGTTCGACGAGCCGATGCAGCTGTTGTTCATGCATCACGAGCGCCTGCCGCGCCACTCCAACGGCATGCGCTTCACTGCGCTGGCCGCGCAGCAGCGCCTGCTGCGCGAGGAAACCTACTACTCGATCGGCGGAGGTTTCATCGTGCGCGGCGACGAGGCCGAGGCCGCCGAGGCGCACGCGCATCCTGCCCCGCCGTACCCGTTCGCCTCCGGCGCGGAGCTCCTCGCGCTCTGTCGCGACCACGGCCTGGAGATGTTCGAGCTGGTGCTGGCGAACGAGCGCACCTGGAGGCCGGAGGCCGAAGTGCGCGCGCAGCTGCTGTACATCTGGCAGGTGATGCAGGCGTGCGTGGAGCGCGGCTTTCGCCAGAGCGGGCTGCTGCCGGGCGTGCTCAAAGTGCGCCGCCGCGCGCCGCGGCTGTACCGCATGCTCACCGAGAGCGGCACGACCAGGCCGCTCGAGGTCATGGACTGGGTGAACGCCTTCGCGCTCGCCGTGAATGAAGAGAATGCGGCCGGCGGGCGGGTCGTGACCGCGCCCACCAACGGCGCGGCGGGCATCGTGCCGGCGGTGCTGCTTTTCTACCGCCGCTTCGAGGTGGGCGCGAACGACGAAGGCGTCATTCGCTTCCTGCTGGTGGCGGCGGCGATGGGCATGCTCTACAAGCGCAACGCGGCCATTTCCGGAGCCGAGATGGGCTGTCAGGGGGAGGTGGGAGTTGCCTGCTCGATGGCCGCGGCCGGACTGGTCGCAGCGCTCCAGGGAACCAATGAGCAGATCGAGAACGCCGCCGAGATCGGCATGGAGCACAACCTCGGGCTCACCTGCGACCCGGTGGCGGGCCTGGTGCAGATCCCGTGCATCGAGCGCAATGCGATGGGAGCGGTCAAGGCCATCAACGCCGCCCGGCTGGCGATGCGCGGTGACGGCTCGCACAAGGTTTCACTCGACCAGGTGATCGCCACCATGCGCCAGACCGGCGCCGACATGTCCACCATCTACAAGGAGACCTCCCAGGGCGGACTCGCGGTCAACGTGCCGGAGTGCTAGCCGAACAGGCCCAACAGTCCCTGCGATGGCGCTTCGCGCTGCACGTCGCGCACCGGGGCCACCCCGATCGCCGTCCAGTGCGTGGTGTCGAAGACCATCGAGCAGATGGCGGCCGTCGCCAGTCCGCTGGCATCCGCTTCGGGCACCAGACGCTGCACCAGCTCCGACACACCCGGGTTGTGGGCGATAATGAGCAGGTGGGCGACGCGCGGCCCGGTGTTGCGCACCACCTTCAGCAGGTCGTCGGCACTCGCCAGATAGAGCGCTTCATCGCGCAGCACGCGCCGCGCGGAAAGTCCCAGCGCGCGCGCCATGATCTCGGCCGTCTGCCGCGTGCGGCGCGCCGGGCTCACCAGCAGCAGATCCGGAACGAGCTGCAGCTCGAGCAGGCGGCGCGCCATGGCCTCGGCCGCAGCGCTCCCGCGGCGGTTGAGCGGGCGCTCGAGGTCGGAAAGCTCTGCTTCCTTCCAGCGCGCTTCCGCATGACGCATGAGGGTAAGCCGCTGCATGGGCGCCTCACGCGGGCGCCTCGAGGAGAATGCGGCCGTCCTGCTCGCGCAGCCGGTAGGTGCGCAGCGGCTCGTACGCCGGCGGCGTGAGCGCCTCGCCGGTGCGCAGGCAGAAGTGCGAGCCGTGACGCGGGCAGATGATCTGGCAGTCTTCAACCTCCGCCCCGTCGAGCGACTCGCCGTCGTGCGTGCAGCGGTCCTCGACCGCGTACAGCTCCCCGCCGCAGCGCACGATGGCGACCGTGACGCCGTCGAACTCGGCCACCAGGGGCTGTGTCTCGCTGACAGCGTCCACGGCGCCAACATCCACCCACTCGGGGCTCATTTGAGTCCTGCGCGGCTTTTTTCAGAACATGCCGGTCTGCAGTCGCGCAGCTTCCGACATCATGCCCTGGTTCCAGGGCGGGTCGAAGGTGAGCTCGACGCGGGCCTCACGCACCGTCGGGATGCGCCCTATCTTGTCGCGCACGTCGTCGACCAGGATGTCTCCCATGCCGCAGCCCGGGGCGGTGAGCGTGATCTTGACGTCCACCGTGCGTGTACCGTCCTCGTTCTGCGTGACGCTGCAGTCGTAGACCAGGCCGAGGTCCACGATGTTGATGGGGATCTCAGGATCGTAGCAGGTGCGCATTTGCTCCCAGGCGAGCTTCTTCACGTCCTCCTCGCTGGCGTTAGGCGGCAGCTCCGGGGCCTTGACCGACTCCTGACCGATGGCGTCGGCGTCCTCGCCGGCGATACGGAACAGATTCCCTTCCAGGTACACGGTGAAGCTGCCGCCGAGCGCCTGTGTTATGTAGCCGGCCTGCCCGGGCTTGAGTCGCACCTCCTGGCCGGCGGGAACGATCACCGCGCGCACTTCGCGGTTGACCACGAACGGCTCGTTCTCGTGCCTGCGCATGAGCTACTCGGTCGACACCGTCGCCGCGCCGTGTGACAGCGCGGCATTGAGCGTGTGCCAGCAGAGGCTCGCGCACTTCACCCGCGCCGGGAATTCGCGCACGCCGGAGAGCGCCGCGAGCTTGCCGAGCGAGCTGTCGGGCGAGGCGTCCGGCCGTGTGAGCAACGCGTGCACCTTGTCGAACAGCTCGCGCACTGCGGCGCGGTCGCGTCCCTTGACCGCCTCGGTCATGAGCGAGGCGGAGGCGGTGGAGATCGCACAGCCCTTGCCCTCGAAGCGGATATCCTCGATGCGCTCGCCGTTCATGCGTACCGACAGCGTCAGGCGGTCACCGCACAGCGGGTTGTGGCCTTCGGCACGGCCGTCGGCGCTGTCGAGGTGCCCGAAGTTCCGCGGCTGGCGGTTGTGATCGAGAATCACGTCGCGGTACAGCTCCCGCAGGTCCATCAGATGAACACCTCGCGCGCCCGCTTCAGGGCGCGCACCAGGCTCGCCACGTCGCCTTCCGTGTTGTAGCAGGCGAAGGAGGCGCGCGCGGTCGCCGGTACGCCGAAGAACGTCATGACCGGCATGGCGCAATGGTGGCCGGTACGCACCGCCACCCCCTCGGCATCGAGCACCGTACCGAGGTCGTGCGGGTGTACGCCTTTCATGATGAAGGACAGCACTGACGCCTTGGTCGCCGCAGTGCCGATCAGCTCGATGTCCGGCAGCCGCGTGAGCTCCGCGGTGGCCAGCTGCAGCAGGCCCTGCTCGTGGGCGGCAATCGCCTCGACACCTAAGCTCTCGATGTAGTCGAGCGCCGCGGCCAGCCCCACGGCCCCGGAGATGTTGGGCGTGCCGGCTTCGAACTTGTAGGGCAGTTCGTTGTAGGTCGTCTTGTCGAAGGACACCGTCAGGATCATGTCGCCGCCTCCCTGCCAGGGAGGCATGGCGGCCAGCAGTGCTTCGCGCCCATACAGCACACCGATGCCGGTCGGGCCATACAGCTTGTGAGCGGAGAACACGTAGAAATCGGCGCCGAGTGCGCGCACGTCGACGCGCGCGTGCGGTACCGCCTGGGCGCCGTCGACCAGTACCACGGCTCCCTGCGCGTGGGCGGCGTCGATCAGCATCTTCACCGGCAGCACGGTGCCGAGCGCGTTGGAGACATGCGCGATGGCCACCACTTTCGTGCGCGGCGTCAGGAGCGCGAGAAATTCCTCGACGATCAACTCGCCGCGCCGGTTGATCGGTGCCACCCTGAGGGTCGCTCCGGTCTGGTCGCGCACCATCTGCCAGGGGACGATGTTGGCGTGGTGCTCGAGCGCCGTGATGAGGATCTCGTCACCGGGCCTGAGCAGCGGCCGGGCGTAGGCCTGCGCGACCAGGTTGATGCCCTCGGTCGTGCCGCGGACGAAGATGATCTCCCTGGGCGAGGCGGCGTTGATGAAGCGTCGCACCCGCTCGCGCGCGCCTTCGTAGGCTGCGGTGGCCGCCTGGCTGAGGGCGTGCACGCCGCGATGCACGTTGGCATGGGAATGGGTCTCGTACTCCTCGACCGCCCGCATCACCGGCAGCGGCCGCTGCGCGGAGGCAGCGCTGTCGAGGTACACCAGCGGGTGGCCGTTCACCGTGGTGGCGAGGATCGGAAAATCGCGGCGCACCGCGGCCGCATCGAGCGGCGCGGGGGCGCGTGCCAGCTGAACACTCGCGGCCATTACAGCAGCTCCCGCAAAGTATCGTCGCGCAGGTGACCCGCGAGATGTGCCTCGATCTGGCGCCGCAGCTGCGGCACCGCGATCTGCGCGATCACGTCCTCGAGGAAAGCCCACTTGAGCAGGCGCTGCGCGGTCTCGCGCGACAGGCCGCGCGACAGCAGGTAAAAGAGCATGTTCTCGTCGAGCTTGCCGGCGGTGGCGCCGTGGCTGCAGCGCACCTCGTCGGTATAGATCTCGAGCTGCGGTCGCACGTCGATCTCGGCCTCGGG
>Ga0123355_10004711_pt1 | contig 19830 bp, 14 predicted proteins | sample TergutEmb28metaG_3_FD_89872 | JGI IMG/M metagenome (GOLD analysis project Ga0123355, IMG submission 89872) | Embiratermes neotenicus P1 segment gut microbial communities from Petit-Saut dam, French Guiana - Emb289 P1 | ecosystem: Host-associated > Arthropoda: Insects > Digestive system > Gut ...
ATGCGCAGGATGTCACAGCATTCCAATGTCTTTGAGATGCGTGAAAGCCACCAGGTGTAGCCGCTTTTTTTGTGGTTTTCCCAGTCGAAAAGCGGGTTGCCCCAAAGTTGACCGTCCTCACTGAAATAGTCGGGCGGCACGCCGGCAACGCTGTGAGGTGTGCCTTGGGAATCCAGCATAAAAAGGTCTTTGTTGCCCCAGCAGTCCGCACTGTCATAGGCCACAAAAATGGGTATGTCGCCCACAATTTTGATGCCCTGTTTTGCGGCATAACGCTTTAAGTCCGCAAATTGCGCGAAGAAGACGAACTGCAAGAAGTTGTAATACTCAATTTCATCTGATAGAATTTTTTGCCAATGAATTATGGCTTCGACTTTGCCCTGAGCAATATCTTCGGGCCAAGATTGCCATACGGCTCCATAATAATAGTCATCTATTTGATTTTTCGACAATATTCTTTTATTTTTGCGGGCAAAATAAATATAATCCTCCGTTTCGGCTTCGTCTGCCCGTTGATTGATGAAATGGGTCTTCAGGGCGACAAACAGGCTATAATCCGTCAGCCAAAAAGCGTTGTCCTTAACAAAAGTTTGTAATTTTTTGATGAGGTTTTTGTCAGCACCTGCGGCAAAGTTGGCAAACGCCAAGCGCAACATCCGGTTTTTATGCTCTATCACCATGGGATAATCCACAATATTTTCCTGGAAAACATAGTTAAGGCTTATGTCATCTTGGGTCAGCAATCCCCAATCCACCAACTTTTCGGGGCAAATAAGCAAAGGATTTCCCGCAAAGGTCGAAAAACTTTGATAGGGCGAATCGCCGAAAGACGTTGGCCCAAGCGGCAAAATTTGCCACAATCTTTGTCCGCTTAACTTTAGGAAATCTATGAAATCATAGGCAGTCTTGCCAAGGTCTCCTATGCCAAATTTTGTAAACAAAGACGTGATATGCGCCAAAATGCCGCTTTCCCTTGATATTTCCATTTTTGAAGCACCTCCGACAAAATATTGCCCCCTCTTTATTATGCACCAAAATACGCGAAAGTTCAAATAAAATTTTTCCGATTAACCCAAAAGCTATACAGTATTTAACGCGTCCATTTGCACAACATAATAGTGCGTGAGAATTCAGGCTTTAAGCCGAAAACTTGGCGCAAAACCTGAAATCTCCGCACAACAAAAAGGGGGAGATTATATTATGAAATTTCGTGTAATTGCCGGAACTGCCGCAGCGGTCATGCTTCTTGCAGCAACGGGCTGCGGCACCGGAAATTTGGCAAACAATGCCTATCGTGTAAGCAGGTTTAACAACGGTATTGTTCGTGAGCGTGACGGTAATATTACGACAAACCGTACACGCTTAGATTATAACACAACCGGTCGTGCCATGAATGACATCAACCGCACGACAAGAGGTACTCGTAACATCGGCAGACGTTTGGGTAATGCTGTAAACAACACAAGAAGCACCGTAAACCGCAGCGAGCGCAAGGGAAACCGTGCCGAGCGCGTTGTAAACCACAACACAAATCGTCTTGGCAATAATGTAAACAATGTTGCAAACAACACAGGCCGTATATATGATGGCGTTAACTACAATGCTAACGGCCAACCATACGATGGTACGCCAAACGGCGTAACCACAGCACGTGGTATCGACGGCCGCGTTATAGGCGAAAAGAGTACGGGCGCGTATCACAATCCGCATAATTTCCAAAATACGGTGTACAGGGAATCTGAAAGCAGATTTGACGGCAATGACAACTATACCAGGACAAATTCGAGCCATACAGTAAACAGGGGAACCGAAAGCAAATTTGACGGTAATAACAATTATAACAGCGAGTTGTATCGTCAAGATGTGTTGGGCAACAAGCAAGCCCAAGCGCATCCAAGCCGTACAGCCGGTTCAAATCCCGGCAGCCGCACTTTGACAGATAATAACACACAGCAACACAATCAAAGCTATTTAACCAGTGATAACAGCGCGTTTGACGACAATGTTGTAAGAGATGGCAACGTTGCTGCAAAACCGCAGCCCACAAACAGTCCGACAAAAACAAGGTAACAATTTCCAAGCAGCGACCAGATAAATACCGTATAAAATGGACGGCTATGAAAATAATAGTAGCAACCTGTCTTTGAGAGCTAAACCGCATAGACAAGGGAGTATATCTTGTTCAACCTCTGCATCTTGGAGGAAAAGCTAACTTGCGAAAAAGAGGGGCGATATGTCCCTCTTTTTCATGCAAGCATTGATTTTTCCAAAATTTCTTCGGCCTCCGGTTTTTCCACATCGTATGACAACATAATTTCAGTGAGCATAATTTTTTTTACATTGCTTAGCATCTTTTTTTCAGCTGAAGAGAGGCCGCGCACCTTCTCGCGGGAATAGAGGCTACGAAATACCATGGCCGCGTCCAACAAACTCCCCGACTTTATTTTTTCAAGATTATCTTTGTAACGCTGATTCCAGTTGTCGCCCGTGGATGTTGCGGCGGGCATTTTTACTGCGTCTTTCATAACTCGGGCAATGTCGACGCTGGGCATAACTCTTCGCAAATTCACATTTTCCATAGCAGACGCATCAAGCATTATTTTTAAATCGCCTATGGGAATACGCAGGACGCAATAACTGCGGCAAACGCCGTCGATGTTTTTTTCTTCAAAATCTTCGATAATCCCGGCACCATGCATGGGATACACCACTGCGTCACCTTTGGCGTACAAAGTTCTCACTTCCATTCACAAAAGATTCATCCTAGAATTATTATAACACGTATTTTTACATCTGCCAACTTTTTTTGCACATCAAACACACTGTTTTGGAGGACGTTGTCCGACGTATTGATAATAATCGGCTTTGGTGGCACCATTAAAGAGCTTACGTTTGGTTTCCGCTTTTCTGTCGAAAAATTTCTCGAAATTTTCGTCAGAAGTGATGATATAAGCGGACCATGTGGATTTTTTTGGAAACAGACGTTTGAGAGCAGCGTAAATGTGGTGAAGCTGGTTTGCCTCGCCAAGACGTTGACCATAAGGCGGATTGGTTATCATAACGCCGTAATCACCGGGCAAAGCGATGTCGTTAATGTCGGCCACACCAAAACGGATTAAATCAGCCACCCCTGCCGCATTGGCGTTCGCTTTCGCCTGCGTGACAAGTTTATCATCTATGTCGCTGGCAAAAATTGGGGCGATATTTTGGGTGGTGACTGCGGCTGCGGCCTCGTCCCTTGCGGTCTGCCAAATTTTGCCGTCAATTTGCGGCCAGTTTTCCGAAACAAAGCGGCGACGTAGACCCGGAGCCACATTTTTTGCCATCATGGCCGCCTCAATGGCAATTGTGCCGCTGCCGCACATTGGGTCCAAAAAAATGCGGTTTTTGCGCCAATAAGACAGCTCTATCATGGCGGCGGCTAGGGTTTCTTTGATAGGGGCGATGGAAGTTATGGTGCGGTAGCCCCGTTTATGCAGGCCGTGTCCCGTGGTGTCGATGGTCAGTGTAGCAACGTCCTTAAGCAAGCCCACCTGAATTTTGTACACCGGGCCGGTTTCAGGAAACCAGTTGACGGGATATTTGGTTTTCAGCCGCTCTACCACAGCTTTTTTAACAATGGCCTGGCAGTCCGGGACAGAAAACAAAGTTGATTTTATGGACTTGCCCACAACAGTAAACTGCCCGTCTGCCGTGATAAAATCTTCCCAGGGCAGTGCCTTGGTCAACTCAAATAGCTCATCAAAGGTGACTGCCGAAAATTCTCCGATTTTAAGCAAGATCCTATCGGAAGCCCTGAGCCAAAGATTAGCCCGCGCCAAAGCCGAAAAATCCCCCAAAAAGTCAATTCTGCCGTCAGATGAAGCGGTTATTTCATAACCCAGCCGGGCAACTTCCCGTTTTACAGTGGCTTCCAGGCCAAATGTGGAAGTGGCTATCAGATTTATTTTGTCCATCAAATTCTCCTTAGTTGAAAAGTATGAAATCATTATAACATGAAACTATTTAAGTCCCTAACCCTGATTTTTTCGGGGTTGGCGGCTTTTTTGTTACTAATTCCAATTGCGCGGAACAATTAAAATCAATCCAAAAGTTCAATTGCTTTTCGTAATTCCTCGATGGTTTTATGGGTGTAAATTCGTTCGCCTCAATACAGCGCTTATTTGCCCCAGTCGAATCAAGTCGGCTTTATAGTACGTGCCGATTGAAATCTTCTTCCCGTTATCACCAAAAAGATAACCCCCTCCGTTATTCACTTTATTTTGCAGAATATGGGTGTTGTCCGCTTTTGTCTTTGTGCCGCCTCGAATCGTGCTTTCCTGCAAGTCTATATTGGTAATTCTTAAATCCAACAATTCCAAAATCCTAAATCCAGTATACAGGAAAACCAATAAGGAATCAACCCAAGGCATTTCAGATATGAGTGGCCTCATTATCTTCTTCAATCCGCCGTCATCCCTTCAATCACTGCGTTGAAGATGGCTTCTTGGCATTCCGGTGGGTATTCTTGGATGATGTGCATAATTCGACATGCTTCGTGACGAGCCCAAGCATCTCCGATTTCTTCGGGGCTTAATTCGCCCCAAGTAGTCTTTATTCTGTCTGCGTATGATTTTGTTGCCATAGCCAATCACCTCCAACTACAGCTTATGGATGGATCAAATTGTCCGATACTTTAAATTACAACTTCTGCAAGCTGCACTTGAGTCAGACTCTTGTCGATTCTTGTGGCTTTTAATTTTTCGCCGAACATTCCACTCCTCCCTTCCCAAGAAATCTAACTTTGGTTATTGACTTCTTATGCCGAATGTTGTAAAATAACTGTAGCTATTTTTTGCGAGCCAATGCCTTGCGGTTGGTGATTTAAAAAGGAAAAATGATGCCATATGTTCAGAGCCAGAATACACTCAAAAAGACGCGCGCACATCAATGATATTTTCAACCACGCTGACCTAATCAAAAAATCCTGCAACCGCCACTTAACCAAAGGTGCTTTTGTGGAAGATGAAGAAGACGAGTAAAGAAAGAGGTACACATGAGAAAACCAAAAATAAACAAGAACCTCATCGAAAAAGCAATGAGCGATGTTTTCACCACCTTGGACAAAAACAACATTACAGCCATTGACAACATGCCCGATAGGATATTGCAACATCTTAGAACTTTCTGACAGGCAACAATTTAGATGTTCCGCATTCATTTTGGGAGTTGTATATAAAAGCAGCCAACTAAAGTAGGGGAGGCGTTTTGCTTGCGCATCGCAATCTACTCACGAAAATCCAAACAAACAGATCAGGGCGACAGCATAGCCAACCAAATTGCCATGTGCAAGGACTATGCCAACGCCCATTTTGACAATTGCGAGTTTTATATATATGAAGATGAGGGTTTTTCCGGCGGCAATACGGACAGACCAATGTTTAAACAGCTTATCAAAGACATCGACAAGAAAAGGTTTGATGTACTTGTATGCTATCGTTTAGACAGAATAAGCCGCAATGTGGCAAACTTCGCTGAAACATTGGAAATTTTAGATAAGCATAATGTGGGCTTTGTGTCCATCAAAGAGCAGTTTAACACCACAACACCGATGGGTAAAGCTATGATGTATATATCATCGGTTTTTGCCCAGTTAGAGCGGGATACCATAGCAGAGCGCATAACAGATAATATGTCCGCCCTTGCAAAAAGCGGACGCTATCTTGGGTTTAAAGCACCGCAGGGGTATAAGAAAGTGAAAAAAACAGCACCTGATGGCAAGCAGTACAATACGCTAGAGCAAGACGAGGAAGAGATAGGGCGCATTAAAATGTTCTTTGATAGATATTATGAGTGGCAAAGCATTAACCAACTGGAAACTTATTGCTTGGTGAATGGCTTGAAAACTAGACAAGGCTATACGTACAAGTGCATCTCCATACGCCGCATACTCACCCATCCGGTTTATGCTGCCGCTGACAAGTATACTTATGAGTACTTTCGAGGGCTTGGGGCACAGATGTATGATCCAACTGAAAGATGGGATGGCACCAAGGGAATTGCCATTTATCGCGTTTCAAAACATCCTGACCCCAAGGACTGGCTTGTAGGTGTTGGGGAACATGAACCTATCATAAACGGCACAAAATGGATAAAAATTCAAGAGATTATCGAAGGTCGCAGGGGATTAACCATCAGGCGGCCAATAAGCAAGCATGGCATACTGAGTGGTATTCTGCGGTGTGGACATTGTGGCGATTACATGCGCCCTTTTTCCCGCAGTAAAAGCACAGAATATTTTTATTATGTTTGCTCAACAAAGGAAACTTCACGCAAACAACTTTGTGATGTAAAGAATATCCGTGGCGATATCTTTGACAGAGATATTGTCGAAAGGATAAAAACTCTGCTGCAAAGAGATGCCGCTATCCTAAAAGAGATGCACATTATAAGGGAAGAAACGGTCAAAATGATAAGTCAACAGCAAGATGAAACACACCGCCACAAAGCAGAAATTGGCAGGAATGAAGTTGCAATCAAAAATCTTGTGATGAAATTAGCGGAATTTCCTGATGGCACCATAAATAAGCACATTGCCGGCCAGATAAAAGAGTTAGATGAGCGAAATAACTTCTTGCGACACGAGTTAGTGAAACTGGGCGGAAGACAAGACGCTTTAGAAGTAGAAAGCATGAATTATGAAATAATGACCGAAGCAATGTCAGAAATAAATAATGATGATTTTAACGAAAACGAGTTTGCAGCTCGGCGAAATGTTTTGAAAACACTTATTAATAAAATTGCATGGGACGGCGAGGAAGCGGAAATTTTCTTTTGCTAAATTTCACCATTTCTTAACTTCATCAGTGGAGGACGTTATAGTAAAATTTTTGCCCTTGTTTCTGTACCATTCGGTAAAAACTCGATTGAGGGTAAAAGACAGCATTGCCAGTATGTTGGCTTTGACGGAGGCCTCGGGCCAAGTGGCGTAGATCTCACTGCTAGCTACATTCTTGATGTAATCCCTAAAAGGCAAATAATAATTTGGGGCGGGGGCATCAGGAGGGCCGGCGTGGACAACGATAGTTTCCGGAACGACGACGCGATCCAGCACCACAAAACCGGTGGGCGGAGGCAGGGGTTTTACTGCATCCTCGGGGGTCTTAGGAGGATATTCGTAGTAAAGGGTGTGATGGTCAATTGTAATGGTTTCTTGCACCTGCTGCGTAAAAATGTCCGCCGGGATCATGTCGCAGTTTTGCAGAGCCAGAGAGTTAGGTAGGATTTGGATGTCGTTGATGGCCAAGGGGGCAAAACCGTCGGCTTTAACCGTGATGTTATATTGCGAATAGGGCATAGGACTGCCGGGCAGAAGGGAATAGTCCAGCGGCGGCGTGGGCAACTCTATTTCAGGGCCTTGCCCTGAGTTATCTGTCGTAATTTCTTCAATTTGTTTTTCGTTTCCATTTTCATCAATCTGAAACAGTGCGATTTTCGCGCCTGTTACGGGTCTTGCCCTGTTGTTTTGTGTTGCAGAAAGCTGTAATTTGCCTTTATCTATTTGATTTGCACGTATTGGTCGCATGTAATCCCTCCAAAAGTTTTATAGTTCATTATATTCCGAAATGTAATTTTTGGAAAGTGCGCAAGTGAAATTTGGCCGTAGCTCCTGAAATGTATTCAGATAGATGGCGATATATGGAAATAAATTGTTGCAAACTCATAACATTTGCTTGACAAATTTAAATTCGCGTGGTACAATGTCCACAAAGGTTTAATTGTCAATGAACTCTGTGCCGTGCCCAATATACACCAGTTTTTTCGTGTATCTCGGACATTTTTGGCAATTGCCTGTAATTAAGAAATGCGCCGCGTTGGCACCATCTGATACTATCCGAATCATTAAAAACAAAACGACTCTGGGCTGTAAAGCCCGTGGGAAAGAGATCGCAATGGATTTATCTCGGACAGTATAACCAATTACATACCATGCCAAACCGGCCCATCAAAAGGAGGAATGTTTATGCGCAACTCGCGCGAAAAGAAATTTGTCGCACGTGTCGTCACAATTTTGGTGGCCTTTACTCTAGTCTTCACCGCTTTTGTGCCGAATCGTATCTTCGCATTGGAACACGCAGGTGATACGCAAAACGTGTCGACACAGCAATATGGAGTTGAGCCGTTGAACAATGGCTACTACCCTGTTACCATTGAATGGACCGGAAACGGCATAGTGACATTTATGGTCAATGGTGATGGACCATTTTTTTCAGGTGACCTTGCTCCTGCCGGTTCAGTACCTGTTTTTCTTGCCACTCCGGACTTGGGATGGGAACACAACGATGACTGGATATTTGACTGGGACTGGGAGGTCGCGGCTCCGTTGGGCGGCCCCCCTGTGGAACAAGAGGGTCTGCATCCACCACTTGCTGGTCCACTGCACGTTATAACCGGTTTCAACAATATCCAACGTGTACCTTCTGCCGTTGTCGTCACCCCGGCTTCTGCCTTTGTCCCGCAAGGCGGGCAACAGCAATATACTGCTGCTGTGCATGACCAATTTGGGTTTCCTTTTCCGGGTGCTTTTACATTTACTTGGAGTATAGTTAATGCTCTTGCACACCCCGGCATCACCCAGGCCGGAGGTCTGGTATCTGTTGATTTTGACGTACCTGTACTCACGTTGTTCACCATAACTGCCACTACCTTTATAGATAGAGAACTCGTCTCCGGTAATGCAGCTGGTTATGTTGTTTATTGCTGTGATGATTATCCAAACTGCGAATGTGCAGACAGATGCTGTGATGATTATCCAAACTGCAATTGCGATGCTTGCTGTGGCGACTATCCAAACTGCAATTGTGCAGACCAGTGCTGTGGCGACTATCCAAACTGCGAATGTGGAAGCGTAACACCTACACCTCAACCGCAAGTCACACCGCCACCACCACCTTTGGTGCAACCAGACCCCGGACCCGGATCAGGATTCCCTCCCGGATGGCCACCCGCGCCAACACCCGCGCCTGCGCCAACACCTGCACCGGCCGATGATGAAGATGAACCTGTTGTTCCACCTCCTCCGTTGCAGCAAGTAACTCCGCCGGATGACGACGTAGAGCCGCCTGTGGATGCAGACCCACCCGGGGATGTAGACCCACCAGAATACTATGAATATCCGTATGATGATACGCATCCGCCTGTGGATGCAGACCCACCCGGGGATGTAGACCCACCAGAATACTATGAATATCCGTATGAGGATGAATATTATTACGAGTATGATGTGCCTGTAGTAGCAGTGGCGGTAACCAATGGTGTTGATATAAACCCGCCGACGAGTGACAACCAAAGTTTCGTGGGTCTGACCATATCTTCCTTTGGCCTTGTAACCGCCTTAGGTGCTATCTTAGCCATACGGAAAAAGCGTGCCACTACATAACAACCGAATTTACAATTAAATAGTCGCGGCCTGTCGGTTTTATTGTCGGCAGGCCGTTTTACATATCGCAACGGAGGTTTTATGATGAGAAAATTTGGACTCGTAGGCGGCGTGGGGTATCAATCCACGCTGGACTACTACAAAAACATAAATGAGGGGTATCAAAGGCGCGTTGGAAGCCAATCCAAAAGCGGAGAAAATCCTCCCATGGTGATAGAGAGCCTGAACCTTGCCACCGCTTATGCTCTGGTGGAGAAGAAGGATTGGAACGGCTTTGTGGATTTGTTTGTCAATGCTGTGAGGGTTTTGCATGGTGCCGGCGCTGACTTTGCCGCCATTGCCGCCAACACCGCCCATATCGTAATTGATGAGATAAGGGCGCGCTCGCCCATTCCCATCATTTGCATCGTGGATGAAACTTGCCGACATGCACAGAAGCTGGGGCTGAAGCGGCTGATTGTCTTTGGTACGGGTTTTACGATGGATAGCGGCATGTATGAAGCGAAGTGCCGTCAATATGGCATTCGGGCATTTGCGCCTTGTGAAGCCGACAGGCGGGTCATCCACGACATCATTTTCCCAAATTTAGAAGCGGGCATTGTGCTGCCAAACGAAAAAACGTCCATTTTGGCGATTGCCGACAAAATGTTAACCCAGCACAAAGCAGATGCTTTGGTTCTGGGTTGCACAGAACTTTCTCTTGCCGTATGGGGAAGGGATTTGGGCACAACGCTTCTTGATACAGGGCGCATTCACATCGAAGCTATTCTTGATTTCATCACTGCATAACAGCCAACAGGCAAGTCGGCGGCCAAATGCACAGCCATCTCGAATAATATTGTGATACAGAAGCAACCACCAGATTTCTGCCATCCAGCCTCCCAGAAAAACAGGCAGGCACGGAATAACCCCATGCCTGCCTGTTTATTGTTTATTTAGTTAAATTTCCGCTTTCTGGCAGCCTCGCTTTTTTTCTTGCGACGCACGCTGGGCTTGTCGTAATGTTCTCTCTTACGAACCTCGCCCATGATACCGGCCTTTTGAGTGGCTCTTTTGAAGCGACGAAGGGCAGAGTCCAAAGTTTCGTTGTCTTTAAGCCTAACCTCTGACATTTTTTTCCCTCCCTCCGACTCATACTTCAATTTATTATACATGAAAAATTTCGCCACGTCAAGAAAAATATGTTATAGGGAGTGGACAACCCGCGTCCATCACAAAAAACCCACAACCCCAAAAGGCAACTCCCTGCTTTTCTTACCAAGTTTCCGCCTTGTCCTGCATCTCATCTTCTCTTCTCCAAACTGTAAGCATCGATAAAGACGGCAAAAACATCGGCTGCGTCTTGCAAGCGCAGGGATGTAATGCCTAAATATTATTCACCATCTTCTAACGTAATTAACTGCATACGACCAAGCATATTTTCATGGACGCAATATTTTTGCAGAAATTTCTCATGCTGTGGATGATATTTTCACCACATACATCACAAAACCTGATATACGCCAGCCTCTTTTCAGTCAATATTCCGATGGTATGCGCGTAAAACATGAGGGTTGGCTGTCCCAATGGGGTTCAAAAGAACTGGCGGACAAGGGATACGCCACCATCGACATCCTGAAAAATTATTATGGCTCGTCGGTTTATTTGGATTCGGCGCAAAAAGTTGCAGGCATACCCGAATCTTACCCCGGCACGGCCTTACGTCTTGGCTCTTCAGGGGATGCGGTCCGCACCATCCAGACACAGCTAAATGCCGTTGCAAACAATTATCCCGCCATACCAAAGCAGCCCGTTGATGGCGTGTTTAGCCAAGGCACCGAGGATGCTGTGAAAAAATTCCAGGAAATCTTTAAGCTTGCCGTTGACGGCGTTGTTGGTCTTGGCACATGGTATAAACTTTCAGAAATATATGTTGCCGTGGAGAAGCTTGCGGCTCGATAAATCCGCAAACCTCCCCCCCCCCGACAAAGTCAAAGCCCCTCCCAAAAAAGGAAGGGGCTTTTTGGTGCTATGTTACTTTACGTATTTCAACATAAAGACATTATGGAGCAGCGACAACGTTAGCGACAACGCGTGTATCCGAATTGATAGGCAGTGTTGTGGTGTGAACTGCCGGCGTATTGAAAGGTACAAACGCGTCGGTTATGATCAAGTCACTTCCGAGAGCCGCAGCACCGAACATTGATGACCAGCGTACAAAGTTAAAGCCGGCATTCATGGTAGCGGTGAAAGTAACGCGTGTGCCGCGTGGCACTGATTGACCGTAGGCAACCGGAGTTCCGTCTGCTAATGCAGCGGTAACAACAGCGCCATGCAACGGGTTAGCGTTAAAGAACACTTGGAAGCTAGGTACAGGTGCGTCAACAACAGTGATCAGAGCTTCTGCGTACAGGTCAAGGTCGTTTGCGTAAGCTACTCTGACGGTTATTACAGTGCCAGTTACTGAATTAAATGCAGCATTAAGCAGACCCGTTGCGTTGATGCTTACACCTTGGTGAGTGGTTACTGTCCATACAACAGGACCGGCAAACACGTCACCAACTTGGTCAAGCAGGTCATAACCCATTTGAAGCGTTTGGCCGCGTATTATGGTACCAACAACAGGATCAATGTAGATGTATGTGGCTACGCGGGTTTCTGCGACAAATTCAGCTTCTGCATGAGTAGTAACTTGGATGTTTGATACCGTAAACGTCGGGATAGCTGTCATTGGTGTTCCAAAGCCCATATGCCATGTTACAAAGGCAAAGCCAGGATCTGCTGTGCCGCCGAATACGACATTAGAGCCGATTTCTACGGTTGCAGGGCTGGTGGTTATCGGAGCGCCGCCGTTAACTGTGATATACACGTCTCCGCCGATGCCGGTGCCAAAGGCTCCTGTTGGGTTATAAACGCCAAAGTATACTTGTACGTAACCTTGAACTACTTCAACCCACACAGCATCTTGGCCAACAGCAAACGTCACGGTACATATCACGGTTGCAGTTACTTCAAACGTTGTGCCTACAGGAACAGTGGTTGCAACAGCTACTTCACCCAATGCGTTGACAGATACGCCCGGTGTGAATGGAGTGATACCCCAAATTACGTTCACATTATTCGGCCAGGTTTGACCAAATCTGTCGCCGACAAGAGCGTTAAACAGTTGCATTCCGCCTTGCTCAATTTCTACATAATTTGGATCTTCGTTTGGCTCAATGACAACGCGAATTTCAAGATCAACTGCTTCGAATTCGGCCGCAACGATTATGTCAAACGGAACTGACGTCCACAGCCATTCCATAGCCGGTTCAGCCGGGTCAAATCCTAGGAGGTATTCCCAGCCCCAATGCCAGTTATAGAATGCATAGCCCAGATCCGGCGTTGCAACAAGCAACAGATATGCGTCTTGTGGAACCAGGTCGCCGGAATTAACTTGTGCAATAGCGGTTTCTGGTGTGCCGAATGCGTCTGCTAATATGAAGGCTTCGACGATGCCGCCGATATCGTTGTAAACGCCGAAGTTAACGCGGCTCATTGGCTCTGTTGGTGGGCCTTGTGGTTCGCCGACCAAGTGCAATGTAGTAGGTACAGCACCGATACCATTCCAGACTCCGGAGAAGCCAGCTGCACTGCCGACTCTTCTGAAGTGGTAATGATAACCATCTTCAAACTCAAAGTTGTGTACCGCAGTTCTGCCAAACATGGAGGCACTCCAAATGTTACCTTCAAGGAAGGAGAATGTGCCCGCAGGAACCATGATGGTATAGCTGGTGTTGATAGGCACTACATTAATCGGAGTTGCATTAGCGTTTGTTGGGATGTGGAAGTCAAAGTTAGCAAAAGGAATGCCGGTGGTCGGAATTGGAGAATTGGTGCTGTCAAGCAGCATGATGTGGCCTGAACCATCATTCCATGGGTTTCCGATTTCGAAAGTTACCATAGCAAAACCGGCCGGAACAGCATGGTCAGGTGATACTTCAACGAATTCTGTGTATGGGAAGTTTTCCAGCGTAATTGTATAGAACGTGGATACGCCGGTGAAGTTTGGTGCAGCGTTGAAAGTGGTGCTTCTTTCGGCTTGAGTGCCGGTAAGGAAGCCTGCTTGAACCAGATCGCCCCAATTGTCCCAAATTTGATATTCATAGTATTCGTCAGGCTCTGTAAGGACACCACTAAGTGTGATTTCCCACACGCCGCCTGCCATAGGAAGCAAATTGGTGTTTACGGTAAGGCCATCAACGCGTGGTTGTTGACGTTCGATTCTGAAATCGCCGCTATCATGGTTCCAATGACCAATTCCGCAGTCATCCAGATAAATGTGATATACATATCCTGCTTCGAAATAGAACTGTGTCACAAATGGGATAAGCAGAGAAGCTTGACCGCCCCATACCCACCATGACAAGTCATTGAAGCCGGCCGGAACAACGGCATTGCCTGTTGCGCCGAACTGAGAAGCATCTATGCTTACCCATGGGTTAATGTGATAGTCGAAGTCGAATTGGATGTTGATGCTTTCTCCTGCGTGCCACAAGTCGTAAATGCTGTTAGAGGTGTCAATACCTACCATGTTACGTGGTGCGGTGGCAAGAGAGTTGTTGATTGCAACCAGAGTGACATAACCCGGATGCACGCCTGTGTTCGGGAAGATTGCCATAACAACAACTTCGGTCGGAGTTACAGACATAATGATTACATTGTCTGCGCCAGGAACATTAACGGTGACATTGCCGGCAAAAGTGCCGAGGGCAAATGTGCTTTCAACCGTAATGGTTGCGGCATAGATGTTATCCCATTGGAATGGCGTGTGGTTTGGTGACCAAACGATATCGCCTTCGTAAAGGGAACCTGTGACAGTGGTTTGCGGGGTTGCGTTGGCAACCGGTGCTGTGATGTCAAGGTTGATTTCGTCAATTTCAAACGCACCTAACGGAACGATTTGAAGGTGAACCTGGTCATTCCAGTCGCCCGGGATGATGTTACGGGATACGGTAAAGATGTATTCAAAACCTGCATGGAATTCAAAGCCAATAGTTGGATTTTGAATACTTGGTCCGCCGCTTGTTTCCATGTTATTTTCGCCGACAAGCCAGAATTGTCCGCCCGGCTCGGGATTTGCGAAAACAAAGTTGTAGATGCCTGCTTCAACTTCAATGGATTCGGAACCGGTGATTATACGTGCGCCTGTTGTGGTTGGTGTGGCGTTTGCAGGAACCCAGTATTCCATTGTGTTGAGGAATTGCGGGAATGATTGTCCCCAAATTGGCGGAATGGCTGATGCCGGGAACGGACCTCTTGCAGCTCTGATAGCGGGCAGTACGCCGCCGCCGTCAGCTTCAATCCACATTTGATAACCGCTTTGGTCGTTCCAGACATTCTCAGGAACATTAACGGTTATAATTGCGGCTTGCATTTCCTCGTGACTTTGTACAAGGGTGCGGGTTTGACCCCAGTCAGGCAGATAAATCTCGAAGATTTGATCTACGCCGGTGTTGTTGACAGGAACATTGAAAGTTGCGGTTCTTGTCATGTCGTTTACGCCGTCCATCATGCCGGACTGAATGACATTGCCATTATGATGAATCTCGTACTCGATGCCGACCGGGAAGTAACCGGTTGCAGTTGCAATCCATTCGCCGCCTTGTGCCCACATTGTTTCGCGGTTTACGGTGAAGGTGCTGAGAGTTTCAATCAGCGGGGTGATTGTGATCACGCCTTGGTTGTGGCCGCCTATGCCGCCTGAATGCTTTTCAACCAGATAAGCACCGCCGGCAGAGAAGGTGTACGTATTCCAGGTTATAAATGGCCCTTGGAATCCGAAAGCAGTTTGGTTCCAGTTCCACCACATCCAGTCATGAGCACCCGGAGTGATAAGTTTTGTATAAGATGAGCCGGTTGTCAGAAGTTCAGCAGTAATAAGGTTGCCGCTGCCATCGTTTGTAAGGGTAGGCAGACGGTAACAGAATTCGGTAAAGAGGCCGATGTTGCCGCCGCCTTCCCAGATGTCAATGACTGTGCCGGTAGTGTCAACGGCAAAAACACTGAGTATTTCAACGGCCGGAGGTGTACGGTGGTCAACAATTGTGACCAAAGCGCCTTCTGGCTGTTCGCCGAGTTCAAACTCAGCTATGACAGTGATTTGACCGGCAGCATAAGTGTAAGTGAAGGATTCTGCATTGGGAACAGTTATGGTTGTGCCGGCATGAAGCCAGAATCCGTTTGTTCCTGTAAGGACGATGGTTGCGGTATAGTCATTTTCCCATTGGAAAGTTGGTGCAGCAGGTGCCCATGTTATTGCGCCGTTGACGTTGGTTACTGCTGTGTAAGTAGCAGGTTGTGCCATGCCGCCCATCGGGTTAAGGGATATGGGAACGCTGTTGATCGGTCCCGGAGGTGTTGTAACACCAAAAGCCTGAACGGCCCAAGGAACGTAATATACAAATCCTGTGTCGGTGTCCGTTACGCGGATATAACCTTCATAATAACTGCCTTGTGCATGAACATTAACCGCGTTCGAGTTGACAGCAAGGGTTACGTCAAAGCCTAATGCAGTTGGTGTTGTGGTTACGGTTACGTGACCGGCATTAGGGTTAGAATAACGTGTGGCTTGTGCGCCAACCATGTAGACAACATCAAGGGTGAAGTTATCTATGCCGTATGCACGGACATTAAGGGTGCGCACTCCGTTGACAGGCACTCTGCCGAAGCTGAGACTGGAGAAGTCTGCTGTCAGATGAGGTTGTGCTGCAAGGTTTTGCGGGAAGTTATGCTCCAGCAAGAAGAACGGTGTTTCGGTAATTGCGCGGTACGGGTTGACAAAGCCTGCGCCTTGCTCCCAAACAGAGCTGTATGTGGCAGCTGCGTTCATGAAGCCGCGAGGATTGGATATTCCGACAGCACCATGGATAGGCTGAATCAGGAATGGATCAGCGGAAGCCATGATACGCGCTCTTACTTCGGCAGGAGTTGGGTTGTTTCCGTGGAAATCTCTCTGATATTGGATGATCAGGGCAGCTACGCCTGCAATATATGGAGAAGACATGGATGTACCACCCATAAGGCCCCAAGTTGGAACAGTACCGGTGACGTCAACCGTAGTTGAAAAGATTTCCCAGGCAGGAGCAGTTATGTCAGGCTTCATGAAAGCATGGTTCATTGTGGGCCCGATAGAACTCCATTGAGCTGGTTCAGGAAGTTGTTCTTGCAAACCTAAAACGCCCGGATCAATAAACATTGGGTTTCCGATGTTGAAAGCATCAAGCAAGACTTGTCTTGCTCCTACGCCGGCTGTAAGAACTACCATATTCTCAATTGGACATCTGGCTATAAGCATATTGCCAACCGCGTGCGGATAGCGGTTTAAAACCATGACGCCGCCTGCGCCTGTACGAAGGGCATGACCCAACATATCGGTGAAATCTATACCGCGGTTGATAATCAGGATTTGGCCTTGAAGAGAATCGGTCGGTATAGCTTGCAGAGCAGGTAAGGTGACGGCTGCTGTAGAATCAAGCAGAGGATTGGCTTGTGTTGCGTTTACCCAGTGAACTTGGACACCGTCAATAGTCCAGTTCAGGGGTTGTCTGTTGTAAGTTCCATGCCATTGCGATGGCAGCCATATGTTGGGGGCTGTGCCTGTGTTGCCGGCGTGGAAAGTAACAGAGTGTGGTACCGGGTTGCCGAATTCGCCATCGTTGATATATGCACTGGGGAAGCCCATTGCGTCAACTGATTCGACAAAGAACGGGAACAGCTCGCCGTTTAATGTAGCATGGTGATAAGCGGGCCATGCTGCACTGCCGTATTGGGTGCCGGCCACGGAGATTGTCAGGGCGGCAGCACCGGAGAATACGGTACGGGTTGCGCGGCCGCCAAAGCTGTTTGCGTTGTTACCGGCAGAAGCAGCCAGAGAGACACCTGCCAAAACAGCCATGTTTCTTTCCCAGTTGCCTTGGTTGTATTCGGATTGTACCGAGTTGCCAAGGGACATGTTGATAACGTCAGCTTTGGGAAGGTTAAGACCGGCAAGGCCGGGCCAGTTGCCGGCGGGCATAAAGCCGGAGAAAACTTCCAATGCGGCGTTGATGTCGGTGGTGGATGCGCCGGATTGGCCAACGCCAAATACCATTCCGTTAAGGATGGTGGCACCGGGAGCTACGCCAAGGGAGCCGCCAGCCTCACCGGTAGAACCGGCTGTACCGGCAACGTGTGTACCGTGAGTGTTGGGGCCTGTGAAAAGGTTGGTGGTTCTGCCGGCGAAGTTATAGCCGCCGCCCAGGTTGCTGAAATCCGGGTGATCCATGAAGATACCATCATCGAGGATAGCGATGATGACACCGTCACCGGTAACGCCCATAGTGTGCAGTTGGTCGACACCGCCAACACGACGACCGGCGGCATTGCCCGGGATTTCGAAGTTAGGATCGGGAATGAAGTCAGGGAATGCAATGTGTTCCACAGGTGGAAGATAGAATGTAGCTTCTTTTGTCACGGCATGAACGCCGGGCAAAGCAGCAATTTTGCGGGCTGTGGCCATTGTGGTTTCAAGGCCGAAACCGGCAAAGATGCCCCAGAATTCACCAAGAACGGTGACATCGGGCATTACATTGATGGTGTTACGCGCCGCATTAGAGCGGGCTTCGGCAGCATCAAGACCGGCTACATAAAGGTGGTTGGCATCGAAGTGAGTTCTCGCAGCAAGCGGAAGCTGCTGCAGCCATACCATTATGCGTACTGTATCGTTGTCGGCCACGTTTTCAAGGCCTTCCATCACGATATAGTTTTCTGTTTCCAGCAGGAAATGAGCAGCGTCATAAACAAATTGCGCCTCAACGGAACGCTGCGCATTGGCAGAGAGCGTCATCGAAGCGTCATCCAAAGCTTGGACATTGCCCATGCTGGCAGCGCGGTTGCCTTCAAAGCCTGTCATGTCAATAGCTTGTGCGCCAAAATCGGCTATGTTAGCGGTATCCACTGCATCTTCCATAACGGGCATTTCGCGACGAGCAGCTTCTGCGCTGATGCCTCTTTCAGGCTGCATTACATCGTTTGTTCTTCCCATCGCAAAAACACTTGAAAAGCTTCCAAGTACCATTGTTAAGGTGATGGCAAAAGCAACAATCTTTCTCAAAAGTTTGTTTTTACTCAAGTTGTTTCCTCCTTCAAAAAGAATTTCGGTTCACTTGACATTTGTACATGTTGCGGTAAACAAGTATTGCACGTGCAAAGCCGCGACCGGTGTTGCTGATACTGTGAAAAATTGGGGAAGTAGATTATGTAGGAAACAGTTTGTGAAGAAAGGGGTTCGCGCTTTGCGGGTTATCACCTCCATTCGTGACAAAGCTAACCAGCAGACAAAGCATATGCAACTGTCATATGCTGTGGTGTGGTTGCATTTATGGCTGAACGCTAGAAAAAAGCGACCGAGCCTTTTACGACTTTCTGCTGTTCTGTCTGCTGATAAGCACGCCATAAGGTTGCTTTTGCGCTCATCGAAATTGAAAGCAGCAAAACACAAAAAGGCAGTAACACAGAAAAAGAAGATAAAAGGTGTTGCTTGTAGTGACGGATGATTCCGAATCTGATGTGGATGTAATTGCGCGAAATGTCTTTGTGAACGCTTGTCCATCAAAAATCCATTTTGCCCGATTAAAAATTATGTAAAGAATACACTACACCCATGTAAACACAATAGCATATATTCGCAACGAAGACAAGAGGTCTTTTTGTTCCGTTTTTGACTGCGGAGCTGTTGACAAGCTGTCGAATTTAAGTTATAATTGATGAATCGACACATCTTTTTGTGGGGGTATTTGAAATGGACGACACAAGGAAAAACGTGGGAGCTTTGATCAAGCATCTAAGGAAGTCCCAAGGGTTAACGCAAATGGCTCTTGCAAACGAAAAAACCAGCAACCACATTTGCACCGTAAGGAATTTGCGGAAAATTGAAAATGGCCAAGTTGTGCCGCATCCATACGTTTTAAGCAAGCTTTTGGCCGCCATGGGCGTAAGTTTAACAGAATTTACCATAATGCTGAGCGGCGATGAAATGGCATTGTATGATAACAAACTGGAAGCGGCGCGAAATCTGATTTTTAATGAAGACTTGGAGCACGCCGCCATTAAAATGGAAGAATTAAACCAAATGAAATTTTTTGACGCAAGAAAACCCGCAGCCAGACAAATGTTATTGCTTTATGAGGGCGTGACTCTTAAAAGCATCCAAGGTGACTATCGGCAAAGCCTTGAAAAGTTGCGTCATGCACTGTACATAACCCGCCCTGAGGTCATTAAGTTCCTACGCAAAGGGGAAAGCAGCCTTTACATTGAAGGCATTGCCGCCGACTTCTTTAATGCTACTGAATATCGGCTTTTGATGCTGATTGCTAATATTCACGGCAGCCTTGGAGACTGGACAAAGCAAATTG
>Ga0123355_10004712_pt1 | contig 19829 bp, 17 predicted proteins | sample TergutEmb28metaG_3_FD_89872 | JGI IMG/M metagenome (GOLD analysis project Ga0123355, IMG submission 89872) | Embiratermes neotenicus P1 segment gut microbial communities from Petit-Saut dam, French Guiana - Emb289 P1 | ecosystem: Host-associated > Arthropoda: Insects > Digestive system > Gut ...
AGAATCCTTGCCAAGCAAAACACGATTCACGATTTCTAACTTAAATTCTAAACTATACTTTGACATAATTACGCACCCCTATAAATTAGATTTTTTGTCTAACTTTCGGGGTGCAGTGCAATTGCTCTTTCAACTGTTTGAATGTCTGTTCCCGCTGGGAATGGGCGTCGTCCTCCATGTCCAAAAGTAACTCTATTATTACCAACTTGCACGGTGTTGCTGACTCCACCGCCGCCGGGTGGCGGTGTGTATCCGCCGGAATTATTATTCGCTCTGTTGAACTGCATCATCTCGTCCCAAGTGTTACTTATCGCAACTCCGGAGTTTATCACGACTCCGCCACTAACGGTAATCACACCAACACTGCCTACAGCCAGCGGTACTAATATTGGAGTAGCAACTCCTCCTAAAAAATCAATAAGGAGATTTTTTGTTTTCCACAAATAATCCTAAATTTTTGATTTTATTCTTCTCTGCATCCAGTGCTGAATTGCTATCAATATACATATAGTAATCATATCCAAAATGAACAACCATACTTTCACTTGATAATTTACACCAAACAATTTCGCGGAGTATCAATTCAAAAAGTTTATCAATGTCTTTTTGAAAAACATTCATATTATCATGTAATATATTGAAAAATTCGATAATATGAGACTCCAAAAAATTTTCGTGTTTTTGATCAGAGCATTTTTCTAAATCACTCACTTTCAAATATTCAATATTATTCGCTTTCATAATAATGTGAATAGCGTCCATATACTTTTTTTCCCATTTTATATAATCCGCCAATGTAAACTTTGAGTTAGAAAACGTTTCTCCAATGTCATAATAGGAAGTCCATTCATCATTGGTAAAAACATCATTATCGTCTCTGAATTTAGGATTATATTTTGTTATTCTAAAATTATGCACTTAATCACCTACCTATCCAATTCAAATTAGCATCAAAAGTTCCTATACGCGTAGACCTACTTCCTAAATTTTGAGGCGAATCTGCCATCTTCCAAACACCACCAATATGACTATCCACATCAGGTGTTATAAACCGACCTCTTCCATCAGTAAATACAGGTTGTCCGTGAGACCTATAATTTGTTCTTCGGAATCCCAATCTTTCTGCGGCAGTGGTTGCTTCCGGCCCTGTCATTCGTCCCCCTCCACCACTACTCCCACTATTATTCTGATTGGCAAACTGCATCATCTCGTCCCAAGTATTACTTATCGCAACTCCGGAGTTTGCTGCAACCCCGATACCTGCGACAGCAACACTAGCGCCGCCTGCTACCATCGGCACTGATGCCGGAGCAAGCGTTCCTAACGAAGTGACCGTTAGCGTTGCTCCAGCGCCCGCCGCACCGGCACCACCTATTATTCCCAAGCCGCCTACAATTGCTGCACCTGTATTTCCTACTAACCTGCCGATGTAATAGGTAATCGTGCTTGGTCTATGCGTAGGAGTGAAAAATGGATTTGTTCCCTCTGTGAAGCCTTCACCCACTCCCGCAATCCCGTCACCTAAATGAGTGGCGACAGTCACGAAAAAGTCAAGAGTATAATCCCACCAACTTCGTTGCTGCTGCAGTTGCGTCAACGCTCCATGCACCTGTGCTAAATCCCCAAATATTGTCGCAAGTTCTGCCAAGCCTGTAATATTTTGCGCTGACCCACTTATCCCTTGTATCGACTGACCTATCCCACTTATGGCGGCATTCATATTCCACAAGACCCCCGCCAACAACGATTCCCTTTGCATTGCTAACTGCTGCTGAACCTCCCAATTCCGCTGACCGGTTCGCAAGCTACTATCGAATTGCCGCGAACCCATGCGCAATGCTTCCGAACGAACTGCGGAACATCTGTTGACTTCCAACATCAAGTCTGCCGAACATGATTATTAGGTCTCGCTTTTCGCCTTTCGTTTTTTACGATAAATGACTATTCCGACAATAATCAACATTATGCCTGCAAAAGTCGACCTAATTACATTAAATATTATAGACGGGTTGTGGTATACTGTAATCCCATCTCTTTGTATTCTAAGTTCTGGCAAATCAGGGAAACCATCAGCTGAAATTATATACCATAATTCATATTGATTTCCATCAAATTCTAACAATATGAATGAATTTGCCTTTCTTGTCCTTTCTGCAAACTCCTGAGCTGAAGTCCTGCCTATTCCTAGTAGGATTTCTTCACTAGAGTTAGGTGCAGTGTTCATTTTTCTAACCCAAGTTTCATTAAAACCAAGACCAACTTCGTTTCCAACTCTATACAAAATCCTATTATTTAATTCTCTTCTTCTAAAATTAAAAGCAGACATAGCACCAATGTCATTTATCCCTATATAAATAACACCTTGTTCTCCTTCAATTATGACTATTTCACTAACACCTCTTACTACTTGTCCGCTATATGTCGGGCGACATCTCAAAGGTGCTTGAATGCTCTGCTCTATCGCTGTTTCCATATTAGAAAAATATCTAAAGTTGGTGACATTAGACATTATTAAAACTGCTATAAATATGATGAAGACTATAAATTTATATTTTTTTTGGCTAAATCGTTTTTTCATTATAACTCTCCTATATTTATGATTAGTTAGATCTTGGCTGGCCTTCTTGTTAACCAATCCAATAAAGGAACCACTATTGGCTCTAACACTCCTTTTGATGCATAAGTAAGAACTGCCACCCCAACTGCCGGCAGACTAACATCTAAAGAACCACCTGTAGAAGTTGTTATGGTTTCTACACTTACACTGTACGGATTTCTTGTAGGTAGCGTTACTCCTTGGTCAGCCGTTACGCCAATTGAAAGCATAAGGTTGGCGTCACCTTGTGTAAAAATCGTAAATCCACTATCTCCCCAAGCGAAACTAGTAGCACCCTCTATGCCTGCAGCCCCAATACTTGCTGTGCTAGTTACAGAAAATTGTCCTATATTTACTCTGCTTCGTTGTTGCCAGCCAACGCTTTCCAATACCCCATTTGTGCTGGTGATTACTCCGTTATGCATGGAAAAAATAGCATTAGGGTTTTCGATAGTGCTTGTAGTTGATGTTGTCGCAGTAAAACCAATCACAGGAACGCCAAAAAGAACAAGGTGACTCGGGGTATTCACTTGAGTTGTGTTCATCCATCCTGTTGAAAACCATTGATTTCCGTTAAAATGCCAACCCGTCATATTTCCAGTTCCACCTACGTTACTCTGTCCCGCTGTCGGCGACCAGCCCGATTGCCTCATCTCGTCAAAACATATCATTAACGGTGTTGCCGGTTGCGGCCACACACTTGTTGGCTGATTCGCTCGTTCCTCCGCCTGCCTGCGCAACTCAGCCAACCGTGCCTGCTCAGCGACCCAAGCACGTTGTCCCGCGTCCAAGTTCCGCGCGAATCCATCCGCAACGTTCCTAAACGAAGCTCGGAACATCTGTTGACTTCCAACATCAAGTCTGCCGAACATAATAATTTGGTCGCGCAGATTCGAGTAGAATCGTTGGCAGGTTTGCGAATTGTTGTGGAATCCGCCCATAACTGCGTTCACTGCGCCGCGCATTGGATTGTGGTTATACGTTCCGGCAAGCGCGAAGTCGAAAATTCCGTTGCGAATTTGAGGCGCCATGTTCGGCGCACCCATTGCACCAAAAATCTTGGCAAGCGCTCGGGTTCCACCCTGCGCCTGCGCTCCGAGCGTTGAATGATTCACTTGGAGCCACGGCATATCGTAGGCAAGCATTTCGATAAAACTCATGCTAATCCCTTGATGAACAAGTATTTCATCCGGATTAATCCCCAACGCAATCAATCCCTCGCGAAGTCCGAACAGCATAAGTTCGTGGTCGGACATTCGCTCGACCGAGAGTTGCGAAACCTCCGCTTGGTCGCAACCTTCGAAGAACCAGCCGATTACGTTTAGGAGTTGGTTGATGTTGATTTAACCACGATAGGGTCTTTCCAAGAGAGAATATCTAAAGTGGTATCAATTTTATCAATTAAAAGATAATGTTTGAGTTCACCATCAGGACGAGTGCCACACACTTGTTGCTCAAAATATTTAATATATTCTGAATCTTCAACCACGTAAAGGCTGTTGTCAATCAATCCCATAGGCAGACATTCACGAAATTTACAGAAACGGTCAATAGAGGCGTTTTCAATTGAATATCTCATATCCCAAACACCACGCTCAAAGACAAGTTTACACTCTTCTTTTGCCTCATTAAGAAATGTCACCTCAAAAGCTTGGTCTCCACCCATTATATTTGTGATATGCCATATATCAAGAATCATTTCACAATTTTTTAAACTTTGCATATTTGCTCGCTCCTTAATATCTGATTTTAATTGATGTTCCAGTCGCACGATTTAAAATTTCTAATGTTGGTGCACCACCGACAGTGGTTCCGGGATGAATATTCACGGTGTTTCCGTTTGGCAAAGTACCAACCCACACCTCGCCGCGAGGCGTTTGGTGAACTTGAAAGTTTGTTGGATTTAAAGCACGAAAATCAGCTTGAGCAGCAGCAGTTCCTCTAACAGGAGATGTTAAATTAACCGTTCCAGTGCTTGTTACATTTGTTATAGTTTTATTCGCTAACACAGCCTTTGTAGCGACTGGCGGGTCTAAACTATTAATCAACTGCCTACTAAAGTGCTGTGTTTGACCTGGATTTGCTGCAGCTTGTCTTCTTGCCATATTTATAGCATTAATCGATTTTACAGTGCTAACCACACCGAAACCAGCAGCTACAACTGACATAATTAATCCGCCGATTAATAGCCTTCTTTGTGAATCATACAATTGATTCATTGCCAACATGTATATGTAACCATAATATTCATTTGAGCCTGTTTGTATATGCCCCCAACCAGGAAGATTGTCGCGTATATGCCTATCTACACTGTTTCTGGCACCGTGGATTGCTGCAACTTCCAGATAACCTAACAATCCAAATTCAGGTGTTATTGCAAGTTGTCGGGTTACAAATTCTCTGACTTCGTTTGCATCAAAAGTTGCTTCGGCACCTGTTGAATTGTCTAAAAAAGAAATTATAGTCTGTCCGTTAATAAATACAACCTCGGTAAAAATTATTCCGTTATCTGTTCTGGCAGTAAGAGAAACTATTGGCGAGAATGATTCAGCCCCCTCATCCGGCGAAATCTGCCTCGGTTGCAGATTGTCACATGGTCGGAACTGCCAAGTATCTGGGTGTGCCGCATCCAAGTGCTGAGCGGCAACCCAACCGAATTGACTGTTGTTCCAAACTTCAACCCATCGAAGACCATCGAAGTTATCAATAACCCGACCGGTCAAAGTTAGCGCGGAATACCGCGCGAATCCTCGCAAAGGTGCTGCGCCGGAACTCCAGTCTTCGAGATTAGCCCAAAAACTCAGCGGAAGATTTTGAACGTTCACGTAACGAGTTTGCATATTCAGATCCCAGTCAATTCTCGCCGGCGGCACCACTCTCAACCCCAGTGGGTCAACAAAATTCAGCGGCGAATTCATAACGTACGCATACAAATTCCCACTTTGCCTAATCGCCAAAATATCCGGCACGAGGCGGTTGTGAGCGGTTTCAGGCTCACTTCCGAAAATCATATTAAACGGATTCCAATACGGATCCACGCTCATAAACCTGCGATTCTCGGCATCATACATCCTAAATTGCGCGAAGAACATGCCGAGAATTTGGTCGTAACCGTGACCCGTGAAATCGTTCACATCATCAATCCCCGAGAAATTCGTTCCTCGATGAGTTTCGGTCAGAATCCTCCCCCACGCGTCGTACCTCGTCCAGCTAAGCACTGAAATCCCGGCGTTTACAGATGCCGAACCCGCTTCGTTCCGTGCCGTCACGAACGAAGTCGAACCCATCCGATTCTGGTGATAGAAAATCGTACCGATATGATTCTCGGCAATATTCGTTTCAATATTGTCATACGTACCAACACTTTGCGAGAACGTTGACGAAATCCGCTCCAAGCCGAAAACGTCCTGCTGCGTATGTCCACCGTGGGTTACCACCATTATATCACGATTGATGGCAGATGTCCAGTCTACAACAAAATCTCTTGTAATTTCTGGATTTTCCGTCTGCCGCACCAACCCGAGGTCGTTAAACCAAGCCTTTTGCTCAGCCGGCGAGAACCGCCGAGACCACCATTCAATCGGCCCGATTATGAAACTTCCGTCCGAGTTGAACGCGTTTTGCGAGCCAATGTCGCGGTTGATAATATTTTCAACGGTTTGTACGCGCATTCCCAGTCCGTTATAAATATATTCGACACTTTCGCCATCTATGTTTACGCCACGCGCAAGTCGGTTGTCAGCCCCGAATTCGTAGGTGTTTCGTCCGTCGCTAACTAAATTCCCGCGCCTGTCGTACCTAAAAGTCTGCGAGACACCATCATCAGAACGGCGAATCAGCTGATTCATCGCGTTGTGCGTGAACTCGATATTAGTCGTAACACCGCTCTCACGTTGAGTTTCGCGGATTAGATTCCCCGCCGGGTCGTACGCGAAATTAGTCACGTTGCCCCAACTATCGCGCGCTTCAATAAGCTGGTTATTCGCGTCATATCGGAAAAAGTTGCTCTCATGGCTTCCTCGGTCAATCCCCTCGCCTCGAATAACTTCAGCAAGCAAGTTTCCGCCGTCATCGTGCTCAAACGAATAATGTCGGCGAGTTCTTCCATCCGGCATAATTCGGTGCGTCTCAACCAACTCAGATTTTACGTTATAAGAATGCTCGACAATCTCGCCTGTCGGCATAAGTTGCCGCCGCAAGCGTCCCACTAAATCGTATTCGTAAATCGTGATGTCGTCGCCGTCGGTCACTTGCGTCATTCGGTTTTCACGGTCAAATTGATACTCAACTCTCATCCCCATCGGGTCAATTAATGCGGTTCGGTTCCCTGTCGGACTCCACTCGAATTGAGTTTGCATATCGTTATGGTCAGTCACGCTCGTCATTCGCCCGAGGAGGTCAACCTCAACGGTTGTCATCCCGAGCCAACAATCATACATTCCAACGAGTTGCCCGGCATAATTGTAAAAGAAATTTGTTTCCCGACCATCTGCGTAATTTATCGCGCGAACAAGATTCGTCGGAGTCCACTCATATTCGGTCACGAATCCGTCTTCGTCGGTAACTTGAACCAAGTTCCCATTTCCGTCGTACACCATAATCTTTGAGTTGCCGAGAACGTTGATTTCACGGGACATTAAACCGTTATGGTTGTATTCGAAAATAGTAATATTTCGGTAAACTTGCGCACGAATCAGCCGATTCATAGAATCATACTCAAAAAAGCTTGAATGTCCAAGCGCGTCAACGATTTCGACAACATTTCCGTTTCCGTCATAGATGTATCGTGTCACGCCGCCGCGCTCGTCTGTAACTGTTGATATTCGGCTATTTCTGTCGTATGTGAACGTCAAAATATGTCCCATCGGGTCGGTTCGCCGAACCACACGCCCAAGCGCGTCGTGTTGGAATTCGGTAATCAAAAATTGAACATTACTTTCGTGAACAATCTCGCGCGTAAGCCGTCCAAGCGCGTCATACTCGAATTCAACGATTCCATCCTCCGCGTTCTCAAATCGAATCAAATTGCCCATCACATCATACTCAAACGTCCGCACAGAGCCGATTTCGTCGATCATCAAAGTTACTCGATTCATCAAATCGAACTCGAACGCGCGGTAATATCCGTACGCGTTGGAAATTCGGATAAGATTCCCGACCGCGTCATACTCGAAAAACGTCTCCGCGCCCTCCTCGTTCACCGTTCGAATCTGCCGCCCGATTGCATCGTAATAGAATCGGAACGAGCCGCTTTCCGGGTTCGTTTGCGCGACAACTCGCCCGAGCGCGTCGTACTCAATATGCCAGTTATAGCCGCGTCCGTCGTTGATTCGCACCAAATTTCCGTTTCCATCGTAGAAGAAATCGAACACGTTTCCTTCACCGTCAGTTCGGCGAGTTAGGCGGTTATCAAGGTCGAACACATTGCGAATAATCCCGCCGTCGGGGTTGTATTGCGTAACCAAATTGCCCGCCGCGTCGTACGCGAATCGGGTGATATTTCCCTCCGCGTCGTACGCGAATCGGGTGATATTTCCCTCCGCGTCGGTCGCGGTTCCAATTCGATTTAGACGGTCATACGTGAATCGAATCACGTTTCCTTCGGGGGCAATCAGCTCAACCAAATTCCCGTTTTCGTCATACGCCGCGCGGGTTTCACCGCCGAGCGCGTCAACAACGAGAACGATTCGGTTCAACTCATCATACTCAAATCGTGTCACGCCGCCCAGCGCGTTAGTAATTTGTGTAACATTTCCGTTCGCGTCATATTCGTACAAAGTTTCCGCGCCGTTCTCGGCAACGATTCGCGTAACTCGACCAAGCGCGTCGTATTCGAACGAAACATAAGTCCCATCGGCATTTGTACGCCGAACCAAACGCCCGACATCATCGTACTCGAACGCTGTAATCCGTCCTTGCGCGTCAACCAAACTCGTGATATTATTCCTAAAATCGAACTCAGCAGATGTTTCGAAATTGAGCGCGTCACTCGTCAAAGTTTGCCGTCCCGCCTCGTCGTAATCAAACTCTGTAATCCCTCCAAGCGCGTCAACCACGCGGGTTACACGGTTTAGCGCATCGTAATAGAACCTTGTCTCAAAACCTTCCGGGTCAACAAGCCGAACCAAGTTTCCGTTCGCATCGTGGTAATAGCTAAAAATATTCCCTTCCGGCGATATCTCGCGGGTCAGCCGCCCGTTCGCGTCATATTCAAACTGCCACAACGCATCACGCGCATTCATTGAGTCGACCATCCGGTTCAAAAGGTCGTACGACAGCGTTTGCACCTGCTCGTACGCATCAATAATCCGCACCAAATTTCCAACTTCATCGTACTCGAACGTCGTCACATTCCCGCGGCGGTCTTGAACCGTCGCAGTCAGCCCGCGGCTGTTAAAAGTTGTAATCACGCTGTTTCCAAGCGCGTCGGTAGTTTCAACAAGTTGACCGTTTAGGTTGTATCGGAAAGTTGTAATGTTCCCCATCGCATCGGTTGTTGAAGCAAGCAAACCTCTGTTATTAAAGGTGTTAAGCGTGATTCCACCGAGCGGGTCAATAATCCGCGTAACATTCCCGTTTCTGTCATATTCAAATTGAGTTTCGTTCCCCAATTCGTCCGTAACGCTTGTCACGCGCCCGTTTGCATCGTGTTCAAACGCGACATAAGTTCCGTCGTGGTTAATTCGGCGAATCAACCGACCTGCGTCGTCGTACTCGAATTGTTGCGTGTAAACGCCTGTAATCTCAACGATTCTGCCCATCGAATCGTACGTCACATCAACAATTTGTCCAAGCGCGTCAGTCGTTTGAGTAAGATTCCCATTCGCGTCATACGCGAAAAGCGTCTCGTTGCCCAAGCGGGTCGGTGATTTTTATCACTCGCCCGAGTTCGTCAAGCACATAAACCGTCTCGTTTCCGTACGGGTCACGGTGTGTTGTAACTTGTCCGTTTCGGTTACGGATAAATTCGCGCGAATTGTCGTAAGGGTCAATTTCACGGACAACATTCCCGTTTCGGTCATATTCAAACCGCCAAACTCCGCCGCGAGCATCCTCAACCGCCGAAATTTGGTTCAGCAGATTAAGTGTAATATCTGTCGCAAACCCTGCTGCGTCAATAGTTCGAGTCAAGTTGCCAACCGCGTCATACTCAAACCTTGTCACATTTCCCTCAGCATCAGTGATGCTCGAAATTCGGTTCATCGCGTCATAAGTGTAGCGAATAATTCCACCGTCAGGATTATGAATCTCGGTCAACATTCCGTTCAAATTATAGTAAAATCTTGTTACGTTCCCAAGCGCATCAGTGGTAGATTCCACCAAATTCCGCGAGTTATATGTAATCACCGTCTCGCCGCCGAGTGGGTCGATAATCCGTGTCAAACTACCGTTTGCGTTGTACTCGAATCGGTAATATTCGCCGAGCTCGTTGATTGAACGAGTCATCCGACCATTCGCGTCGTACTCGAACCAAACATACGTTCCGTCAGCGTTAATTCTTCGCGCCAAACGCCCTAAACCATCGTATTCCATACGAGTCATATGGCCGAGCGCGTCAGTCATTCGCGTAACATTTCCAGCCGCGTCAAACTCGGTAGTTGTGCGGTTTCCAAGCGCGTCAGTAACCGCGGTCATCCGACCATTTCCGTCGTGTTCGTAGGTTAGCGTATTATTTTCAGGGTCACGAACGCTCACCAACCGCCCGTTCGCATCCATCGTAAACTCAGTTCTGCCAAGCTCGCCGTCAACGATTGCGGTTAAACTCCCGCGAGCGTCATACTCAAACCGACGCGTAACACCCTCAGTCGTTTCGCTCACGCGCCGACCCATCGAATCATACTCAAACGTCGTCACCGCGCCGCGCGCGTTCGTTGAACTCGTAATCCGCCCCATATTATTGAAAATAGCCGAGCTGGTATTTCCAAGCGCGTCAGTCGTTCCGACCAACTGACCGCGAGCGTCGTAGCTGAACCTCGTCGTATTCCCCATCGCGTCGGTAATCGCGACAATCCGACCTCGATTATCGAATTCATAACTAATCTCGCCGCCGTCAGCTTGAATTTGACGAATCAATTGACCGCGCTCGTCGTACTCGTAACGAATCATATTTCCCTCGAAATCCGTCACAGTCAGCGGGTTATTCATAACGTCATAAGTCGCCGTAATCCAGTTACCCATAAAGTCGTAAACCCTTGTGTTAAAGCCGTTCGCGTTAGTCACGAATGTCTGAACATCACCCAAGTTATTCGTAATCGTCACCAATTTTCCCGCAGGCGTGAACTCAAATTCGGTCACGATTCCGGTCGCACTTTCCTGCCGAATCAATCGACCCATTTCGTCGTACTCAAACCGAGTAACCCCGCCTTCAGGGTCGGTAATTCGGATTAAATTTCCAAAATTATCGTACGCATAAGTCGTCGTATTCCCCATCGGGTCAGTCATACTCACGCGGCGGTCGTTTTGGTACACAAACGTCGTAACATTGCCTAACTGGTCGGTCATCGACTGCATATTTCCGCGCGAATTATATGTAAAACTTATCGTCGAACCATCGGGGAATCGCACTTCCGACGGCAACCGTTGCGCGTTGTACGTAATCGTCCGAAATGTCCCGTCGGGATAATTCACACGCGTCAAATTGCCGTCGTCGTTGTATTCGAACGTCGTAATGTTACCAAGTTCGTCAACCGCTTCAACTTTCCGGCGATTCCTGTAACGGTTGGAAAACAACGTTTGGTCGTTGCCGTCAATAAACGTGACGCGCATTACGTCGCCGTTGATATTGTACCGATATTCAACTCGGCTTCCGTCGGGGAAGGTGAACACATTTCGCATCTCGTCGGGGAAATATTCAGCAGTGCTTATCCCTTGTCCTGCAACGTATTGCCAAACTAACCGATTCCGATAGTCGAATTGATTTTCAAGGAAAACGTTACCGCGAAAATCCGTGATTTCTATTAAATTATCTTGTTCATCATACGCGAACAAAAGGCTGTTTCCGTCAGGATTTGTGCTTGAAATTAGGCGATTTCCGCTGTATGTATACGTAACTCGACGATTTGTATGGTCTTCAATCGCAGAAATCAAATCGCCGCTCCAAATGAAATTAATATACGCATCGCCCGATGTAACTCGGCTTAACTGCTCGCCATTGTAAGTCAACGTGTACATTGTACGACCGTGTTGAGTAATCTGTAAAAGTTGACCGTCCGAGTTGAAATCGTACGTTGTGCCGTCGCGCCGAATTAGCTGAAATCCGCTTCCAAAGCTAAGTTCGGTGAATGTGTAGCTAAATCCGAACGGCGCGCGCAAATTTCCGTCAGGTTGACGACCGAAATGGTGTTCTTTTCCGTCGTTCATAACCAAAATTACGTCGAACGGATTAGAGATAACTTCAACCTCAAACGTATGCCGCCAGCCAACTCCGAAGCCTCCGACATTCTTATCTTGAGCGTTGTAGAACCTCGTTATCGCTAACGGATATTGACCTGAAACTGCCAAATCCGTATGCTTCCAAGTGAAGTTCCCGTTCACCGCGTTTACCGGGTCAAGGATTTCGTATTCGACTTCACCAAGCTCGTTAATCATCAACATTGGGTCGAAAACTAACCCGGTGAAATTTATGAAATGTTGCGCCCAATTCGTGTATAACCACCGAGGTTCATACTCATAAATCGGGTAGCCTTCTTCGGTTGTGCCGACTTGAATTCGCTCAGGGCGAGTTGCGAACCAACCCATCGGCTCAATTACTATCAGCAAATCCGTTTGGTAAACATCGCATAATATTTGGTTTATTGTTGTCAGATTATTATCTAAATCAAGCTGCTCTTTAAACGGATTTATCCCGTTATTGTGCCAATTATCATGTACTTCTTGCGTTGTGAAAAACGTGTACGGGAAGCCGCCAACCGCGCCGCCCGACATAAAATTATTCGTTTTTCGCTCGGTATACAAAAGTCCGTTCCAATATAGTGTATGAGTTACAGGTGTCGAAAACGGCATCACAGAAGGAAGTGTTTGTCCGACATTGAAACCCGAAGCGCCTTCAAAAACTTCGCCAAACGCCACGTTCGCGCCAAGTCTGCTGTCCCAAATTCGGTTCCACATATCTCCGCGCGGATTCTCCGAATTCTCTATCCAATCCATAAAATCCGTGTCGGGAATCAGCTGATTGTCCGTAAATACTAAATAACCCAGAAATTCACCTTGATTTCTGGGGTCGTTTGCTGTATTTGGAGGAAATAAATTATCGTATGGGTCGCGTCCGGGCGGATAAAAATCTGCGACGATTGTTGTGCTGTCTGTAAGCTCGGGTCTTGATTACCGCCGCTCGAATGTGTCTGCGGGCATTCGGTAAAGCGAGATGTTGTAGAACTGCGTCTGCTGAACACTAAACTCTATCCGCGCTCCTTCTAATGTAGGATTAAAGGGCAAACTTTGAAAAATCGCGTTACGAGCGTCAGGGTTTCCGAGGTCAACTCGTCCAAACTGTTGCTGAGAACGCTCGCCGGAGATTCGTATCGTTTGAAACGGTATCAATGCCGCGACTGCTGTGATTGACAGAAGTCCCAACACCATCACGATTACTAAAAACAACGATATTATTCTTTTCATACCCATAAATTTTGCCTCCTAAGTTTGATATTTCTCATATTTTCATTTATGTTAAGTTTATTGTTTTTAAATTTAAAAAGCATCATTTTTTTATTCCCGAATCAACGCTCTAATCATACGATACATAGCTCTCTTGTCTTCAACTGAAGTAATTTTGTCAATATCGTTCAAAAAATCTTCCTTAGTTATAAGTTTGCCGTCGAACTCGGTCAAGACATCACTAAGTGAGCTAAAGCTACCCTTGAAATCAGTTCTGCAAGCTAAATAGTCCAAACTTACATCAAAAAATTCTGCAAACGTGGTCATTGCTTCTATAGGAACATTACGAACTCCGTTCTCGTAGTTCGTCACAGTACTCTTGACCATACCAACTCTTTCAGCAAGTTCGGTAGTTATTTTTATCCCCATATTCAATCTTAACTGAACAATTCTTGCGCCGACATTCGACATAATTCACCGCCCATTTCCTTAAATTCATCGTTTTTACATTCTGTTTGAAAACTAAAATTGCAAAATATTTAAAAAAGTTTTCAAAAAAGTATTGACAAAACTTTCCAAGCGTGATAAAATATCGTTAAATGGAAATAAGTGCTATATTTTGTTATATTTTTGGTGATTTGCTTATATTATGTAAAAAATAAATTAATATATCAGAAATTTAAAAGGAGGAAGCATTATGAAAGCAACAGGAATAACGCGAAAAGTCGATAGTTTAGGAAGGGTTGTGCTACCAATTGAGCTTCGAAGAACTCTCGACGTCAGCGAGGGGGATTCACTCGAAATCTTGGTTGATGCTGACACTGTCGTACTTAGGAAATATGAGCCAAGCTGCGTATTTTGCGCAGAAAGTAAAGACGTTTCGGTTTTCAGCGGCAAAAATGTATGCTCAAAATGTTTGAATAAGCTAAAACAGCAATAGGCATTATCATATTTCCTAAGCACTAAACCGCACCTGCCTTGTTAGAAGTGTTGACGCACTTTTGGAGGGGCAGGTGTTCGATTTTCTTGAGTTAATCCTGTTATGGCGAAGCTTTCTTTTTTGGTTTCTTATTATAAAGCAGCCCTATTGGTAGCAACAACGCTTGTACCATCATCATAAATATCGTTATGTTGGCATAATGGTCACTGAAGAAAATTGTAGCTATTCCCCAAACTGCAAACAGTGCTATAGAGCGAATTCTTCTTTTTTTACGAATAGCATCATCTCTTATTGGCATATTTGGATGCGCAACTGGTGCGAGGAAAATTGTTAGCAATAACCCAATAACGAACAATGTGATTCTTAATTCAAAGCTTATTGGGAAGAAGTCCCCGATATATATCCCCGCAAAAAATGTCAAAAATGTAATTATGTAACAACCTTCATACGTTTTTGCATGATAGCCGCCTCCTATCACTCTTAGGGGCGCCAACACAGCAAATGCGAATAAATATTCCGGTAATCTGCCGAGAAGTGCAAAAATAATACCATAAGGTATAATTTTCGTGAGTTCAATCAAAAGAATTTGCCAACCGTATTTTATGCTCACAAATTCTATTGAGGACAAGTCAATGTTTCGTCGTGTTGCCGAATAAAGCGCGATTTTATCAGCATAAAATATGATTTTGTTTGCAAACATTTTACAAGCCCCCTCTTAATCTATTTTAGAGCAAATATACAGTCGTTTCTATAATTATATCATTAGCAAATACAAAAAACGACAAAAAGGTTTGTAGAAAAGTGTAGAAAATCATAAAATTTTTGTTGCCAAAATAAATATTGTGTGTTATTATTTATTATGAGAAAGGATAGAAAGGGGGAATGTGTGTTGAAACGGCAAATAGGAATTCTCATCGTTGAGGACAGCAAATACGAGGTGCAGGCAATTAAAGACTTTGCTAAAAACAAGGAAAACTATAAAATTGTCGGGGTTGCAGATAACGTTAATGATGGAATAAAACTTGTCATGGACACGCATCCCGATATTATTATTTTAGACTTTGCGTTAAAAGCTTCGGTTGGTTCAGTTCTTATTGAAAAGGTTAGAGCCACTAAACTTGATATGCAACCATTTATAATCGTTATTTCAAACGCGATTGACGAAGCAACGAAACAAGGATTGATGGAAATAGGCGCAAATATATGCCTCATCAAAGGCGACCTTTCGGAGAATCCCAGTCAAATTTTCCATTGTATTGAAGGTTTCTTTGGACATTATTTAAAAAGAACGGGACAAGAAGCTCAATTAGAGCTTGAAGTTGTTTCGGAAACTGAAAAGCAAAGTCGGCTTGAAAACCGTCTGAACAAAGATTTTGAAAAAATGGGTTACACATTAGGGAAAAGAACATACAAATATATTCGCGATATAATCTTAAAGTGTGTTTCTGATAAAAATGACAACCCTGTAATGGTGGATTTATACGCTGAAATTGGTCGAAAATATGGATGCGAGGCTAATGTTATGGACCAAGCCATCAACAGAAGCATAATAAAGGCGTTTAGTGAAAATTACTATGATGAAACCGTAAAATTATACACACCGGAGTGTGGGAAAAACAGGGGGAAACCTTCGGTTCGTGAGTTTATATGTCATTTTATCAAGATTTATATCGACGAAAGTTATTGAAGGAATCGTCAAATAAATATTGCTATCAATCGGGTGTCGAAGACTAAATCGGCATCCGATTTTTCGTTGATTTTTTAGTTAAAAATACAAAATTTTCAATTTAATTATCCACCTTTATATGTTATAAATGAATTATAAATTATTTATGTCATTGTGAAAGGAGGGTAATGAAATGAAAAAAATGTGGGTTAAGTTTCTTGTAGTTCTCCCTGTTGCAATCGCTATAGTAGGTAATTTCGTAACTGCATACGCGCGACCGGGTGCAGCGTCTATATTTGGGTGGTATACGCCTGAGATGCCGGATGAGTTGAACAGTTAATCAAAATAAACTCAAAAGCTATACAAAAAATCCGAGCATTTTATTTTTGATGCTTGGATTTTTTGTGGACATTTATCTTATCTTGTTGTATAATGAACGAAAGTGGCGAAATAGGAGGGGGACGAATATGAATGAAGGGCTTTTAACATTATTTGCAGATTCTTTCAATAGGATAGATGTTATAAATATGTTGCTCCAAAAATGCTTTATATTTTTGTTGTATTTTAGACTAAAAGGGGATGTCAAGCCAACAATTCATACTATATGGCAGATGCCATTATTTGCTTTGATTTTCTTTTCATTTTATTATGTTTCAATTCACTTTACCGGTTGGCGCATAGAGTTTAGAGAAATTATAGATATTTTTATTATCGCGTTTTTTATGTCTGCTGTTAGTAAGGCCAAAATCCTTGACTCTTTAATTATTTCGTCCATAATTATGGTTATACTTTTTATTATGTCAATGCCAACAATGATAACATTTAATCTTTTAGAAGTGAATACAAACTTGCTTGAATCTACAATGTTTTTGTTAGCATCAAGCTTGCTTCCGCTTTTATGCGCGGCAGTTTTGATTTCTACATACAGAATTAAGGCATTTAAGAACGGGATTTCATTTTTACTTGAAAAAGAAAGCTCGAAATCCAGTAAACGCGCAATTTTAACATTAAGTTTTGTTGCTATATTTTCATTTACGTTCCTTTCAATAGTGGCTGAAGCTGACCCCGCGTTTACAATTATGGCTGCAATCGGATTTTTCTTAATCGTGGCGTGGAATATTTTTGAGAATGTTAGAGAAGGGTTGGCGCTTTCAAAATCTCGAGCAGAAACGATAAGATATCGAAAATCGGAACACAACCTAAAACACAGTTTGGAGGAAGCAATGAATACAGAGATGGACGAAGGAGCAAAAGAGTTGTACAAAATGAGAATCAAAACTAATCAATCAGAAAAAGCGCTGATTGTAAACCCTGCAAATACTGGCGTAAAACTTATTGACAAATATTTGGAAATTATGTTTAAGCGTGCATTAAACGAAGGCGTTAGGTTGAACTTTTTAATCAATCAAAATCTGATGGATTTTGTTAATAAAGGCATATTGATTACGGAGCTCGACCAAATCATTTCAAATCTTGTGAACAATGCGATGAAGTATGCGTTTATGGGTGAAGAAGGCGAAAAAATTGATGGGAAAGTGATTACACTGTCTGTCATTGATTATACCATAATGCTTTTTGACACAGGATTGCCATTCCCTGATGAAATCATTAAAAATTTAGGCAAATTCGATAATACAACGCATGGAACAGGAACAGGGTTGCCAATAGTTATTGATATTGTAAAGAAATACGGCGGAACGTTTGATATCATACCGAGCAAAGATGAAAAGTACGGAAAAAGTATAAAAATTGCATTTGAGAATTTTGCGCGCAATTAAAGAGCTTTAACAGCAGACTCGCTTGACAATGAAAAATTTTAATTTTGTCTAACGTTTTGTCTAACACTTTCTTAAAAAATTATTTCTTAGAGCCGATTGACTTACAGGTTTTCTAAAGCCAAAACAACCGCGAAACCGTTGAAACACAAGGGTTCATCCAACGAATAATAATTTTGAATAAATTAAGATAATCAATCTATAGCACAACTTTGACTCTGGCATTCCGTAGGTTCGAGTCCTGCCAGCCCAACCAGTCGGGGTGTTTTTACAGCATTTGAGAGAAATGCCGTAAAAGCACTCCGTTTTATTTTTCCCTTTTTCATTACGCCGTAAGTTTGGCGGGAATGTAACTCGTTGCAACGCCTTGTCGCGTTCCAACTGTTACATCTACCTCGGGCAATTCTTGCTCAATCCGTTCTAACGACGTGTTAAGTCTTTGCATCATCAGCGCAATCGGAATAGATTCTTCAATTGAATATCCAGCTTCACTTGCCACTGTCATAGCGTAAACGCCAACATCAAAATATTGTCTTAAAGTCTCTCGCTGTCCGTCGTCAAGAAGCGCAAAATCATCATAATTTTGCACGATTTGCGCCGCGATTTCGGGCAACATTCTTTGTCGTTCTTCTAATTCTGCCAAATGCTCCTCAATATCAAACATCTCAATTTCAACAAACTCAGTTCCAAACATGCTCCGCATTTATTGATAGAACTATTCAGTGGTTATCAATATCTCGTTTGTTTCAGCAAGCCATTCAACACTTGTCCCCAACGCAGGATAAACTTCACGCCAATTAATACCTGCATTCAATTCTTCACACCATTCGCGCGCCTCTCTTAGCGGTTCTGATATTGCCTGTAGTGGCACAAACATAAAATGGTCTACCATCATTGGAGAAATATCAAGAGTTACGACTGCTCCATCAACAGGAAAATTGATGTTCACATTAGGCTCGTTTATCCGCATACGAAATTGAAATCCACCACCAAAGGGGGCGTCGCCTATATTCACAACAATGTCTTGCCTACTTTCATTCCAAAAAATTTCCGCTCCCAACGCTTCAAATATTATACACGCCGGAATCATTACGCGATTGTTGATGATTATTGGCGGTATGTCCAATTCTAATCTCTCGCCGTCCAAATAAATGTTGATTTCACTATCTGTTGGCTCGTTACTTGGTTCATTTGCACAAGCAACCAGGAAAACCAACATTGAACATAATATCAAAAATAACCATCTTTTCACACAACATCTCTCCTTAAATTCTATTTAAAATCTTCGCTGCCCTTGCCCTTCTTCGGGAAATTCAATTTCGTGTACCGTGCCGTATCTGCTGGTAGAACTTGACAAAATGTTAAGGTCATCCCAAAATTGAACAGGATTTTGAGCTCTATATTGTCCGCCGCCTACAGGACGCCACACTTCAAAATGCAAATGGGCGTGACGTGTTCCTGTATTGCTTGCTATTCCAATCGTCTGCCCCTGCGTAACCCTGTCGCCAACATTAACCGTGAAAGGCAACCCTAAATGTATGGACCTTGTTATCATTCCGTTGTCGTGCCTTATCGCAACTATTCCCATAGGAGCATACACAGAAACCACTTGGCCATCTAACACTGCTCGAACCGGAACATTTGCTACTGGAATGTCTACGCCTTGATGTTCTGTTATTGGATTGCCACGCACTCCTCCGCTTGGCCTATGACCAAATTCAGAATTTACTGTTCTTAAATCAACAGGCCATATTGCACCAGACATATTTCCTAACGCTACCTGAGATGAAACAATCGCAGGTGGCTCTCCAAGCCCCAAAAACCTATCCGACACCCAACCACCGCTTGAAAGTTCAACCCAACGCTCTCCGTCAGGTGTAACAGGTCTATCTTCCGGCGGAACGATAATAACATCAATTTGTGAGCCTCTTCTGAAACTGCTGCCAACAGTTCCATAATTCGTTCCTGGCCCACTTCGAATATTCAAATTGCTCGCGTGTACATAGCGTGGTTCTATTGCAGATGCGTTATTCTCTCCTCGAATCCAATCCCAAATGTTATCAAACCAGTCTCTGAGTCCAAGACCGCTCCTGCTCGCAAGTTGCATTCTATCCATATCCACCACCCCACTTCGCGCACCTGCTACCATCGTTCCGTCCGGATTAGTTATCGGTTCCGGAATATACCATTCCCATTCCGCCTCAACAGTCCGAGCAACTGCACCATCATTCGCCGTCCTAACGTTACCATCAGCCGCCA
>Ga0123355_10004715_pt1 | contig 19822 bp, 14 predicted proteins | sample TergutEmb28metaG_3_FD_89872 | JGI IMG/M metagenome (GOLD analysis project Ga0123355, IMG submission 89872) | Embiratermes neotenicus P1 segment gut microbial communities from Petit-Saut dam, French Guiana - Emb289 P1 | ecosystem: Host-associated > Arthropoda: Insects > Digestive system > Gut ...
ACTACAAGTCGTCAGCTCCTGAAGATGGGCACAAGGTGGCCCGAAACATGTTGAGCAACCTATAAAGGAGAAATAAACATAATACTAAAAGTGACATCTAGTTGGTCTCTTTATCCACATCATCGGCATAAGCCAGAAGCTGGTTTGTACCATTTAATTTCAAGCCATCCTGGTTTACCTGAACCCTCCTAATGGCATGCTCCACGGCAAAGTTGAAAAGCAATGGCGATAGAGCATCTCCCTGTTTCAAACCATTCCTAATAGGAAACATGTCAGGCAAATTCTTGCCTACCCGGACTCTACTATACGTTTCAGCAAGCTACGTGCACTACGAGCAATTTTTTCGTATTTCATATACGTACTATAGACTACGTCGTCTTCAGGCGTGACGCTGTCTAATCGAATTACAGCGTCCATGTGTTCGTTATCTGATGGAACATCACAGGCCTTGGTACTTTCCCCTTATTACGCAGAGTTCTCAAAAGACTGTGAAGATTATATTTACATGTAGGATTTTAAAAGCAGTTCTGGAAGGAAGCCACTACGCTTGGTTGTTATAACAAACACACAAAGGTACACAGTTCCGGCTTACTATAATAATTACATATTATACTCCATAAATGCCTGGAATGATTTGTGGAGATATTTTCCTGACACATAGGAAGGTGTGATAATGGAGGGATCTAGAGTACAACTACTTTCTTTATATGCGTAAATGAATATAATTTTTCGATATACGTGCCGCCCGAAGTTAAAAACAGGTTACGACAATAATTACGACATAGAACCAACCAAATGCAAACTTGCTATAACTTAAGTTCACAAAGTGAAACTGAATTATAACAGGTGTGAATTTGGTTGTTTCTATATTGTAATTACTGTGTCACAGTGTACGGTACAAACCGCGTACAACTGGTTACGACAGTGTTCTGAATATCGAATGTGCTTCCTATCCGATTATTACCAACTCGTGACCTTCAATATGCATCTTCCTTTATAGTTTCCGTCGTTCACAATTGTGAACCCTATTAGCGAGATAAGAGTGCCTGTCAGTCTGTCCATTAATTACTGGCATCAACAGATCAGACTGCCCAGTTTTCGTGCAACGTTGCATGGACGTCATGCCGTTGGTGACATCAGAGTTTCAGCATACACTATAATCATGAATACCAACACGGTGGAGGTGTGAATTCGTGACTTGAGAACCCATCAGTGCAGATCCACGAAGTTTCACACGCTGAAAATCTTCCAAAAGTTGGCGTGTGCAATTTAGGAAGATGGAATATACATTGGAGTAAAGCAAAATATTTTGGTACGTTAATCAGAACCGACAACCGGAGTCATCTGACTCGTGATACGGCAAGTTACTCCAGATCACCTTCGCTTCAGAATGTACCTTTCGGAAATTTCAAGACACTTCGGATGATTTGTGAATGAATAAGAAATAACAGCTTCTGCCTATAACTTGAGATTTTCAGGACGGTGCAGATTTGTATTCTTGTGTTCCGGGTAACACCGTATTATCCGGTAAGTGGACTCGTTTAACGATTCGGATGAAAAAGATGCCACCTCAATTTTGGGGAACCCGTAAGACAGAGTTTCTGAGCGTGTAGCGTCGAAGATGGTTAACCTGAAGAGAGAAGCAGCATGTACCTTCGAAATGTTAGTGGCCACCCACCACACTACAGTGGATCATAATGCATCGGCTACTGGTGCACGGGTTCATTTTCTTGCTGTACGTCTAAAAACTTGTAGATTAAAATACAATGTTACGAATGCGTGAAAAATAACGTACAGCTAAAGCGCAATTTCACCCGTTTTGCAGGCTGTAGAACTTCGTCTCTCACATTAACAATGATGGGAACAACACACAGAAGGCTGTTCCAGCGCGGGATGCTGAGAATATAAGAAGCTTACAGTATGCGAGGGGAAGATACAATTGGATGGATAAACTGCACAATATGAAGCTCACAGCACATACAAGTACTCTTCATGAACTACGCATTAAAAAGAAGAAATGGGCGGCGCAAGGAACATGCATGGAAGAGATGATAAAATCACAAAATACTTATGTCATAAAAACTGCAGAACAAGGACCACTTTGGACACAAATGTAAACCGAAACCATCAAACCGTAATGCTGTCAGCACTAAAAAAAAAAAAAAATTATTTAAACTGCATCAAGTTTCGTAGGGCCTAGGTTATCATCAGGATGAAATTTCAGAACACACAGACGCCACCACAGTTCAAATGTTAAAACACATTCAATCAGCAATATCACTCGTTGAGTCTTCGTTATTCCTTTACTTTAGGGATACGTTAAGCCACTCAAAGACCCACGATCTGAAAAATAAAATCCTTCAAGCTATCGCTTTTCTATTGTTAATCTGATTATTGACGACATTTGGGTATTCGGATGGTTTTTAACTTACACCGTTGATAGAGATTTGGGGTGAAATGTGGTAGAGCATTATGTGTTACTTGGCAATCACCTGCCCACCCACTATTTTAACATCTAGTAAGGTAAAGTCCCCGTGCAAGACATGAAGTTATAAGGGGTGGTGGAGATACAGCTTCATGCAGTCAATCTCGGCACTCGATGGACGTGAGTGGTCACCTTCACGCCATGGGAACTTGTTTTCTGACCGACCATCACACAGTATGATTAAAATTTTCGGCGGAGCGTTGATGGAGATGCGTACACGGCGATATGGTACAGGACGGTGCTTCTAGCTCCGACCGTTCTGCCAATTCATTAAATGGCCTTTCCAGATTATTATTATACTATACATGCTTACGTGGATAACCGAAAGACCATACTACAGTAACTTGCACAACTCGCGCGATTGGTCACGTGACGCAACTTTCAAAGCAACGGAAATTTATTACTGAAACTTGAGAAGCGATAATATGCACTCAGGGGCCATACGGGTCAACAACTGAGCCTTTTCAGCTGATATACCTCTGACCTTATTTCACTGCTGTTCAACTATAATTTAAAATTACTGCCAACTCTTCAAGACTTTTGTTAACTATTCAACAACCAAAGAATTTGCCCGAGTCAAGATGCTCTGTTAACATTCTGTCCTAGCAATGAGAACCGGGAATTGGCTATATTTCTTGTTTTATTTAATAATGCCATTCAAGTGTAGGAGTCATTTAAGATGAGAAATGATAAGACTTGCTAATACTGGGTAAGGAAGCGGCCGTGAACTGTAAAGATGGGTTTCGACGACGCCTCTTCGTGTCTCGTAATGCAAACAGCGACTGGCGTCATTGCATATCTCTTTACTGCGAAGAATGGACAAGCGAAGTGAAAAACGTGTTGCCCAACATTAAAGAGCTCTTCTGTAAACTGAGTTGTCGTGTTCATTGTGACTCTGTTGCTATTTTTAATGGGGTCAAGCGAAGCGTATGAAGTTCAATGTCGACTGCCGTCAGTATCTCGAGCTATAGCGAGACATACTACAACACCCAAATAGTTATGCGAACCATGATCTTGAGAGAAAATTAAGAAAACATTTTTGTTGGTAACAGATTTCAGTTGCGATGACCGAACCTATGAAATTACTGTCTGATGCAAAGGGATGTCAAGTAGTTTGAAAAAAAGTTTACAAACGCTTAGGAAAAAACCGCTGCCTCCATCCCAGTCGCACAGTCAACGCCGCAAGAACGTCACTCAACCTAACTTAACTTAATTTGGGGCCTACACCCCATCGCAGTACATTTAATTATTTCGGCCATGCACATTACAAAGAACACCAACATTTTATCAGGCTTAATATTCTGCAGACAAACAGAACTTCGGTAGAAATACCACCTTGCGTTCCATCCGAACCCCAGTGCGCAGCCTACCAATTTGGCAGTTTATCATAAACATCAAGACGACTTCTTGAACATATAAGAACACTACCAAAATTGTATCCATGTAGTGTGACAATAAGTCTAGAATGATACCTTTTGAGACAGTGGCAGAATGTTACAATAAATGCACAACTTTTGACAGTTATACAGACACACCCACATTTAAATATGTTAGTGATAATACTGCCTCTTCACCTAAACGCGTGGCAATGATGCACGATGGGATAACATACTACCAACCTATATTACTTGTATGTCACTGACAACTGACGTATTTAAAAGATTTAATTACCTGCTGTTCTTTAGGCTACGGCTCCGCGAAATCAGCGGACATAATGGTGGTCAGTAGAAACAAATTCAATATGGCGTCCGTCATTTGCAGTGACCTTCTTTCTTAAGCACGTAGCAATAAACTACACAGATACTGAATCGTACAACACAGCATTCCGTCTCAGGTTACGCAACACAAAACAGTTATTACACTCAGATATTACGGATGTCCAGCCCGTTCTGTTAACACATCTCTCTTCTTTTCTGCGTATTCAAATGCACGTAGTCCTATCGCTATGTTCAACATCTTACTGTATGGAGTGACGGCACCAGCGAAGACATGTATACGAGTGTAACATCAACCGGAAGGTGTTAAAACTAAGTAAACGCCACAACTTCAACTATAAACGGACTATAGCATCAATTTCTGGGAGTGTGGTATCTGTGTTAAGCATTGGGCATTTTAACTTGTCCTTGACAAGGCTCTACAGTACTACGCAACATAACATAATACATGTAAAACTCACTGTTTCCCTCTCGCAGCTTCTTGCGTACACCATGGAACACATTCTTGTTATGGACCCGCGTTATCACTGACACATTCAGAAGCAGGGCACTGAAGCAAAAGACACTACCTCCAACACCTCTCGCAACTTTCTAACAACTAGCAGCCGCTGCTAACCAACGTGCTCAGAGCAGTGGCACGACCTGGAAACAGGACACTCTCAGTGTTGCCATATAAACAAAACGAAATACTCCAGTTTCAGCAAACCCGGACAGCTCGTGATTGCCAATGTGCTTGTCATCTTGTTTTACCGTTCCTCCCATGTTACTAAATCACTGTCCCATTCACTATTATGACATGCTAAAAGTTCATTGTTAAAGATAAGGGAAATGGTAGGGTGAATTTGTCTTTCGGCAGGCCATGAGCGAATGTGCACTAGACGGAGGTGAGTGGTCAGCTTCACGCCCCGGCCACTTTACCACCAGGGTACAGATGCCGGTACCCATTGAATAGGAGGCGGGGTAAACAAACCATCCTCGTCACCCTAAAATGTTGAATTTGGTGTAGCAGGTGGCACACCAGCATGGAGTTCCTGTACGTCTCGAAAACATTCGAGTAGCCGGATGTCTCCAGTTGATCCTGTTCATTTTTATAATAATCTGAAATAAGCTGACTCTTCATCTCCACGGCTTTCTTAGTTTTGCTTTGGAATGCCACATTCTGAAGAACCAAGAGAACCACACTGAAACGGGAGTTACATACAACGTACCATCTTTGTTCTGCTGGTGATCTTCATTTTTTTGAAGACGACATAAAGATCGTAGGCGCACATTACTTTATTACAACGGAACTCCAGGAAACACGCATTAACAAAGAAAACTACGATTAAGTTAATGTCTATCCATCGGAATGAAGAACAGAATACCTAGTGAATAGTGGCAATCGTAAAATATATGACACAGTGACGTATCATATTTAATTTGCGTTGAAACTGGAAAGGGCTTAAATTCGGGGAATGCTTGCTACCTCAGAGTTCAAAATATGTTACATTTTCTTCTGCTGTCTCAAAATGTACAGATTAAAATACAAAAACACGCTCAATTTTCTCCACTATATTTTGTGGCCGTGTGACTTGGTCTGTTACATAAAGGGAACAAGCTAGATTTGGGGATTTAACAAAAGAATGGAGAGAATAATGTCTTGACCTGAAAGAAAGGCAGTGATAGTAGGCTGGATAAAGATGCTTAATGCGGGGCTGCATAATTCATACACTTCGGCCAATATTGTTAGGGTAAACGAATCAAGGAGGATAAGATAGTGTATGTCACACGTAACGGAAGTGTGCAAAATGCGTACTTGGAAGATCTAAGCTCAGCGAGGCAAGTATTAATACGAATCTTAAAGAAAGCGGGCATAAATGTCTGGGATAAGTGTAGCGTCATCTGGCTTAGGACTGGGAACAGTGGCGCATTTTTAAATACGGCAAAGAGCTTTCAGATTTTATGGAAGGCGTGGAAATTCTTGAGAAGCTGACGTATCATTAATTAGCTGCTCAAGGACTCTGGTCCAGAGAATTAGATACTAGTAGAAGTACGCCTTTCGCAAGGTTAAATTTAATGACGATGGATTTAGGCTATAATTACTAAAAGGAAGTGGCGACTTAATGCCACATTGGAATCCAGATTACAGATTCGTAATATGAAAAGAGGCACTATAGGGTTTTCACTCTTAGACTTTGCATGAGCCCGATGTAATTGTTTAACTATTCTAGACCTCCTCGCTGTTACAAAAAGCTTTGCTACGTTATAATATGAATATCACTCCTTTTGGAAACGACATTTTCGCTGTATTTAACCATAATTTTTAATTAATTCGGCCGCACTTCTGGCTGAAAAAATTATTTTCAATATATATAAAACAACACTGAGACGCATTCGTGCAAGCATTGTTGCCGTCGAAGAGCGTTAAGTATTACATATTTTGATTGTGTGTTTGTAGCCCTAGTTATCCAGCATGCAATGGGCATGCGCCTTATTATATTGTCATCTGTAGCCTCTCCGGCTGTACCACATTTTTCCACATAATCTCTTAAACGGTATGATTGCCGGGAAAAAAGTTGCTGAACATAAAATGTGTGTTTTGATTTTGTGAAGAAAATTTGACTGAAACATTTTTCATTCTAAGAAGAACTGACAGAAATATGACCACAAATCTACCTAAGTCTACATGTAAACTACCCATTGTTCTTATAAGATTTTAATGCAACTTGAATTTCCTCGACAGATTTTCGAAAAACACTCAAATGTCAGATTTAATTAAAGTCCGTCCAGTGGAAGCCGAGTTCCATGCAGACGGACAGGCGGACGGAGGAAAGACAGACGGACAGTCATGACTAAGCTAATAGTTGCTTTTCGAAATTTTGGGAACGCGCCTAAAAGATTTAGAATTTTTTCCCTTCATATAAGTTCTCAGGTTTCCACGGCTGTTTTTCTTCAGATTTTTGGCCTTCTGGGTTTTGTCACCATGTAGCTTAGGATGAATACGTTGCCTCCGCCTTCACGGTTGAAGAAGTGGGTGTAACCGTGACACTGCAGTGATTGGGGTGAGAATTACGTGTCCAAATCGAGAAGACCGTGCAGTCCTCCGCACCGTGCATGAGCCACGTTATAGAGTCCTGAGGTGTGCCATTTACATGACAAACGATCGTGTTAGCAGAACTGTGTTTTCTGTGAGGTACGAATTGAATTCTTATACATAATCTGGACGAACGGCAGGAAAATATTAGGGATTTTCACCTTTATTGTGCCGGACTGCTGGCTAGAACTCCGTTTGCATCCGGAAGGTCCTACGACAGGCCATCTTGACACAGGCTTCTAGTAAATGCTGTGACGGTTCTGAATATTCCAAGATGCTACTGCGTGCTTCTCATGCAGCCCTCCCGACTTAAATATACCGAAATTTATCCTCCTACTTTAAGCGTAAAGATAATTAAATTGAATTTCCAAATCATGCCCTTTAGCATTGGCGAAATATCAGAAATTCGCAGTTCATTTTTACACTGCTCCTACCAGAAGGACAAGCGGGCAAAGCCATAGAACCTTGTAACACAGTGGTGTTCTTTGTTCCCCCCACCCCAGACTTCCATAATATAATCTTAGTCGTCCCTATAGGCAGTCTTCAAAGGAATTTGTCTGTCTTTTCGCTGGCCTTTCAGAAGTCATACAGGATTTCGACGCATGCAACAACGTATGGGATTTAGGAGCTTGTGAATAAAAGTGGGGCAAAATGACGTCGCTATATTTTGCGTGGGTGTTACAGTTTCATTTGAAAGTGAGTTTTGCAATAAGGGTGAAAGCTGGCGTCTCTGCGCAGCATATTGACCCTTACAGTGACACTGGAAGGTCGCCCAGTGCCACGCCCTTAGGCTCAGGGTCACAACAGAGTTCCAGCTTTTTTCGCTGGCCTTGGGGTATCGGCCTCTTCCATCTGCTAATGTCTTTCTGCTCCTTTGTCTTAAGGCGCATGATTGTGGCTAGCTCACTGGCTCCTAAAGAATCTGCCATCTCAACTTGCAATTGGACAGCGACAACGACAATGAGCGAGGACGTCAGGGTCTGTGGACAGAATTTCATTTCCGGGCAGGTTTCTCGGAATTCTCTGTGTGCTCCCGACACCTATGCAGCGGATATACTGGAATGCTATTTCCTCGAAGGTCAAATGAGTGAAGCTGACCTCTCAATCACTACTTGTTGCTAAGTTAAGAACGCGTTAAGTTCCGTCCCTCGTTCTTCAGCTCGGGTTCGATTCCAGGCCAGTTCATGAATATATGGCTAATTGATGGTGTTTATTAGCAATAGAAAACTACATGTTTCAGCCTATAGCGGCCATCATCAGGTTTTGACAACTTTCTTGCTATAAGAGTTAAATATAATATACATAAACCACGTGCTGACGTTGAGATCTTATCATCATTATCATTTGCGTGCTTTTGCTAAGCTAAGTTTTGTGGGATGTCTATTGCGTGAATGGATTTATAGGTAGCTAGGTGTGGATCCTTTAGATTAGTTAGGTGTAGGGTTGGCGGTGGTTTTCGCGGATTTGGTTAGTCTGACGTCTTCAGCTCGGGTTCGATTCCAGGCCATTTCATATGAGATTTGCTGTGGACAAGACTGCAATGGAAAAGGTTTCTGTCTTTCTTTCCTAGCTTAACAAACGCACGCAAATGATAATGATGATGAGATCTCAACATCGACACGCGGTTTATGCATATTATATTATATTATATTATATATATATATATAACTTTTATAGCAAGAAAATTGTCAAAACCTGGTGATGGCCGCTTTAGGTCGAAACATGTAGTTTTCTATTGCTAATAAATACCGTCATCTAGCCATATATTCATAGTTGTGTTTTTGACTGAATTTACCTCACCTTAAACACACAACGGGGATGGCACACCTCAGAATTATGTACGACTGTCACTGAGCCGATTTTGACCAAACCCAAGAGTGCTTGAAAATTTTCTGTGAGGAGCCTCTACATGGATTTCATATACGTACATCCCACAAAGGATGCCAGACAACCAACAAACATTCTGACATATGAAAGGGTATGGGCTCCACATAAGGTCTTCATTTTTTAACTCCCAAGGGCTTAATAATTGGAAAATATACGGATCCAATGTTATTTCCACAGAGTTTAACCTTGACGAATGTTGCAATGTTCTGTTGCCACATGAATGCTCTTTCCAGTACGCGTGGTGGTTTGGTATTGTTACTGTCGTTTTATAATCACACATACATGCGGTACAAATGTCACTTTGCGCACAGAAAACAAATCTTGAAGGCTGTTTACAATTACACTGCAAACCCCTCCGACACATTGGTATCTATATGGAAACCTCGCGTGCAACCTGTTATCGTCATTGGCATTACTGTGAGAACCTCAAATCTCGAATACTCTCACAGAAAATTAACAGTTTATAAAAAAAATTATTCTTCCCCTTCCACTTGTGAAGGGGACCACGGTAGCACAGCGGCTAAGGTGCTGTGCCACTAATCGGAAGGTCGCTGGTTCGATCCCAGATGGTGTCAGTGAATTTTTCATTGACATAATCCTTCCGATCGCACTATGGCCCTGGGGTCGATTCAGCCTCTGACAGAAATGAGTACCAGGAGTATTTCCTGGGGGCTAAGGTGGCCAGTGCGTAAGGCTGACAATCTACCACCATCCTGTGCCATTGTCACGAAATCTGGGAACCTTAACTTCTTGGAACCCTATGGGCCTGTCCAGGCCTGTAATGGAACTGCTTTACCTTTTTACACTTGTGAATGAACTGACAACCTTTTCAAACCATTGCACATGACTTCTTTATTGTAAGTCAATGAATCAAACGTTGTTGAAAAAGACTGATAAATTTCAGTTGGAACTTTAGGTAATGTAATGGTTACAGTGAACCAAAGCAGGCTAAATTTAGCCAACAAACTGACAACTGAGTCTTGAAGCGGGAACTATGAAAGTAGTTCATTCCGGGATGTGACACCTTGCAGGAATAGTTGAGTAAAGAGAGACCAACTTGATGTCACTTCCTTTATTATTTCTTTATTTAATGCTCAACATATTTCGGATGTTAATACATCCATCATCAGGAGCTTGCAACTTATTTGTTGAGTTATTTCATGAAACATGTTGAGCATTAAATAAAGAAATAATAAAGCAAGTGGCATCAAGTTGGTCTCTCTTTACTCAACTATCAAGATGACGCACGGTCCAATAAACATAAGATTCACCTTGCAGGAAGTTTACCATGAAACGTCTGCACATATCCACTCGAACACCTGACGTCACAAATCATAAACGTTTATTTTAATCTCCCCGCATAGACCTATGTTCATTTAGGCCGTACTACCAAGTTCCACTGGAACTCTTTAGTTAACTAGAATGGCACACAGTCAATCATGTAGACTACGTACGTCATACTTTCTTGGGATACACAATTAACCCCTGCTGAGTCTACAGTTACGCAGAACGGCAGTGCAGAAGATTTTGCCGCTAAGGGAAGGGGCGTTCCTAAAGAAAAGTGCGCCGACAAACCCAAAGTTTAACGACTGTGCTTGGTTTTGCAAAATATATGAGATTAGTATATTCCATGTAGTTTTTACCCCATGATTCGGTCCTCAGGATTTCTACTGTGATGACCAGTGTGCCACGATCAGACTTGATATTACAGTCATGCCCCTACAACTCCACACCCCACTAAAAACAACACGTGTTACTGACAAGAAGAAAATAGACATACAGCCATTCGCTACCGGCGACACAGTAGGAAAGACGTTATTTGTGCAGAGAAGAGAGATAGGAAAATGTCGAAACATATTTACTCGAGTTTGCTAAATTTCGGGCTTGTGAGATGTGTGGACAGCTGCGAGAAACCAGTGAAGTTGAGTCGTCAAACTGAAATGTATCAACCAGCCACTTTATCGTTTGACCAAGAATTTTTGTAATTTCCCCGTTATGTTGTTTTGATCTCTGGGAAAACGTTCACCCTGGAACAGGTCATGAAGGCCCAGAGGGGGAGTACAGATATAGCTCTACTCTTTCTATGACCTTGGCGTTAGACAGGGGAGGATGTTCAACGGCACGCCCCTGCCGCTTTACCCTCCGTAATGAGACCCGGTGTCCATTGCACAGGATCTTGGTCGGACACCAGAACCGGTCTGGATGAGTGCGGAAAATCTCGCGCACCGGGATTCGATCCCGGGACCTTTCAACCCTTAGCGAGCTGCCGTACCGACTACGCTATACTGGCCAACTTTTGGTCTTTGAATGGTTTCTTAAAACGTAATAATAATAATAATAATAATAATAATAACCAATTGTAACCGGAGGTCATAATCCGTGATAACGAAAAAGGAACATGTATGTTAATAGATGCTGCATTTCCAGGAGACAGAAATGGGATAAAGAAGCCGAAAAGATTCTAAAATATAAAGACCTTACAATAGAAATTCAGCGCACGTGGAACGTAAAAACAAAGGAGATAGCAGTAATAACGAGGGCAACTGGAGCCAACTCAGAATCACTCAGACAGTACCTGAGCAACATAACATGAATGCATGAAAGCAAGGAAATAAAAAAAAAAAAACACTTTGAGCGCTGAAAATATACTATGGAAAGTAATAATGTAAAAGTACCAGAGGTTTAAAATGGGGACTGATATTTTATGTAGCATAAATTGTAACCACACAGCAGCTGCAAAATTATTACCCTAGGAAAATGGTTTGTTCTAGGTGTATAACTGTAAATACCCTGCATGAAAGTGAAACTAAATAATAATAATAATACCACTGGTACTGATTATAACAGCAAACTGACTGTCGTCTGTCTGGACGTTAAGGGTTCGACCGTAACTAGGGAAACTTTCCTTTCCTCTAATACTTCATACCGGCACAACATGCTACTAAAGGGCACCAAGGGTACAACTTCTTCGCCGAGAAGCTGACCAAGCACATTCGTCTGGTAGGAATTTAGAACAGCTAGAGCTCTTGTGTCTTCATTATGTGGTGCTTAATCATATGTACAAGTTTTAGTGTTACATTCTGCTGTATACACAACTAAACTTGTTTATAGACACCCATGAAATGTTTAAAAAAGTAGTTAACTTAATATATTCTGTAAATTGTCCTCGATTTTTGTGCTCAAAGTACTGTTGACCCTAAAGTACGTGCCAAAACATCTGAACAGACGTTTCTGTAAAACAGGCCCAAATATGTTAACATTTGATGCAATGTAAAGAATTAGATTCCACCATGTAGTTGTCAAGCAGAATCTTTACACTACTCACTTTATATATGCTCTTTCCAAGGAGGACATGAAAAAGGGGTTCGTGTACTTCTTTACATATTCTTTCGCGTCCGAAAATACTGAAATAATTCTGATTAACTTTAGTATTGTAAGTACGCACAAAAACTTCCAACGTGTACTTAATTTTAGTTGGTACCGGTTCAGCATAAACTTTACTTCCCTTTACTTTTCGAATTAAGAAAATGTCTCCTTACGTACTTACGGCTGACAACTTCCGTCTGCAAGGAGAGTAAGTTGCTCCACAGTACGAATTTCTCACACTCATACTTGCTACAAAAATTCGTTTGGGATGAGGTAAATGGATCTAGAAGAAACGAAGTTAATTTGCAACTAAAATAATTGAACATAAAGACCTACCCGTAAGAATGTAATATCTCAGAGCAAGTAACACTGAGTTATGTGCAAATCCTAGCCACGATCGTATGCTTTTCCGCTAGTTTTATCGTTGGGAATTTCCCGTCCCCAGTTCCTTCGTTGTTCTGAGTTATCCGAAGGCTAATATTGTCTGCATGGAAATTCAGCTCTGTGGGGTATTTGTCGTCACAAACGTGTCATTTAGGAACTAACGCTGCGAGGTCTGTATTAACCGTTAATAATGTTTGGTGTATAAGATAGGACGAGCAAGCAATAAACACGAACACATCTTGGTCGCAAAGGTAGCTTGGGAACCACAAATGTGGCGATAACATTATCAAGACAGGCAATGTGGGAATAAAGTAACATTGATGGCGTTCGTGCAAACATGGTTGCCGTGGAAAAGCAATTAGTATTACATATTCTGAGTATGTGTTTGTAGCCTTAATTATCCGCCATGCAATAGGCATGCACCCTATTATATAGTCATCTGTGGCCTCTCCGACTCTATCATATTTTTCCACGTTATCTCTTAAACGGCCCGATTTTCGGACAAAAAAAATTGCTGAGCATAAAATGTGTGTTTTGATTTTCTGTGGAACATTTGTTTGAAACATTTCTCATTCTAAGAAGAACTGAGCGAGATATTATCATAAATGTGCATATGGCTTCATGTAACTTAGCCGTCATTCTTGTCATATAATAATGAATCTTTAATTTTCTCGACAGATTTTTTAAAAATAACCCAATTTAAAATTTCAGGAAAATATGCTCAGTGGGAGCCGGACGGACGGACAGACGTGACGAAGATAGTAGTCAATTTTTGTAATTTTGCGAAGGAGCCTAAAAAGGATAATAACCCATATATATATATATATATATATATATAATTGGATAATACAACAGTAGGCTAGTTCTACAAATCTTGTTACTGGCAAACACTGAGATTTTGCTGGACATTGTCTGTACTCGTATACAGCAAAGTAGTTACACTGTCCAGATGGTGTTCCTGTTTCTTTTAAACATTCTGCAATTCTTCAAGAAAGGTCATTGACATAAATAGAAATACTGTTCTTCACAACAGTGATCGGCATAATCAAATGAAAATGGCAAGGTACTTAACATATAAAATTTATTCAAATGTAGAGAAATTAACCATCAGTCACAACAGCTGTTTTGACAGCTGCTTGCTTTCCCTATATTTGTTATATTCATCACAAAGGGATGTCCCACTTAAAACTAATTTATTCAGTTTAGAAAACTGACTAAATCTGTTTGCAGTTTTCATCTGACAGGCAGTACATAATAGACACTTTAGATAATTCACCTACAGTTTCAAGTTCTTGGTTCCACGCTAACTACAGAGGGGACAGTGAAAACCATGGAAGGTGTGAATGCAGGAGCCTTCCTTTTCAACCTACTCAGTGGATTGACTGGTTATGAAATGTCTTCCTTATAACACATTATGCAAAATAACATACAGCTCAGAGTTTTTAATTGTTTATTCATAACAGTCGTTAAATCTTTATAACAAAGGCGTAACTTAGCTAATAACACTGTGGGGGGGAGGGGGGGGGGTTGTCGACCATGGGTATTGGGAACTGTAATGTACAAAGGATTCAAGTTAGATAGATAAGGACGATTTGTATGAACACAGGGGTTTCATTTTTTCTCTCTTTACACCACCCAAATAATCGTTTAGAAAATATTTGTTTTTTATTTGCCTCTCTTCAAATCAGCAGCAAAAAAACTATTCTTAGGCAGGAAATGCCCATCCAATATTTTTCCTGCCTAAGAATAGTTTTATATTGGAGGGGCATTTGCCATCCCCAAGTTACTCCTATGCTTTATAACATGACATTATTTACAATAATTATTTATTTTGCAAAAGTAGGAAGTATGGGCACACCAGAGAAATCAGACTTTTCTCACATGTTAGGACATTCACAATTTAATTGACAATTCTCTGCATTTTTACTTTGCCATATATGTTCAATACAACACAATATCACTTGCAAATCAACGTGAGAAAATGGTGCAGAATGTTATGTGATATGACTGTTATAAAAAACACCAAGAAAAGTTTGTTACTTGCAAAACAAACCCCCCCCCCCAAAAAAGAAGAAAGAAATTAGTAAAGATTCCCTTTTTCTGGAATATGATGCCATGTGGAATGGTAACTAGTGACCAACATTTCATAGGAGTTGTTATCTCAACCTTCAGAGTTTAGGTAGTTAAAGAAGACGGTCTTCTTGGACTAGTTAAACCGGGAAGATGGAGGAAGCAAGATCGTCCGAAACGTTGGTAATCACGAGTATACTGGGCATCAAATCAGAAGACTTGAATCTTCATCAATACTGCTGTGACAACCTCAAAGCTTGCAAAGAATTTCATTAATACATCATACAAGGGTGAAAGAAATAAGATAGCATTTCTGTGAATGAATTGAAGTAATAATTAAGACAGACCACCTACCCATTATGCATTCATATTGAGAGTTAATTCTTTGCACAAAGAACATAAAATTTAAAAACTCATGGATTCGTGCATAAGTAGTGAAAAAATAAACCATTGCTTTTCCCACGCATGGGTGGGGGGGGGTGCTGAAGTCTAGCTACAAAGTATTTTAGAAACTTTTGCTTTTGTCAATTGTCTGCTGCATTTCTGGCTCTGTCCATAGAGACCAGACAGGATTCAGTTCTGACAGGAGTGTAGGCTGATGGGTCTTGTTACAACTCCATGTGGAATTCACTGATGTTACAAACTATAACAGTGCATAACACATGCAGGGAATTCTGTTAAAAAACGAAAACAGAAACTTACATTCAATAAAAATTCATCTAGTCCCAACAATATACTGAAAAATAATGTGAAAATACCTGTACTAATTGAAATGTCATCAAAACCAAAATAGAAAATAGACGCTAACAAATGGAGTGTAAGTGAAAATAATCTGTTTGCTTACTGTTATATATGCGTAGTTCTGACCTGTACCATAAAGGTAAAGGTCACCCGGTAATATGCCAATGCAGTTACAGAAGGAAGGCAGGGGTATAGATCGAAACCATTTGCAACCAGACGCTAGAAGGAGGTTGGTGGTCAGCACCATGCTCCGACCACTCTACCCCTGGCAAAGACCTGGTAACCATTATCAAGGAGGCATGGTGGGTCTCAGTGCTGCTCTGGACAGCATGGAAAATCTCTCCCCACCAGGATTCGATCTCCAGACTATCCAGCTCATAGGGTCTTGCTATGCCAACTACACTACCCCCAGCCGGGGTTCTGAACTGTACATCTTGGAATTTACCTGAGAAGGAATACACCTGCGACAATGGGAAAGAATTTAGCACAAATGTTGATAAAATATTTGCAAGTATAATGACATAGCTGAGGTGATTCTAAATTAACCCACTACTATATGACATTCTTGGTGTAAGCAGCGAGAAACTCTTTGTAGATTACGGTATATGTTTTCATGCTATGTACTTTACAAGATACTACTTATTATATTACAGATTACCATAAGGTTTACCAAATTTATTACATAAGAGATGTGATCACAGTTGTTTGGTAATGGTGCAAAGCATTTTGGAATTACATTTCACTTGCTGTCAGAACTGATTCCAAGACTGCTGATAATTTATACCAACCACCATGTGTCCAGACTCTAGCATCAATCACTTGAACTAGAACTTGACACAGCCCAATAATTATTTATAAGAAGAAATGATGAAAGAATAAATGAAGAAGAGAGAGAGAGAAAGAGAGAGAAATTAAAAAGAAGAGAAGAAAGAGATAAAGAAAGGAAGGAAGGAAGTCAGATAACAATATATAGATATAAAAGAAAGGCAGACAGACAGATGGACAGAAAAGGGGAAATAACTTGTTTTACTCTGACTAAGCAAGTACTGATGGCAGGTGATAGCTTTTCTACTTCACCTACCAGCGCATCTGAATGAGTACAGAGATATATTCAGGCATCCTTTGCCACTACACACCTTCATCACTCGGTCAGAGAGTACCAAAGTTATAGATGTGAGGAGCAGTGGGTCCTTTTCAGCAAGGACTGTAAGGTGCTGCCACAGTGTAGTCACGAGACGACAACAATAGCAACGTTGTATCTGCTCCCACAGTAACTGATGTCAATCACAAGTAAAATTATGACACATTTTATTCTTTAGGAGACAGATTTTTAGCTTCAGTTCAAATAACTGAGGCTTCATCATTGCAAAAGTTAAGCATGTACTACCATGGCATCGTGTAGACATTGCTCTTCAACCTGAAGCTTCTGAACCCCATGCCAATGCCTTCACAAATGACTGAAGTGACTTGCTTGCTCCCTGAAACACAAACATTCCATCATTTGACAGAGCTGATAAGATTGGACGTTTGTGTGACAAATGTATAGCTACCAACTGTTCGTTTCACCTTACAATGTCAGCCTTGGTGTGCTGAATAGACCTTCAGTTACTTACATTCTGCTGGTCTTGGTGTATAGTATCATCACGAATGCATTTCAAGGTACCACAAATTCAAAACCTGTCCATCCTGGCAGGTGTTGGAATTTGAACTTCAGCATCATTGAACGGTTTAATGATGGACTTGCGGGTTTTTACAACATGTACGGTAGTGGGTGTGTTCCAGCATTTCAGAAGTTAGCTAAATTTGGTTCAGGTCGACACTGAATCACCCTGAAGATGAAGGCAACCTGCACCTCCTAAATATTGTAACAAATGTTACATGTCATACTACAAAAACACTGCAGACCATCATTTAAATAATACCTGCCACAAAAACCAGGAAACTTATACAGGGCCTTAAATTTCAGACTAAAATCAAACAACCAAGAACTAGGATACAGAACTGTATTTATGCTTTTTTATATATATAATTTCCTTCTATATTAATTTTTACTTGCCATAACTTCCTTACATTGGCAACATCAAGGGCAAAGCTGCTCCTGTGCTACAAATAAGTGATCAGGTATTCTACTCACATGGAAAGAGCTACTGGTGGCCACTGAACAGAAAACTGCATGCTATCCCAGTGGACACAGTCTTGGTAAAAAATTGCCTTGCTTAGAAGCAAACCTCCTAATCAGGAAGCTCACAGATTATCATTTTATCAACTAAGTTCATCTGTTAATGACAAATATCTGCATAATACAAATTCTTAAGCAGCTGAGAGCTATTCAGCTGGGCAAGATAGGAAAGTGTGTTTTGAGGAGGTAACCTGGATTGAACTGGCTCAAAATATTGTTGTGATTGGCCTTTTGTGAACATTGTAGGTTAGTGATTCTTCAGCATAGCGTCATTGACCTGCATTGTTCACAAAAGCCCAACCATGACATCAATGTTGAGCCATCTTAACCCAGATCACATCTTTAAAACATGTTTCTTAAGACCCATTTTACATTTATCCTCCAATCTACAATTTGGTTTCCTAAATGGCCTCTTCCTCACATGTTTTTCAATCCAACTCCTGTGTTTATTTCCAGGTTACCTCATGAGTGTTACATGTCTCAATTACACTACCCTTTTTGTTGTCACTGTAACAGTATTAGATAAAGTATAGAGATTGTGAAGCCCCTCACTACCTCATTTTCTACTGACTGGAACTCCTCATGATTGACAATGCAACTGTAATATCATACAACAATAAGTTTACTGTGTGAAGAAACGAAGTGGCTTATTTACCTCAAACACAGAGCCCATCAGCTGTGATACAGCTTTTGTTGCGCTGATTGCAGCTTCCACCAACCCCTGCCCAGCCCTGGGGTCTCTGATCCTATTGTCACCCCGATTTACACCAAGCACTGGGTTTAACAGCTCCCCTAGCAATTGACCTGGCACAGTGGTTGTGGTTGAAGCCGGCTTCAAATTCTTTTCTCTCTTATCCTTGACCGGAGGGCTCAGGATATCCTGTCAATTGAAATGGAAACAAGCAGCTGCAGACCTTGTCCACAAATATGGTTGGTTCATGCATTACGCCTATTAATTGTACACTGTCACATTGCACATGGCGTACCCTGCTGTGCCTGGATGAGGTTGCTTCCAATATACTGTGGAGTGGCCTGACTATACTGAATGAAAGTTCTTGGACCATACATAAATATAATTTTGCCTGTTGTTTTGTATGGACGTGAAACTTGGTCGCTTACATTGAGGGAGGGGTATAGGCTGAGGGCGTTTCAGAAGAGGATGCTGAGGAAAATATTTGGGTCTAAAAGGGACAAAGTAATGGGGGAGTGGAGAAGACTACATAATGAGAAGCTTAATGATCTGTATGCCTCACCAAATATTTTCAGGTGATTAAGAAGAATGAAATGGGCAGGGCAGGTGGCATGTATGGGGAGAAGAGGTGCAGACAGGGTTTTGTGGGGGAATCTGAAGGAAAGAGACCACTTGGAAGACCCAGGCATAGATGGGAAGATAATATTAAAATGGATCTTCAAGAAATGGGAGGGGGGCATGGGCTGGATTGAGCTGGCTCAGAATAGAGCAGGCTCTTGTGAATGAGGTAATGAACCTTTGGGTTCCATAAAATATGGGAAATTTCTTGATTAGCTGAGAACCAGTTAGCTTCTCAAGAAGGGCTCTGCTCCATGGAGTTATGGAGTTCTTGGACCTGCAGGTAAACAGTGCCATGGGGCTTACAACTGCTGGAACAGAGGATAAATACAGATGTGGTTTCTTTTATGAAAGCCTGGATGATGCAAGCCTTCCACCAGTCTACCCAGCATCAGACTGTTACTATAGTAGTGGGAAAAGGAGTTATTTGAATGTACTTCAAGTACTTAAAGGTTGGAGGAGCAAGGAGGAAGAGGAGGAGGAGATGGGAGGAGGATGGTGGGGGACAATAATGATGAGTTGCTGGTGGCGGTGGGAATACTGGTGGTGGTGGTGGTGGTGGTGGTGGTGGTGGTGGTGGTGATGGTGGTGGTGGTGGTGGTGGCGGTGGTGG
>Ga0123355_10004716_pt1 | contig 19816 bp, 16 predicted proteins | sample TergutEmb28metaG_3_FD_89872 | JGI IMG/M metagenome (GOLD analysis project Ga0123355, IMG submission 89872) | Embiratermes neotenicus P1 segment gut microbial communities from Petit-Saut dam, French Guiana - Emb289 P1 | ecosystem: Host-associated > Arthropoda: Insects > Digestive system > Gut ...
ACAGTTGCTACCGGTCGTGTTGAGCGCGGAACTGTTAAAATCGGTGACGCTGTTGAAATCGTTGGTCTTTCTGACGAGAACAAATCAACTACAGTTACAGGTGGAGAAATGTTCCACAAAACTCTCGAAGTTGCCGAAGCTGGTGACAACGTAGGTCTTCTTCTTCGCGGTATCGCTAAGGATGAAATCGAGCGCGGTCAAGTTCTATGTAAGCCCGGCACAATCAAGCCTCACACAAAATTCACTGGTCAAGTGTACGTTCTTTCTGAGAAAGAGGGCGGACGCAGCAAGCCATTCTTCACTGGCTACCGTCCACAGTTCTACTTCAGAACTACTGACGTTACCGGTATCATCAAGTTGCCGGAGGGCGTTGAAATGTGCCGTCCCGGTGACAACGTTGATATGACTATCGAGCTTATCACTCCAATCGCTATCGAAAAAGGTCTCCGTTTCGCTATCCGCGAAGGCGGCAGAACTGTCGGTTCAGGCGTTGTTGGTGATATTGTAGAATAAGTTGCGGCAGCCAAGGCTGGAGCGTTCGAGTTTGACGAAAATATTTGCGAAAGAGGAAATTTACTTTTCTCTGAGAGCAAAATTTTCTCAATGACATGAGAATGCGCAAGCTGAGTAAGTCGGACATTTTCAAAAGTTTTTGAGGGTGCGGGAACTTTTTAAAAAAGTTCCCGCGTTCTTGATTCCAATCAATTAAATAATTCCTTGGGAGCGGGTGAAATTCCCCACCGGCGGTGAATTATGAATGCTGATAGCATGAATAAGCTATAGCTTCTATAAAAGTCCGCGAGCTTTTTTGAGCATGACAAGGTGTGATTCCTTGACCGATAGTTACAGGCTAGATGGGAGAGGAGATTTTTATGCGTAATACACGTATTAGCGCAAGCAATAACACTATCCGCTTGCAAAAAATGATTCTTGCTGCACTTTTTGCAGCACTGGCGTTTTCAACGCTGTTTTTTGTTAGAATTCCTGTAGCTTTTTTGACATTTGACCTCAAAGATGTGTTTATCACATTTGGTGCAATGCTACTCGGTCCTATTTATGGACTGGCAATTGCTTTAATTGTTGCTTCGGTTGAAATGGTAACGGTGAGCAGTGGTTCAGGACCTTATGGATTGCTGATGAATTTCGTTTCCAGCGGAGCATTTGCTTTTACCGCTGCATTGATATATAAATACTATAAAACTTTGCTTGGAGCAGCAATTGGGCTTGGTTTTGCTACTATTTTAACAACTGCTATCATGATGGGTATGAATATGCTCATCGTGCCGCTATTCATGGAGGGCGTGACGAGAGCAAGAGTACAGACAATGATCGTACCTTTGCTGTTGCCGTTCAATTTTGCAAAATATACGGCAAGTGCTGCCACTGTCATGATGATATACAAGCCGCTGTCTGTTGCGCTTTTAAAAGCGAAAGTTTTGCCTGCCGCAAGCTCGGATAATGCACAAAACTATAAATTCAACCGCAAATCAGTGATAATTATCGGTATTTCCGTCACAATTTTGATTGCTGCACTGCTTATATTGTTTATCCACTTGGATGGAAGAGTGGAAATTTTCTAATTTTACGAAAAATCTATTGCATTTTCGCTCAATTTCTGCTATAATGATTATTACAACAAAATAACCACTTATCAAGAGCAACTGAGGGACCGGCCCGATGATGTTGCGGCAACCTATTTTGGAACTTCAAAACAAGGTGCTAAATCCTGAGAGATGAGACATCATATCGACTCCTCAGGCTTGCCGAGGAGTCATTTTTATTTTAAATTATCAAAGTTTTTGGGGGTCAAGCCCCTTTTTTACAAAAAGGGGCTTGGGCTTTGACCTTTACAATAACCTTGACCTAAAGGAGAATTTATATGAGCATTACAAAAAAACTATTCACTTCCGAATCGGTGACCGAAGGTCATCCGGACAAAATCTGCGATAAGATTTCCGACGCTATTTTGGACGAGATTCTGCGCAACGACCCCATGGCGCGCGTCGCGTGCGAGACTACCGTCTGCACGGGTCTTATCAAAATCATGGGCGAAATCACTACCACTACATACGTGGACTTCGAGAAAATCGCACGCGAAACTGTGACTGAAATCGGCTACGATCGCGGCAAGTACGGCTTTGATGCCAACACTTGCGGAGTAATCAGCGCAATTCGCGAGCAAAGCCCCGATATCGCGCTTGGAGTAGACAAATCCCTCGAGTCTAAAGAAGGTACTGACAGCGACAAATACAACATCGGCGCAGGCGATCAAGGAATGATGTTCGGTTATGCCGCAAACGAGACTCCCGAACTCATGCCGCTGCCCATTTCGCTATCTCATAAACTGGCGAAGCAATTGACCGCCGTGCGCAAAAGCGGAAAACTCGACTATCTACGCCCCGACGGCAAGACTCAGGTGACCGTCGAGTACGAAAATGACGTGCCAAAGCGCGTGGATACTGTGGTCGTATCCAGCCAGCACTGTGAAACTGCTACGTTGGATCAAATCCGTGCAGATGTCATCCGTGAAGTTATTATCCCGACACTCGGCGACTGGTACAATGCGGACATCAAAGTGTTCGTCAACCCGACGGGACGCTTTACAATTGGCGGACCGATGGGCGATAGCGGTCTGACCGGGCGCAAAATCATCGTGGACACATATGGTGGCTACGCTCGCCATGGAGGCGGAGCATTCAGCGGCAAAGATCCTACCAAAGTCGACCGTAGTGCCGCATATGCCGCGCGCTATGTTGCGAAAAACATCGTTGCCGCCGGACTGGCTGACCGCTGCGAGGTGCAATTTGCCTATGCTATCGGAGTAGCTCGTCCAGTCAGCGTGATGGTTGAGACTTTTGGAACAGGAAAAGTGGACGAACTTGCCATCACCGCTGCTGTCAACGAGCTAGTCGACCTTCGTCCTGCTGCGATTATCGAACGATTTGGACTCCGCAAGCCCATTTACAAGGATTTAGCCGCCTACGGACATATGGGTCGCGAGGAGTTGAACCTGTCGTTCGAGCAACTGGATCTTGCTCCGTTGCTCAAGGCGAAGTTGGGATAGAAAGTCAAAACCCAAGTCCCTTTTTGCAAAAAGGGACTTGACTCCCAAAAACCTTTATAAAGTTTTCGGGGTTGTAGGGGTCTTTTTCAAAAGACCCCTATGCCTTTGATTTTAGTGCTTCGACTTTTTGCTTAAATACTCCCGCCACGCGCCTTTGCCGGCGAAGTAAATTATGCCGAACAGTCCGTATACGAATAGCATAGAAGCCAGTATCTCGATGAATATCAAAAACATAATGCACCTCCGAGCAAGCATTTCATTATTTTCATATTATGCAATTCGTCATGGGTTGCTACCTAATAAAATGACAACAGCTTACGCGCTCTCGTGTCATTGACGAAATTTTTGTTTCCAAAGGAAAGTGAATTTCCTTTTCCGCAAATAATTTCGCCAAACTCGAACGCTCCAGCCTAGAGTTACCGCAATGAACATTCATTCTGACCTAATTAAGGACAACCTAATCCCACTAACGGGAATAATCGAGAACATCGTGTACCACAGCGAGGACAGTGGATATACGGTGTTTGACTTGTTTGTTGAGGAGAGTGAAAACGACGAGGATCTAATAACTGCTGTAGGCATACTCCCATTTGTCGGCGAGGGTGAGCGCGTTAGCCTGATGGGAAAATGGGACACTCATCCTGCCTACGGGCGACAGTTCAAAGTCGAACATTACGAAAAACAGTTGCCTACCGGAAAGCGCAGCATTCTCAAGTATCTTTCTTCTCGTGCGGTCAAGGGAATTGGTCCTGTGACAGCGTCGAAAATTGTCGAAACATTCGGAGATGATACTTTTGAGGTGCTGGAGAAGCACCCCGAGCTGCTCTCCAACATAGGCGGAATCACCGAAGCTAAAGCAAAAGCAATCGGTGAAAGTTTCCGTGAACAGTTCGGACTTCGTAGCGTTGTCATGGCATATGGCGAATACTTCGGCATGAGCGCGTGTTTGAAAATCTACAAAAAGTGGGGCAGCGGAGCGGTCGAGCTAGTCAAGCAAAATCCGTACATTCTCTGTTCCGCAATCCACGGCATCGGATTTCTCCGCGCGGACAAAGTCGCCGAGTCCATCGGTCACGGCACGCATTCGAAGTTCCGCCTGCGCGCAGGAATCGAATATACACTTCAAGATGCCGCCAGCCAACGTGGACACGTAATGCTTCCCGTACCCGAGTTGATTCACAATTGTACCCGAATCCTCGCTGTCGCGGTGGAGGATATCGAGGACATCGTCGCCGACATGATAAACTCGGGCGAGTTAGTACGCGTGAATCGTGACGAAAATGCGTACATTTACCTAAAAAACTACTACGCCGCCGAGCGATATATAGCTCGCAAATTGGACTTACTCGCAAAATCCGTCGTCCCGCTCGAACGCGACGATGTGGACAGCATGATTTCGCAAACGGCACATCTTGCGGCAATGGAGTACGCTCCACTACAACGCGAAGCCATCGCTGCCGCCGTGAACGAGGGCGTGCTCGTCCTCACAGGAGGACCGGGAACGGGAAAAACCACTGTCATCCGCGCGGTGGTGCAAATATTCGAGCGCATGGGCTTGGAGTGCGCACTTTGCGCGCCAACAGGGCGCGCAGCAAAGCGAATCTCCGAATCGGTCAGTCGTGAGGCTTCAACTATCCACCGCCTACTCGAAATGGAGTTCCCCGACGACACCAATCCGCGCTTTCGCCGCGATAGCGACAATTTACTCGAGCAGGACGTGGTCATCGTGGACGAAAGCTCGATGGTGGACACCATGCTCATGGCGTCGCTGCTCCGTGCGGTCAAACCGGGCGCGCGTGTGCTGTTCATCGGAGACGCAGACCAGCTACCCTCGGTCGGAGCGGGAAATGTGCTCGCCGATATCATCACATCGAGTGCAATTCCGACTGTCACGCTGACTGAAATCTTCCGCCAAGCCGAGCAGAGTCGCATTATCGTGAGCGCACATGCTATAAATGCAGGCAAATATCCCGTTTTGACCGACAATTCGGGCGGATTTTACTTCATTTCGACCCCCGAGCAACAAATTCCTGCGACAATTACCGACCTTATCACGCGCCGTCTGCCTAAACGATATGGAACGGAGATTTTGGACGCAATCCAGGTCATCACGCCATCCCGCAAAGGTGTCGCCGGTGTCGAGGAATTGAACAAATTGCTGCAAGAATCGCTAAATCCGCACGAAAAAGGCAAGCCCGAGCGCAAAACTGCACGAATTACGTTTCGAATCGGCGATAGAGTTATGCAGATTAAAAATAACTATTCGATTCCATGGTTCAAGGGCAACCAACCCAACGTTGAAGAGGGCAGTGGCGTTTTCAACGGCGATATCGGCACGGTCACCGAAATTTCCGGCGGAACGGATGCGAAAATCGAGGTGAACTTCGACGAGCGCATTGTCGAGTACGACACTTCCATGCTCGATGAGTTGGAACTGGCGTACGCCATCACCATTCACAAAAGCCAAGGCAGCGAGTATCCCGTGGTCATCATCCCGCTGTTCACCAACACTCCGCTGCTACTCACGCGTGAGCTGCTCTACACCGCTGTCACTCGTGCGCGCGACATGGTCATCCTAGTCGGCAACGAGGAAGTCATGCGACTGATGGTGGACAACTCCCGCCGACCGGAGAGGTATACAGGACTGGCGGATGAGTTGAGAGCGATGAATTGAAAATTAAAGGAGCATTACAATGCAAGAAGAAAAGAAACTAACTGGTTTACAACAGTTTATTAAAGACAAGCCAACACCCGAAGAAATTGTCATTAAATATTGTGAGAGCGAAAAGAAAGAAAATGCGCTTGCTTTCATTGCATGCCTTGAAGAAAATAAGACACCGCTACGTTTTAGCCGCAGTTCACCAAATCTTTTTGAAGCTAAGTATAAAAGCAAGAACATTTGCAATTTAACAGTTGCTTGGCAAACAGGTGACTGGAAAGTTCGCTTGCAATTAACTCACGTGGAATCTTATAAGGAAGCTATTTTTAACGAAGCATTGCAAGAAATTATTTGGAACAGCTTGGCATTTTGCATATATAGCGAAAGAAGCCCCTATTTTGGTATGAAAAAAGCCCCCGGATGCAGTCCAAACAAACCGTGCAAAGGAGGCAAAAATAAAATCGTGCTTGGAAAAGAAGTCAAGGTCTGTCACACTAGTGTAAGTTTTTCGAATCCCGATGATGCGGCAATAAAAATCATGAAAAGATTATTGGAATTGGAAAAGCAAGCGAGATACAATGTTTAACTCTCGCCGACCTGAGAGATATACGGGCTTGGCGGACGAGTTGCGTGGGATGGGGTGAGCTTCCCGTTTCCCACCCAAACGAATAGTTCGTCATTGCGCGGATTTATTCTAAAATCCGCAGCAATCCAGATGACGGATATGGAGTTGTTCGTTTGCTCGAGTGAACATATGAAAAACGGGGTAGCGATGGCTAGTCGTCTTAATTATAAAGTGCACAACTCCCGTTTCATTGTCTGGATTGCACGGCTTCGCCTTTGCAATGACGTCGGGTGAGACTTGGGCGAAAGATGTGAGAGTTTAACTAAACCAACAAAACCTCGGAGAAATCATGAAAACGAAAAAATGGTCAGGCGTCAAAGAGGGCATCATCATGTTCCTCGCCATCAGCAAAATTATGTACTGGATGAACATCATCGCAGAAGCAGCTCAAAGCGACTTTGAAAACGCATGGGTGCACATCGTTGACCGAATATTAACGCGAGATTTACCGATAATACTGGTAATCGCCAGCATTATTATCATAGAACGTTCCAAGGGCAACCGCTATTTTAAGCTAGCTGTCGGGTACGCGTCATTCATCACTATCACATTTACTTACATGATAGCCCTGCAATGGATTTTCCAAAGCGATGCGCAACAAGGACTGCAAATATTTAGAGAGTCGTTCCTGGTACTCACCATACAGTACATTGTTATCGCATGTATACTATCTTTGAAAGAGCATTTTTCGCAAAAACTCAAAGAAAATCCGCCCGAAAATGAAGAAAATCAAGAATTAGACAAAAACAATTAATTCAAATCTTTGAATATGTGGGGGATTTTTCGCTTTGAAATTCAAAGACACGCTAACCTTGTAGGGGCGGGTTTGTGACCCGCCCGCGGGCGACCGACTCGGTCGCCCCTATATTTTTCCACGACTAAACGCAAAAATGCACGACTAATTCAGCCGTGCATTTTTTATTTGCGCTCATATGCGCAAGGGATGTTATATGTGAAGATGAATAATTTGCCATTCCCCTCTGTGGAGGGGTGCCCGTAGGGCGGGGTGGTTATTAATTAAGTGTTTTCGCAGGCGGATTTACTCTGCCGCAGAAAACATACCCGTATGGTTTCCACTTGAAAACGCTAGTTTTCAAGTGAGTTTACTATACCTTTACAAATCCGCCATCTTTGTGCGCACGATACGCAGCATCCATGATTTCGGTGAGCATGAGAGCATCATCCAGGCCGTACACGATTTCCTTGTCATTGAGCACTCCGTCAACGAACATATTGACAGGGTCAGCAAGCGGGCGACCCAAGCGCTCGACTTTGATTGAACCAAGATGGCTGGCAGAAGCCTCGTTCAGTTTGGCAGAAGCCAACTTAACTTCGTTGCCGACAATGGTGAGACTTCCGGCAGTTCCATGCACTTCAAGCGTGAACGGGCTGTTGCTTGTGACGAATCCTGTTTCGCTGACAGCGATTGCTCCATCTGCGAACTTCATCACGCTGACCGCATTGTCCTCGACTTCTTTGCCCTCGGTCACGTTGGTGAACGCAGAGGCGATTTCGACGGGCTTGCCCATCAGCCAAGCGATGAGGTACATCGGATGCGCACCAAGGTCCATCATGGCTCCGCCGCAGCACTGCACAGGGCAGTAGAAACGCGCAGGCAGCCAGTTGGCAGTCGCACCATTGTGCGCATTGCGAACGCGCATGTATGTAATCTGACCGAGAAGCCCTTCGCTGACCACTTTTTTCGCGTAAAGATTGTGCGGCATACCGCGGTGAGGGTACGAAATGCAGAACTTCACGCCTGCATCTTTGATAGCTTTGATGATATCGTTAGCTTCGGCGACAGTTGGAGCGAGCACTTTTTCGGTGAAGATGTGCTTGCCTGCTTTGGCGCACTTGATGAGAACTTCGTGATGCTCGTTTGTAGGAGAATCGATACAAACAGCATCTACATCGGGACGAGCAAGCAGCGTGTCCAAGCATGTCTCGAAAGGCAGACCGCGCTCGTCGGCGAACTTTTTGCCCTCCACGGCGTCCTCGTCGTACATGCAAGTAACTTGCACGTCGGCGCGCTCCTTGAATTGATTGTAGTATTGACCCGCATGAACATGCCAGCGGCTGATAATTGCGACTTTTAACATTGATATTTCCTCCGAAATTTTGATGAATTCGTACTTGTTATATTATACTTTATTTTGCGAGGGATGTCAAGGGTGAAAGACTAATTATCGTCAATCAATCGCACAAGATTCACGCCGGTGTCGTACAAGTTTCGTAAATCGTACCCACGGATATGTGCGACAAATCCGAGATATTCTTTTCTAGAGAAAAAATGTCGAAACCGTTCGTAAAAATCTATGTTTTCAATATCACCCCAAATGCCACTACTGATGATAAGGTCTGACGTACGCTGTTGTTGAGATAGAAACTGCAACGATTCCATGAAACAGCTTTCAAATTCCCATAACCGCCCTTCATCCAATATGTGAGGATTGACATTTGGACGCGCCAAATTTCCATGCGTTCCAAGGAGAACGTCCGATGGATCATCACTTGTTTTCAAAGCGAACCACGCGATAGCGAAATAATCCAAAAATTCAATACCATCATTACAACAATATACGTTTCCAACAAATAGCGTCGGAAACATCGCCACCATATCAAACCTATTTATCGGATGGTCAAATCCCAGCCATGCTATGTAGTGAGTGTCGTCTATGATATTGTCCCAGTAAGTTGTCCGCGACGCATTCCAAAAGACACTTTGTGGCGAGCTTAGTATTTCTGTACCCAAATTTCCGGCTTCATCTTGCAAGCGCGCTCTGCCCCAGCGAAAATCTATCGATGTAGTGACATATACGCTGCTGGAAATAGGAGGACGAGTAGTGAAGCGACGAGGAGCAATAAGAAGGCTTCCGCTAAAATAACCCATCCACCCGCCTGCACTCATCCAATCAAAGTGAGGGGAAATTACTCTATTTTGATGGTGCAATACAGACATCGCATTGTTTCTAACATTTCTCGAGTTTCCAAACAACGCGTGAATCGCAACAGGCAGCAATATCGTAATCGCCAAGACAACAGCAATGACAGCAAGCGTGAAGACGCTGATTTTCGTCTCTTTCATTCTTTGTATCATGTGGAGCACCTCGTTTTTCGTGGTTTAATCATTAGAAATTTATCGAAACAAAATTAAAAAACTTCACATTTTATGTCCAAACATTGGATTCGTCATTGCAAAGACGGTGATTTTCCGTCGTGCAATCCAGATAACGAGGCAGGAGTTGCCCGCGTGTCTGGAAAAACGATAATTTGCGTATATGCAAAGATGCTAATAACTCCGAACCCTTTGCCTGGATTGCACGGCTTTGCCTTTGCAATGACGTTCGGTGTCGTTTGCCTGCAAGACGGGAAGTTTGTTTAGATACTGTTCATTTTATCATAAACAACGCATTACTGTCAAGCGAAAAGGTCCCCTACCCCCAATTGTCCCCTACACTAATATCCACGACCAGCGGCACGTCGAGCGTCGCCGCCGACTGCATTTCCTTGACGAGAAGCGCACTCACTTTGTCGGCATCTTCTCTGCAGCAATCGACGACCAGTTCGTCGTGCACTTGCAAGATGAGATGCGCTGTCGGCACTTCCGATTTGAGTCGGCGTGCGACATTGACCATGGCAACCTTGATTATATCCGCTGCCGAGCCCTGAAGAGGGCTGTTTTTTGCCACGCGCTCGCCAAAAGCGCGCAAATTGCCGTTTTTGCTGTTGATTTCGGAGATATAACGCCGACGATTCATGATTGTGCCGACATATCCGTGCTCACGAGCAAATTCAATGGCGGCATTCATGTACGCCTCGATATTGGGGAAACGTGAAAGATATGCGCGAATGAACTCCGCCGCTTGCGCTTTAGTAATACCCAGCTCGGTCGCCAGCCCAAAGTCGCCCATGCCGTAGATTATACCGAAATTCACCGCTTTTGCGGCACTCCGATGCTCGGAAGTAACCTCGTCGAGCGGAATTCCATACACTCCAGCGGCGGTCATGCGGTGAATGTCCATATCGTTGCAAAATGCTTGAAGGAGACTCTCGTCCTTGCACAAATGCGCAAGAATCCTCAGCTCGACCTGCGAGTAATCTGCCTTGACGAGGACACGATTTGTTCCACGGGGAACAAAATATTCGCGCATGCGTCGCCCGAGAGGGGTGCGAATGGGAATGTTCTGTAGATTCGGCTCAACTGACGAAAGTCGCCCGGTTGCCGTGCCTGTCTGGCGAAATGTAGTGCGTACGATGCCTTCCGAATCTGCCAGCGCAGGCAGTGCTTCGGCGTATGTCGAGCGCAGTTTCGCCACTTGGCGAAAGTCGAGAATGGTCTGCACGATGGCGTGATACGGGCGTAATTTTTCCAGCACTTCTGCATCTGTCGAATGCCCCGTTTTTGTCTTTTTGTAAGATGGCAATCCCAACACATCAAATAACACATGCGCCAACTGCTTGGGCGAGTTAATGTTAAACTCTTGCCCTGCTTGGACGAAGATTTCAGTCGAATATGCTGTCATGGATTGCTCCAGTTCCGCCGAAAACTCCACCAAGCCGCCCACATCCACGGCAAAGCCGAGGTGCTCCATTTCAGCGAGCACTTGTACTAACGGAAGTTCTACTCCGCGATACAATGAAGCAAGATTTTCCTGATCAAGCCGAGTCATCAAATAGTCGTACAGCTCTGACAGCAGCTCCAAATTGTCCTCACGCGCCTCAATCGGAGGGGTGGGCAGTAGATTCGCCACTCGAGCGATGGAGTATTCGCCCTCGATTGCGCTCAATGAGTAAGTCGCAATCATCAAATCATCAATTGGGGGCAAACTCACGCCTGCCAGCAGCAACTTGCGCTGTATTGGCTTACTGTTGTATGCACACAGGCGAGTGTTACTACTGAAAAAATCCGCTAACTGTGCAACGTCGTCGAATCCGACACTATAAATCGTTTGTCTGTCATAAACAAGCAGTTCGTTTTCACTTAAATGGATGAAGAGCCTCTCGCTGCCCTGAATTTTCGTCATTAAATCGTTTAGTGCAACTGCAACTCTTTCGAGCGCAGAAGACATATTTGTGTCATTTTCGCTATTTTTACTACTCAAAACGTTGTTTTGGAGCAGTTTTGTCGCTAACGAAGTGAACTCGAGCCTCGCCAAAAGCTCACGCAATGCCGATTCATTCGAGCCTTGATATGCTAAATCGTCGAGCATTATTTCCAGAGGCACAGCTGTGTCAATAGTGGCAAGTCGTCGTGAGATATCTGCAAGCTCGCGTCCCGTAGTCAGCTTACTGCGTACAGAGTTGGTTACGTCCAGCATATCTAGCTGTGCATACACAGCATCCAAACTTGCGTATTTTTGAATCAAACCGAGTGCAGTTTTCTCGCCAATTCCCGGTACTCCGGGGATGTTGTCGCTGCTGTCTCCCATCAACGCCTTGACATCCAGCAACTGTTGGGGAGTTAATGCGTACTTCTCCATGATTGTCTCAGGTGTATGCAGCAGAGTTTCCTTGCTACTCGCCAGTAAGACAGAAGTGGTGTCGCTTACCAGTTGCAATGCATCGCGGTCTCCCGTGAAAATGTACGAATGCAGCCCCGCCTCTCCGCCAAGTCTAGCGAACGTGCCCATCAAATCATCTGCTTCGTAACCTTCTATGCCAACGCATGTAATACCCATTGCAGCAAGCATTTCGCGCGCAATGGGAAACTGTGATGCGAGTTCGTCGCTCATTTTTTTGCGTGTCGCTTTATACTCGGAATACATCTGATGCCGAAATGTCGGCGCACGCATATCAAAGCAAGCGACGACATGATCGTATCCACTCTGCAGTTGCGCAGCGACGATGTTGACCATACCGTATACAGCATTTGTCGGCTGACCGCTTGCAGTAGTCAGAGACGGAATTGCGTAAAACGCGCGATTAAGTATGTTGTTTGTGTCAATAATCAGTATTTTCATGCAAAATCTCCGTCAAAAAGGACGCAGCAGATTTTTAATAAAACCCACTCCGCCCCTTTGTAATAATTTAGTCTAACACCATTTGCCCGTTACGAAACTCTCCGGTAAAAGTGCGTCCGCTTAGCCAAAAATACGTGCCCTGTCCATGGATGCGGTTGCGATAGAAGTAACCTCTGAAGACTTCGCCGCTGTCACCCCATGTGTAGACACCGTATCCGTGACGCATATTATTGTAAAAAGCGCCACGAAACACATCTATCACAATTTCGCCGTCTACTTCACGACGAATCTGCAGGTATGCGTTGTAGTCGTGCTTGACATCATTGACAAAGTTACCTTCGTAGCGGCTTCCATCGTCGAAGTAAAAAACTCCATGCCCATTGCGCATTCCGTTTTCGAAGTTGCCCTCGAATCGTGGACTACGACCATTTATCTCTGCCCAAATGTAGATACCTTCACCGGATTTCATACCGTTTTCGAAGTTACCCTCGAAAAAATCGCCGTTACGGAAATAATATCTGCCCTGCCCGTGAAATACATTGTTCATGAACTGTCCCTCAAAAACGTCGCCGTTACCTAGTTCAAGGCGTCCTTGTCCGTGCTTTTGCAGGTTCATCATTTCGCCGACAAAGACATTGCCATTCGGGAAAACGGCTTGCTGCATCCCATTGTCGAGCAGAGTAACTATAGCACGACTGTTATCCGGGAAAAAAAGAGTCCCAGTGGTCAAATCACCGTCGCGATTCATTCGTCCGACGAATTGCACAAATCCTCGTGTTCCTGTTGCTGGGTCTATGATTGGACGGCGAACAAACCTCCATCCAAGTGCAGCGAAAACCAGTAAAACTAAGCATATAAACACGAAAATCCCAATGAAGACCATAGTAATGATTTTTCGGATTCGATATGCACGCTTTTTCAGTGCAGCGGTATAGGGATCAAGCGGCGGCTTGTTTCTCTTTTTATTCGGCGCATGAGTATTTTGTGTGTTCTCGGGTGAGAGGTGTTTATTGGTTTCCGTCATATGATTACTTTACCTCCAAAAACGAATTGCTGTATGGACCATTGTACTTGTTTTATTGTACGAGAATTTTCTCGTTAATCCAGCGACTCCAGACTTACTTAATTCCACGGATCGGGTCGTTCGGGAAAAAATCTTGAGGCTAACTCAAGTAAATCGGGCAGCCAGCGCACAGCTAGCGCTGCGACGACAAAGAAAACAACCCCGCTCAATATCACCCAACCGAAATGAGTTCCTTTTTTCTCGAATCGAACCTCGACACGATATTTGCGCTCAGCGGGTATGTAGAATTTCGCGCTCGCCCAGTTGACTTTGCTTCTCAATGTAGGGACAAGCTCGCCGCCATCGTCCGTCGCATCTTCGCCAACCATATAAACCAGTCCGGTCAACGAATTTTTTGTAGTCAGCAAGCGCTTGATATGCACTGCTTTTGAATAGCCAAGCTCAGCGAGAGTTACAGCCGTCTCGGGACAATTGGCTTTTTCGTTGAGAGTGCGGACAAAATTACCCACAACACGCTTTTGATAAATCACAATGACAAAAGAAATCATTAAGCCTACGTAAATTGCCCAAATAATCATAGCAAGACTTGCGCTGGTTTCTCCAAAACCAAAATATGCACCCAGTTCGTTCCAAAGCCTCTGCCAAGGACCAACTTCGGGGACGTAGTAATAATCGTGGTAACCCATACTATATTCCTCTAATTATTTCTTGACAATGCGCTCGACTCCGACGTACTTTTGAAGCACTTCGGGGACGAGTATAGAGCCGTCTGATTGTTGAAATTGCTCACAAATAGCAGGGAAAATGCGACTAGTCGCCAGTCCCGAGCCATTTAGCGTATGCAAATACTCAGGCTTTGCTCCCGCTTCACGGCGAAAACGCATCATTCCACGGCGAGCTTGATACTCGCGAGCATTGCTGACCGAACTGACCTCTTTGTATCCGCCTTGCGATGGGAAGTAGACCTCGATGTCAAACGTGCGCGCCATTGCGTGGCTGATATCACCCGCAGCGAGCTTGACCGTGCGGTAGTGCAGCCCCAAGCCATCCATCAAAGCCTGCGCACTGGCGAGCATAGCTTCGAAAGCAGCATCAGAATTTTCGGGAGTGGTGTATTGCACCATCTCGACCTTGTTGAACTGGTGTCCGCGTACCATTCCGCGCTCGTCCGAGCGATAGCTGCCCGCCTCGCGACGGAAGCAGGGAGTGTAGGTCACATATTTTCGCGGCAAATCCGCCATGTTCAGAATTTCGTCACGATGCAGACTCACCAATGCCGTTTCGGACGTCGGAAGCAAAAAGTGACGGTGTCCGCTGGTGGATTCTTCTCGTTTTTCGAGCCAAAACACGTCTTCTTTGAACTTTGGGAGCTGCCCGGACGTGAATCCGCACGCCTCTTCAAGAATATGCGGGACAAGCACAAACTCATACCCATTTGCGCGATGAAAATCAAGAAAATAGTTGAGCATTGCCCACTCCATCAGCGCACCCATGCCATTGTACATGATGTAGCCACTGCCCGAGAGCTTTGCCGCGCGCTCGTAGTCGATGAGACCGAGCGAGGTGCAAAGGTCAACGTGATTTTGCGCAGTAAAGTCGAAAGTGGGTAACTGTCCATGTGAGGAGATAACTTGGTTATTCTCTTTGTCACCCGACGGAATGTCGCGGTCGGGAAGGTTAGGCAGACCTTGCAGCAGCTCGGTCAGCTCGGATTCGTTGCTGGCAAATGTCACTTCGCCGCTTTTGATGGTGTCGCCGAGTGCTTTCATTTGTGCAAGCGTTTCGGAGACGTCTTTGCCTGCAGCTTTGTCGATGGGGACTTGCTTGCTTGTCGCATTGCGAAGCGCACGGCTTTCGTCTAAAGCGGCAACAAGCGTCGTTTGCTCGTTGTGCAAAAAGATAATGCGCTCTACCAAACGACTCGAATCTGCAAAGCCTTTTGCTTCAAGCCGAGCGACTACTTCTTCAGGGTTGTCGCGTATATATTTTATGTCCAACATGATTTTGTCCTCTAGTATAGCATGTAATTATGAACATGGTGTTAATTTTCAAAAGTTCCCCACGTTTTTGACTTTTCCCCTCTGTGGAGGGGTGGCACGAAGTGCCGGGGTGGTTTTAATTTAATGTTTTCGCAGGCGGATTCATTCCGCCGCAGAAAACATACCCGTATGCTTTCCACTTGAAAACGTCAGTTTTCGAGTGAGAGTTACCAGCCTTGGCTGCCGCTAATAATCATCAAATACATTCTCGCCGCAGAGAGCCGAGATTATTCCCTCAAGGTCGCGGTCATCGGTAAAAAACAGCTCCAATTTGCGATTTGAGCCTGATTTAACGATTTTCACATGGCGTCCGAGATGAAGTGAGACCTTGTTCGCAAGTTCATTGAGATAGTTGACCGATACAGATTCGGGTGCGAGCAAGCTCGGCGCTTCGTCAGCGACCTGCTTGTTGTGCTTTTTGACCATGACTTCAAGTTCGCGCACGGAAATTTCTTCGGTCACGACTTTGACCGCCAGTAGCGGGATCATTTCGCGATCGACGAGTGAGAGCAGCACTTTTGCGTGTCCCGAGGATAGCTTGCCATCGTTGACCAAAGTCTTCACCTCTTCGGGAAGGTCTAAAATACGCAGCAAGTTAGCTATAGCACTGCGACTTTTGCCCATGCGCTTGCTGACATCCTCTTGGGTGAGATGGAAGTCAACCATGAGCGTGCGGTACGCCAGAGCCTCCTCGATGGGGGTCAAGTCTTGACGTTGGATGTTCTCAACTAGCGAGATTTCAGCTGTTTTGCGTTGGTCAGCAGACATGACAACGACAGGAACTTCAGTCAAGCCAGCCATTTTCGATGCGCGCCAGCGTCGTTCGCCGGCAATGATTTCGTAAAATCCGCTATCGCCCTCTCGTACAACGATGGGCTGAATCAACCCTTGCGCAGCAATAGATTCGGCGAGTTGCTCGAGAGCTTCGGGTTCAAACGTTTTGCGCGGTTGATCCGAGCGAGGCTGCATATCGGACAAGCGCAGCATAAATCTGCTGCCCGTGTCTGTACCGGGTGAAGTATTATCTATGAAAATCGAGTCCAGTCCGCGACCGAGACCTCGTTTGTTGTTTGTGGACATTGAATGTCTCCTATGTAATGTGAAAGTTTTTGCGGGTGCGGGAACTTTTTTTTCAAAAAGTTCCCGTGGTTTTGACTTTTATCTTACTCTTTCCAATAACTCCGCAGCAATCTCGTCATATGCCTTGCTACCTAACGACATGCGGTCGTAGTAGCAAATAGGCATTCCGTAACTGGGAGCTTCGGAAACGCGTACTCCGCGCGGCACAGGTGATGTAAAAAGTTTGTCTGCGTAATATTTTTTCAACTCATTCAGCACCTGCTCGCTCAAATTCAGCTTGCCGTTGTACATGGTGATAAGGATTCCAATGATATCTAGCGTAGGATTGTATAGCTCACGAATTTTGCGGATGGTGACCATCAATTGTGACAGCCCCTCGAGTGCGAAATACTCGCATTGCATGGGGATTATGACTCCATCCGAAGCGGCGAGTGCGTTTATGGTCAGCACTCCCAGCGAGGGCGGGCAATCGATGAAAATGAAATCGAAAAAGTTTGATATCGGTCCAAGTGCCGATTTGAGACGAAACGCACGGTCTTCCATGGAGACAAGCTCAAACTCTGCGCCTGCGAGGTTGATGTTTGCGGGTAGAATCCATAAATTCTCGTAGTCGGTCTTTACGGCAATGGAACTGGGGTCGCCGCCAGCCACAAGAATATCGTACGTACTCGACTTGAGTCCCTTTTTGTTGACGTTGACTCCGCTGGTACTGTTGCCCTGCGGGTCGCAGTCGGCGATGAGCACTTTGAAGCCTTGTTTGGCAATGCTCGCAGCTATGTTAATGACCGAAGTAGTCTTACCAATACCGCCTTTTTGATTCGCGAATGAAATGATTTTAGCCATGCTTGTCCTGTCCTTTGAGCGCGTGGTGCTTGTCCAGTGCGCTACATTTATGTTTATGTTATGTAGTATAGTATAGTATATCAAAGATGTGGGGAAAAGTCAAATATTATTTCGGCTGAAAATGAAATGAATTTATGTCGCTCAATAATCATTGCACTGCATCCCGCAGGGTTGGATACGCGGTCCACCCAATTCTCCCCTTAAGGGGAGATTGGGCGGAGTGGTTGCTCCCTTCGAGAGCAGGTAATGTGCCGATTACAACCGACCGACTTCGGCAAGTCAGAGACTGTTATGCAACAGCCATTAACAGCTTGCGTCACCTCGAAATCTTTCCGAAAAAGTCTTGACGCGGAAGTGACTTCCGCTCACAGACTTTTTCGTCAATCTCGGCGACTCCAGCCTCCGCTGCCGCGATCTCCGACACCTCCATGCATTTACCCCTTTTCTGAAAAGGGGTAAAATCCCCAAAATATAGGTTCGGTACTGAAGTCATTCCAGCAAGACCCGGCACGGGAACGGGAGCTCAATGCAAACAAGCAAACGTTTTTTTCATTGCCGATGGTGTCGTGGGTCGGAATTGATGGGGTATAGTGTTCAACAATGATTTCATAAGACGTGTAGGGGCGACGGGTGTAGAAGATGGCTGGTGCGGTATATAATTAAAAGTTTTCGCAGGCGGATTCACTCCGCCGTAGAAAACATACCCGTGTGGTTTCCACTTGAAAACGTCAGTTTTCAAGTGAGTTGTTCCACGTGGAACTACGATTCTACTATCTCCCCGCTGTCCATCGCAATCACCCTATCCGCGCTTTCGATAAACGTCGGCTTGTGTGCGATAACAATGCTGGTGCGACCATGCATGAGCGACTTAATGGCAGCGTGAATCTTGACCTCAGTTGCAGGGTCAACCGAGGACACACTTTCGTCCAAAATCAGCATCGCGGGGTTAGTCAGCATAATTCGCGCAATACAAATCAGCTGCATCTGCCCGCTTGACAACTGCCCTCCCGATTCGGAGATGACAGTGTCGTATCCGTCAGGGAGTAGACGGATAAATTCGTGTGCGTGTGCCGATTTTGCTGCATCAACCACTTGTTCAATCGTCGCCTCAGGGGCACCGAATGCAATATTCTCGCGCACTGTTCCTTCTCGCAGCCACGGAGCTTGCGGTACGACGCCGATTTTACTACGCAATAACTGCGCCGAAATGGTGGAGATGTCCACTCCGTCGAGCGCAATCTCTCCTTCGTCGTGGCGCAAGAAGCGCATGAGTAGGCTGATGAGGGTAGTCTTGCCACAACCTGTCGGTCCGACCAGTGCAATATGCTCACCCGAAGTAATGGTCAAATTAATGTCGCGTAATGTTAGCGTGACTCCGTCATAAGAAAAGTTGATGCCACGCATGACAATTTCGCCTCGCAATTCTTCGGGTAGCTTTGCGTCGGCTCGTTCGGCTTCAATAGGCTGAACAATTAGCTCCAGAACACGCCCAGCGGAAGCCGTCGCTCCACCGAGCGCGGAGATAATCCCCGAAATTTCGTTGAACGGGCGCGTATACTGCATGACAATACCCAGCGTCGCGCCCAGCATTCCGATGGTGAAGTTGCCGTTTATTGCCCCGTGTGCACCCATGAAAACCACAGTTGCGTAAATCATCGCGCCGATGAAGCGTGTCGCAGGTGGTGTGATGGCGGATGTAAAGATGGCTTGCACGGATGTTGTGCGCACGTTGTCGTCAAGCTCTCCAAATCGCTTACATAATGCCGTTTGCTGATTGTACGAGCGCGCCAACTTGATATTGGAGATAATTTCTGTGGTGAATGCGGTGTGCGCCGCTTGAGCTTTGGAGCGTGCGGTGTGGGTTTTGTGTGTACCTCGCGCGATGACTGTACCCAACACCAGTGATAGCGGCGTGAGTAGCACTACTGCCACTCCGATGCCGACATTTGTGGCGAATAGCAGCCCTACCGTGCCTAAAATCGTGAGAATCCCGACAGTGAACGTGGGCAAAGCAGCCACTAGTCCGTCAGCGAGCTGGTCTACGTCCACGATGACGCGATTGACCATATCGCCATGGGGTTTGGAGTCGATGTAGCTCATGGGCAAGTGCAAAATCTTAGCGAAAGCCATTTCTCGAATGTTGCGAGTCAGCCCGAATGTGACCTTGTTCGCCAGCACATTCATCAGCCACACGGTCACTCCTGCACAAATAGCCGCACCAACAATGAAATACAAGTAGCGAACGGTGAACGCACCCTCGGAAATAGCATCGATGGCTCGTCCCACTTGCACGGGGATGGAGAGAGTGAACACTACTTTCGCTGCCGCCAGCACGCATGATGCGATAAGTGCCCATTTGTATGGCAATAGGAATCCGCCCAGTCCTTTGAGCGTTTTGGTTGCTTTCACGAATGCGCACCTCCCAATTCAACAATGTAATCCGCTGCCGCAAGTAAATCTCGGTTGTGCGTAGCGACAACAACCGTAGTTTTGCCGCACAGCGAGATAATCGACTGCACCAC
>Ga0123355_10004717_pt1 | contig 19814 bp, 9 predicted proteins | sample TergutEmb28metaG_3_FD_89872 | JGI IMG/M metagenome (GOLD analysis project Ga0123355, IMG submission 89872) | Embiratermes neotenicus P1 segment gut microbial communities from Petit-Saut dam, French Guiana - Emb289 P1 | ecosystem: Host-associated > Arthropoda: Insects > Digestive system > Gut ...
CGGCTAAAATTATGTAGACATTATACCGTCTAAAATTATGTAAACGTTATATCGTCTAAAATTATGTAGATGTTATACGGTCTAAAATTATGTAGATATTATACCGGCTAAAATTATGTAGACTTTATACCGTCTAAAATTATGTACACGTTATACCGTCTAAAATAAACACTGTTAAGTGAAAATTAATTTAAAGGGGCAACAACAAATTCGCTATCATTGCTAATTTAATATCCTTAATGTGCTCTTAAATGCCTTCTGAAGATTGTATTACGTCGTTACATAAGTTCCGTAATTTACTTCATGGAGCGGGCTGCGCACAGTACTTAGCAATTACTGCACTAAATTATGACAAAAGACTACCACGAAGAGATTTGTAAGATGACTTACTAGCGCAGAAGGATTCAGAACACCACCAGAAACATCTGACATGACATCTGTTTTGAGGCGCGTTCGCAAAATTGCAAAAAGCGAATATTAGATTCGTCATGTCTGCCTTTCCGTCTGTCTGTCCATCCGTCCGTCCGTCCGCATGGAATAGTTTAACTCCCAATGTATGGATTTTCGGGAAATTTCATAATTCAGTACCTTTTCCAAAATCTACCGAGAAAATTCCAGTTTCTTTAAAATCTGACAAGAATAACGGGTATTTTATATGAAGACAATTTTTGATCATATCTCGCTCAATTCTTCTTAGAATGTGACATATTTCAGAAAAAGATCACAGAGGAAATCAGAACACATATTTTATTTTCAATAAATTTTCTTTCCGAAAATCGTGCCGTTTATGAGATAATGTGGAAAAATACTGTACAGCCAGACATGCCACAGATGACAATATGGCGCACGCACATTGCATGCTGGTTATCTAAGGCTACAAATCCACACTCAGTATATGTAACACTTATTGCTTTTCCACTGCAACAATGGGCGCATGAACGCGCCTCAATGTTACTTTATACCTAGATTGCCTATCTTGTTAATACATTCTGTTAAAGCGTAATTTCTTCGACATTTGTTTCACTGAATGTCCGCTGTACATAATTTTGTGAAGAACTCTTTTAACAGTATCATATAATGGTGGTTGGTTGCAATCGTTGAGACGAGACTGTAATGAAATTCCTACAGCCTAAAACGAATTTAAGGTCATAAAATTTACGAGTGGTACATAATGTTGCATAAGCGTAAACCAACATTAATTCACATAAATGCAAGAGAAGCGCAAATCTGTATAAAACAAGATTGAGCCGAAGGAAATCATAAAGACCTAAATAAATGCTGACATACGAAGGATACTACCAACAGTACCACCATGTCATCGTCATCGACGTCGTGATCGTCATAACCACCACCACATAATAATAATAATAATAATAATAATAATAATAATAAATAGTAACAACAGGAAAGCTGCAACACTGTATTCCCTAGGGATATAATTTGTCTCAAGAATATAAGTATAAATACCCTGCATAAAGGAGATGATGATGATGATGATGATAATAATAATAATAATAATAATAATAACCACTATCTTCCCCTTAAGCTCCCCAATCTCCTCCTTCTCCTCCTCCTCCTCCTCCTCCACATCTTCAAGTTTGTGGAAGAAGTGTCTTCTTCTAAGACTAAGCAAATCTCTCTGCAACTGGATTACAGGCCGCCATAAGTTTTGGTATTGTTGTCTACGTCAGCGAGGCTTTAGCGCAGCCATTGTTCTATTCTGTAGCTTTCGTTCAATTACAATCGCTCTGTATGATCATGCTCAGCAGAGATTTCAGGGTAATATTTCGAAGTGGAAAATTACTTACGGGTTTTACTTGAGGAGGTTGAATCGGAGAACCTTCCTTACAATTGCCATATTTGTTAGTGACACGTAATTCCGAATTCTTAAAATTCTTGAAATCTGATAAATCTAGTTCATTATTCGTGGTAACGGAAGGAGACCTTTAAGTAATTAGGCTACATGACGTTTCACAAATGACCAATATGGAAAGCTCGGGTTTCCATAAATTTAAAAGGACAGTAAATCAAATGTCAATAACTCACAATGCTTTGCAAATGTGTCTCGGCTGCAGTCTTACATAGCTATGCAAGGGTGCAGAAGCAATACGTACTGCTGCGTCTTAGCACCTGCTGTGATCATGGAAATCAGTGACAGTAATCCTAAGTTTTTCTCGGTCCTCTCCATTCTTAAGATATTCAATAAATCCCGATTTATGTTACACTGACTTTAAAGTGACAAATGAATTAACAATTTTAGCTTTATGAGTAGTTGCACTGCGAAAAAATGTAATCACAGCTATCAATGCATTACACGAAAACCTTAATGAACGAAGCACAAATGTAACGAATGGAATGAGACTTTTATCAAAGAAAGTTTTTCCCCTTTTCAGTGTTAATGTTATTTATTTGTTGGGATACCATTTCATTTTCCACGGGTGTCCCTACAAATTTCAGACTCACTTTAGTATTTTACGACGTTTAAATGGTAAAAATTAAAAACACCCTAAGCATTTTTAAATTTGGTCCACTTCCCTTATTTTAAAAGACAAATACGCTTGTGGTGTCACGTGTCTTCCTTTCCTTGATACCACTGACGGTCTCGACGACTAGGTATGAATGTCCTATCACTAGAAACCAGACTATGTACTTTTAATTTACTTGCATCAACAATATCATATTGCGATCTTAAGAACTTATGAGATGACAATATCAACATTGTCAACTAATCCACGTTAAATTTCGTACTGTAATAGAATTTATGCACATTTGTTAACGCAATACTACAGAAGGTACACAACTACACAAGGGCTGAACGATATCAATATTTGGCCTTTGGTATGACAGGGATAAAAATTAATTTCTAGTTTCATTTATCTTTGTGTGGAAACAGATCGTGTGTATGTACACAATATACGTGTGTGAAGTTCTGTTTACATGCGTCCAATTATAAACGTGACGATGGTCAATGCTTACATACGCATTGTGCACTTTTACTGGTCCTGCTCATGTCCTGCAAACAGACACAGGGGTTTCAGATATAACAGCTGCCTCCATTTTCAGAGTCGAAGTGACGCTGGAGGTGGGGACCCAATATTCATCTAAACAGTTCGTATTCATCTGCAGGGCTACATGGTGTTACAGCCCAGACGATCAGAATACCAATTACTACGGCCGTTGAAACGTCAAAGTAGTTTCATTTTGTAAAGTTTGCCCTAGAACAGGCCACGAAGGCCCAGAGGGGCAATAGAGGTATAGCTCTACTCTTTCTTTAATTTCGGCGCTGGATGCGGATGGGTGGTCAACGTCACGCCCGGCCGCTTTTCCCCCGGGATAGACTTGGTGCGCATTGTATAGGAAGCTGGGTGGGCCACAGGGCCGTCCTGGACGAGTGCGGAAAATCTATCCTCCACCGGGATTCTATCCTCGGACAGTCCAGTCCGTAGCGAGTCGCTATACAGACTGAGTTATCCCGGCCCACAGTTTCATAATGTAGCGGTAGAAATGATTTACAGAAACTGATCAAAAAGCAAGTAATATATTTAATAATGTAAAGGGAACACAAGCCTCACTACGGGAATCGAAACATTTAAAATAAGAGGCAGCGTAAGATATTCCCAACATTTCTTGATTAATTTCAACGATGTGCCAAAACTCTTCCTTAAATAACTACAGAACGCTTGCGTGTGAGACTACGCTAAATGAACGCTGGCGACATTATGAAATGCATGTAAATTTTGTGCATATTAAACACCTAGTGATGTACTGAAAGTATGAAGTGGAGATGATTAAGTTAATAATATGATATTAAATGACTGATACACGTGATAAGCCTGATTACGGGTTCAGTATTATAAATGCTGAAAACGAGTAACTGCTAAAGCCAAAAGGTTGGACTCGCGATATCTGTCTGTCGTAAAGTCTGAATGTAAAATTAAACAGGAGAGCGTAATTTGATTCGGAATTTGTTTCTCTTTCAGAGCACGGAAAGTGTCAAACAGTCAGCTGCTGTTAAACCCACAAAGTCTAAAGCTTTTTTGAATAATTTGTAAATTACTGATTAGAAGGGTAGTATTGCACACGATCTTAAATCACAGGAAGACTGGGTCTAAGGCTTCGAATCCTACTCTATTACCGACAGTTGTAAACGAATGATGTATTCACGGGTTTAGTATTGACATACTAAGCTAGTAAACATTTCTTCGAAAATTACCAGTGGAATTGCCAGCTGGACAACTGGTAACCCCATTAAGCCGATGAGAAGTTTTCCTGTGACAAAGATGCAAACACATGCACAAATATACTTCCTCGATTCACGAGCCAAAGTCTCGAGTATTACGAATTTACAAATAGGAGAATATGGTTAAATTAAACAAGCTAACTTTAGCGGTAAAACTGCAGATTTTTAAACACTTTATTATCCAACTAATGCACAATATATAATTTGTAGATACAATTAAAATATTTTATAATTTTAATTTTATCTACAAATTATATATTGTGCATTAGTTGGATAATAAAATGTTTAATTGTCTTGATACACGGTGCCAACATGAAGATTGCAGATTTTTGTTTTAACCTTTTAAAACATGGCGGTTACTATATGTACCAGCAATTTTAGCATTGAAATATTCCACACTTTACCCACACTGTGCATTTGGCCTGCGTGTTTTGTATAGGTCTCTGCACATATATATATATATATATATATAAAGAGAGAGAGAGAAAGAAGCATGGTGGGATGGTGAAGTGACAGGCACTACGCTTATTATTATAAAGGGAGGGGGAGGGGAGATTCAGAAGAGTTAAATGCTCTGAAGGTTCCCAGAGAGTGCCCGCTCCTTCTTCTGGTAAAGGTAGGCTGGTAGTAATTGAAAACGTTGAAAAGTGAAGAAGGCAAGGCGATGGAAAGTGGAATGTTTGAAGTATGTAGCCGAGTGAAGAATTTGGGAATTTGGGCTGAATTTTGTCCTTGGTAGACAGCATTTTTATAACATTTAGATCGCGATGGATTGTTATCCCTTGGCGGAAATTTAAAAATGTAATCTGAGGAGAGCTGCATGTGAAACATGCTGTACAACACGGATTTTGGCTACGTCTCGGAATCAGCTCTAGGACCAAGGAAAACCAAGGAAACACTTGGTCGAGTTGGCCGGTGTTCTACCCAGCAGTCCGGCTTTCAAATACCGAACCTTAATTCTAACTGTAGCCCCTACGCGTGTAATTACTTTATTGCTAACTAGCCATTTTTATATAACCGAGATGGTGAGTGTTCACTGTACGGTACGAACTGGGCCTTTATAGAAAACATTACATTTCGTCCTTTAAAAGCTAAAATTACATGGTTAGGTCTTATCAAAGGCAATGTCGAACTAGAACAAGACTTGTGCGGTTTCCTGAACACTTCCAGACTAAAGTCAAGTTATTATGCTGAAACTGGAAATAAAGCTAAAGGTCAGGAAACAAAGTTTTTTTACAGCTCACAATACATCATTCTTCACATTTCACACTACACTACAAACACAACTGTTAAATGACCGATTAACCAATTGTAAACAATAACAATTCAAATTAAATATTTGTCATTTTTATTACCAATTAATTTCTAATTAACCCATAGATTTTACAAAGAGAAAATATTTCGTTTCATATTGGAGCAGTGTTCCCCTGCGCATGCGCAACGGTGCAGAATTCTGGATTCCTGCTCGTTACACACGTTTCTTTCTAAACGATGTGTATTTGGCGAGTACTCATCAAATGCTCGCGATTCTCTTACTTTGAAATTTCCATTCGTTCCAATAGTAAATGTGACCTACGTTAATTGACCTCAGTATATGCCGTACTATACCTCTCTTATTCTCTCGCTACAAATGACACAGTAAGAACAGAGCACACTGTTACATCAGTATTTCCATCACTGTGTGAAATGTGCCGTAATATACGTGTATTGTCTTGTGATATTAAAACAAATCTTCATATTTTCTCTGAATACCTTTAGGTCATGTGTCTCCACACCACGGCCTGTCTTCACATTTGTAAGCCATGCATATACCATAAAAATTGCACAATAATATAAAGCGTTAAATGTGCCACTTATTGTAAGTTGTACACGTGAAGACCACGAATCAGACCACAAGTTGTGGCCCTCTACCAGAGAAGGATGGACGCCCATGATCTAAACTGAGAGAGCAGGGCGTGCAAATTTTGAAACTACTGTCGAACAAAGAAACAGTTTCTGTGTAATACAGATAGCATTACATTCCTGTTTAAGATGCCTCGGCGTAACGTGAAAATGCATTTTTTTTTAAATTTTTGAATATAATATCCTTTGATCTCTTTTTATTTTCGTGCCTTTCTTTCTTCTTTCCTTTCTCCATTTGTACCCTCTTCCTATCGCACAAGCATATTTATGATCCCTTATTCCCTCTTTTAGTAAAAGAAAGGCAAGGGAAGCAACTAGCAGAGCTTCCTAACAATATTTGTCTGGGCTGGGTATGTGTAGCACTTTGCATGATAATTACACAGCAGTACGTGACATTTTAACATAACGATGGGCATGCCTCTTGCTAAGTTGGCAAAGCCACAAAACTAAAATCTATACCCATAAACCCACAGTCAGTCTCAGTAAGAAAAGGGCAAACATTCACCAGTAATATCCAGTGTGATACTGCAACCACGAGCCTGGAAACAAGGAACATTACAACTGTGGCTCTAAGCAGGGTAACGATCGTGTTCGCGGATTTATTTATTATGCAGTCAATGTAAGTGTAACTTTACAGTTGCGTTATGTGAAACCAAAGTTACGTGTGGTTACGTGATACAATAACTTAAAGAGCTAGAGTTAGAGGGTATGGTAGTTTGAGCTGCCTGGTTATTGCATCTCCTGACCTATGGCACGTACCAGTTCTGACAACTGTGACTGAGACATCTGGTTTAGTGTGAAACACTGGCGATACTATTCGTTATACAAAATGACTAAAATCCCACCTCACGCCTCTTTCTTTCTTAAAGTGGCTGTGTAAGCAATGTGGACAAAGTATCCTTCACTAATTCCGTGTGACAGTCCTTTAAGAGAAGCCAATACTTCAAATCATCAAAACTTTCGCAGCATTTTATGCTACCCGAAGATTCCTTACAGTGTTCACAAGAACCCGTCTCTTCTCCCTATCTTGATCTAGATCAATCCAGTCCACGGACTCAATTCTATTTCTTTAAAATCTATTTTAATATTATCTTCCCATCTCCACCTATGTCTTCCAAGTTCTCTTTTCCCTCAGGTTTTCCCACAAAAGAACCTGCACGCACATTGACATCATACCCTTAAATATGTAGTACGTATATAAAATATGACAGGGGAAAATGAAAATTGTCCCTGTCTCAATTAAGCACCACGCCACAGGGTCATGTGATGGAATAGTTCTTTACCACCACACTAGATGGATATCAGTGGTCAGAGACGCGCCCCAGTCGCTTTACCTCAAAGGAAAGAACCCCTCTACCCATTGGAAAGGAGGCTATTGCTACGAAATTTGCCAGATTCCCTAAATATGAGGGGGTGCTGATAAGTCCTTAGCCCGACCTACTTCCCTATTTCGTAGGAGGGAATCGATAGTGTTGTTGGAAAGAGGGGTCTGTTCACGTGCCAAATTGCAAGGCTTTTCTTGTTACAGAGGCTGAGAGGAAGCATGTCAGGCGACACGCGCGATTTCAACAACATGGAGACGCGAGCTGTCATCAAGTTTCTTTTCCTGCAAGGCAAGGCGCCGAAGGAAATTCACGCTATTCTGACAGAAACATTAAGGGAATGTGCAGCATCGTATGCCACCGTCGAAAACTGTGTGGCCCAGTTTAAACGTGGTTATTTTTTTACCTGTGATGCGCCTCGTTCTGGACGACCCAAAACAATGACCACCCCGGAGATACTGATCAAATTCACGAGCTCAACTTGGAAGACCGCCGGATTTCGGCTAAATCAATGGTTGCGCAACTGGGCATCTCACGAGAGAAGGTTGGGTCCAATATTCATGAAGATTTGGACATGCGGAAGCTCTCCGCGAAGTGGGTCCCGAAATGCCTGAACGCGGATCAAAAACCTCAACGGTGCCAGTCGTCTGAGCAAATTTTGGAATGTCTTCGGCGTGATGCAAATGATTTTCTGTCGCAATTGGTGACCATGGATGAAACCTGTTTATATCACTATGACCCGGAGACAAAGCAACAATCAATGGAGTGGCAGCATAGCGGCTCACCCTGCCCAGAAAATTCCGAGTACAAGAATCCGCTGGAAAATTTCTCGGCTCGATTTTTTGGGATCAAGGCGTCATCCTCCTCATCGATTATCTTCAAAAGGGCCAAACTATCAACGCGGAGTATTATTCATCTCTGCTGGTGCAATTGAAGGACATTTTGAGGGAAAAACGCCGCGGGAAGTTCACAAAGGGGGTCTTTCACATGCACGACAATGCCCCGGCTTACCGGGCACTTGCAACCCAGAAGAAACTGGCGTACCTGGGCTTCCAATATCTTGATTACCCAACCTATTCTCAGGATCTGTCCCCGTCGGACTACAATCTGTTCCCTGGACTGAAAAAACCATTGAAGGATCGCCATTTTTCGTCCGACGCGGAGGTCATTGCTGCTGCGGAGACCTGGATGGACGGACAACATTCTGAATTTTTTTTTTTGAGTGGCTTGCAAACGTCAGAGCAACGGGCTAAGAAGTGTATTGAGCTTCGTGGGGGGTATGTTGAATAAATCCCGAGTTTGGTCGCTGTAGCTTGTTTCCTTCCTGGTCGGGATAAGGACTTATTAGCATACCCTCGTATTTTTTTTTGACGATATACTCTTGGCACAGATTATACAAATTTATTAAGTGAGGCAATAAAAATTTATCGTTTTCGAACTAAAGAGCAGCATGCACTTATCGAAATGCTTACAGTGGAACTTAAGTTTCCTTATATTTCGTATAATCCAAAAATTACTTAAATATAATCAGTATCGGACAAGGAGACTTGGGAACATGTACTGCATAATTTTATTCTATAATCCTTATAATAAAAACAGTGTATTTTATATGGATTAATACAATGTACGTATTCCGCTGGAGTGACATCAAAGGAACGGAATTCTCCAGAAACACAATGCACACTCCAAGAAACATCCAACCCAGTTCAGTTCAGTTCAGAAAGCAATAATAAATATCCCATTGTTTATCCATTTTTACTATTTCTAACATCACTGCGTAACAATAACACAGGGTGCAAAAAACCAATTTACTCTGTTTTCAATGTTTAGCCTACTACAAATGAGATTTTTGAGACGATATGAATAGACTGATCCTTACCTGAAGGAAGGCCGTGAGCTTACAGGCGATGTGGCTTATCATCCACACGTTGTGGTACGTGTTGGAGGCGGCTGCCAGGGGCCCACTTAGGGCGCACACCAGGAGATCAGACACACAAACGCTTAGCATGAGGTTGTTCCTCATACGCGCTGTTTGCTGCGTGCACAGCACCACTGCCACCATCGAGTTACCAACGACACCGACCACCAGCACAACACCGTAGAGCGAAACAAGCACCAGGAGCTCTGTACGAAGTGGTGGCTCGGCTTCCGTCGCAGTAACGTTCACCGGCGTCATAACTTCACACCATGGCGTCTCTGCTTGTGTCCTTCAATCTGAAAGAGAAACGAACGCCAGTATATACACAGACCATGTCTCTTCGTGAGATCACTAGAGTAGTCGGTTGTAAGATGTATCTCTTACACTGATAAGGAATTTATTAACGATAATTTATAATAAAATGTGGGTCGGGTAGCTCAGTCGGTATAGCGAATGACTACGGGCTGGACTGTCCGGGATCGAATCCCGGTTGGGACGAGATTTTCCGCCCGTCCAGACCGGCCCTGGGGCCCACACGGCCTCCTGTAAAATGGGTACAGGGTCTTTCCCGGAGTAAAGTGCGGCCGGAGTGTGCTGCTGACCACTCACCCCCTTCTACTGCCGCAGTCATGGATGAGTAGAGCTATACCTCTACCCGCCCTCTGGGCCACACCGGGCCTGTAATGAGAAAACTTTACCGTTTTTACTTTATAATAAAATGTCGACAATAACTTCAGCACATAATGGGGTAGAATCAAAAGAGAAGAAAAACTCTCGTATTCAAGCACCTTACATTCAACATGATGAATTAAAAAGAATGAAATAGGCAGGTTTTGCAGCACGGCTGATTGAAACAGTAAGTACAATAGGAGTAATTCCACACTGCTCCCAGATTCAGGCGCCGGTAACGTTAGTGAGCCTACGCCGATCTCACAAGTCTGGGATGCGCGCAGTTGTGTGCGCGTAGAACAGCGTGTTTCTAAAATCGAAGCGGCGAAGGTGCCAGTATTCGTTCGCTTACATACTTGTAGTATCTGCAGTCATTTGACTGATGTAGAATACTGAGGTTCGTGAGACTCTCGCTGAAGGGTGTCATGCAAAACGACAGGGACTTTGTGGATATAATCCTGCTATTCAGAAGATTTGGTCAAAAATCTGAAGGAAAGAAGCCGCTTGGGAGAGAGGTGACATAGACAAAACAATAAACAGTGAGGGGTTTTAAATGAATTGAGTAAAATACTATAGAAATATCACGAACATCTCCCGCTGTTTAGAGACGCTCAAATTGCCAATCCCATCGTATTAAGGAATTAATAGCCGTTCAAACTTTGAAGAAAATTTTTGCCTTATATGGAGCCACTGTTCAGCAGGACGTGCAGCTGGAAATTATCCAGTGCCAGTTGGATTGATCCCACCAACGAATACGATTTCTTCGAGGCTCATCTTAGTAGCAAAATTATAAAACCAGTTCTCTTAACTCCACTCTTACCACCTGATATATTTCGTGCACACCTAACTTTCAGCAATCCGGAGCAAGCACATAGATACAACTATGTAGATGGTGTACTTTATACGTGGGCATCTTAGTCATTTAAACAAATGTAAATAGTGCTTTCCAAGAATTAGAAAGAAATTTGTTTTTAACGGCTTATTTCAAATCAAGGAGGAAAGATTTCTTAGTGTTCAACGTCAGCAACAAGAATGGAAGGGAGAAGCTTCTCCACTTTAACAGTAAGTCGCAGAAAGATGAGAAAGCACGACAACCAATATCTGTGATCCGGCGTCAACAAATTGATGGTAGTTTTCGAAGTCTCACACAAAGGCATTCAATCACAAACTCTAAACTGAACCCAGATCGAATATATATGTTCACACGAAAAAAAAAACTTCTTTTCAAAATAAAATTCAAAAACATTTATGCAAAAGGCTTCTGTTTTCACTTGCGTTTAACCCAGAAATAAAGCCAGAAATTAAACTTGACTTGGTCCACAAAGAGATGATTACAGAAATGCTGCCTTCGGTAACGAACGTCGGTAAGATTCACACGCGTGTTCGTGCTTGTACACTGTCTTTTTCGTTTCGTGAGAAAGTATTAGACATATAAAAAACTAAAATGACATTTTCCTCCCCTGTATGTAGTTGAATCGAAAATCACCAATTTCTTTAGAGATAAACATAAAATGTAAGGAACATAAAAGCAACAAACAGTACAAGAGTGTTATACCAGACATTTTCACGTTAAGATGTTTTGTTTTCATTCTCTCGAAAAGGAACGACAAAAATTGGCGTTTGTTAGCAGTCGCCTGGCAAACATAGATGTTACAGTGATTACCGAAAAACATCCCATTATAAAGCGGCGGAGATGTACCTATATTTCTGTAGGTACTAAAAGTTCGATTTTGCCAGGGGAAAATTAACTTTAGCAGCAGTGTCTTTTAACCTATCAAAATGTCTTCCAAAACTGTAAAGTTCATGGCGTGCACACTGACTGAACCTGAGACGCGCTGAAATTGTGACATAATGTACGTGTATAATAATGGACATGTTCTATTGAAACCGAAGATAGATGTCGGGATTCTGGGCCTGCTGCTGGACAATACAAGTTGAAACGACGTGTAATTTGCTTCCTCCCATTTGTCGCATTTTGAGATCATTCATATTAATGCATACGAGATGATAACAAAACATGCATGGTACAACAGAACGGGAACGTGTAATAAGCTACTGCACAGTTCCATTTCGTTAGAACAATTTGCAAAATGCCAGCGCGTATATATGTCATAAAGAACAAATCTCTCAACTACCGACTGTCATGAATGGATCAGGTCGTAACTGAAAGGAATGTATGCATGTTATCTAGTGCAGAGCGAGGTTAGGTAATTTGCAGACATTTTAAAACATTTTTTCGTTGACATTTCAATGACTTTCGCAATAATTCACGAATAAAGTGAAAGCAGAATTGTCTTTGTCTATGTCATGAAGAAATACGAGAGCGCTGATGCATGGCTTCAATTATTCTTAAACTAGGCACTAGATGCGGGTAGATGGGGAAATGGTTTCCAGTACCCTTTGAATAGGATACCGAGTGGGGTCCAGAGCAGGTCGAAAGGCTTTAGAAGAGAGAATTTCTGGTCTTTCTGGAAAATGAAACACAATTCCTTGAACGTTCGTATCGTAGCCTAGTTGAAATATCGACTGCGCTTATACTGGCATTATGCTTGACGAAAAATAGCAGATAGAATTAAATTTCTGTCTGTTATTACAAGAAAGTCGAATTAATCTATCATTGTAAATATGAAATATTTTGGCTTCAGTTCAACTCTTGGGAAGGTTATTTAATTCATACACTTTCAAACAACATCCTTTCCCGCAGATCTACTCTTCTATGTTATCAAGCTGGTGCTTGTGATAGGAAAGTCATGTTTTATCTGTGTATAAAAGCATTCACAACGTATGTATACATTCCTTTTGAGATTTGAAAAAATTACATGGCTGCATATTTCTGTATTATCGTACCGGAACTAAAATGGTCTGTCCTAATACCAAAAGTTCTGTCCCAGATGAAACCAACTTCTGCGAACAGCTTTTCTTCCGACTACTTGTTCGTCCTCATCCGATTTAATCCGCCAACACTCTGTTTCTATCGGCTATCACAGTGTGGAAAGTATACAGTATTTGATGCAGAAAATCGTTTAATATAACCTATTAATAATCACACTTAAATTTCGTAACGTGTACTCGTACATGAGACTAGATTTATTATCGAGTATTGCCTAACCCGCGAGCCTGAATTTTTACCTAGCATAAAGCCATCCATACGTCACACACATAACAGCTGATGTGTTTACAACTTGTACTTCCATGTCTCTGCAAACTGACATTTTGTTCATGGCACGACAGCCTCTAGTGGGCCTAGGCCTCCTCTAGGAGGCTCTTCGATGACGCTCAGACACACCACACTCGGTAGGACTCCTCTGGACGAGCGAACGGCCCGTCGCAGAGACCTCTACGTGACAACACACGACACTCAGAAGAGACTTAACTCCATGCCCCCGGCGGGGTTCGAAACCGCAAGCCCAGCAAGCAATGGGCCGTAAACCCACGCCCTAGACCACGCGGCCACCGGAATCGGCCAAAATGATCTCCAAACGGGGAAATGCTTAGGCAAATTGTCAGTACAGACAGTTCCTGTTTCTAAACTGACATAACAAAAGCAACTGTAGTCATGTAGTTATTCACTAACTGAAAACGAAACTAAAAGCCCATAATAACAAATTCAGTGTCGCATAAAACTTAATTCGGAAATATTATTTTGCGTAAATTTGAACTTCACTCGTTTTTGGAAGATTGGTTGGCACAAACATTTCTTCTCCAATCAACATATCATCCAACACACTGCATGTTTAGGCACCGATTTTATTACACATCCTCCACCTAGCATAACAACAACTAATAACTGACAGTGTGGCGGTTTATCGTTACATATTTTAATATTTACTACCATAACGCTGTAATGTGTAGTCATAAAGTTGGTGTATTTTAGCATTTTAATATTTTAGTCATTCCTATAAAGGGAAGCCAAGGCTAGATTGGCATGTTGGCGTACATAGCTTTGTTATAATGACTCCCTGAAGATAACACCCGGTGCCGAAACACGTAGGAGTTGACAAATATCATAAATACGGTGTCACAGAGCGAATAAGTTGGATGATTTTGACGTTCAGGTGACCTGCATCGTGGTAAATTCTTATAATAAAACCAACTAGATGCACTAACCTCTCAAATTTATTTTTGGAATAAAAGTCTACATGTTTCGGACAGTCCCTCTGTACATCATGAGAAGTTTTTCACTGTACACACAGCATTGGTATATGTTATACAGGTTTTCTGACGGCTTGCGAGCAGGAGCAGGACGGAGTTCCGTCCTGTTCTTGCTGTCAGCAAACCTGTATGACATACCATTGCTGTGTGTACAGTGAAAAACTCCTGATGATGTAGAGGAACTGTCCAAAACATGTGGAGTTTTATTCTAAAAATAAATTTGAGAGGTTAGTGCATCTAGTTGGTTTTATTATAAGAAAGGAAGAAAGAATGTTGGATGATGTAACAAGAAGCACGGTACGAATAAAAAAAAATTATTCTGCGAGTTTTCCCACACAATCTATGAACACACGCGGCCGATAAGCCGACAGGCATCTTCTCGTACTTCCAACTAATTTGCGCACAGGATCAATACTCGTCTCCTTATACTTCTTTCTTCTTGCTAAAAAGATTTGAAATCATCTTCTATAGAAGTTTCCAAACGTTTCTGGCAATGGGCCATAACCTTTACTGTGGACTGGGTCGCGGGCCACGCAAAACAATCTGGCGGGCCGCGGATTGGACATACATGATCTACTGCATGCAATTATTCTGCTGTCTATTTTTAAGAAATAGGAGGTGGGATGTGTGTATATGGACTGGATTGGGCTGGCCCAGGATAGGGACGGGTGGTGGAGGCTTGTGAGTTCGGTAATGAACCTTCGGGTTCCATAAAATGTGGGGAATTTCTTGACTAGCTGCAAACCAGTTAGCTTCTCAAGAAGTACTCTGCACCATGGAGTAAGTAAGTAACATAAACTAATAAAACATTACTTTCCTGGGCCAAGATTTATCCTCGTCCTCAGACTAAAATATGCGGTTAAGACCTATAAAGCTTTTGACAGTAGCTGTGCCTGTTAGGCAGAGCTGAGACGTTCTTGACGTTAGGAGTATATAGTAAGGGCAGTCAAGTGTCAGTCAAACATCAACTGTACAGCTACTTAATGTCCACCTGTACAACACCTTACGGTCTTACCTGGCCAACATTATGTGCTATTATTTATAAAAATATTGAGGAAGTGACGTATGCAAAATACAATTCACGAACAGGGCTAAGACCTCATTCTGTTACAGAAACAAATGCAGTTTAAAATATATTCAAAAGATTAAGAATCTTACTAACAAACTTTCTTGGGCTTACTGGATTTCTTAATATTTTTACAAATACTGCTACCTTACTTTTGCCATGTAAGACAGAAACATGCAGTATATCTCCCATTAAACAACTGTCAGATTGAGCTGTGACTGACGTTTTTTGATTCATTTTTAAGTAATATGTCACAACGTGAAACGTTACTTAAAATAAATGTCATTTAACCAAAGTTAATTTTAAGCTTACTTTTATCCTGAAGACTGGCGGTATTAATTATTTGTTACTTTTAATACTTTCAACAAGAGACGTTGGACAAAATCCATAAAGTTTGCGAATCCATCCGACATATTATCACCAAAATCTTACAGAATCAGATGTACTTGAATGAGGAAATTGTTAATAGTAGGATACAAGGAGTTCGGAAGTAAAGAGTCTGCAACAAGCAGCACTTTACTCAGTCAGCAACGTCATCGTCCCCAAAGGCTTAATCCCCTTTGTTCACAGGTACATAATTCAGTTCACACTGCGCCAGTCTGATCTTAACAGTTTAGAATCGCAGAGTCTTGGAACTCTTTAGTTGCCTGACCAGCTCGGGTCGGAAAATATTACGTCATGGTACCAACACAGGACTCTTAAATTCGCATAATTATTGCGGAGGTAATTAGGTTATAAACCGCAGAAGGGATTGGTAGACTTTTTGGGTCATTTGAATGAGGTTTCAATATCACACTCATAAATTTAAAAAAGAAAGACATTTACTTAGCATCTCGCCGTGTTTCTCTTCCATATTTACAGGGATGCTGATAAGTCCTTAGCCCGTCCAGGAAGGAAAAAAGCTAATGTTCCTGTCAGAATGGCGTGAATTTCCTGCCTTGCAGGAAAAAAAAAACTTGATAACAGCTAGCGTCTCGATGTTGTTGAAATCACGCGCGTCCCTAACAGGCTTACGAGCTTATTTCCTTCCTGGTTTGGCTAAGGCCTTATCAGCACCCCGGTACTATAGCAGAACTCACTGGAAATCACCTATGGACAGAAGTGGAAAGATTGTAATGGTAGATTAACAGTAGAGAGTGCATTAGTTTGAGTAGGCCATTGTAGATAGGTGCTAGAGGTACCAGTGCTAGACAAGAACATGAGGGCACGACGGGCAGTCCATGTAAAGAACGACCCACAACCCAATAAATACTGTTCACTTCACATTTTCTGCGGCACTATGCCTAGCATTCTCCGAAAAGTACATGGCATATATATTGTAAGTTCTGCAACACCTTCTCAGAGAAACCCGTCAATATTTGGGACTACTATAGTTGCACATTGTGAAATTTTAACCCCATTTCTCTCCTGGTTTTATGTCTTCAAACTGCATGATTATATAAAATTCTGTAGCGCAAATGTCGTACAATATCTTGTAGAGATCGTCTAGAACATAATGACCTATGAGCTTAGCTGCAGTCACCTTATCCATCACTGACTTCTGCATGTGACATCCATTGAACTGCGCTGAAATTATAACAAAGTCATCAAGCAATATAAATGGTTTTCTGTCGTTTGACCTACTTCCCTTCCTTACGGGGGAAAAAAAAGAGGCCACTGAGATCACTCCGACGTCTATGTGTTTCTGTCTGTCTGTGTGTCTTGTGTGTCACATCATTTCATGTTACAATAGAGGTTATCAATTGTCGCGATATCTAGTACAGATATTACGCCACTAGAAACCACCCACTGTCATTATCTTACTTTATTCACTAATAAAATAACACCATGGGTGCACTAAATTGAGATATGGTGGCTTCACAACAGCGTTACTGAACTTCATGTTCTGAAAACGTGTATAAAAATAGATTTTTTAGAGATAAGCAATTATGTAAGGACATATTTTTGAATAAAAACAAAATTGTAGCCGAATGAAATTGTGTTTACGTTTCGGTTTTATTGCGGTAGCTAACAGACGTCTGGCTTTACGGTGTATAATTGGGCTAAAGCATGGAATACAAATATACAGATGTTCTATGCTTTTTATGTGAAACTTTGTTTATAATTTAAAAATTGTAACCTTGACTAAGCTGCGAAAATCTAAGTTTGTGCCCAAGAAATTCTACACTGAAAAGTCTGCAATTAATTCGCTTTTCTCAAAAATTCAATCAAAGTGTTTGGCAACAGAAAATAAACTAGTACAGAAAAGGTAAGCAAACAAATAAGTAGGCTTGTGAGCAAAATGAAAACACAGATAACGGAGAGTCAACATAAATGTCACATTAGTGAAATCAAATGACATTAAAAAGTCTCAACATGCCTTATACACCAAGACGTAATAAATTATTAATAGACGAAATAATGTGTTTTAAATAAATAAAATTTTTCTTAAACTACCAGCACTCCTACTTCACGGACGTTTGTCGCTCACGTGCATTTGCTTGAGAGCATACCTTTCAAGCGATGGGGCGGATTAAGAATAGAACAGATCCTAATCAATATAGTAGACATCCGCAAACTAACAGTATCAAAAATGAATTAAAAACAGTTTATTTTTGAAGACAATGCTAAGAAGTGGGGTCTCAAGTTAGGCCGCCTGACCGGAGTGCTGTGAAACGCAACCCAAGAAATAACTATTCATATTTATTTTAAAAATATCTATATAAATATTTATTATCTGATTATGATATAAATGTGAATTATTTCTGGTTTAGGTATCAGTCCCCATTAAAATGCCAGGCGACAAAGACGTACTCAGCATTACACCGTACTAGAGTAGTGTACAAAACCACAGTCGAATGATCCATGTTGTAAACACTATATTGTTTGAACTTCAAATAAGAAAATATTTATGTCCGTGAAAACAGAACTTACATTCCAAAAAATCTAAGATTGTTAAGAAATTGGGAACAAGAAATTGCAATGCTACATAATTTGTGGTTAAAATTAATATTCAGAGTTACGAGTGTAAGACATAAACCTAGATTTGCCTACACAAATTTTCATGTTCTTATCAATTTGCCACTTCTGCAAGCAGAATATATGAGACTCAAAAATGTTAGTCCTTAAAATTCTTATCTTTTCAAATCAAAGGTAAGGACAAGATAAACACGCATCTTTCAAACAAGTATTAATCGTTAAATGGCATCAAGTTGATCCTTGTGGAACACCAAATGCCCATATTATAAGAACAAGAAGAGGTACCAGAGATGTGAACCGAGGCTTTTCTGTGGATAAAATATCTATGGACCCAACTAACACAACTAAAAGACAATCTAAAATTTCTCGGCTTACGAAGATGCAAAGAGTAAAAGACAGTTTTAAAAACATTTAATATGAGTCTGTCTTTAGTTATTCGACAAAAGGGTGAGAATGTTGAAGTGGATGATCAAATTACGCAAAGTGGACCATTGTTTCCTGAAACCACGTAAGGAAGAATTACTGTTATGATGATAAGGATATAAATTAATATGGCTACAGATTTAAAGTATTCTGGAAAAAAAATATTATGTGAAGTGACATAAACAACCAACTAGATACAACAACAACAACAACAACTTATTAGTAATTTCAATCAGCTCAACATGTTTCGGGCGAAATCATCGCCCGAAACATGTTGAGCTGATTGAAATTACTAATAAATTGTTATTGTTGCATCTAGTTGGTTGTTTATATCATTGTATCTAAGATGCACGGTCACACAAATATCAAATTACATAAAGATTTTGGTCAGCATTTACTAAGTAGAGTACTGTTGTCTCCCTTCTCAAAAAAATGGAACGAAGGTATTTTGTTTCCACGGAAATGGAATTGTTTCAACCCATTCAAAAAGTTTAAACATTATACATCAACAGAGCAGTAAAACTACGAGAGCAGAACTTAATTACGGAGGATAGGATTCCATCAACTGCTACAGGCTTGGATTATTCGTGATGATTTACAGCGGTGTTAACTTCATCAGCATGAATATGAGATGGCGATAATTTAGACTATGGAGTACAAAGTGATGGATGACGCGCAAGATTAGTTAAGAATGGATTTAAAATGATTTGCAACAGCATCGACTTGATTATTGGAGTAGTTAAAAATGTGGCCGTCAACTTGAAACTAAATAAAATTAAGAACTTTTCTTTTAAGTTAGAAACATATTTCCAGAATTGCTTATATAGAGTTTTCAACCTGTATTGAATGGACTTTAAAAGTTAAAGTATATTGGAATTATTAACAATTTTATCAAGTTTGAACAAATTTGAAAAAGAGACAAAATTTGCGTAAGATTTTATTTTGTTTAAACGACGACCGTAACACGTTTGTTATTAATGTAATATTAAAGATAGTACAGGGCCAGAATTAGAAATCACAACGCATGGAATAAGAGTAAGAAAAATCTGTAATTAAAAAGGCGTTTGTAAAACTTAGTTCATTTGTACAACGACAGAGTGAGCAAATGACTGTTGATACACGCAAAAGTAGCAGTAGTATTAGTAGTAGTAGTAGTAGTAGTAG
>Ga0123355_10004718_pt1 | contig 19811 bp, 14 predicted proteins | sample TergutEmb28metaG_3_FD_89872 | JGI IMG/M metagenome (GOLD analysis project Ga0123355, IMG submission 89872) | Embiratermes neotenicus P1 segment gut microbial communities from Petit-Saut dam, French Guiana - Emb289 P1 | ecosystem: Host-associated > Arthropoda: Insects > Digestive system > Gut ...
CATACAGATACCACACCACCACAGCCAAACCACAACGTAACACCAACAAACATCGAACCAGAGCAATACAACCCATGAAATAACTCAACAAATAAGTCGCAAGCTCCTGAGGATGGATGTTTTAACATCTGAAACATGTTGAGCATTAAATAAAGAAATAATAAAGCAAGTGACATGAAGTTGGTCTCTCTTTACTCAACTATCAAGATGATGCCTGGTCCAATAAACATAAGATGTCTAAAGTTTGTTTTTTAAGGGGGATATTCATATGGGATAAATAGCCAGTGATAGAAATGTCCAATATTGGGCTGTGAAAAACACCAGTTGAAACAAACAACTCATTTACAATGCATGTTTTATGTATATGTGGTGTAAGATTATTGATAATAGATTTATAGACAAACTGTATTTGAATATTTGTTAACTGCAGGTGGGTACCTGAATGTCCTTGAAGACTGTCTACAAGACTTGATGGAAAGTGGGTCACTTGAGATTTGATAAAGTACAGACCAGACCACATAGGAGGGGAGTAGCGGTACAAGTAGTATGACCTGTACCGGAGGCTGCGGGTACAGTTTTTGATACTCCTGATGATGGGTGCTGTGACACCCGAAACATATCTGCATACTGTTGCATCTGGTTGGATTTTTTATTCACATTGAAAGTGTGTGGGTTCAGCATGATGGTGCACAAGTGCATCTTATGAGATATTTAAGATGGTTTCTAAGCAAGCCAGTTAATAGTTGCTGGATTGGATAGGGAGAGCTGCAAGTCAGTTGCTAAGGTCACCAGTTGCGATATATTTGGATGATTAGGGGCATATGAACAAACCTTGTATAGTAAATAAAAGTTGCAAATGGTAGCAGAGCTAACAGGCCATATCTTCATTCCTGCATTGCGTATGAAAAACTGTAGTATCATGCTGTGCAGATCACCAGCTTTTCTTTTAAAGAGTGGAAGAATTTGTATGGGAGAAAGAAGTGATAACTTGAAGCTCATATTATTGTATCATTAAAAATTGCAATACAGCGAACCATCTGTCCTGAATATTTCCATCAGCATTGTCGAATGTCCGTAAGTCTTTTAGTGTTGAAAATAGGCAAAATGGTCACTTTTTTTGTGTTTGATTTGTAATGACCTTCCCTTTGAACATAGCTGGAAGAAATATTAACATTTTGTCATGGGGTACTTGTCTGGGGCTGCATGTTGTATTCTTATGTACAGTTAGGTGTGTCTTTTGCCAGCTATTGACAGTTCATAAGGCGTTTGAAATTGCATATAATAATTTTGACCAAACTCGAGAATTCCATGTTTCTGTGTGTGTGTGGCAGAACTGTGGTTCATAGCTTGTTTTTCATTATTTATAAACTGAGGTACTCTGTAAAAGATCCCTCCCTTACATAATTTGCTTTTTCTGAACTCTTATGTGTATATCTTTCTGAGTGTGTTACAGCTGTGATACTTCATAATGGTTTTTTTTTTTTAAAGTTTTGCTGACCATGCATCTCATTATAATCTTAGTAATTAACCAACTTAATGCACAAAATCTTGTTTTATAATAAGTTTATTTTATGCCTCTACATGTTTCGAGCACTATGTGCTTATCATCAGGAGGTCAAAATTGTATTATACAGCATCTGGTATCATCACACCTGTAGGTGGCTCTCAACCTGTGCATGGGACAGTCACCTACAGGTGTGATGATACCAGATGTTGTATAATACAATTTTGACCTCCTGATGATGAGCACATAGTGCTCTATTTATTGGTAGAATGTAAAGTATTTTCTATATAAGGTACAACTACACAGCACACATAGACATAATATGATACCTACCATAGATTTAACTGTAATAAGCTTACACATAGCTTGGTAACAACATGGACCCCTCATGTAACCCACACTGCCCAACCTTTCTGACAGATACGAGATCTCATGCCCACTTTACCCCCTCCCTACCCCATGTAAACAGCCCATGTATATTTTGTATAACTGCTTAATAAGTATGTCATGTACAACCTAAAGATGGCCATTATCAAGTGCCGAAACATGTAGTTGTACCTTATATAGAAAATACTTGTATCCTACCAATAAATATAGTTGTGTTAGACAAGTACATATACTCTACATTAGTTATTTCATAGAACACAATGGGGATGACAAACCTCATGATCACATAGTGCTTGAAACATGTAGCGGCATATAATAAACTTATTATAAAACAAGAATTTGTGCATTAAGTTGGTTAATTACTAAGATTCATAATGTGTGTGTGTGTGTGTGAAGCAGACTGGTCACTTGAGTCCTATCCTGAGATTAAGAATGCATGGGTCTTGTGCTGTACCATTTACCTTCATGCATGTCACTTAAGAATGGGAACAAATTTACCCTTTACTATTAACCCTTTGATGCCAGAAGTAAGTGCCCATTATACTCTCTGAAAGACCATTCAATTTGCATTTTCTTGGTGAGTGACTTGAATGACATTCAGTTTTCTCAGTTTCTTATACTGTGCATTCACTAGTCTTTCAACACCAAAGAGTTAAATGTACCGTTGTATCAAATCATTCTGACCTGTCATTATTTCTCATCACAGAACCTAAAGAAACTGCAATTGATATCAGCTCATCTGGGATTTCAGCAAGAATCACTATTCAAAAGTGCAGTTTTGGTGGAAGAAGTGAAAGAGCAAGTTCGTGCCATGCAGCGTTAACATTGAACATTCATATATCATGATACATGTTTTCGGTTGCCTTGTGCATCAACTGAAGTGACTGACATTGGTTAGCAAAATGTGCCTTGTGCTGAATGATATTGAGCGACTGCAGACGGATGAAATGCACTGATTTGATTGTGGATTTCTACAAAATCAGTGCCTAATGTAACAGGCTGTAAAAGTGGTTCAGTGAATTTAGAATGTTTTACAGTGGTCTGGTGGTGTACATGCAGGTGTGATATTCAGAACTTTCTGGGACTTACTTGTATCCACTGATATCTCTCATTATATTTACAACCTTAGAGTACAGAACTTTCCCAGTTTGTTGTGTGTATAGAATGTAGGCTAGACATTGGACGGTTCACAGCACAGTTGTGGTATGAGAGTTCATTGTGTGTGCATCCAGTTGAGATCCTGTGTGCTGTAAATGGTATAAACGGGCTGTGCCATGGCTGAGGCAGTTAGTTGACAGGCTGTAATTGCAGAGGCCCATGTTCAGTTCCATACCAGTACATGAGGGATTTGTGGTAGACCACGTAGAACTGGGACAGGTTTTTCTGTGATAACTTCTCCCCCCCCCCGTCAGTGCTGCTTACTCAGTCATTTGTATATCACAGATGCTTACTTACTTACTTATGTACTCCATGGTGCAGAGTCCTTCTTGAGAAGCTAACTGGTTTGTAGCTAGTCAAGAAATTCCCCGCATTTCACGGAACCTGAAGGTTCATTACTGCACTCACAAGTGTCCGCCACCTGTCCCTATCCTGGGCCAACCCAATCCAGTCCATATATGCTGCACGATGCTTCCCCTAGACACACACCCCCCTGGAGATCCAAGTGGGGGAGTAGTTTACCTCCGGATTGTTTATATCACAGATGCTACGTAATCTTAACAGTTGACAGTCATATTTGAGTAACATGTTTAAAAAATTGTATAAACTGTCAGTAGAGGTCATAGCAGTAAAAGTTTGTGCCATTTTGTATTAAAGTTTTACAATGTATATCATCATGCTTCTCTGAATTTCTTTCTTGATCTTGTCTGTAAGGTTGTAATTGATACAAGTTAGGGGACTGTTCAAATGATTATATGTTACTAGGTGACACCAATAAATGCCATTCTCCCAAATATTATGCACTCCCGAATTATTGTGAAAGGTTAAAAGGAATAAAAACAAGATTTTCCTATAAACAGTTGTACAAAATGTATTGGCTACAGTGTCCCTTTACTAAACACTTTCGAAAATTTTTAAATGAAATTTTTGTTGCACATCAACAAACCTGTTCCATGGGCACTGGGAGAGGCCCTTCTCCAGCGGTGACCTAGGTGTGAAGTTGACCACTCCCCTGTATCTGGTGTGGAGGTTAAGAATGATTGGAACCATACATCTGTTCACTGTATAGGTCTTCAGAGCATGCACAGGGGCAGCCTTTACGTTTTATGCCACGTAAAAATATTGTTAAAAAATTGATACTTAGCAGTACAATTATTTACATTCGTGCCACTGGATGTATTGAAGCTGTCTATCATGTTTTCCATGGCACTGCATTGTGCACACACAGAAGAAACTAAAACATAATTATAAATTAATTGCAGTGTCTAACAACATATTCAGTGTTGTGTTCTAGGAATACAGCTAATAGAATTGAAAATATGTGAATGTAGTGCACATTTAAAATTTTGGAAGGCATTTCGAGGGACAAGTGTTCTCTATTTTCACAGCAGTACAGTACCAAAGAGTTACCTAACAGAACTAATCCTTGTATTGCCAAGTTAGATAGGGTAGTGATGGTGACAGGTATTTCTGAGGTACAAGGAACTCCCCATTTGTTGCATTACCTAAAGATGGAGGTGGCATGTTTCTCTGAAATATTTGCAGCTACTTACAGGACTGTGCAGTGTCATAGCCCAAAAGACAGCAATATTGTGCGTAGAAATGCAAGTCTTAATTGTACGAAATGTCAGTTTCAAGTCCAGTATGTCAATCCAGTGTGTTTGAATAAACCATTATTTTGAATTGTAATGAACTTATCTTCTTTCAGCAGAGGTGAAAAACTGTCTGATAATTGCTCAGCTGTCATTTCTTTTGAACTGAAGGTTCATTACTATGTTCACAAGATTCTGTCATTGGGCTGTACGGAATTTATTCTACACCCTCATGGCTTCTGTATTTGTGGTCAGTTTTAGTGTTCTCCTCCTGTCTGTGCCAACATCTTCAAAGTGATCTCTTCACATTAGGGTTTTGGACTAAAATTGTTTGTCCATTTCTCATCTTATCCATAGTTCTTATACTCTGGCTGGTCTTTATTAATTCAACCTTGTTAATATGTCCTTATTTGGTAAAGAGTACACATTATTAGGGACGTACATGCTACAGGTGTAGCCCATTTATTATTTGAATCACTGTAATGATGCTTGTGGAGGGTACAAATTATTGGGGATATACAAATGTAGAAATGTTCAAACTGAAACTTTAACTGTCCTACAAATATGATTTTGAACTTTCTACTCATTTTCAACTGATGAAACATTAAATTATAAATGACTACTATGCAGCATTTTGTACACCTTGAGTAGTGTGTGCCAGGTACTTGAGACATTTACCTTGCTGTGGTTACCAGTCACATCCTGTGGTTCCAGTAGAGGCTAAGAGGGAGAGAGACTGTTCTCAGTGAAGTACACGTACAGGCTAATGCCATGTAGTTTTATAATTTAAACAGGTATGAACTGAGGCTGAAGAAACAGGTAGCCATTGAGCATATAATACAACAAAGCAGAGCACTGAGTATGTATAACATGGCAGAATTGGTTGGCAGCATTCCAGTAGATGAAATAATGCTGTAATAATAAAATTGCCCAATGAAAGATGTCATGGAGTGGTGTCAATATTAACGCACACTGCCATATCATGGAGCCATGTCCAGTGTCAATATAATGCATTACATTACAGTCCTCTTTGATGTGTTGTTGACCGTGCATCGTAGTTCAATGTGGAATAAGAAACCAACTAGATGTCACTTAGTATTATATTTAGTTCTCCTGTATAAGTTGCTCAACATGTTTCGGGCTACCTTGTGCCCATCTTCAGGAGCTGATGACTTAGTGGTATTTTTGCCACGTGTGGTGTAGTGCTGTAACAATGGGCACAAATACTAGACATACCTGGAAATAACACTGCCCATTGTTACAGCAGTACACCACATGCAGCAAAAATACCACTAAGTCATCAGCTCCTGAAGATGGGCACAAGGTAGCCCCAAACATGTTGAGCAACTTATAAAGGAGAAATAAATATAATACTAAGTGACATCTAGTTGGTTTCTTATTCCACAGTCCTCTTTATTTATTTTCATGAAATTAATGAAGATAAGACTACCTTTTGTTCCCTATGGCCAGCAGCGATTTTCAAAATACGAGTAATAGGACATGATTGCTCATTTGTTTTCCCATGTTAAGTTTGTTTCTGCAATCATATTTATGCAGTCCCATAGTCACCTAATAAAATACAATATCTGTTCCAAATAAGCAAACAAATCTTTCAAGCTATTTGCGTGATTTACCAGATGCCATCAAATCTCTTGGCCAAAGAATTCTGATGCCTGAGACAGGAGCAGCAAAACTAAGAGGAATGGTTTTTTTTTTTAAAAATGATTGTACAGCCTGTTTGAGCATTTCTAAGTTTGAACACTGATGCATGTTGCCATGTCCATTTATTGAGCTAGGACATGTATCAGCAAACTTCTGTAGAGATATGTTAGAAAGTAAATATTTTTGGTACTGCAGGGCAAGAGGACGTAGTCCATTCGGAAGTATGTAGCACAACGTGCTACGTACTTCCCAATGGACACACAAGCAGCTAACCGGATCTGACTGCCTACACAGCCACGGCACTACACCACACGCGAAAAAATACCACTAAGTCGTCAGCTCCTGAAGATGGGCACAAGGTGGACATGTTGAGCAACTTATAAGGAGAAATAAATATAATACTAAGTGACATCTAGTTGGTTTCTTATTCCACATAGAAGGTATTTTCTTCTATCTTCAATTCACTTTTTCTTTTCTGTCCAGTTTTTGTATTTTGAATTTTGAAGAGATATTGCCACTCTTCTGCGTCTTTGTTTCGTTGTTGTTAGACTTGTAACATGTAGTTTTTCTGAGAGCTACACATCCATACCAGCAACTTGCACAGCCTCATGTAATTTCAGTTTCAATTTATTTCATCCTTTTGACAACAATGTGTATAGGATACATCCATCATATCTTATACCAAGTTTCTATAGGTCTATTTAGGTAATGCAATTCATATACAGTATAAAACATACATAATAATTATGATTCATATACAGTATAAAAAACAAAACTTTTGATAATACAGATAAAAATTCATGACTCTTCATACTTATTACCCATTTATCATACCTCTACAGAAGTAAAGTCTACACATTCAATATAAACCACACACACAACATGTTTTTTCACTCCATACACATAGGAATTTCTCTTTGTCCACATTTGCACCAAAGTAATATCAATAAACTAAAAATTTAAAATTTTCTCTATTAACTAAAAAATTTTTAATCATCCATGCATTGTTAGTTTTATTAGTAATTTGATTGCCAATACCATACTTTTCCATAAAATTCCCTTTCAGGGTGCCTGCACATGGGATAAGTATTCCTCCACTGAATGAAAGGTTAGTTGTAATAAAAAGGCTTTAAGTTGTTTTTTTAAAAGGTTTTAAATTCTCTAGGTTTTTTAAATAATTTGGAAGCTTGTTATATAATTTTGTCCCCAAATTAATATCACTCTTTTTCAGAATATTAGTTCTACAAAACTGTGTTTGAAATCTGATCTATGTCATGTCTCATAATCATGTATGGCCAAATTTTGTTTTAATCCTTTATTATTTGCTTTAATATAGTACACAGTTTCCATTATATATACACATGGCACTGGCAATATATTCAATGTCTTGAATAATTCTCTACAGGACATCTTTCTATTAACATTACAAATTAATCTCACAACCTTCTTTTGCAATTTAAAAACTTTTGTACTTTGTGAATCACCTCCCCATGAAAGAATACCATATCTCAGATGCGAGTGAAAGTTTGCAAAATATATACTTCTCAAAGTATTTATACTTGTAACATTTTTAAGTGAATGAATTACATAGTAGTTTTTGTTTAATATGTTACACACATTTGATGTGTGGTTGACCGTGCATCTTAATTCAGTGAAGATAACAAAACCAACGAGATGTCACTTTGTGTCATAATGTTCGTCATCCCCGTTGTGTTTATAATAAACTAGATTGGAGTGTGTATACTTGTCTAACACAACTATATGGTGGTAGAGATATGTATAATTTTTTACATAAAGATCAACTACATGTTTCGGCCCTTTTCATTGGCCATCTTCAGGTTGATAATTGAAAAAACTTAGTAAGCAGCTACACTTGACTTGTGTGGGTTGTATACAGTGAGGAGGTAAGATGTGGAGTGGGAATGAGATCTCGCGTGTTGTGTAGGATGGGTGGTGTAGGTACATGAATTCTGCTATTTTCTATTCTAGGTTAATATAGTTGGATCTATGGTATCATTTTATGTTAATAGAGGTTATATGTACATGTACATTTGGCTTATAAAATATATAAACAGTGTGCAACTTATATAAATGTAGTATCAATAGTTATAGTAGGTTTCTTGATCTTAGACTATACACAAATATGGTTCTTATAATTGTAGTGGATCATTGATTTAATTACTTTGTTATATTTTACTATTATAATACCTCAAGCTTGGTTTCCATAATTTGTCTGTCCAGTGTCTGAAGTGAAACTATTATAGGAAGGAATAAAAGTGAGTTGGGTACGGAACATGAGTTAGCAAATAGTAGTGTGGAATCACGACCTACTTGTGCAAGCAAAGTTAATTTAGTTTAAATTAAGGTAATGTTGATGTGTTACTTTTCTCTTCTGGTGTCGCTGATTCATGCGTGTTCTGGTTGGAATGTTCTACGAGTGGTGATAAACTTCGAGGACCGCAGATAGTACAATCCTTAGACGCCCAGCTGTATTGTGTAGTTTGTGTTAGCTGGTATATGGCGCATGTTCGTATAGTGTGGATTTACCTGTGGAAGATATAGGGTAATCTGTTTATTGGTTGTGTTCACATTACCGTTATCATACAGAACATGTATAAAATGGCTGATCTTATGTGGTATACTTACGGTTTTGAAGGTTGGATGGCCATTGTGTTGTGTGGTGTGTTGAATAATGGTGTTGGCAGGGTTGCCTCCCTGGATTACCGAAAGCTGGGTATGTAGATGCCGGTGCGGGTGGGATTATGGCTCATTTCGTGCACTATCTTGTTTGATGTTGTCACACTATCTTGTTTGATGTTGTCACAATACACTTTTTTTATATACGTGTGCATTTGTATCACTGAATACAGTCACACTGTATGTGAGTCGGTGATGCTGAGCTCGTGCTGAGTGTTCTCAAGATCCGTGTTCGTTGTAGTAAGCCTGTGGCTAATAGGGTGTAAGTTTTCTGTTATGTTTCGTGTAAATGGCCTTGTCCTTTTGTTAGGTGCTTGGGAATGTCTAGAGTTGTTGTGAAGGGGTTGGGCAGTTGTAGGGTTTAATGGTCGGTCGGTCTTTATGAGGGTGTCAAAGATGGCATTGGGGTGTATCGTCTGAGGGTCATCGAGGTGATAGTGTTTAACGGATTCAATATGGATATGGAATTTCTCTAATGTGTTTAGATGCGCTCCTTTTTTTGTGGTAGTGTACTATTTCCATGATCTGGTTCATGGGGCCAAATGAGTGGGCTTCTTCTATAATGTGTTGTGCAAAATTGGAGGTGGTGTTGTGGTTGTGCCATGCTGTTTTGTGTTATTTGTAGCAGGAGGAGAACTGTCTTCCTGTTTGTCCGACATACGCTTTGTGGCAGTCAGGGCAAGTTAGTTTGTATACCCCTGATAGACAGTATTTGTCATGTGATCGGTATTTGTGAGTAAGTAGGTTGGCTAACGTGTGTGTGGTATGGAATGTAATCCTGAGGTCCGTTCTTTTAAAAATGTTTGTGATGTATGAAGTTTCTTTGCCGATGTATGTGAAGTTGGCCCATTTTTGTGTGGTGTAGGTAGTTATATGTTTGTCTGGGTTGGGGGTTTGTGCGGTTTTATTGGGAAGGAGTTATTATGTAGGATGTTATGTATTATGTTTAGTTCCTGTTGGTATTCTCTTTGCTGTAGGTTGTAGGAGTCGAGTCTGTTGTACAGGTATCTAACGGCAGCATATTTGTGTTGCATAGGGTGGTTGGAGGTGAGCGGTATGATGGTGTCTGTGAATGTGGGTTTTCTGAATATGGCGGTTCTCAAGCCTGTGGGTGTTCTGCATATTGATAGGTCTAGGTAGTTAGTGTGCAGTAATCTTCTTTTTCTGCCGTGGATCGAAGTTTGGGGTGTAGGGAGTTGAAGTCATTTAGGATCTCCTGTATGTCAGAGTGGTTTCAGTCGAATATTATTAGGATGTCATCCACATACCTGCAGTAATTTATGATCTTGTGTAGTACTTTATTTCTTTTTATAAACTGTTTCACATGTTTTGGGCAATTCCATGCCCATCATCAGGAGCTGACAACTGAGTGGTGTGATCGCCATGTGTGGTATAGTGCTGTAACAATAGGCAGTGTTAAACTCGGGCATGTTTATTGTGTGTGGAACGATATGTCCGTTATGTTCGTTTGTTTTCGTGGAATTGCCCGAAACATGTTGAGCAGTTTACAAAGAGAAATAAAGTTTATAAAGTGACATCTAGTTGGTTTTGTTATCTTCACTGATGTTACACACATGTTTTATGTGCACATCCCATTTCACATCTTCAGTAAGATATAAACCTAAAAATTTTGTTTCATTTTTATATATAATGTCCATGTCTTGGAACACAATTACAGGTTTTAAGTTACTTTTATCCTGCCACGCATGGAATGATATCGCAATGTTTTTATCAGGGTTTATTACAAGCTTATTTAAGCAAAACCAACTTGATAATTGTTGCATAACTTCTTTTATTGTTTCATTTAAAATACAGGGTTTTTCAAAAGTCCGTGAAACATGTTAGAAAACTGGCTGATGCCACAGTTGAATGAATGCAGTAATGATTTCATCTTTCAACAAGATGGTTCTCTGGCTCACTACAAAGATGTGCGAGGGTATCTCAATCGAAACTTGCCACAAAGGTGGATAGGACGCACAGGAAAAGAAGATGATGCGTTAATGCGGTGGCCACCCCGGTCCCCGGATTTAACCCCGTGCGAATTTTTCTTCTGGGGGTTTGTGAAGGACACTGTCTTTGTGCCTCCACTCCCCGCTAATCTCAAGATTTTCACAACCGTATCACCGCTGCTGTGGCTCTGGTCGATCGTGATATGCTGACACGCGTTTGGAACGAGATGGACTATCGCATAGATGTCTGCCATATTACCAAAGGTGGACACACTGAGCATCTGTGTAATATGTAAAAAAACTTGGAGAGTTTCTCTCTCTATCAGCGTAAGAACTACCATGATCTGTTGAGTAGTTTATTTGTTTTGAATTTTTAAAATGTTTCACGGACTTATGAAAAACCCTGTATTTGCATTTGTGGCCTCTATCGGTATATTCGTATCATCAGAGCAAACAGGGTTGTTCTTCCTCTTTGTATGTTAATTGGAAGGCCATTTATATGTAACAGAAACAAAACTGGGCCAAGAACCGAAACCTGAGGGACTCCACCTTTCGTTACTTTTAAAGTTGATGTAAACTTTTATGAAATTTGACTAGTATTTTCTATATAATTTATTTCAACGTACTGTTTCTGGTAGCATAAATATGATTTAAACCACTGATTCACGAGATCTCTTATTCCATAAGCATCCAATTTAAAAAGCAAGATTTTATGGTCTAGTACATAATATGCTTTTGATAAATCAAAGAAAATTCCAATAAGATTTATCTTTCTTTCTATGGCTTTTTGAATATTTTCAAGAAAAGCATGGGTTGCTGTTTTTTTTGATTTACAGTCATGGAATCCACGCTGAACGTCGTTTAGAATATCATTTTTTGTAACAAATGACATCAATCTACTATACATTAACTTTTCTGTAATTTTTGAGAAGACTGATAAGAGAGATATGGGTCTATAGTTTCGAACTTCTCCTGTATTTCCCTTTTTATATAAGGGTTTTACTATTGCTATTTTTAGTATTTCCGGGAAAGTGCCTGATGCAAATGAAATATTACAGATATCGGCTAGTGGTTTCTTTATAAATTGCACACATTTCTTTACAATAGAGTCCGTTACACCGTCAAACCCTGATGAACATTTCCCTTTAAGATTATTTACCACCTTCTCTACTTCGTTTTCTCATACTGGATTAATGAACATTGTTTGGGGGCATGTATTTATTTTTAAATTTGTCATATCGGAAGTTGTGTGTGTTCCACTATTTTGCTCTGTCACTTTCTCTATAGCTTCAGCAAAATATGAATTGAATAACTCTGCAATAGCTCTAGGATTTGATATTTTATTTTTTCCCCATCTTAATTCAATATTCTTGTTATTTATAAATGATTTTCCAAGTTCTTTGTTTATTATTTGCCATGCTGCTTTTGATTTATTTTTGGAACTGCTTATGTAATTATTATTTTCCCTTCTCTTTGCTTCTTGTATTACCCTTCTGTATATCTTTCTATACTGCTCTATATATTCCAAATCCTCCTTTTTCGTGACTGTCGTCTTCCTTTGATTGTCTAGTAGCCGCATCCGTTTGCTGGAAATTTTGATTCCTTGAGTAATCCATTTATTTTTGATTATATCTCTCATATGTACTGTTTTAATTGGAAATGCATTATTATAACAATGAAGAAATACATCCATGAAGGTAATAATTTTGCATTAACATTTGATTCAACATAAACTTCTTGCCAAGTAACTTGATTTAATAAATGAAGAAATTCCTGAGTGTTAGATTCACAAAGTTGTCTTTTTTTAATTCTGTATTGTATATTACTGAATTCAGGTATTGAAATAGATATAATTTGTGCATAATGGTCTGATAAGCCTAAATCCATAACTCTTAAGGCGTTTATACACTTCTTCTCATTTATCACAACATCCAATAGTGTTGCTATAGTTTTTGTAATTCTGGTTGGGGCATTTACAGTATGTTTTAGATTATACCGCAGAAGCAAATTATTCAATTCCCTTGTATGTGGGCTAGTTTGGAGGAAATTTATATTCCAGTCTCCACACAGAATTAAAGTTTTGTGTTTCCCTGTTAATTTCTGTATAATCATCTCTTATTTATTAAAGAATGTATCAATTTTTCCATCAGGACTCCTGTAGATGCATATTACAATTATTGCATATATTACTAATTCATTTACTGATCAAAGCTGTTTTCCTCCCCAAGTTCATTTAAGGTCATTATCCCCTGTTTTACAAAAATACATGACCCACCGTGGACACTATTTTTTCTACAGAAGGCAGTGGCTAGTGTGAAATTGTTAATGTTTATGGCATGTATTTTGTGACAATTTAACCAATGTTCAGTAAAACATAATACTTCAGCATTGTTTATCTCAGTTTCAAGTAAAATTTCTAACTCTTCACATTTTCCCCATAAGCTTCTAATGTTTTGATGAACAACATTGAGACTTTTACCAATTCTAACCTGTTTTTCATCCTTTTTGACTTCACATCCTCCTACTATCGTGTTGACCATAAAAAAGTATCCATTTTCCCTGGTTGTTTTCGTACTCTACTTGATTTTCGTACTTCTTGTTGCTCTATTCTGGAGTCACTTTCCTTGTGTCCTGTGGTTTTTGATTCATTCCTCTTCACCAGACTTTCTTTCCATTCAAGGGTAATGGGAACTAGCTCCTGGTTTGCAAATAATTTGTTGATGGTATCTGCTGTTCTCCTTGTAAGCCAGTCCTTTCCTGTCTTATTCATGTGATGTCCATGTTTTGTATAGTGAGCCCTATTTGCACTCTTCTGTATGGTTGTATCTCTTCATTATCTTTTTTAGTTTCTGTTAAATACTTTTATTTCTTTATTCACACACGATGATTCTTCTAGATCGTACCTGTGAGGGGCATTCATTATAATCACATTTGTGTTTCTTCTGTTTTGCACCAGTTGTTACAGATTTGAGCCCTATGATTGATTCATTTTTACTTATATTGTTCGCACCTCCACACACTGTCACCACATCTTTTTGCGTCATATGGGCAATTTCTTTCTTTGCTCAGTTTGTAACCATTTCCAGGCCTGTACTAGGGTGAACATAACCTGTTACTTCATAAGCATTTCCAAGATAGTTTGATATTTTTTTTGCACAGTCTCTAGCATGGCTATCCCCTATCAAGATTACTTTATGGTCCTTCTTTGTTAGATTCCTCCTGCGTACGTTTGTGACACCTCGTAACGGTTTTCGATATCTACTTGCCGTTTACCAGGATCTATTTTTACCTGTCTTATTCTTCTGGATCGGCTTGAGATTACTTAAATCCATTCATTTTCTGTGATTCTTCCCGCATTTAATTCGTTACATTGGATTAAGTTCCGAAGTTCTAGTGTTCCATAACCTTCATGTTCTTTTGCACCGCCTTCTTTTTGTAACAATTCAACGATTAATTTGGCTGAGCTAAATTCTTCTTGTATTTCTGTGAGTTCTCTTCTTAAATTCAAGCAACACATTCACTCACACCGTTTATTATTATTTTATCTGCCTAACACTGAGCATTAAAATCAACCTCCACTTGGCCGTCCGCCATATTGAATTTTCATTTGCTAAAATGTGACTACTTCAGTATGCTAAGTTTATTTTGTCTTCAGAGTTTCTGTGAATCTGTGACTCATTGAAGAGCATTCAGTTGCTTAAATATCATGTATCTGATTAGTTGTGAATTTTTTTGCTATCATTAAACACTAAATGAACATTTAGAAAAATGCATGTTTTTAAAGTGGATTAAATACGTCAGTTCGCAGAATGAATATTCTCTGTACCTGATGTCTCCAACGATTTGGTTTTCGCGGTTGGCTCCTCAATAGAATGTCGGGCTACAGAACTGCCAACGTGGGCAAACGGTAAGTGGCTACTGACTTTTTGACGTGTCGATGGCACAATTTCAATCATCATTCGAAACGTGGGGAACCGATTACCCGGCAACGTGGCATCATATCCCAGAAAAACAGAGCCCTCAACGTACTCTGACATCTACACCCTTGCCCTGCTACGCATGCAGAGCCTTGAAGTGCTTGACCCTACCAGCGACCACTAACACGGTTTATAAAATAAATGTTGGCGCAACTTATGTACTATCTGTGCCACAATTTGGTAGCAGAGCCCACTGTTTACGCAAGGATCTGTGCCACTGACTGTCAGACTAACGTATTGTAACGAGTTTATAAACACCACATGATCCGTGTTAACCACTGATCCGTGGGCCACCCATGGGTTGGGGAGTGATGACCGGAGATCCTGCCTGGTCATGCGTTGCCGTTTGGGGTGTGGGCGTATTTACATGTCATGTGAACCAGCCATTTAAATGCGTGACATGGTAATGGGAGCAACAAAACGGTACGATTTTTCTGAGTTTTGGCTTCGTAATTTTCAGAGTTTCGGCAACGTGCTTGCTGTTTAAAGAAGTGAGGGATGTAATTTTCAGGGATTGAAATTCCTTATATTTGTCGTCATCTAGCCTTCTTCGACTGTTGTTAAACAGATTTGCATAGTACTAAAACTGCACATATGGGTATAGTTTGGATTACTTTATTATGTACGAGAACACATACCTTGTAATATCTGTAGGTGTCACTGCACGTTTCGTGAACTATATTTACTGACAGACCCAGTAAGTAATATTTGTGTTGGCGTTATGGTTGTTTCCAGCACAGTGTTTTTACAGCCGTGCTACCAATTCACACGAGCGGATACAATATTTTAATTATTCTAGCTAGAGTTTAGTTGAAGCTGCGTTAATTTTGTTCTTTGTCTTGAAGTTTTGTTTTACATTTTCTAAATGTAGGATCATGTGGCAATTGCTTCGGTAAGGATATGGGAAATTTAACAGAAGAGATAAGAGTCTTATCAGAATCATGCATGTGGGCGTTTGATTATTGTTAATGCATATCTCTTTTATCTAATACCTGGGACTGATAGTTTTGGCATATCTCTTAGAAAAGATTGATAGCTCTGGCATATCTCTTATATCTAATACATGGGACTGATGGCTTTGGCTCATTCCTGTTCTGGGCTGGAACATAACATTGCTATTGATATCTTTGGCAGTTAATACTAGTTTTTTAATATCTGGTGTGTGGTATCTAGTAAAATAAAGTGTAATAACAAAATTTCTGTGATATTTGATGTTCTTACGGAGGTGCTGACAAACGTCTGAGACTGTGGGATGTTGCAGCACATTGATAAAAGAGTTAACAACCTTTCAGAGGAGATCAATAATTCTGTTACCATTGTGCTTATCCCTCCTGGATTAAATTTATGAGACATCTTATTTGACCAGGCAATGTGACTGGGCAGTTTCATGGTTTGTGACAGTTAATTTAAGAGAATGATTTCCCAATACCATATTTATCATGATTCCCAAATTGTTCAACTCAACAATAGTTTGCAGTTTTATGAAACATTTTGCTTCATTGTTTGAAATCGAAATGTTTACATTTTGGTACCATCAGTTGGTTTGAACAGTAATTTTTATGAAAACATCAAAGCATATGACTAAAAAAATTGTGAATTTACATTTAGATGTTTTCTGAAATTCTGTTAAGAGGTGTTGTTAATATAAAAGTAAATAATAATTCCTCAGAAACTGGTTGTCTGGTTGTTCTTTGGCAGGTCACAGCATATTTAAAGATGCTAACTAAATTGTAACTATTGTGACATTAAGAATTCTGCATTCAAACATACAGGGGATGAATAAAATAATGGAAACAACTGTGAAAGATATTAATTTCTTTTTAACCTTTTGAGGATAAAATGTTTCTGTGTTATATAAAGACTCATATTATACAGCCCATACACACTGGACCATGGTTATAAAACTGCATCTGTTAATGCTGTGTAAGGCAAAAGTTGCTGTTTGTTCTGAGATACATACAAAACACATGTGTAATGTAATCGGCATGCAGAATTCTTGAATTTTAGACCTGGTGGTATGTAAAGTTACCAGTAGGTTTAATAAAGGTTAATGTGGAGTTGGGGCACCATTTGCTTGTAATATAGCTTGTATCCTTCTTTGAATAAACTCGTATAAGTTCTGAATGGTCTGTAGTGGAATGTTGTACCACTCTTCATGAAGAATGTCTTCCAGTTGCTTGAGAGATGATGATGGAAGGAATCTGCTTCTCACCCTGCTCTCTAAAACTGATCACAGTGGTTCGGTGATATTTAAGTTTGGTGATTCTGCTGGCCAGGGAAGATTTTGAGGTGCATTGTCATGCTTCTCTAACCAAGACTGAACGCTACTGGCTGTGTGTATGGGCAAATTGTCATCTTGAATTGCATCATTGTTAGGAAACAACATCTGGACCATAGAATGCACCTGGTTATCTAATATGTCCACTTAGTCATTGGCAGTAATTTGGCCATTCAGAGTTATTATAGGAGCAGTAGGATACAAAGATATTGCTGCCAAAATCATCACAGATCGGCCTTCATGTTTCACAGTTGGAACAAGGCATTCATGGATGTAGGCTTCCTTGGGCATTCTACAAACATAAACCTGGCCTGATGTTGGGAACAACGTGAAGGATGACTCATCTGACCATATTACGTATTTCCGATCATCATATGTCCAGGTTTTATGATCATCACCCCATCTTTTTGGCTTTTTAGCATTGTTTTCAGTAATCAGAGGTTTAACAATTGCAGCTCTACCTTGGAGGTTGTATTTGTGAAACTCTTGTTGGATTTCTTTTCTTTTTTGCATGGAAACAGGGTCTATAAGATGACTGTTAAAGAGTTCTTTTGTCACCTTTGCTGCAGTAGTGTTATGATTTTTAGACATAATCCTCTTCAATCCCTTCCACTTAGTTTTGGTTTTTGGCCACAATTCCTCTTAGCTGATGATGTCTTCCCATGATTTGTGTATTTCGTCATAACCCTGGAAACTGCTGCTCTGGATACACCTAATAAAGTGGCTGTTTTGGTTACAGATGCTCCAGCTGAACGTGCACCAACAATCTGTAAAGCATTGACACTGGCATTACACAGCATAAACAGGCAAAAGTATAATGAAAGATACAACTAATGTTCTTTTAGTGTATCCAGTGCAAACAGTTTTATTCCCATATTGTCTAGTGTTTCCATTATTTTGTCTGTCTCCTGTATGTGTGTCACCTTGTCATTGTTCTCTTGCATGATTGTAGAGTCTATCTGAAAGGAGATTTAATCTGACCCATGGTTTTACAGAGTTTTGTGTGTGCATTATTTGGAATTTGCTTCTTTGAAAACCAGTAATATTTGTGGCTCAGGAAGTGAACTTTACCTCCTTATGTTCATACCACTTATCAGCCAGTCATTCAAATCAGAGGTTAACACATGCTGCCTACTCTTTAATCATCCTGATGTGTATTTATGTCATGTTTTGTAGTTCTTCATATTATATTTCTTGTGTGAGTAGGAAGTAATGCTGGTTGATTGGTTTTACAACTGGGAAGTTTATGACAGACAAATGGAAAAGCGTATATCCCTTTACTTATTGCATTTATTTAATTGTGTTCCTGAGTGGAAAGCTTTATAACATCATGAGCCTGCATGTTCTGGGGCATCCCATGGTGGTGGCTGTGCTCAGAAATGTGATTAAAAGGAAACTCTGTATAGTATGTGATTTGAATATGGTAAATTTTACCAGTAATTTGATAATACTGTATTGAGGACTATGGACTGCAGTGGCACAGTGGTTAAGGTGCTGTGCTACAAATCGGAAGGTCGCTGGTTTGATCCCAGCTGGTGTCATTGACATAATCCTTCTGATTGCACTATGGCCCTGGGGTCGACTCAGCCTCTAACAGAAATGAGTATCAGGAGCATTTCCTGGGGGTAAAGGCGGCCGGTGCATAAGGCTGACAACCTTACCACCATTCTGTGCCGTTGTCATGAAATCTGGGAACCTTAACTTCCTGGAACCCTCTGGGCCACTCCAGGCCTGTAATGGGACTGCTTTACCTTTATATTGAGGACTACTTTTGTTGTACATATCTTTAATGCCATGTGGAGTAAGTAATCAGGGGCTGCTTGTAATTATTTTTGGGTTTAAGTGTAATGGCAAGTTCAGATGCTGATTTATAAAGCTGGTTGGAGAACATGGGTAACATGAATGTTTATTGCCAGACTTCAAGATATCCAATATTTTTGTTTAGATATACATTTGAACTACATCCTGTTATGTGCCGAGAAAGTGGGTATCCTGTTTTTAGTGGTTCACCTGATACTTTGTTCATACCAGGGGATTAACAAGATAATGTCTTAAAAGTAAACCATGCCAATCTCTGATAACACTGCCAGTTCAGATATTAGGAATTTCAGTTCCTGTTGGTTGCTTTTGAAGCTCTTTAAAGATGCTGTATCAGATGCATGTTATTTATTGACAAATTATGTGAGTGGATGGATGAGAGACCCATGAATTCACAGACGAGGACAAGAATTATTAAAAATTAAACATAAATCTCTGGTCACTAATATGATAGGTATGTAAGAAAATGTAGTCATTTTATCTGTTTGCATTTTACCCACTTTTATTACAGTCTCCTGTTTCTGGTACATACGTAGTATCTGTTGCCAGAGTGCGCTTTGATAAATCTGGGGCTGAAATGGGAGGGAATATTTAAGTGGATCTTTGAAAAGTATAGTGTTAGGTTGTGGCATGGATTCATATGGCAGGTTCTTTTAACATGCTAGGCTGCCTGAACTTCTGGATTATATCCATAAAAGACATAATTTTGCTGTTTAGCAATAAGGGTTTGCTCTATGATATTTATTGGGGGGGGGGGGGGGGGGGGGGGGGGGGGGGGGGGGTTGTAAA
>Ga0123355_10004719_pt1 | contig 19810 bp, 16 predicted proteins | sample TergutEmb28metaG_3_FD_89872 | JGI IMG/M metagenome (GOLD analysis project Ga0123355, IMG submission 89872) | Embiratermes neotenicus P1 segment gut microbial communities from Petit-Saut dam, French Guiana - Emb289 P1 | ecosystem: Host-associated > Arthropoda: Insects > Digestive system > Gut ...
CCTATCTTCCGCAACAGAAGGTGTGCGCTTTCTGCCATGGGAACGGATAAGCTCCGACTTGGACAAGTTCCTAAACGCAAAAATTAAACAAGTAAAATTTATAGACCGCACATTTAACTGTAACAAGCAACACACCATAAAAATATGGCAGTACCTAATCCAAAACGATAACGGCATAACCAACTTCCATTTCGAGATTGCGGGAGAGCAGTTAGACAGTGAAATGCTAGCCTTGCTAAGCAAGGCCAGAAAAGGCCTTTTTCAATTTGAAATTGGCGTGCAGTCCACCAACCCAAAAACATTAGAAGCAATAAGCCGCCGCACAAACACCGCATTGCTTTTTGAAAATGTTCGTAAGCTTAAAGCATTCGGCAACATCCACCTGCATTTAGACTTAATTGTTGGTCTGCCATACGAAGACTATAGCTCATTCGCCAACTCTTTTAATGAAGTTTTTGCATGCTCGGTGAGCTGTAGTTCGCTCACCTACCCGCACAAGCTACAAGTCGGCTTCTTAAAATTACTAAAAGGCAGCCGCCTACGCCAAGATGCTGGTAAGTACGGCATTGAATACAAAAAAAACGCCCCATACAGCGTTTTAAAAACAAATTTTATAAGCTTTGCAGAAGTCAATATGCTACACAAAATAGAACACATGGTAGAGACATTTTACAATGCAACGGGGTTTTACAGTACTGTCCGCTACATGCTTGCAAACTCTGCCACACCATTTGATTTTTTCCATGCTTTAGCAAACTACTGGGAAGACACCAACCACCACACCGTATCACATAAAAAAATTTCGATGTATTCATTTCTCCACAAATTTGGTCAGGCATTTTTCCCAGATAAGCTACACACACTTTGCGAGCTGCTTAAATACGACATGCTCTTGCAAGAAAGCGTACGCACCTTCCCTAATTGGATAGACGAGTACTACAAGCCGGACAACAGAAAAATAACCAGAACCACAGCCATACACAGCTTCGATTTCGATATATATGAATGGCTGCAGCAACTGGAAATAAACCCTACGGCCATACTCGCAGAACAAAAAATAGAGTTACAGTTCGATTACTCTCTTGCACTTGATGCAAGAGTAAAGAGCATTACTCTATCTCAAATGTAAACACTACAGGGTTGTTTACATCTTCTTCCAATGGAGATATGTCTACGGATTTTATTTTCAACTTTATCCCCAAGGCTTTTTGAAGTTCATAAAGCCGTCCACCTGCGCAGCGTTCAAAATAACCAATAGCATTAGGTGGCGGGGCGGTGTATTTGCCCTCTCTGGCACGTTTGTAATATCCGTGAGAACATTTGAACTCAAGTGTTAAGGTGTTATCATCATTAAGAACAGGCTTCCACCGTCCAAAGGTTTCCGCAAATAGAGCCATTCTTTCATCAAGAGCTAAATGGGCATAATCTACAGCAAAGGCTTTTCGCTCTTTATCTGCGCCTGCACCATTACAGCCACCTTGAGTCTGATATAGCCCAAACCTCTGCTCTTTTGTAAGGTGCTTGCTCATAGCTTGTGCAAACTGATCATCCCATTCCGGATTAAAGTATTTGAGCCCAACTAAGTGAGGCCCATTTTCGCATTGGTATTGGTTGACAATTTCCTCAAAAATGGCTACAGTTTCGGGCGGGATGCCGCTTTTCTTTTTTTGCATTTCCCTTAATACGCTTATCATACCTTGCCTCCTCGCTTGTTTCTGTAATCGGATACCACATTTCCATAATAGCAAAATCAGAATTACACGGCGTATAGCGAAGCACCTTCGACTTGCCGTCTTACGCTGTGTGAGGTTCAAGCATAAGTTTCATAATTTCAATGGCTTGCTTTTCATTTTCGCATGCAAGAGTAAGAAGTGATACAATTTTCCCCCTTACATCAGCCAAACTAATATCTTCGTTAATTTTAATCTGAAAAGCTTCTTGCCAAGCATCAAAAACAGATTTATACAGCCCGGCCAGTTGTTCTTGGCCCGCCTTGTCAAAATATTTCCATGCAAAGTACTTAAGCGCACCAAACGTACCAAGGTAATACTCCATATTCCAAGATATATCGGGGTTAAATTCCGCTTCAAAATATGCAATAAGGGCAGAGTATGACTCAATGCCTTTTGTGTTGTCACACCACTCGTTCCCTTGCAAATGCTCGACTGCTAACTTTATTGTGTCTGCAAAAATATCTTTTTGAGGTTTGTCGCTTGCGCCTGTAATGGCCAGCACCGACAAAAGCGGTAACTCACGCTTGCCAAGAGAAGCATATGGCATTTCGCCTTCGCTATTTACAGCCAGCACCGCAAACACCTGTGCATTATCGTCATATCCCGTGATTAAACCCCATTCTGGCACACCTATATCCCAAGATATAACGGGAATTCCACTGTCTATAGACTTTTTGCAGATAGCAATAGCCTCGAGCCGTTTTTCTTCCTCTATATCATCCTGCCCCCAATAGCGTCCGACGTATTCACACATCAATCCGCCGCTTTCCACCCACGGCTTTTGGCTGTCAAAACTCCATACACTGGTTGCAGATGGGCAAAGGCCGGCCGCAACCCACATGCGGAAAGCAAAGCCGCTTGTAGCAATTATGTCATCGGCTTTTTCATGCCATGGGCTGTTTTTTACAGCACAAGAAAGTGACTTTGCGAATGAGAACAAGTAGCCTGTAGGGTCGTTTATACCGTCCCATGTGATGTTTAATTTTTTCATTAGTTGCCTCCTATTTGCCCTTCAGAGCATTTTCTGTCACCAAACGGTTACTCTCAGTAACCATTTGAAATTATTTTTGCGTTATTCACATAATATAAAAACTGCACTGCCCAAAAAGTTAAGTCGCAGGCTAATGCGGTTTTCTTTCTGTAATTTGGTTCAAGGAATACCTCGCCATATGCTGTAGGATACCTTTTTGCCGGTGTTTTACCGCCTTGCAAAATTCCGTCGGCAAAAAGCTGCTCTTCCAAATAATCGGCGGTGGTACGTATTACATTCACATCCCGCCCTACGCCCAACATTGCAATTTCCGTTAAATATTGCCGAGACAACCAATCTCCCGGGGTTGCTGTGTATGGCACAAAAGGCTTGTTAAACTGCCCAAGTCCGCTCATTCCCTTATCTCTAAACATTTGAACAATTTCATTATCTTCTTGCGTGAGCGCATCTATTGCATTAATGGCACTTACAAGCATTTTTATATTTGCCGGGCTGCGCCAAGACTGGCTGTGCGCCAATACGCTCAAATGGTATTGGCAAGGATAAAGCGTATTTGCTCCGGTGTAGGGGTAATTGTATTTAAGCTTTAGCTCCGGCCTGTATTTAAGAATTTCAGTAAGAGAGTTTACTTGCAAAACAACCCCAAACGAATCTAAGCACACATCTAAGAAAGACAGCAAATCCGCATCGTCACCATGCCCCATCAAAGCTAGCATGGTATACACAGGCAAAAGCCAGCCGTTTCCGTAAGCTATCTCTTTATAACGGTTGCCAAACGTTATTTTGTTGGTTTTGTTATATGCAATTTCATATTCAAGAATATCGCTATTCCACAGTGCAGCCACAAACCCCGCCACCAAAGGGTGGCTTTGCGGAATGGCATAACAAGCCAATAACCGTGCCGCCGTTTCGCCATCTTGCAAAGGTGTTTCATGCACCCTTCCTGCAATGCCGGAATGCCCGTGAACGCCATGGCCAATAAACCCACTGGGTTTAGCATAGCTTTCCACCAATTTAAAATAAGGTGTTTGGTAGATTTCTGCAAGCAAATTTTCTTCTTCTGCCGGGGTAATATCGCATAAAATTTCTTTACGCAATCGGTACTGTATTACAGGTCCGGCATTTTCAAGCAAAAAATCTATAGATTTATTTAGGCTTGTTTTCATCACCAACATCCTTTTTTGCAACAGGGATATAAATATCCTCGCTATATTTTCGGCTTCTTTCTACATATGTTTCAAACTCATATTCTCCTGCTCGTGTGTATTGGCCTTGCGGCAGCCATACATCATTTATAAACTGCCATGTCCGGTGAACGGTATTTACAAAATCGAAATGGGAAGACGGCGGCGTTGTAAATACCGCATAAAGGCCGCTTGGTATTTCAATTTGAATTGTTCCAGCAACATCTCCGGTGGCATGGCCGGTTTTTATTCCAATGAAGTATTCGAGCATCATTTTTTTGTTGTTCCAATAGCTAACACCGTAATCCGCCACAATTTTACCACTTGAAAGGCGAAGGGACAATTTTTTACAGTTGTACAAGTTCCAAAACTTAGGTACGGCTCCCTCTGTATCGGGGCTAGCTGGGTAAACCGTTAGCATAAACCCTTCTTGTTGCACTATTTCTGGTGCAATTTCGAATGATGTAGCAGCAAGCTGAAAACGGCTAAACAGTTTTAAACTATTACCCGACGATTTATATTCTGTAGGAAGGCAGTTATGTTCCGCCTTAAAAGCCCTCGTAAAATTCTCCTTGGAATTAAAACCATATTCAAACGCAATGTCTGAAATTGGGCGACTTGTCTCACCTATTTCACGGGCAATTTCTGATAAACGGCGCTTACGAATATAGTCTGCGGGCGTTAGTTTTGTTACTTGCTTGAACACTCTTAAAAAATGGTATTCCGAATAACCCGTAGCCTTTGCTAAGTCATAAAGACTAAACTCGGCTTTCAGGTTGCTTTCGATGTATGTTAAAGACCGCTCGATGTGTGTTAAATAATCCATGAATTTATTATAGCACGGCATTTCTCTATCCAGTTGATAAATATTGCGGAAGAAGTTCTTTTACGTTTATCGCGGCGCCAGCTAAATCCCATTGTATTTCCTAATTTAAAAGCGTACAATACACATAAAGCAATGCCACATGAAAGGAACATCCGCATGCCGCTACCAATGGTTCATTTAAGCGTTGCAAACAAGCTAATCAACGCAGGGTTACAAATAAAAGACCAGCCGCAGTTTTACCTAGGCTCAATCTCCCCCGACGCCATACACATGCGGGCAAACATGGTACCCGCAGAAAAATCGTTAACCCATCTTATTCCGAAGGACGAAACAAGGGGCAGTATGTGGAACAAAACCAGTGGAGATGATTATGTAAAACTCGTGTTTGACTTTATACAGGCAAACAAACCCGATACAAACCCGGATTTTTTGCTGGGCTACGCCGTTCACAACCTAACCGATATGTATTGGACAAACAACATCTACTACCAGTTCGCCTTCGACTACCAAACATCCGCCGAACCCGCAGAAAACCTGCAAAAAGCATACTATACAGACACTGATATAATAGACTACATTTTATACACAACATCACCCTGGCAGCCGGAAGTATGGCAATTTTTGCAAACGGCCAATTATTCCAACTTTCTAAACCTACTATCCACAAGCGAAATTGAACTATGGAATGAAAGAACTTTAAATTGGTACACTAAACCAGAAAACCAATACAAATTTGAAGGAACCCCAAAATACATCACGCTACAAGATACCGAAAACTTCATATCCCAGTGTGCGGAAACAATAATGATTGGCATGATAAACCTGTGAGAATAATAAAAAACTTCTATATACAAGCACAATATTTCATAAAAAGAAACCCCATTACAATTAACTATGGCATAGACGGCCTGTTAATAATGGGGGCAATGAATGTTGCTGCAAATAATAACAACTTATTTGCCATGCGGCTTGGTGCCACCAGCTTTCAGCTTGGGCTGCTGCATTTTTTCCCAAGTTTGTTTGCCCTTTTACTTCTGATACCCGCCGGCATATTTACAGATAGCCTGCAAAACAAGCGCAAAATGATATCTACAATGCTTTTAATTGCAGCGGGCTTTTTTATTATGGTAAGTGCATCGCCATTTGTGCCGGTTCATACGGTTTACTTCTTTTTGCTATTTTTTGCGCTTGCCGCTGTTTCTGTAAACGGCTTATACAACCTTGCCTGGCAGGCATTCTTCCCAGAGGCCGTGCCGGAAGAACACCGCAACACAGTACTAACCTTCCGTGCAAGAATGACCATGATTGTCGCACTTATCGCACCGCTTGCAATTGGCGAAGTTCTTACAGCAATACCAAGTGAACAAGGAAAGATAATCACTCATCAGCTTTTTTATATCCTTGCGGCGTTACTGCTTGTTGTAAACGCTTTTCATTTCAAAAAAATCAAAGCAATTCTACCCGCCAAACCTCAAAGAATTTCTTTTGTAGAAATGAAAACCGCAAGCAAACGGCTACTTAGTAATAAACAGTTTGTTTTTTTCACATTGGTTATACTGTTCTTTCATATGACATGGCATTTCGATTGGACGCTGTACTTCATTGGCCAGGCAACATATTTGCAAATGAATGAACGAATGCTTATGCTTGCCCCAGTAGCTACTACTATAGCTCAACTTTTAACACTAAAATTTTGGAGCAAAATGACAACAAAAAAAGGGCCAGATATACCATTAACATACGGTATTTTGGGCTTATGCCTTAACCCAATTGCCATGATTGTAGGCGTAACTCTTCCCTCTCCTATCGGAATGTATGTATTTCTGATAATGCACTTTATCGCAATGTTTACATTTGCAAATATCACCCTTAATGTGTTCCAGTGCCTGCTAAAAGTTGTAGACAAAGAATACCGTAGTTTCTCCATTTCTATTTATTCATGTTTAATAATGATTTCTAATGCAGTAATGCCGATGGTTGGCGTAGCCGTATACAGTGGATTTGGTGGAAATGTTAATGCATTGCGTATTGCATTTGGCATTGGTTTTTCGGTACGGCTTGTTGCCGCCGGGTTATGGTTATTGCGCATAAAATATGTAAAACAAACATGTATTTAAATTATACAAAACACCTTACACTCCCAAGTATCCTCTATAATGGTTCAACTTTAAATGATTGTAAAGGTAAATTTGACAAATTGGATTGATTGCACTAAACTGAAAAATGCAGTAAAAAACAAACAGGAGGAAGAAAAAATGACAAATCCAATAATCACAATCGAAATGGACAATGGTAAAATAATTAAAGCGGAACTTTACCCACAAATTGCACCTAATACAGTAAACAATTTTATATCCTTAGCAAAAAGCGGCTTCTATAATGGCTTAATTTTTCACCGTGTAATCCCGGGCTTTATGGTTCAAGGGGGTTGCCCAACAGGCTCAGGCATGGGTAATCCGGGTTATTCAATCTGTGGCGAGTTCGCTTCCAACGGCTTTAAAAACGACCTACAGCACGACACAGGCATACTGTCTATGGCACGCTCCGGAGATCCTAATTCTGCAGGTAGCCAATTTTTTATTATGCACGATACATCACCGCATTTAAACGGCCAATACGCAGCATTTGGCAAAGTAATTGAAGGGCAAGAGGTAGTAGATGAAATTGCTAATACCCCTCGCAACCATTCAGACAAACCAAATGCTGAACAAAAAATGAAAAACGTAACTGTGAATACAGGCGGCTCAGATTATCCGGAGCCAGAAAAAATCACCAGATAATAATCAGAAGAGAAACTTTATTTTTTCCAATACCTATGCTATACTGCATACTCGACATTAACAATTTTTGTAAAGAGGTGACTATTGTTGGAACCACAAAATGTAAAACGTGAACTGTTAGGTGAGGCAATAAGTTGGGCAAAAACAATTTTATTTGCCGTGGTTTTTGCTATTATTTTCAATCGCCTAATAATTGTAAACGCAACCGTTCCTTCCGGCTCTATGGAAAGTACAATACGCACAAACGACCGCATTATTGCATTCAGGCTTTCATACCTTTTTTCCGAACCCGGACGTTTCGACATTATTGTTTTCCCAAGCCCAGACGACCCTACTACTTTAAATGTTAAGCGTGTGGTAGGCCTGCCGGGCGAAACAGTTGTTATTATTGATGGCAGAGTATATATAAATGACTACGATACCCACCTGCGAGATGACTTTGTACAAGGGAGTATAATTGGCAACTTTGGCCCATATATAGTACCGGAAGATCATGTGTTTGTACTGGGAGATTATCGTACTAACTCTATAGACTCCCGAAGTTGGTATAATACCTATGTTTATAACGGTAATATTCTGGGAAGAGTGGTTTTACGATACTTCCCCGGTGTTAGAATGTTAAGAAGCACCTAGCGTTATATGTATATATGAAAAGGAGAGTTTAACATGGCTCAAGTAACGAATGAAATGCTAATCAAAGATGTTCTGCAAGTAGATAGGGAGCTTGCCGTAATACTAATGAATCACGGTATGCGTTGCGTAGGCTGCCCTTCCGCCGCCAGCGAAACATTAGAAGAAGCCGCCGCCGCCCACGGAATAGACCCGGACGAGCTTTTAGTAGAAATGAATGAGTTCCTAAAAAGTAAAGGCAAATAACAAAAAAGCGGCTAAGCCGCTTTTTTGTTATTTGAAACACTATATATTGGATTTCTTGACATCCAGCCTAAAGCCAAACCCCCATACTGTGCCTATTGTAACACCGCTACCTGCCTGCAATAATTTTTTACGAAGGCGCTTTGCGGTGTCATCTGTTGCCCTCGATTCTACAATGTTATCATATCCCCAAACTTCTCGTAATAATTCTTCTCTGGAAATTGCCCGGTCCTGGTTTGTGATAAGGTATAATAGCAAATTAAACTCATTATGTGTAAAGTTGATAGCTGCACCATTACAATCAGCGGTAATTTTACTTTTGTTTATGGTTATATCTGCATATTTATAAATGTTACTTTGCTCCTGGGCCTGAGTATGAGCATGTTGATTATTCGGGGCAACTATAGGATTGGCTTTTGATTTTGCCAACAAAACTTTTACATGCAACAACAGCTTTGCGGGGTTAACCGGTTTTGTAAGGTAAACATCAGCTCCAAGGGTTATACCCATTATATAATCGTCGTCTTTATCTTTTGTGCTCAAAAGTATAAGCGGTACATGTGATGTTTGTTTAAGCATTGCACATACCGTAAACCCACTATTGCCAGGCATTATAATATCCAAAATTACTATATCGCACGGCTTGTGCTGAAAAGTTGCAAAAAGGTCATCTCCAGTAGAAAAGCTTTCTACCACATATCCCTCACGTTCAAAAAGTTGCTGAAGATATTTCCGCATGATACCATCATCATCGGCAAGGTAAATTAGTTCTGCCAAATAATATCGCCCCCAAAGATATCTTTAACCTATTTAGTCACAAAGTATAGTCATGTAATATGGCTTTGTCAACAAAAAAGCAGGCGAACTTCAGGGCAAACGCACGAAGCGTTTGGTCTTTTACCGAGCTATAATGAGAAAGCGGCTTTGCCGCTTTTTTTCATGCAGTCGTGAAGCACCGTTTGCAGTGCTTTTCTGCAAACGGACAGGACAACTGCGGAGCAGTTTCCTGACACACAAGAAAGCGGCTTCACAAAGCCGCTTTTGTTATATCGCAATTACATACCCTTTTTTAACATAAGCAACTTTTGACCTACGTCAAGTCTTGATGGGTTTTCTATTTCATTTATGGCAATTAACTCATCCAGTGGCGTATTGAACTTTTTTGCTACTTTCCACAAGCTATCGCCGGGCTGTACTACATAAATTGTCATACTTGGCTGGTTTGCCAAAACTTCTGGGTCTATGTCCGCTATTTCTACATTGCCAATCATGTCAATCTCTTCGATTTTTACAACTTGCGTTCCAAATGTCAGCTGGAAACGAACCTCCGTTTCCCGTGGGCTAAGCATGTTAAACGCTGCATGGTCTATAGATGAGTCTACAAATACGTTCATGCCAGGGGCTGTGCCCTTAGCTTCAATTACCTGGCGGAAGGGGATAACTGTGCGGAAGCTCGAAAGCGGAGTTGCATCACTTTCTGCCACGTATAAGATATCTGTATTTATAGCACCCTCTACTATAACTTTATCTTCTATAACCCGTACTTCATCCGTAATGACTTGGCCCTTTACGCGGAAGATTTGCAACATATCGGGCGCACTTTCCCCAAGAGAAACAACTTCCCTTATAGGTGTTTGGTTGCGGTTTAGGCATATTAGCTGAGGGTAACGGACGGCAGTTTTTGCAAACGTCAGCTGTTGGTTAATGCTGTAGGCATCTTCTAAAACAGAAAGGGTTTCTGTACTGTATACTTTTATTTCCACACCAATAGAAACCTCAACGTCTAGTACTCGATCTTCACCATCTTCGTCTGGGCGTATGGCAATATGCTGGTCTAGTACCTGCAAAGTCACGTCTGCCAGCATGTCTTCCCTTGCACCGGGGATGTCTATTGGCCCGTTAAACGGCACTTCTGACTCCAGTAGCTCTATCAAGCTGTCTTCTGTATCGCCACGGTACAATGTTGTAAGCATAAGCTCCCCGGAAAGGTTAACTCTGCCGCCAGATAAGCGCACATCCCGGCTAGATACTCCTGCCGTAGCCTGCAATACTTCCAGCAAATTAGGCTTGGAAGACGGCAATGTAATTTGGTCTTTAACCTGAAAACGGTCTACCCTATGTTCTATTGTGCGATTCACACTGATGTTTGCTTTCAGAAGTTGATTGTCCGGTACATCGTTAATATGTACAACCATTTCATGGGCATCGCTGCGTTCTGCCGTAACAGAAATATTTACTACTGCACGGTAATTTACCTTACGGTCGTTTACCACACGGTAATCAATATTTACAATTTCTGCCTTTGCCCGCACCCACATGTCTTTTGTAGCTCCATCTAAGTTAATAAAATCGTCTATTCCCCGGCTCAAGTGTATAGTTTGCACAGAGCTGTTGACTTCCTTTGCCACATATAAAACTGAAATGTGCAAGTGCCCCACGTAATTTACTCTGTCTGCTCCGGCTTCTGTACGGTCGATAACTATTCTTTCGTCTGTTTGCAGCAAAAGCGCCATGTCAGGCTTTATATCCGGAACAATAAGATCGCCCTCTAACATGATTTGAACTTCTTCGTTGCCCACGGATTGGTCTAAAAACACCTGTTCTTTTACGAGTTCAGCCATAAAGCTAAGCCCTCCTTATATTTCTCTTATTTTTTATGCGTTGCCCGCCATAGAAGAAAGCAATTTAAAAAGCCTCCATCACACTAGCATTGTATGATGGAGGCTTAAAATTTATGTCAAATAATTTCTCTGTTAAAGTTGTTAATGGATGATAAAAAAATATTAGTTATAAAGAATACAAGCATTACGCTAGCTGTTCTTCACAAAGAGTAATTTCTACTGTGTTAGTAAGGACGTCTGTATAACTAAATGACAAATTACGGCTTGGGCCGTCACTTATTTGCACGGTAAAGATACTTGGGTATGCGTTTGATACTACACCCTTACTAATTACGGACTTATGCCGCCCTTTATTTGTTTCCAGTTGGACTGTACTGCCAATAATCCGCTGAATGTCACTCCGTACATGGGATACGTCAGTTCTGTTAAACAAATGCTTCACCTCTTCTAAAAATAGTATGGTTTTGACTTTTTGTTAAGAACCCCCCTTTCCGGAGAATAATTTTGATTTTCAAATTTGATTTTTTTAGCAAACAACACTAAGTCTATCATAGCCTAATTATATCATGTTTAACCTATATACGCAAGGAAAGTAATATTTCCATAAGAATCTCGATTATAGACTGACAGTGGGAGTATTTGTTCAAAAAATGTTATTGGAACATAAATTTGACCGCTACCAAGTCTTCTTTCCGGTGCAGCTTCTAACGACCTACTGCTATGACCCGACACATGATACTCATTTATACCAGGGTATGCCCAAATACGCAGATCACGCTCGCCATTTTCTGTTATAAGCGAAACTTCTGCCCTGCGGTTAACCCACCTAACATCGTAGCCAAGTTGCATTCCTGCACTACGTAGCGGGACCATTGGTATATTATAGGCATGGTCATGTTGTAAAAGCTCGTCTAAAGATATAGTTGCCGTTCGTATTTTATCGAACAATAGCTCCAGAGGAAACACACCGCTTACCATAGAAGAAAGCTGAAACTCATCGAAAAGAATTGTAATGCCATAATCTGTAACAAAAAATGCCTGACTGCCTAACGAAATAGTTTGTGCCAAATAAAAATGTTCTGGAGAGCGGCGCATTTCTAACGCTAATTTAGCTTCTGCAAGTGGGATAACATCTACATAGAAAGCATCTCTTGCTGTTAAAAATTCGCCAGTATGGGGGCAAAAGTTGATACTGCGCACCAGAGTGCGAGAAATAACAGAAGATACAGACGCTTTAATTAACACAGATACCATCTCAGATGTAGGATAAATCTCGTAATCAAAAGTTATTGACCTAGCACGTACACGCCTAGCATCGCCAATTAATAGCTCCATGACTTTGTTAATATGCTCATTAATTGTATAATAGGACTCAAACTCTGGAAGCATCCATGGAATCAAGCCTTGTATATTTAACCCTTGCTGCCTGGAAGGCAACTCTCTTTGGGCAAACCAGCGCCCTATATCCATTACGATAATGTTGTTTTCACTATCGTCATCATCATTAGTATACTCTCCGTAAGCACCATTTGTGTTTTCATTTTCATGCAATGATAACGGACGCCGTATATTCTGCCACTCTGAGGGAGGCAGGCCATATGGCGGACCATTGTGTTCATTTATACGAGCGAATGCCGAAAGGGGAGTTAAAACCATGCAAAACACTAGTATTAACAGAGTTAGCACTCTTTTTTTCATAAATCCCAAGGCACCCACCTCCGTTCCTGTTTTCGTTATTTCATTTAACCACTTGAGGTGTTGGATTGCAATTACAAACACATTACATTTGAGGTTGCATGTAGTCATTTCAAATTCAACTGGTTGAAAAATACAACCAGTTGAATTTTATGAAATTTCACGTTAACCTTGCACTTTGCCAAACTTTCAACTAATATACAGTTATACAAAAACCTATTCATATTTTAGGAGGAACAGCATGGCAAAAATTACATTTATGGGCGCAGGTAGCACCGTTTTCGCCCGCAACGTACTTGGGGATTGTATGGCAACCCCAGCTTTGGCAGAAAGTGAAATTGCACTATACGACATAGACGGACAGCGTTTGAAAGAAAGTGAAACAATTATTAAGGCAATTAACGAAGGCTTGGGCGGAAAAGCAAAAATATCCGCTTATTTGGGTGTAGAAAACCGCAAAGCCGCCCTTAAAGGCGCAGACTTTGTGGTAAACGCAATACAAGTTGGCTTGTACGACCCGTGCACCATAACCGACTTTGAAATCCCTAATAAATATGGTTTGCGCCAAACAATTGCAGACACACTGGGAATAGGCGGCATAATGCGTGGTTTACGTACAATTCCAGTGCTCGCAGATTTTGCACGTGATATGGAAGAGGTTTGCCCGAATGCATGGTTTTTAAACTACACAAACCCAATGTCTTTGCTATGCGGCTTTATGCAAAGGTACACAGGTGTAAAAACAATTGGCTTGTGCCACAGTGTACAAGGATGCTCTTGGGGCCTACTTGGCAACGAAGGACTTGGCATGGCAGACAAAATGGAAGGCCGCAAAGAGCTTATTGCAGGCATAAACCATATGGGCTGGCTATTAGAAATTAAAGACAAACACGGCAACGACCTTTACCCAGAAATCCGTAAACGTGCCGCAGAAAAAAATGCCAACGAAAAGCATTGGGATATGGTACGTTACGAGTACATTAAACAAATGGGCTACTACTGCACAGAATCTAGCGAGCATAACGCAGAATACAACCCATGGTTTATTAAGAAAAACTATCCGGAGCTTATCGACCGTTTTAACATTCCGCTAGACGAATACCCGCGCCGCTGCGTAGAACAAATAGCTGCATGGGCAAAGGATTACGACAAGCTTTCCGTTTCCGCAAAAGCTACCCCGCACAACCGCTCTGGAGAATATGCTTCCTATATAATGGAGTCTATGGTAACGGGTGTACCAACAAAAATTGGCGGCAACGTAATTAATAAAGGCGGTTTAATAGAAAACCTACCGCACGACGCATGTGTAGAAATACCATGTATGGTAGATAACTACGGCATAAATCCATGCTATGTAGGCCGGTTGCCGGTGCAACTTGCCGCAATGAACATGACCCACGTAAATGTACATCTTGTAGCAATAGAAGCCGCTGTAACCCTTAAAAAAGACCATGTTTACCAAGCTGCTATGCTTGACCCACACACTGCGGCAGAGCTTTCTATCGACGATATACGTGCTATGGTGGACGATTTGATAGATGCACATGGGGACTGGATGCCTAAATATAAGTAACCAAATATAAGTAATATGAAAAAAGCGAACTTTCTTTTTTCATCCGAATAGTTATGCCGCAAAGGAGCTATGCTTCCACCGCCGGCATGGAATTAGAAGGAGTGAGGTAATTGTACAAATCACTAAGTACAGGACACCTTGGGATTAAAGTAGACGGCTTTGAGCAAACACTTGCCATTGCCAAAAAATATGGCTACGGCGCAGTTGGCTATAGCCCGGAATCCTTAGAAGCAGAAGGAATTGACGCATACAAAGCTCTGGATTTAATGGGGCAGTATGGGATAATTATTGCCGACTTTGGCTTGCCTGTAGATATTACATCGAAGGATGCTTTTAACAACAGCTTCCCAAGGCTTCAAAAAGTGGCAAGAGCAGCAGCAAAGCTTGGAATTCACCGCTGTTGTACATGGATGATGAGCTCCTCTGCAGAGTATGAATATGCAGAAAATTTTAAACATCATACATGGATGTTTAGGCTAATAGCCGAGGTACTAAAAGAGTATGACATCCTATTTGGCGTGGAGTTCCTTGGGCCTAAGCACATTGTAAAGGCAAATAAGTACCCGTTTATACACTCTATAGACAAAATGCTTGAGTTGTGTGATGCCGTTGGTACAGGCAATGTTGGCCTATTGCTAGACTCCCATCACTGCTATAGCAGCGGCCTTAAAGGCGGAGAGTTTGCCAAGTATATCCGTAATGAAAAAGATATTGTAATTGTGCATATTAACGATGTAGCCCCGGGTGTGCCCATGGATGAAGTAACAGATTTCCCGCGTTTTTACCCGGGCGAACCAGGTTCTGGCGGTAATGACTTGCATGGGTTTATGAGAGCTTTAAAAGATTTGGGCTACACTGGCCCTGTGGTTGTAGAGCCTTTTAGCCAAGGCCTTAAAGGCTTGGATAATGACGCTATAGCAAATATAATTTCCAAAGGTACAGACGCTGTTTGGCCGAAGTAGGTTAAGAAGTCTGTTGCATAACGAGTTTTTATGTGAAAAGCACACATAGGAACCCGCAATGCAACAGACTTTTTAATAAAAAAGGGAGGATTTATCGTGAGCAAGGAATTCACACTAAAACTGGGGGTAGTGCCCGTAAAGCGAGGTGCCTGGTTTACTTCTGCGGAAAATTGTCTTATCACAAATAATAATGCTTTAGCGGTGCTCAAACAAATAAGCCACCCAATAGAACTTGTAACCATCGTCGATGCTGTAGAAAACGGCATTGCCACAGAGCCACATCAGGTAGACACAATAACTACTCATTTAAAAGCCAAAGGCGTAGACGCAATTTTTATCATCCATACAGATTTTGGCTCGGAAGAAGTTGTGGCTAAAATTGGCAAGTCTATGCAGCTTCCACTATTGCTATGGGGCGAAAGAGACGACTCTCCAAGCCCGGAAGGAGTACGCATACGGGACACCCAATGCGGTATTTTCGCTTCTTCCAAAGTATTGCTGCGTTTTGGCATACCGTTCACATATATAGAAAATTGCCGCGCAAGCGACGAATCTTTCCGCAAAGGAGTGGAAGACTTTTGCCGTGCAGCAGCGGTTGTTAAAGTATTTTGTAGAAATGGCAGCACCGAGAATGCAAACGGCTCTGGCATGAAAATTTTGAAAATTGGGGAAAGGCCGGAAAGTTTTTTTAGTGTAATGAGCAACGACGACGAACTACTACACAAATTTGGTATAGAAGTAACGCCAATGCCCATAAACCGTCTTGTTACAAGGGTAAAATCCTTGATAGAAGCCCCTACTACACAGCTGCAAGAGTATCTAACTAACCTTAAAGCACGTGTTGGATACACTATGTTTGGTGACGAAAAATTAACAACACTAGCGGCCATGGTGCTGGTTATTAAACAAGAAATGGACGACAAGCAAGCGGCGGCAGCTTCCATGGAATGCTGGAACGGCTTATCCGGCTTTTTTGGGTTTGTGCCGTGTCAGGTAATTGGTGAGCTTACAGCTTTAGGCTACCCATTGGCCTGCGAAGGCGATATTACCGGAGCAGTTACAGCAGCAATGGTACACGCTGCAGATTACAACCGCAGTATTTCATTTTTTGCAGACCTTACCATGCGCCACCCAACCAACGATAATGCAGAGCTGTTGTGGCATTGCGGCCCATTCCCTCACTCGCTTGTTAAAGCTGGAGGAAATTCAACATTAGACGAAGGTGGCCGGGGTCAATGGTGCCTTAAAGATGGAGAATTGACCATTGCACGCTTCGACAGCCTTGCAGGGGAGTATTCCCTGTTTATTGGCAATGGCAAAACTACTGAAGGCCCAAAATCTACAGGAACTTATGTATGGATGGAAGTAGATGACTGGGTTAAATGGGAGCGTAAATTGATAGAAGGGCCTTATATCCATCATGTTGTTGGGGTGCATGGCAATGTTGCTAATGGGCTGAAAGAGGCTTGTAAATATATTGATGGGTTAAAGGCAGATTTGGTTTGAGGTTACTTTTAGCAACAGCTCAAACCACTACAATATTTAAATGCACTTACCATTGTGTAAGCTTACAAAATATTGTATAATGTCTTCAATTTCATTGACATAAACCTAGATTGTGGTAACAGGGGGTAACCGCTATTTTAACAAAAAACAAACAAAGCCATTGTGAATATCGACGCCAGTATTGTCAATATTTACAATGGCTTTTCTTGATTTAATACAACACATCACAACAATTTTTTTTGCATTGCCAGCAAGCAAAAAGGGCTGTCTCGTTAAGCATTTCATGTGAATAAATATGCATAATATTCATGAAAAATGCTTAACTAGACAGCCCCTTTTATTATTATATAGGCATTTAACTTGAAAACACTCACACAGAACGCAGGAAATTTTTCGCAAGGCAAGGAGCTTAAATCCGTGGCGCACTAGGAGTGCGCAAGGTTTTTAGCGACGCAGCATTGCGGAAAATTTACAAGTTATGTGTGGGGGTTTTCGGGTTAAATGACTATAACATCTGCATAGGTACTAGTTCATATCATTTACAGCCTAACGCACAGGCAAAATAATATCCGGGGCACCTAACACAAAATTTTGCAACAATACACGCTCCACAGAACTTAGGTACATTTCACGTTGGTATAAGTTAGCTGTTTGCATAATCATATCATCGTCTGTGATACCACCCAATATACGGTTTTGTAGTAGTGACCTATCTAGAAGGTCAACTGTGCCGTCACCGTTTAAGTCTCCATATTGGAGCCAGCTTGCATGTAGTTCGTATACGCCGTTTGCGTCTAGCATTGCTTCGGTAATAACAAGGTTTGCCAGTAGGTCTATTGCTGCTTCACGCCCTGCGTGGTTTACTGGCGTTCTGTTTGTGTTTCTGGGGCTGTGCATGTATGGGAACAGTTCTTCGTACCAGCCTAAAAATGCCCAGCCGGGGTTGCCTACTGTGCCGTTGCGTAGCGGTATGGTAGGCCTTAGGTGTGATGGTATGGTAGTGTTTATTTCCGGGAGCCCTATCTCTATATATGGAGCCATTCCGGGGATGTGCATGTGGAACCTTACAATTGCTGTTGCACGGGTTACGGTAATGGTAAATGTGTAGGTGCTGGTTGTGCCGTCTTGGGCAGTAACAAGCACTGTAAGTGTGTTTTGTCCGTATGTTAAGTTGTAGCCTGTTATGATAGCTGTTGCATATGGGCAGTTTGTTAACGCAGAGACACTTACTGCGGTCACATGGCTGCCTACACTAACTGTGTATTCTAGCACATTTGGGTCGAAAGCAGGCGAGAGAATGCCCGGGGTTGTAGATAGCGAGCTTAGCGTTGTGTCGCTAGATGGAACTGTTGTAGCTGATGCTATGGTAACAGTAGTAGTTGGTGTGGTTAACCACGTATCTCCGCCGTCTATGGATACTCTTATTGTGTAGTTACGTACAGCGTCTGTTGTATTTGCTGGGAAGTTAAGAATTGCAGTAGCTTGTGTATTTGTGATTACTGGAGTTTGCGAGTATAAAGCAGAGCCCGTGTTGTTTAGGAAAGCGGCGATGCGTAGGTCGGCTGCGCCCAAATCTGAGCCGGTTAGGGTTATTTGGCTGTTGCCGCCTGTACGTGGTAGTGATGGAGCTACTGCAGTTAGAGCTGTTGTAGTTGGGTTGCCTCTTATCCAGATTGTAGTGGTTGGGGTAGTTGGATAGTCAGTATAGGTAAAGTAGCCTAGGAGGGTGGTGGGGTGGTGTCTCATTCTACCAAACCACATAGGACGAGAGGCTAGAGTTCCGCTTATCCGAATGCAGCCACCATACCTCACATCTACACCATCAATGAAAGCACCAAGTGCCGACACATTACCACCAATATTAGCAATTCCTTCAAACTCTGCTACCACAGCTATACCAAAGCTAGAATACCAAAAATCAATAATAACATCGCCATCTACTGTAACTTTCGCACCACGAGCATGTACTGCTATAAAACGTTCTCCGCGGTTAATTATGACATTACCTCTAATACTGATCTTAGAATTTATACCCCTGGCAGTAACTGCAGGATAATCCCACCCCATAATGGATGGAGCAACCACTCCACTAACATCACCTTCGATAACGACAACTCCGGTACTTTCAGCAACCACAAAGTGGGAACCCCAAGATGTTACATTACCGTTGACATGCACAAAGGAACCTGCTCCTCTTGCAAGAATGCCAAAAGAGGATCTGTTGGGTGTAATAATATCTCCATTTATCAAAACCGTTGCGCCATCTATGGCCTGTACACTACTAATGTGTTCCCCAGAAGATATGCCATTGCCATCAACAGTTATTGTAGAGCCTGCGCCACGCGCATAAACACTGGGGTCGTGCGCATAATCAGCGGCAAAGCGCACACCTGTAATGTTGCCGCCAATATAAATAGTGCCGCCATCTTGAGCACGTGCCACATATCTACCACCAACATTGCCACGAACGTATATAGAGCCACCTGCACCTGCAAAAACAGCATTACCTGCTGTACTACTAGCGCTGGTCACTTCTGCCGTGCCATTACTCACACTTACTCCAGAAGAGCCGGTTACATTAAACCCGCCGCCATTACTATCGTCCAGCAATAGCGCACCGTCATTAATTTGCAACACGTAACCGGGCAACTGTTGTTGGCAGTGCAAGTAAAGCGAAAAGCCATTAGTAACCAGCGTAATACTACGGTTATATATGTGTATCCTTTGCTCAAATGTAATGTCATCCATTAGCGTTATAAAGTCACCACAGGCGGCGTTATGTAGTGCATCTGCCAGCTCTGCATTATTTCTAACAAAATGGTTTGTGTCAAGCGGCATAGCACTAAACAAGTCAGGTATTACCATAGATTCGTTACTCTTGCTATCATCGTCGGTATCCTCTGTAGTGTATTGCTCCTGCTCGCTATATTCATTTTCAATACTTTCATCCGTGGTGTTATAAGTGTATCCATCCCCATAAACCGCAAATCCAAGCAATACCACGCCTACAAGCGCTAACATTACAATAACTGCTATAAGCCTCTCTCTTGTTTTCATGCTAAAACC
>Ga0123355_10004720_pt1 | contig 19809 bp, 14 predicted proteins | sample TergutEmb28metaG_3_FD_89872 | JGI IMG/M metagenome (GOLD analysis project Ga0123355, IMG submission 89872) | Embiratermes neotenicus P1 segment gut microbial communities from Petit-Saut dam, French Guiana - Emb289 P1 | ecosystem: Host-associated > Arthropoda: Insects > Digestive system > Gut ...
AGTTTGACCTCACGAGGCTGAGTGGACCCCGTTCCAGACCCACTACTACTCAGAAAAACTGGTAGCGCCGGGGATCGAACCCGGGACCTCTGTATCTGTAGCCAGAAACTCTGACCACTAGACTACAGAGGCGGTCCAGGCCATGAACAAATCTACGTTGTCCAACACCTAGACTCCACTGCTTCCTATCTTCCCACTGGCATTCATTTAGGTTTCCTAGGCCATGAACGAAAGAAACCTAAATGAATGCCAGTGGGAAGACAGGAAGCAGTGGAGTCTAGGTGTTGGACAACGTAGAACAACATTTTGAAAACGACATACATACATACACACATGAAGCAAGTACAAGAACGCCCCTAAATTAAACGCCTTATGTAGCTGTAGGAGATTCATAACAAAATCCACTTTACTTAAACCGTAAATGGACGTTTCTGTGTCTATTTTTTCTCCTGGCGCAACAGCCCCCAGTGGGCCATGGCCTCCTCATTCACGAGGTTTCTAGAACACACACAATCACGCACCACAGTCGGTAGGACTCCTCTGGACGAGTGATCAGCCCGTTGCAGAGACCTCTACCTGACAACACATAACATTCACAACAGACAAACTTCCATGCTCCCGGTGGGATTCGAACCCAACATTTCAGCAGGTGAGCGGCCGCAGAACTACGCCTTAGACCGCGCGGCCACTGGGACCGGCTTCCGTGGCTATTAACCTTTTGGCGCCGGAATTATTTTTTAAATTTTAGCACATTCTGTATATAAAATGTGAATAAACCAGGAACCAAATACGTTTGATTTATGAAACAAACTGCATTTTGAAGAGGAAAAAACGGAGAGTGTGTACCATGTTTAAAATATTCAGTACCTGTATTTGTTGAATAAATATACACAATGCAACGTTTGGAGGTTAGCGGTGCGGTACTACCACTATAGTCGTCGTTGGGCGTCAAAGGGTTAAAAGGTAAAGTTTTCCCTTTACAGGTCCGGTGTGGCCCAAAGGGTGGGTAGAGTTATAGCTCTACTGTTCCATGACCTCGGCACTAGAAGGGGGTGAGTGGTCAGCAGCACGTCCCGGCCGCACTTTACCCCCGGGAAAGACTCGGTACCAATTTTACAGGAGGGTGGGTGGGCCCCAGGGTCGGGCGGAAAATCTCGTCCCCACCAGGATTCAATCCCGGACCGTCCAGCGCGTAGTCAGCCACTATACCGACTGAGCTACTCTGCCCACTGCGTGTCTATTACAAAATGTCAACAGAGACGAACCGCCTGTAAGTGATCTTAATAAACTGGAGAGAAGACGTGATGTACATATTTGCAAAGTTTTTAAATGATAAATACAAACAGTTGGTCCGATAGATTCCAATAATAGCGAAGAAAAAATAAGGGAAATGTCGCAGTTTAATTCCAGTCCCTCATGTGAACAAAGGAGTAGAGGCAATTCTGAAAAGTGATATAACATATGTACTCAACGTCCGTACCAGTAATGTCTGGGAGAACTGTTACTGTGTCTTGTAATTAAAGAGTGGGATAATATGAAGAAAAGTGGATTTAAGGAAACTGTAGCTAAAGATGTGATTTTTCCAGTTATCCGTTGAATTTCAAAGTATTCGACTAGTACCATCGATTACTTACTTACTGACTAACTAAGTTACATATTTATATGTATTATCCTGGATCTCGCAAGTGGTCTCCTTACCTCAGGTTTCCCCACCAAAACCCTGTATACGCCTTTCGTCTCCCACATACGTGCTAAATGCCTCGCCCCTCTCATTTTTCTCAATTTTATCCACCGAACAATAATTGGCTAGGAATACATATCATTAAGTTCCTCATTATGTTATTTTCTCCACTCGACTGTTTCTCGTCCCTCTTAGGCACAAATATTCTCAACACGCTATTCTCAGATACCAAAGATCTACGTTCCTCCCTCAAAGTGAGCGACCAAGTTTCGCACCCATACAAAACAACAGGGCAAAACTGTAGTGCTGTATATCTGATTACAATAACCACAATGACCACAACACCCATGATGTAAAAAGTCCCTCCTTTGCAGGCGATGTTGGAAAGGAAAAAAAAAATGTTAGCTTCTACATGTCTGTCTGTCCGTCTGTCCCACACACAGTAGGGAAGAACTCAGCTCCCGACAGACGGATTTTCGTGGAATTCTGTGTTGTCCTATACAAATGAAGGTGACTTCACGTGTAGACCATCGTGCCTTATGACAATATCTCGCTGACATTTTCATTGAATACGAGAACTTTGAGATGAATGTTCTGAAGAAAATAAAATCCCACTTGTGTCAAGGCGCAGTATATCGTTAAATATAGACACTTACTTTAACTTACTTTAACTATCAAAGATTTTATAGAGAAAAAAGTATACTTGTCAGGGTTTTAGTTCTTTCTATCTCAACATAAACGGTCATATTCCAAAACATTTACAGAACATGAAGTAACCCAATAAGTCGGTCAGCTTGTAGTGCTCCATATATGGCAAGCGGGGGCAGTGCAAGTGACTTGTGCTCATTCTGCATAGCTAGGTTGGCTAATGTTTACTCATTTCAACACCTGATAGACTCCTTCAAATCTTCCTGTTTTGTTCATATTTTGAAAAAGTTCTTTCTAAATCCAAATTCGATCTCATTCATGACACCTCTATCACATCAGCGCACAATTTCTCGGGGATCGGGGCGCATTCATCCACACACGCTCGATTTCCTCCATGTTAGGGATCAGCGCTGCACACTGCCCACAGCTCGGGGAACGCCGGTGCTTGTCCCCCACTCCCTGTGGCTGCGTCTTCAAAGCACGGGGCGATTGCGTCACGGAAAATGGCCGGAATGATTGCGTCATAGTGACCGCCAAGATTCATTGGGTGGGTTCAAGTTTGGTGGCTGTGGCGGGGGATGGGATCATGGTCACCGACGGTAGCTATGAAGGGTGACAGGGTGGTTGTAGGGGCAAGCTCAGAAGTCAAAGATCTCTTGGTCAAGGTCACGGGGTCAAAGTCACCACCGACTCAACCTACGCCCTTCTAGGATTGTTGTGTCCCTTATTCCCTTCCATTTCCAAACCCCCAATCCAAAGCACGTCACCACAATTCCCCTAGTCATACTGTTGTATTGAAGTCTATTCTTCTTTCTTCCAGTCACCTTTCGTTTCACAGTTTTAAGCCAGACATTTTCCAACCTTTTCCCTAAAATAACTTATAACATTTCCACAGAATACTTTTTCACGTGTACGTGTGTGCGGTACCTGGTGGTACACGTGACTGATACTGCGCCATCAGTGCACGTGTACTGAAGATAAACCGCAGCCCAAACCGCACTGTAGTTACCGCAGAAGGATAGTTGCTGCACATTATCACAGACGGTACACGGTACACAGAACACACTGTGGATGTGCACAGCTGTCGAAAGTAAAATGGAAAAGAAGAGGCAATCTGGTGCGTTCAGCACGGTTGACGTGGAAAGTAATAAATATTACATATTCTGAGTGGGTTAGTCACCTCAGTTATCCAGAATGCAAACCGCACTGCGGTCTGTCTGGATCTACATTGCGTTCAACATTATCACATAAACTGCAAGATTTTAGTGAAAAAAAAAATTAATCGCAAAGCCTATATTTTATTCTCTCTACAATTTTGTCTAAACGTTTCCTCAATCCAATAAGAATTCAGAGCGCAATAAAAATTTACATTCTCCTTCATGTAAAGTACCTGCTATTCTTGTCTAATTTTAATGAGATTTTTTTCTTCGAAAATTTTAGATAAGAATTTGAAGTATAAAAATGTTTCTCGAACATTTTAGAGACAAAATTTAAAGCGTAAAAATTTTTCTCGACAATTTTAGAAAAAAAGTTTTAAGTACAAAAATTTTTCTCGAACATTAAAAAAAAAATTGAAATATAATAAATTTTTTCGGCAATTATAGAAAATAAATTGAATTAAAAACATTTTATGAAAATACGACCAGTGGGAGTCGACGTGTTAGATTTGTACAGACAGACAGAAAGAAGGAAACTGTTACATTTGAAATATTTTCTAGAACGAAAATAAGAAACGGACAGACTTACATAAACAATACACACAGATGCTAAACTCGTATTAATTTATTTAACAATTTTTGAAAATGTGGGAAGAAAACGTTCGTTTACCAATTGTGCTACAGGCCATACGTGCATATATTACAAGTTTATAATTTACTAACTATTTAAAACACTGCCTATCGTTTACAAATGTTCAAATAACTGAAACGGATTTCACACAGCTGGTCGGATTTGTGAATAAAACTCTTTCGGGTACACAGAATTGTGACTTATTGTTTGTGTTTGTGTTTGTGTTCTACAGCACTGTGCTAGAACAGAATCTGAATGAGATATTCTGTATGAAGGCATAGGGTGAAGCAGGAGGATGAACATATTTGCACAGTGAGCAGCTGCATGATTTGTACTGTTGAGTGAATGTTGGTGGGAGGTGAACTGAAAGATAGTGGGACAGATGGGGCAAGGGATACGAACTGGAGAAATTAAATCTCGTAGATAATTTCAGTTGGAAACACTTATAAGAAAAGATAATTTGGTAGACCTAGGCTTAGATGGAATATTACAGATATTGTGATAAACTGGACATAAAGGGTTACAATTACATTTGCCTTCCGCTTGGTAAAATATAAATTCTTCCTTCGCTGTACAAATCTGCTAAGAGAACTACAGGTCAATGACGATTAAGAATGTTTAATGATCCGCAAAAGTATACCGAATTGAATGAAGTCAATTGTACATCACTGCTTCGTACAGTTTTTAGGGTTTTTACGTTTTAAAATGTCGTGCTAACAGTTTGCGTGACAAATGTGGAGAGTTTCGAAACACAAGTAGATGTTGAGTTAGTGACTGTATTTCGGTACATGTATAGATAATTGAACTTGACACGACGGAATAAATCAAGATATATAGAATTATAATTTTGCCTGTTGTTTTGTATGGGTGTGAAACTTGGTGGCTGCATGGAGGGAGGAAATGAAGCTGAGGTTGTTTGAGAATAGGGTGTTGAGGAGAATATTTGGACCAAGGAGGGACGAGGTAACTGGGGAATGAAGGCGATTGCATAACGAGGAGCTAAATGTTTTGTACAGTTCACCCAATATTGTGCGGGGGATAAAATGGAGAAGAATGAGATGGGCTGGTCATGTGGCGTGTATGGGTGTGGAGAGGGTGTGTATAAGGTCTTGGTGGGGAAACCGGAGGGAACGAGACTACTGGAGAGACCTAGGCGTAGATGGGTGGATAATATTAGGATGGATCTCCAGGAGGTGGAATGTGGGTGTTTGGATTGGAATGGGGAGGCCCAGGATAGATACAGGTGGCGGACGCTTGTGAGTGCGGTAATGAACCTTCGGGTTCCGTGAAATGCGGGGAATTCCTTGACTAGCTGCAAACCAGTTAGCTTCTCAAGGAGGATTCTGCACCATGGAATAAGTAAGTACGACGGAATAAATTTAGATTTGGCGTTTTTGATACACAGCTGCAAAGGCGAAAAACTGATCAAACACGTTAGCCACTTTGTGGCGTGAAAAGTCAGTGGCTTCAAAGAAATCTAAAATGGATATTAAAGGTCAGTAGCAAAAGTTAAAGTGAAGTTGCTAGAAGAATCTTGAATACAAAATGGCACTTTGGGATCAAATACTGATGAAAGTAAAAACCGTTGTTGTTAATTATTTACACATATATTTGTTTTTATAACGGCTTCGGTGGTCTAGGAGTAGCGTGCTGGCCTTAAGTACCCAAGTTTGCGGGTTCAAACCCGGTCGAAGCAGTCGTAGGGGAAGTAAAGCCGTCGGTCTTATGTCGTAGATTTGCGGCATGTAAAATAAACCTATATTTACGTAGAAGTTGGAATTTAGGCAAAATTATAACCAGCCATCTTTCTCGCCCACAGTTCGACTTTTCGCTCCTAGGATCTCTCGCGTAGTTGCGGACGGAGGCACCTGGCGGCTAAAGTGGGAATGTTTAAAGGCGGGGGGAATAAATGGCAAAATACCCCCAAGAACTTGCCAAGGGTGCAGTGTGCCAGAGCCATAACGGTCACATGACTATGCTCTGGTTCCTGCCAAGCCCGGCCTTCAAGGCTGAATAGTAATGAATGAATAATTTTTTTGCACTAAGACCCGAAATTGGATGGGGAGAAAGTTCGTTTAAATGTTACAAAAAATAGCACACTTCCTTATTATTCCAGTGTGTTCTTCACAGAACTGCTGAATATTAAAATCTCTTCAGATATCATTCCATGGTGACGTAATCACGGTGAGAACGATTCGAATTGCGTGATTTAAATGTTCGTAAAGCAATACATTTATAAGAAAAATTATTTTTTTTTGACACGACATACAAAAGAGATCAAAAGCGCTATTTTGACACAACTGAAATTTTGAAAGACAGATAGAAATCGTGAGAAATGTGTTGGGAATGTTGGCTTGAGATAAATGTGAAATGGATATTGAATGGTGAGAGCGGAAGTTGGCGGGAAGCTGCTAGGAGTTTTGGGAGTATTGCTGGCACTTTGAGGGTAAATATGGATTGAGTACCGAACGTTGCTTGATACAGTATTTATATCCACCAAGTCTAATAAATTAGATAGGATAAAAAATCCCTTTAATAATATAAAAATTAACACATTTCGGTAATATTCCAGTGTGTTCTCAACCAAACACCTAATAATTAAAGTCCCTTCAGATATCACTCCATGCTGACCGCTATATAATTATCAGATTTCGCTGCAGTTTATTGCCTCCACCTTCACAGTTCAGGCACTCCAACACTTCAAACTGTAAGCAATTCACACCATATACCGAAAGACACTAACTTTCATGAACAGCGCTGTACCAATCTGCACTGGAAACAGCCCACTCTTTACCGTACATTTCAGTTCCAGTCACTCGCACAGCCTTCAATTACTGCTGCTTATTTAACTGGAAATATATCAGCAAAGGAAACTATGTTGTGGCATCATCACCTCGGCGCTCGATACACGTTATCTGTTAGGCTCACGCCCCAGAATCTTTACCCCCAGTTAAAAAGTCTAGTAACTACTAACCAGGAGGTTGTGTTGGACCCAAAGCCAGTCCGGAAGTTTTGAGGGACACAGAAAACACTCACAATTTCCGGAATCCGATATCTACGATCGTCCAGCCCACTGCCTCGTCCGTAGAGCGACTGCGCAATTTTCTTCGAGAAATCTCTATTTGAGAAGTTTAGTAACTTACTGAAATATGGTTATGGCGTTCATTCCTGCAGTTTTAACTGCTTTCAATTTGCCAATTTTGGGTTTTATATAATTTATTTCTTCATGCGGAATGTAATTAAGGAGTCAGTAACATACTGAATGTCAGTAGTGAATCAATTATACATCTAATATCAGTCCGGAGTCAATTATAGATCAGAGAGACCTTGTTACATTCATTGTTTGTTTAATACTAGTGTTGCCCGCGTGACGACCCCCGGCCTCCGGTACCGGCCGGTATTCAGGACGAGATACGTCTGAAGAACCGGTTGCGGAGGCAGTGGTAGATCACCAGGGACCCTGCTCTGAAGGCCGAGGTTAACCGCCTGCAGAGTTCGGTGACCCGCCGGCTCTACGAGTGGAGGAACGATCAGTGGAGCGCTACACTCGAATCCCTCGATCCCGAGGACCAATCGCTGTGAATCCCAAGGTTCATTACCGCACTCACAAGAGTCCGCCACCTGTCTCTATTCTAGGCCAGACCAATCCAGTCCATATAACCACATCACACATCCTCGAGATACGTTCTAATATTATCCCCCATCTACGCCTTGGTTTCCCAAGGGGCCTCCTTCCCTCCGGATTCCCTACCAAGACCCCATACATCCCCTCTCCTCACCCATACGTGCCACATGCCCAGCCCATCTCATTCTTCTCGATTTTATCACCCGCACAATATTGGGTGAGGAGTACAAGTAATTTTCTCTTTCCAAAAATATCAAAAAATATTTCTTCGTTCTTGTAAACCGGCAGCGTTGCACAACGCAGGGTGATTTGCTTTTACAGACTGTGCTCACTGGACAGAGTGCGTAACGTGGTACATTGCAGGGCCGAGGTAGTGAGTCCACCAATATCACCGGAAGGTGGAACTGAAGGAGAGGAACTGCAATTGTGTGGAATGAATTTATTAGAACTGTGTAGTTTGTGGCTGTGAAGGGTTATTGTTTACTGTGACATGATATGGGCGTGTTCATGCTTACAGCTAAAAGAAATGTTACATTTGGAGCATAGCTGTGTATGGTGCTGAACATTGGATACTTCAGAATGTAATCAGATATACCGGGAACGTTTTGAAATGTGGTGCTGGAAAAATTTGAATCGACTGTACGAGAAATAAATGATTGCACAGATCCAACGATGAGAGTAATATAATGAAAAAAATAAAATGTCGGCAGACTAACTGGATTGGTTATATCTGAATTAGGAACTGTCTTTTAAGAGACGTTATTGAAGGAAAGATAAAGGGACGAGTAATCTAGGAAGGAGAGCTAAGCAGCTTCTTGCTTTCAGGAAACGAGAATAAAGAGGAAGAAATCTCTGGAGACCTCGTGCTGGAGGAGACTACGGACCTGTTGTCAGACAGTCCACGTGACAATGATAATCTGCACTTGTACAGCCTAAGTAACACAGGTTTATTTTTATACAGTTTCTTATATCTACGTGTGTGCTACGTGATTCGGCCTGCACTTAGACTATCCTCAGGGATATCAATACAAAGTCTTACAAAGGACATACAATAAAATTCTAAGCGCCACTTTAGTACCGGTAAATTTGGTCACGGGGAAGTGTTTGGAACATTAATTCCAGCTTACTGAAGAATCAGTCCTTTACTAGCATAATGTTTGCTAAATATAATTTATAGTTGCCTTTTAGCATCTTCCTGTTAAGATTTCTGGAATACTGTTGACTGTTAATAGTAACACTAATGTTATTCATAATGTTGTTCTCATTTAGTAAAAAACACAGCGATTATCTACGCGATAATGATGATGATGATGATGATGATGATGATGATGATGATGCTCAAAATGGACTGAAGGTGAATTTTAAAAACCATTATATGAATCTACTTTATTTGCAGTACGACAAACCCAGAATGATGTTGAAATGCTAAAATTTTTTTTGAGCTAAAAATCATCCGCTACTTCCTTATCATAACATCAGCAGTAACCTTAGGCTGCCCTATATAGGTGTAGTCTGTCTACCACATACCTTCCGACATTTCGTCACCACCTCCCCGCCTCCCTGCCTGTGCACAAACTCATCTCTGCCTTACCCCTTAATCCCTTCATTTCCAAACTCCCAAACCAAAGCACTTCATCATATTTCTCTTATTCACGGTGTTGATTGACATTTATTCTTCTTTCTGCCCGTCACTTTTCGATTCACAGATTTAAGCCAGAAAATTCCCGCCATTACTTTAAAATAATGTACAATTTTTCGACAGAATATGTTCTCATGTGCACGTGTGTGCTGCACCTGTTGGTGCACGTGTACTGACACTGAGCCCTCAGTGCACGTGTACTGAAATGATACCGCATCACAAACCGCACTGCAGTTACCGGTATGGACTGCAGTACCAGCGCACTGCTGCACATTATCACAGACGGTACACGGTACACAGAACACACTGTGCATGTGCACAGCAATGGAACGTAACATTGACCAGAAGAGACACTGTACGTATAACGTAACAGTTCGATGTGTTCGCGTAATCAGTGCTGCCTTGATAAACCATAAATATTCTGAGTGCGTGAGTCACCTAAATTATCCACCACGCAAGCCCGCTGTGGACTGTTTGGTTCAACATTATTTTCCACAGTATCATACAAACCGCACGATTGCGTGGAAAATTTATTGAGCGGAATTTATGTGTTTTGTTTCCTTAACAAAACGTTTGGAGAGTTTTTCATTCCTAGAAGTTTTTTTGGAGAATTGATCAAAAATGTATATCGGTCTTCAAGTACAGTATTCAGTAGAGAAGCGGAGCCTAGTGAAGTGAAAAGTCTAAAGTGAAGTGGAAAAATATCTAACGTTGAATCTAGCGAAGTGCAATAAAATGAAGTGAATTGAACGAAACAAAGTGAAGTGGAATAAGGTGAACTGAAGTGCAGGTTAGGGAAGGGGAGGGGAACGAATATTTATGGGAAAGTTTTATAAGAGTAGTAAGTGATGAGAAGTGAAAGACTGGGGTGAAAGGAGGAGTGAATTAATGATTGTAAAACAATTACAATAATCTTTACACAGTACTGCCTTGCTTGGGTGTTTTTACCTTTTGTACATGTTGTATTCTAATTAGTCTCCTGTGTTTTGTTGCTAGGCTTAAGTTGTCTTTTGTGTAATTGTTGTTAGTTGACTGTGTATTGTTGTAGTTTTCTTGTGTGTGTTGTTATTTTCTGTGTATTTGTTGTACTGCCTGGGCATAGCTTTTTTTACTTTAGATGCCGGAATTCTGGCTTGAAGTCCGCATTCGGAAGTTCCTGTGACCGGCCATCTCAACACAGGTATTACTTATTTTCCCTGTGCCTAAAAGCAAATGCTGAGATGGTTCCCAAAATTCCAAGTTTCCACTACATGCTTCTCATGTAGCCCTCCCAAATTAAATTTAGAAATAATCAATTTCATGTGTTTTAAATGTAAAATAACCACTGACACTGGGCGACAAACAGATTGCAGTAAATAAATATTATTTTTATATTATTATTATTATTTGACACAATATAACGAAACTTGAATTCTCTAAACAGATTTTCAAAGTATTCTGTAATATAAACTTACATGAAATTCTGTCCAGTGGAACTTGTGTTATTCGAAAATAGTGACAGAAAGACAATGCAATGATGAGGGCCATAAGACAGCTGACTCGTCTAAAAACGTACATATTTTCCAGTACACTGAACTTGCCAGCTGAGATTTCTTACAGTGGGAATTCAAATACTCAGCCATATTAAAGTGAAATAAAATCAGTATTCCTTAACCGTACATATTTCCTAGTGCATTGAACTGGTGATTAAGCTATCTTGTAGCTGGCGTGCAGAAACGTTTTGTATTTGAACACGACTAGTTCTTCAAATTCCAACTCAAACTCTACGTGCATTTCTTTCATGCATTACAGATACAAGAATGTCTTCACTTTGCTATTACAGAGGAAAAGCACTTTGGAGGATCTAGGTTTAGATGAAATGTTACAGGCAACGTGATGAACTGGACATAAAGGATTGAAATTCCAGTAGTTTCGACTAAGTAAAATAGCAATTATTCTTCGCTATAGAAGTTCTGCCATTCGAAAAACTTGTTAGAGAAGATTTAAATTCTTTAAGCGTCTGCAAATTTATACTGAATTGTATGAAGTCAATTGTACGTTACTTCTGTCCGGTGTGCTTCGGGACATTCGCGTGCACATGAATGCTGACGTTTCACGCGACCACTGTAGTACGGTTCGAAATAGATGTTGTGTTGACGGTTTTCATAAATTCAATTACACATATTAATATGTGACATGGCAGACAAAAGAATTGAAAAGAGCGATTATGAAACAGAGCTGCAATACGAAAAGTATTATCGAGCCAATTAGACAGAATGCGGCGTGAGAACTGAGTTGCTAATGGTGGGTTGAAAACATACGAAATTGTTATGAAATATTATTAGCGAAAACTGGAGGAAAGCTGCTGGAAGATTCTATAATGTAACTGGCATTTTGAGGACAAATATTGATACAAGTATCAGACGTTACTTGACAAATTATTTACATAAAAATAGGTCCGTAAATTAGAGAGGGAGAGCGTTCCTTTTAATATTATCAACATCAACACATTTCGGTAATATTTCAGCGTGTTCTCAACAGAACCGCTAAATATTAATATCTTTTCACGTATCACTCCTTGCTGAACGCTATATAATTATCAACATTCGCTGCAGTTTACTGCCTCCACCTTCAAAGTTAAGGCAGTACAACACTTGAAGCTGTAAGCATTTCACACCAAATACCGAAAGACACTAACCTTCACCAACAGCTCTGTACCATTCTGCACTGCAGCCAGCCCACTCTTTACCGTACATCTCAGTTCCAGACACTGGCACAGCCTTCACTTTCTGCTGTTCATTTAACTGGAAATGTAACACCGACGGAAACTTTGTATTGTGTTTCATCACCTGGGAACTTGATACAGGTGAGTTGATAGGCTCGCGCCTTGACCGCTTTATCCCCAGTGAAGGCCAGTACATACAAACCAAAATGCTGCGTGTACTTCAGAGACAATACGAACGTTTCGGAAAGGACAGAATACAACAGTCCTTACCGGAATTCGGAACCTGGGATCGTACAGCCCATAATCTCGTTTACTGAACAATTTTCTTCAAGAAATCTCAAGTTGTGAAGGTTAGTAACTTGCTGACAAATGGTTGTTGCGGTGATTCGTGCAGTTTTATGCACCCTTCTCTTCCGGGATTGCACGTTATATATTTCATTTTGTCATGCGGTGATGTCAGTAGGGAGTTAAATTTAGTCTGAATGTTAGTAGAAAGTTAACAATAGACTTAGTAAGGGTTTAAGAAATTAATACATTTAGAAGTAATGTTACTAATACTGAATCCACTAGATGATGACGATAATTATATTGATACCAATTTGAGCCGTTCTAAATGCGTCCATTTCATCACGTTGTGGCGCATCCTCAGGTAGCAATGGAAGGAAATGTCCTACAGATATGCATAGCTGCTAATATATTGAAAAGACTGTAGCGGACAAGCGACAAGGCGTATCCTCCTGCTTGGATTTTGCGTGAAGTGCTGACACTTCAAGACCTAAAAGCTTACTGCGTTACGGATTATTTGACATACTTCGGACAGAGACTGATTATTTGGACCGAGGTAAGAAATGGGAATTTCTTTAGTGGCCTTGAAATTGGTACCTTCTCACGAAGGACTCTGTTTAATTGATTTAGTTATTTTTTAAAATTAAATAATGTGTTCTTAAGAAGGTGCAAAATATGAAGGACAGCCTGCAGAAATGAAATTCATTTGACATGAAATATATATATATATATTAATTTTTGGGTAAATTTGAAGATAAATTGAAGAAAAGTGAACAGATACGGCGGGTGGAGTAAGACACACTGAATGGCGCCGTCAGTTACAACGTGTAGGTAGACGAGAGTGAAAGGCAAGGTGAGAACTGAGGGAGAGAGACCAAGTGTGTCGTTCGGTCTATGACGTGAAACTGCAAAATAATAATAGTTCATCCCGATAGTAATATCATCTACTGCAGTAATTCCAAAGTCACTATCACAAAGTCTAGCAAGCCTAAACCTGCACACCAATACATATATAGAGATGCAAATATCTGTAATTCTTGGCACAAGTTCAATTGTAAGAAACATTTAAACTACAAGTATAAACACCGAGCCTAATCCTGTTGATTACTACATCACAGGAGAGGTGAACATTTCCCAGCCAAAGCTGAGAAGAGAGGAAATCGACAATAATAATAATAATAATAAGAGGGTATTAACCAAAATACCACGTGGTCTGTTGACTCACACAGAACAATCAGATGAATGATTTCGATAAGCAACGCAACTGCACAATGCAGTATGACTAAGTACAGACAGCAGCAAAATGTGGTACACAACACGCATCAGCTAGCTGCTGCAGCAATGCAGCTTGCCGCACATGAGTGATACTGCGGACTGCTTATAGAATATCATTGATTTGGCGAAGCGCTACACAAACATTACCTCAATTCGCAAACTTCTAAGACACAATACGTGCTAAGATTTATATTTTGTGTGTTTACAAGCAAGAAAATACTTTAAACAAAATTCAAGTGACTGCGTTACATGCAGAAAGTTACATTCGGTAAATCACAGCAGCGTACACATTCGTGTTTCTGCTGCCGTTCACTGTGACAGCTGTCGTTTTCTAGGGTGTTACTCCTTGCAAACGTGCAGAAATTTAACTTCACTGGCAACTAAATATTCTAAGTCCAACAGTGGGATAGAATAATGAAGATTGACACAGGGCTTTCCCCCATTTGTTGTAAAAAGATGCACGGGGTCACGTTCCAATAAACAATAATTCGGTTTATAAATCAAAGCATTATTACATATATATGTCACATAAATCAATGGCGCTTTTATATGCTAATGCACTTCTCTTTGCAGATGACAGAAGCCGACAAGACTATTAGCATGTTGCAGCTGCTGCTGCTGACTGCGGTCACTCAAGCTCTCCTAGCGCTGACAGACAGTACGCTGACCTCACACCAGCTGCACATTTTCCTGGTGGTGTGGACCGTCGCACACAGACACTTCGCACCAGCAAGACCTCTCGTCGTCTCGATGCCACGCACAACGCCGAACGTCGCCCGCAGAGCACTCAGTGATCCTCTGCCACAGACGGATGATCTGCAGACGGTGAGCGTATTGCTGGGAAAATTACACGAGGGAACAAGATGGTCGATTTAACTGTTCCGACCAAGCTGATATGACACTCTAGACACACCAGTTTTATATATAAGTTTGGTGAAATTTTCGGCTGCTTATGTTATAATCTCTCTAAATTTAAATTTGTTAACCATACTTATTCCCAGGTGTTTTATTTTATTCACTTGTTTCAAAAGTTTGTAGTTCAGAAATGCATTTATTTCTTTTCTTTCTTTCCGTTTCCTTCTAGATACTAGCATGGCTGTTGATTTATTCTCGTTAAATTCAATTTTAAAGTCCTTCAACCATACTGTGATTTTTCTTAACTCAGTGTACGTATAGTTTTCTTCCTCAACCACTGTTCTTCCCGGAGTCACTAAAATAAAATGACCCGCAAATGCTATAACATTGGTTTGTTTCGCAAAGTTCAAGTTTAATACTGAGTTGTATTGAATATTCCATAGCCCCGGGCAGAGGCACGACATTTGTGGACACCCTCTGCTTATGCTTCTTTCCTTTTTGATGCTGTTGGTTGACAGTTTATCATATCTTTGTTTAAGGTAGCCCTTTATTAAATAATAGAGATGTTTCGGTCATCCACAATCTTGTAGGCTTTTGAGAATATTGGGCAACCAAGCAGCGTCAAAAGCTGTTCGAATTCTAAACTTACTAATATAACAACTTCTACTGCTTTCAGGCCTTCATCTACTATGTTCTTTGCTGCCATTGCGGCATCTATGGTGCTCCTCTGCGGGGTGAACCCGTATTGGTTGTTATTAATGAAATTTGTGGAATAAGACCAATAATTTATTATAGAAGTGAGTATTTTCTCCATAGTTTTCTCCTCGATGTGTAAAAGGCTTATTGGTCGAAACTTCTTTACTTCTTCACTGTCTTCCTTTCCAGGTTTAACTATTGTTATCAGTTTTGCACGTTTCCACCTCTTTTGAAAAACTCCTTTCTGCAAACACCCGTTGTACATAGCTGTTATATATTTGGAAAGGTTTCGAATGCTTGTTTGAAAATTTCGCCAGTTATATCATTTTTTCCTGGCGCTTTCTTGTTGTTCATGCTTTCGATCGCATTTCTAATTTCTGCCAAATTCTCTGTAATCGGGAGTAATCAGGGTTCCTTGAGATTGGCCTCTGATTTGTTTGTGAAATTCTCTCTCGTCTTGAACGTTGTTTTCTGACGTAAAATGTTCTAGCATGAGCGTAACGGTTCCTTGCATGTCGGTAGTCAGTGATCCATCAGGCTGGCGGAGAGATTCGAATATTGAATAGTACCTTTTTTGCCCACTTCTAATTTGTAAACGTCGTTCCAAGTGTTGGCCGCAGTCGTGATATTACAATACTCCTTCCTCGACATGAGCCTTTCTCTTTGGATGGTTGCTGCATATTGCGCTTTGCCTTCATAGTATTGCCATTTACGTCTTTCTCTGAGTTCGTCGTTATTTCTCGTTCTCTGATGTCTCCGTCTGAGGGCGTTAGTTTTTTCCGTAGTATAGTCAGTTCCTATGTCCACCCTGGAACTGATTTGTTGGTTGTTTTTTCTTTCAGTTAAGGGTTTTCCTATATGTTTAATTTAATGCTGTTTCCAGAGTAACGTGAAACTCTTCTATGGACTTTTCGATGTCCGCCTCTTCCGCTGTACGTGCACAGAGAATGATATTAAGGTTTTCTGCGTTTTCGACATTGTGTAACCCGCAGAGTTTTGTTTTCGCTAATTGTATGAAGTTTTCTTGGAAAATCACGTAGTTCTCTTTTTTGAATAGGTATCGTACATCTTTAAAATCGTCACTCTCCCGGTTGCAGTCACTTTTGCCCTATGACGTATTTGATGATGTTGTCTGAGGTGCTTCCTTGATTACTAATTTCCCACTGTGCCACCGTTCTGAGTGGCTGGTTGGTGATTATTGTTTGGTCAATATTGCTAACACCACGTCGATTCCGGAATGTAGTATTGAGGCCCTCTTCGTTCAGGTTGTGAAGTTGTTTACTCATGAGGTATTCATCTCGTGTTCTACCCCTGGAGTTGGTTATTGGGTTGTGCCATGATGCAGATCTGGCGTTGCTATCTATTGCTAAGGGGATCCCTACCCCGTTCGCATGTTTTAGCACTGCTTCAATTATTAGCAGGGCCACTATCGATTTGCCGGCCTATGTCGATGTACATACTGGCCAAGATAAGTTTTTTTTCCATCAGCTATTTTTTCTGCAACAACAGAATCCGCGTCAGGGTGTTGTTTTAATAGTAAGGCGTCTATGTGCTTAATAGTAACCACAAGGGCTGCTCTGCTTCTCGTCATGGGAATTGTAAAATTTCTGTATTTGTTTGGTATTCCAAATACTTTGTTCTGAATTTTGTACGGTTCCTGGATGCTGAAAATGTCAGTGCTTTCTTCCTCCGTTATTTGCATGAGATTGGCTGTTCCGAATTTGGAATGCTGCAGGTTCATTTACATGCAATGCTTATGGATTTGTGTTTTATGTTTCCCTGTGTTGCGCATTGCGTCGAGTTTGCAATCAGACGTCATTTCAATAGTTTATGTTTCACCTATTGTTTTCTAATAAAGTTTGGGGACTAGGACAGTTTCTGTTCAAGTTTGAGTGATTGCCGCAGATTCCTGCGTTCTTGATATGCAAGTTGTCTGTCGCGCAGTTTATGCCTTTGTATTCCGATGAATGTGCTGTGCATTCCTTCATCTTGTGACGCCCCGCACAGAGGGGGCAAGTTTCCTATCCCCGCCTGTCTTGTTGTCGGTGTTTGAAACTTGGGCAATTAAAGCACCTAGTGGCTACTAAGTAACCCTCAAATTTACAGACTTTCTTTTGCAGGAGGAACTTCCGGGTCTAGGCGTTGAAGTCAATAACCAGGTTCCGAGAAAGTTTCTTCGTTTCATAGTTGTATTTAACATTGATGTCCCCTGTTTCAGGTTGTGATCGGTATTTTGCTTTATTAGGGTCCCTTCAATATTATTTGTTGTGACGTTCTCTGGTATGTTACGAATAAACAGTCTGGGGTTTCTCCGCCTGAGAATGATTGCTTCCAGTTCCTCTCTACATTTATTCTAGATGTTCTTCTCTAACGCCTCAGCTTCCTCTTCTCAGCTTGTTGTTATTTGCACTCTGCCGTCTGTGAGTGCTTTGAATGAATTAATTCCCACTTTGATGTCAGTGGGATTTATTTTGGATTTGAGTAACCCTTTGACTGTTTCGGCTGATAGATTGTCATTGGACTTGACAGTTATCTTAAAGTGTTGCTGTTGCGTTATGTTTCCCACGGCTGTTGAGTAGAACTTCTCTATTCTGTCACCATGTGGCGCCGTCCCCTGGGCACTACTTCTCGCTGGTTCTTGAGTAATAATAACAGGTTGCACTGCGTGCACCTGGACAATGCTTCCTCCTGGTTTTTGACTTGGAATTAAAGATGGCGCTGGACACCCCTTATTTCTCATCTCTCTCCCATCTTCATACTGTGATCTTATCTTAGTAACTGCCTTTCCATATCAGAAAATGCTTTGGTTTTGATTTCACTGATATCCTTCAACGTAACTAATAGTTTCCTAAGCTTACTCACCGTTCCTGATATGGCGTTCTTCTATTATATTTTCATATTTCGGCTTTTGTCCGTTGTGGTCACTATTGTGCTGAGAGCTGTCGCGATGTCCGCGCACATATCGTCGGCCATCTTGGGTGTCTAAATCTGTATGTATGAATGTATGTGTGTACTTTCTAGGAAATACGATCCCCACTAATATTATTTCTATTAAAGCTGTTGTCCCTATTTATATGTTATATTTCTTACGTCAGATTATTGGCCAAATTAGCTCAGTCATTGTAGTGACTGACATACCTAAGGTCGAAAGACCAATGAACCTGGTTCTCTCGCCGTCAGTTACAACGATTTCTCTGTTTAGCAGCTCTTCCACACAGACTATGAGACTCTTTCGATAGTGTTCACACCGAGGCAGAACTGTCAGTGATATGAAGAACACCATTCGGCCTTACCTACATTTCGTGTTTAAGAACGCGCACAGCTCTACTCACCACCAACCTTGAAAGTTTTCTCGTGACACAGAAGAAGTAGCAGAACATATTGCGTTACATTTCAGTGGCAAGCTTAGTGATACATTGCATTAAAGTCACGTTGCGTGTTCATTTCTGTTCTTCTGAAAAAATAAAGCTATCTGCAGGTGCAGTTTGCGAGAATCTGACACCTAGTGAAGTTTTTTGCGGCCGTAACGATTCTGCTGTCATGCATGTAACTTAAACAAATCCCAAAACGTCAGCATTACAGTCTGTTACACAGTTTTGGGCAGCGAATGCGGTTAGCACGGATAAACGCAGGATTTGCCACGGAAGACAGAGCGGTGCAAATATGTCTGTTAATGTCACTACTTGTGGGGGCATTACACATTTTATTTGGATTTAGAAATCACAGCGACATACTGAGAAGATTTTTTTTTCTGTAAATATTCATCTTTAACAGAGGTTCTCAGCTGCAGTTAGACGTTTTGCAACAAACATAACAGTTGAATTCCTGCTTATAAAATGTATGTTTGGTGGCAGAATTCTAACGCATGCGCAGCAAATTGTTTTGAATATCTAACAGTGTGGAGTTCTGCCTCCTAAACAGTGGGTGCTGGGAAATATCCAGAGGTAAATCGGCCATACTTATTGTGAAGAAACGTAAAGTTTAATAAAGCATAATGCACAATTATAACTATACTTAAGACAAAGGATACATATTTCCCCCTTTTAGACATCTGAAATTAACAGACCCGTGATGGCCACTTTGCACAGCGGAAACTTGCACCTACTACCACAAGAGACATAATAAGAGCTGTACATTGCAGTTAGCATTATCTTCTTTGAGTATTTTGCAGGCAAAATGGAAATGAGAAACAATAAACGTAAATAATACCATATTTGAAGTAGCAAGTCTATCTTTCTGTCACAAACATTTCGCTACCCGCACACACCCATTCACTCTCACACTCAATCACACCCACACACAATCAATACACAACGGTGCTACTGTTTAATTGCATTAATCAAAACTCGTGACCGCAACATTTGAGATTACAGATTTTGCCACAGAATATACACGTAAATGCATAAATATATGTTTATATATTATTAATTACTTAAAACACAACGTATCATATACAGCTGTTCATAAATTTATTTCCCTAATGGCATGGTTATTGACTGTTCTTCATTGACCTATGCGACCATTGAAAGTTAAATGTTAAATTTACAGCATAGACACAAAATTAATTCAAAGTAAATACGAAAGTCTTAATGATAAAATTACTTACTCACTCC
>Ga0123355_10004721_pt1 | contig 19808 bp, 13 predicted proteins | sample TergutEmb28metaG_3_FD_89872 | JGI IMG/M metagenome (GOLD analysis project Ga0123355, IMG submission 89872) | Embiratermes neotenicus P1 segment gut microbial communities from Petit-Saut dam, French Guiana - Emb289 P1 | ecosystem: Host-associated > Arthropoda: Insects > Digestive system > Gut ...
ATCGATAGCCAGCTCAACCTCAGCGGCACTTGGCTCAGGTACTAGTGGTTCTGCTGTGTGTATTTCTGCCTGCCTAACGTCCTTAACCCCATGCACGTTGAATAGCTGGGAGAAATAGTTCATTTTAACCCTTATCCCACTAACGTGGAGAATATGGTGAGCTCCTAATAATGCCAACAGATGGTAGATGGGATTCAGCTGGGCGTTTAAAGGGGTTAAATGAAGTTCCCCCCCTCCCACCCCCTCGTATCACTGCTGTGAAGAGCAACATTAGTTTGGTACTTGGCAGGCAGGATTGCAGCCGACAAATGTCATGTGCACAAAACATGCGTTGAGGCAGCACGCAGCAGGAGCAGAGCGGCTGGCCGGCCGGCCGGCCGGCAGTGCACCACACTGTGTGTTCCTGTGGGAACTCCGCCCGCACACCGTTGCACATGCGCTCGTTAGTTCCCGTTAGTTATGCCGTCACGATACAACAATGGACAGCGCAAATGGCTGGCCGTCATTCCACACGGTAACTCTGTTCTGCATTCACGTGATGCGTGAGAAGCGCACGCATTTGCAGCCGTCGATGTCGCTGACACGCACCGCCTGAATGTGCAGAAATGCGCACCGAACGTCCACGTGACGAAAACGTACGATGTATTGCGTAATTTGTTGTAACACGTGACACGTGCACCGAATTCTTACCGCAGCTGTAGTTTTACGATATGACAGCAGCACAGCAAGCTAGGGTGTTGCGGTGTGGCGTTTGGTGTTTCGAGCGATCATAGCGCCTCCATCTTCGGGACGGTTGGACTGCATGCGGTACGACTGTTCGAACCGTCGGCGTCTGCACACTCAAACACACGGCGTCATATTCCACAATAAATGAGTGCCCAAAGTATTTATCTTCCGCATGGTTCTTACAACAAACGGCAGCTGTTTCTCTAAACCGATCTTTCTAATGGAGATGCAGAATGGGTTTGCTATGAGGAAGGAACTGACAATAAAGATGTAACTGTTAGCTTCACTTTTTAGGCTTCCTTGCGTTGAGTTAATTTGTAATGCAGACAGTTTAAATACAGTCGAGCCCGATTATAACGACATCGGTTTATGCCACACTACCTATATAACGTCAGATGTTCTGTGGTAACAGTTAATTGCCCGCTGTTAACCGTAACGTTATACTGCTCGGTTAGAACAACACCCGTTTATAACGACACAAAATCAGTCCCTTATTTACGAGTTCGAGTGTATTTTGTCCCGTAAATCTCTTTCAAAAACTTAAAAACAGATCACCTGCAATGGTTTCACAAAAATCCGCATGCTTATTCTTTGCGTCTCGCTGTAAGAGAGACAATCGCTAGTGGCTGTCGCCAGCACACACTGCATCCTGTGGCAACAGCCTGTCCCACTGGCACTTACGAGGACTGACCTGGGAACGAACACCGGCCTTATCTGTTACAAGTCTGTCACTGACCGCCTTATGTGTGCCACGGCCTTGCAAATAGGCAAGCAGATAAATCGTATTTGAGGCCATACCTTCTTAAGGCACGTAAAGTTTGATGTTGTTGGCAGAAATGAGCTGGTGACACAGTGGCAGTGACCCGAGACCGTTCTGTAGCGTCCATCTGCACAGTGAGCTCTTCTGCATGCGTGTAACATGGGGTTCACCCACCGGTGGGTGACGTACGGATCTTATCTCATTTTCTGAGGTACCGGATGAAAGCAGAATATTGTGATTTTTTTGTTTCTGGTACCTTGTAGTCCCATCTCTCGCTTTAACTTGCAAATAATTAGAAACTGGACAAGCGAGAGTCGCTGTTTCCTGGACAAGAAGCAGGCAGTAGACTAACCGGACAACGGGCTGGGAAGCCGAGCAAGACATTTCTGTCTTCAAAACTGCCAGTCCACACTGGGGCCCACCCAGCCTTCCGTTCGGTGAGTTACAGCAGCTCTTGACCCTCAGGTGAAGCCGCCGGGGCTTGAAGGTGGACACTTTCCGCGTAGTACCGAGATTAAGAATGCGTGGAGCCATACCTACATTTTCCCTTACGTCTTAATGCCGTGCATAGCGTCATCTTCCAACTGACAGCAAAGCCCTATTTTCAGTCATTGCTAGTGGACACTTGTACCTCCATTGTTTGAACCAGCAGATTAGTGCAGCGATACAGCTCTGAATTTGTGTTAGAAACGTGTCTGACTTGACAGCAGATGCCGTGCGTTAAGGATTCTTGTGGCTGTCCACATTCCCCTGCTGCAGCATATCGTAGCCACGTAGCCACGGCCTGCAGATAATTGTGCTGTGAACTTGACGTGTCGTGGGCCTCACCATTGGAAGGCAAGAGCAATCAAAGTGTGACACTGCTTGTATACATTAACGTGTTTCAGCTTTAATAATATACTGTGAGGAGGTGCTTTGCAAACACACACGTGGTCACCGCAGTCCGTTGATTTTTGTCGGTACGTCGACTGTGGAACGAATTGAATATCTAATTGAGTTTAAGTATGTGGCTGGAAAGTATGAAGTGAGCTAGTGGCTGGTTGTGTGTGAGCGTGAGTGTGGGATGTGCCTTCTGATGACGTCATTTGGCACGTTTAAGAAAAATGGTTGTGTGAAGAAGAACTGTTATTTTACGGACATAGTGTTGCTGTTGGGTGGTCTTTTGTTGTTACGGTGATGGAACAGTGCAGCTGTGCGAATTGTATTTAGAGACTGGATAAGTTGACAGGTGTTTGGTGCGTTGACATGTTTGTGTACTGCTGACATCCGTCCAGATATTCCTTTGCACGTTTCGACCAGCAAGTAGCCATCTTCAGGGAGAGAAAGTCACATCATCAACATTAAACAGCCGTGAGTTTTGAGGTGCTCACAGCGGTTTTTTTTTTTAAGAAATCCGGTTTCTGGGATGTGGCAGTGTGATTCCCAACGTTTCGATGTAACGTGTTGACTGCTTCGTGGGTCATGAGGTTTCTCCGAAGTGTCGGGAGCGCCCAGCGACGAAGCGTCTCGTTCCGGAAGACAAGAAACGTCTACGAACGTACGTTCTGCCGTTGTGCATGTTACTGACAGCAGGAGAGAATGGGCAGATATGCGTCAGGACGGCGCTCAACGTACCGTCATTCTGACGAGGCTACGCAGATCTTCCTTGTACTGACAGAATGTGTAATTAAATGGTGACCAGTAAGTAGAAGGACTGTATCTGTGGACTGTACATTTGATTATGGAGATGTGCGTATAGAGTTTTGGTGGGGAACCTGGAGGATAGAGACCACTTTGAACACCTATATTAGAGGATATTATTAAAATGGATCTTAAAATAAATCGGTTGGGAGGGCGTGGACTGGATACAGCTAGCTTAGGTTAGGGTTTAAAGACGGGCGGTTGTGAAAAGGGTGGTGAGCTTGTTGGTCTCATAAAATGCGGGGAATTTGGTGACTAGCTGAACAGCTGGGACTCTGGTCTCTGGCATTAAGTAGTTGTTTGGTAAACCGGAAATGGATTGAAACTCCTGTAAGATGTGCAGAGTGTGAACCTGCTGGGAAAGAGAGCTCGTAGTGACGGGCATAAGACGCGCTGATCCCTGTGTAGTGCCTTCACTTGATGCACTTGGCCGCAGTCGCACGAAAGTTCCTGTGACAAACTGCGGTGTCACGAGCGTGACCTGAGGTTTTGTCCCTGTTACAGAGCGTGTTCCGAGTGTTCTGAGTGTTCTGCCGGCTGGTCTTGGCGGCTCGTGATTCTCCTTCACCTCCGTTCCGGTCCTGATTGACACTACAGGGTGCTGAACGACCCACGGACTGCTGCCCCCAACTGCTCACAGCGTAGCGACGACTGCATAACCTGCGCCTGGTTAGAGTGCTTCTTGAGCAGCTACCATTTCCTCAACTGGTCAAGGAATTCCCCGCATTTTATGGACCCCGAAATTTCATGTCCGTGGTTAGGAAAGCCCGTGACTTGCTTCTTTCCTGAGCCAGAACAAACCAGTCTGAGTCTTCCCATCCTATTTCTTTAACATGCATTACAGGTAAATCACATTTACGTTTAGGTCTTCCAAGCAGTCTCTTTCCTTCGTGCTTTTCCCTCAGTGTTTGTGCTGGCCCACATATCTGTGACGTCCTGTCCGTGACACACACTGTGTTCTGCAGTTGCCTGCACCATTGACACTTAACCTTCTACGGCTCGTGTTGAACGGCCCACTTTGTCCAAAAAGCCACAATAAAATCAGAGCTTTCCTTTTTCCTTACAGCTCAGTGTTGTAATTCTGTGCAATACTTTGTATCAGAAATGGAAGTTTCTATTTTTGAAGCTGCATGTCCCCGGAGGTACAGCGGGCCACCACGTATCTTCTAGAGTAGAGGCTGAGAATGAGTGGCGCTACGCCCCCACTCCCCCATATGCCAGCTTTACCTTTACCTTAACCAGCCAGCCAGCATGTCCCATCAGTTGAGAGACACGCACACCGTAAAGCCACTCGCTTATGCTGCAGGACAGTCCGAACTGTACAGTGCAGACGTCTGAGTGACGTTAAGCACTCAGTTCATATTCACGTCTTCATCATCACCGCTGAGAGAACCTCAGATCTTGCAGTCATCATTTGTGTTAATTTCGGTGTGCAGACGCTGTATGAAGTCCAGAGTCCGTCGACAAGGAGTCAAAAGAGGAGACGGTTAGCGCTCTAAAGACCAAGCATCACCTGAATTATATATAAAGATGCAGCTCGAACCGCGCAGTAAACACGTTGCCAGCGGTGCACTCCGTGACGCAACACACTTTGCTGTCGGAATGTCGCGCGGCTTCACAGCACAAGCGTGCAGGTGAAGTCTGCCTGCAGTTCGCGGGTTCGTATGAAACTCTGTGGCGTTGTGTGGGCACGCATCGGACATTTCGTGCCGAAATTCACCAAAGTGAGGAATTAACAGGTACAAATTCAGTTCGGTCCTTAAGCAACCCGTGACAGTCACCAGGCCGGTTTGCGCGAAGTCCTCGCATGTCGAACAACTTTTTTTAAAGAACTCCTATACCGAATTTCGTGAAAATTCGGCAGGCGGTTTACTCGCTGAAACTAGGTTACAGACGGCGAGACAGACTTTGTCTTCTGGTAAGGCTTTCTTCTTTATTTTGTAAAGAATATCTAAAACCAGTCAGTTAATGTTGTATCGGGAAATAATCGCTGTTTGTTCTCAGATCCACACAAAACACATAAATACACTGTGTGGGCAGAACATAGAATCGCTGAATGTTAAACTGGCGGTACATATAGTGACCGCTGTGCTAAGTATGTTATTAATTTACGTGGCACGAATGTAGACGTGATGGACAAGCTGTAAGCCGTACAAAGAAGAAAACCATTTCAACATATTTCGGAGAAGTTACTGCGCGTGTTTAAAACGGTAGGCCAAGAACCGACAATACGGAGTGGAGGTACAGCTCCACCCCTTCACAAACGCAGCAATAAGTATGGGGAAACTATTTATTTTACGCTACTGTTGCTTTACTTCCGGACAGAGGGCATCCCGTGATCGTTAGTTGTGACGCCGTATGAGCCGCCAGGGACTGTCTGCACATGGCTTACGAAACACAAATCCCTACACCTGCTGGCAATCGAAGTCCGATGCCTTGGTCGTCCAGCCCGTAGCCTGATGACTGCACTGAATGGGATGTCTTCGCTGATGGAGATATAGCTCAGCACAATGTGCCGGTAACTTCCCATTTCCTGTAGTGTCTTGTCGAAATTGCGTCCGATCTTGAACGCTGAGAGCAAAGATGGTGAATGTGCAGGGTGGAGAGCTACAGCAGGACTAATGGAGGTACTGCTGGTTATGGTAAGTATAGCACAGGGTGGAGGTACTGCTGGTTATGGTAAGTATACCGCAGGTTGGAGGTACTGCTGTTTATGGTAAGTATAGCACGGGGTGGAGGTACTGCTGGTTATGGTAAGTATAGCACAGGGTGGAGGTACTGCTGGTTATGGTAAGTATACCGCAGGTTGGAGGTACTGCTGTTTATGCTAAGTATAGCACGGGGTGGAGGTACTGCTGGTTATGGTAAGTATAGCACGGGGTGGAGGTACTGCTGGTTATGGTAAGTATAGCAGAGGGTGGAGGTACTGCTGGTTATGGTAAGTATAGCACAGGGTGGAGGTATTGCTGGTTATGGTAAGTATAGCACAGGGTGGAGGTACTGCTGGTTATGGTAAGTATAGCACACGTTGGAGGTACTGCTGGTTATGGTAAGTATACCACAGGGTGGAGGTACTGCTGGTTATGGTAAGTTTACCACAGTTTCGTGGTACCAGTGTATATTATCAGTATTTTACGCTAGGTCAGGGTGCCGGCATAGCTCAGTAGGTACAGTGACAGGTCAGGGTGCCGGCGTAGCTCAGTAAGTACAGTGACTATGCTACGGGATGTTTGTCCGAGGAGTCGTAGTTCGATCCTCAACAGGAGCAAGAGATCTATTTATTCCTCTTCAGAGTGTCCACCCAGCTTCCTATTTAACAAATACTGGGGTTAAAGTGGCCGGGGCGTGCAGCTGACTGCTCACCTCCCTCCCCCAGTCCCCATGTATCTTCACTTTGTTGTCGATTTACTCAAAACTGCAAATGCAATACATATTTTGCAGTCAAATTAATCTCCAGTCTGTTTCTGGTCATGTTTTGCCTATTATAAAGTGCATTCCTTTTTTGTCATCCAGCCAGCTACTGCAATTATTGTGTTCGCTTTCCATGCCCATCGCTTTCTTGTTCTTGCAGAATGTCCTTTCCTCTCCTAGGCCAAATATCTCATTTATGTAACTGCATTGTCTGCTTTTTGTCGACCTGGCGTGTGAAACCGGAAGTTGAACTTAGAATATGTAACGTTGCTACTTCCGGCTGGCGGAGAATAGGCCCACACTAACGGGATTTTGACTGCTGTGAGCGTGAATTATTATTGCGTCGTAATTAAGCAGCAGCAGCAGCAGCAGCAGCAGCAGCAGCAGCAGCAGCAGCAGCAGCAGCAGCAGCAGTAGAGCAGTGGCATAAATTGTTGTCATTATTGTGAGACAGACATACAGACATGCAGACAGGCAGGCAGGCCTTCAAACCCCACGTGGGCTCCCTCGCACACTGCAGTCTCAGTTCGTCCACCCAAGCCAGTTACTGGCTCACACCGTCTGTATAATTCTCACACTGGCGACGGTACGGCTGTCCCTCTGCATGCCCCGATGGCACACTGTAGGGGCAGGAGAGGCATAGATCTTCTCACTCTTAACCTCAGCGCTTGATTGAGCTGAGGGTCAGCCTCACGCCCCGGCCACTTTACCCCGTTAATTACGAGGCTGGCTGGACCTCGTACTCGGTACGGACGTTTCGGACAAGGGAAAAGTGTTACTTCTGCCATGAATGGAACCACAGTTCCTCAGTTGTCCAACCCACAGTGCAATCACCGCACTCACTGAGCTAAGCCGTTCCGATGGGTTACACGAAGGATTTCAGGATGTTACAGACTGTCACAGCTCGTACTGACACCACTGTGCGATATGCAGTCTGGCTGGGCACCAGGGTTGTGCGTAATTCAAGGTCAGTCTAAACACATCTGTCATGTGTCGCAAAGTTAAACAGCTACACGTTTCGGCCTCTACACAGATCATCATCAGGCTGACATAAAAACAACCAGTAAAAGGTAAGCAATGCATGGTATGTTATAGGCTACAGTATGAGATCCCATAATTTGCACTTTTAGATTCTAAACTTTCTGTTTCAGAATATAGTTACAGAATATAGTTACAGAATATAGTTACAGAATATAGTTACAGCAGCTGCCGTTGTGCATTTTGTTTTGTTGTGCCAGTTGAAACTGTTTTAATTCGGCCCAGGTTGCCTGTTGATGTCTGTTGCACAGTTAACTGAGCGGTACGAGGTGTGTGCAGTCTGGGATGTGTTGTTGCTCTGATCGCACTGGATATCAAGCGCGGTTGCTTCACATAAATATTATTTGAGTATGTTGCTAATAATCTGTAAGGCCGTAATTCCACGGCTGAACACCTTAAACCCTCCATAGTGACGTACCGCATGACAACTCGCAGAAGCACGGTATGGAGCTGCCAAATTATGTATTGACCATAAACTGTGCCCATGCCGACGGCGGTTCGATATTTATAACCACTAGCAGCTGTAAACATTTCCTTGACATATTTTTGTCATCAGCCTGGTGATGGCTACCGTCGTTAGCCGAAACATGTGTTTGTTGGTTTTATCTGTCAAATAAAGTTATATTTAGAATTAATATTTTTGCATTTATTTTTGTGCTGTGAACGCATCGGGGTGAATCGCCTTCAGATTATAAGGGTATTTGGTGGGCAGATCACACCATAAGTTCCTCTCTGCGCAGTCTTCTCCTCTCCCTGTCACTCCCTTGTAGACCCAACCAAACATCCCCCTCTGCGCCCTATTCCCGAACACCCTCGGCCTATACTCGTCCCTTAATGTTAAAGACCAAGTTTCGCATCCACACGAAACGACAGGAAGAATCGCTTGTCCATACGTTCTTGGAACCGCACAGGCTGTTTGCACTGAAAATGGATGTCAGTTGTAAGTGAGAAAGAGTTTTGTGTGTGGCGGTACAGCCGAACGTCGACAGTGTGCAGTACTTTAAATTGCTGCCTGGAGACAAAACATTGTTCCAGGATGGCCCTAGAAGTGCTGACCGCCATGGTGACGCATCATGCCAACCTGCGACTGGAGCCAGTGGTGACCGTCTGACTGCTGCTGTCTTCAGCACACCTGAGCTCCCGCGAGGCGCATTTTCTAACTACAGGAACCATAAAACGGTCTTTGCGACTCTCACGAGGAAATTTGCAACGTAACAATGTTGTGAAATTTCGCTTGAACCTGACGCGCAGTGATACAGCTTGTTGTTCAGGGCAACGGGACCATCACTGGCACCCTGGGACATGACCGCAGGGTCACTGCAGCTACATGTGCGTGATAAGCGAAAACTGGGGAAACGGTCGGTGAAAGTACTGTACTGTGCTGACAAACAAGGCGCAAAATTTGAAAGCCGGTACTCCGGTGGACGCATTTCCGAAATGCGTTATTTGTTTGTTTGTTTTTGTTTTCGTGCATTGACTTCGCTGCCGGCGCTGGTCTGTTCCCACGGTCTTGTTCAGGCGCTTCAAGTTCTGCTGCTGTTAATCTTGTGCTGCCCACAAACAGGCACCAGTGTGAGGGATAGGAACCATTGTTACTCCCTGTCTATTGCGGGGTAGCCACTGGTGTTTCATATCAACTTACTGTTTTATCTCCGACCATGAACATGGAGGCAGGACGTTCGACCGAAACATTGGCACCTACATGTCAGAATACGCGCCAGTGTTTGTCCTTTGCCAAACATTTGTGACCTCAGATCCATCGTTACTTTAGCTACGTTAGCCGCTCTACCCTCGGGGATGGAACCCCCCATGGGGTGGGTGGATCCCAGCGCCAGTCTGGACGTTTCTGCTTCTGCAGGGACTCGAAGCCCGGATGCTGTACACCGTTGCTTAATTACTGCTTCAGCTTTTGTTTCGTCACTAAAAACTCTGAACAGGCCTGTTTGAAAGCCTACCTGCTGCACAGCACAGCTAGTTGTGAACCGTGGGACTATCACAGGATTATCTGGTTGTCATCTGGCTCGATGTGAAACCTCTTTACCAAACTGCACGGTGTCACGTCTACAAGCACTGCAAGCTGCAACCGCGCATCTCACACTTTATACGAACTGGTTAGCAACGGTTAGTATTTAACCCTCTAAACTGTACAACCGCAGTCCGCGCACAGCTGCTGTTGCGGCACTGTGCAGCCTTAGTAAGAAGCCAAAATATTAGAAAGGTTAACATGTTAAAAATTAAGTAAAACGCAAGCCACATGTGTCTTCTAATACGCAGTGTTGCTGGCAACATCACATAACTTATCCCTGCTGTCATCCAGTCTCACCAACATTTCAGGTTCTTTATTTAAATAGGAAAATATCGCTGGTACACTGGAAACGTTAGATTTCACATAACGGTATAGAAGAGAAAATTCTGAGATCCCTGCTCTAGTAGTTACAATAAGTACCACGATGTTTAACATTCACCAATTCTCCGTTCTGCCCACACAGTGTGTTTGTGTGTTTTATGTGGATCTGAGAACAAACAGCGATTATTTCCCTGTACAACATTAAGTGACTGGTTTGTATTGCCATGACGGAGAGTGTTTACTGCGCGGTACGGATTGGGTATGCATGTATAATTCAGGCTTTTTTTTTTAAGGTTTTGGGTAATTACCTGAAGCATACAGGCAGGCCTACATCACATCGCTGTGTGTAGAAATGTGTACGAGTTATAACCTATAGCCAACAGGATATTTATTTTGACCTTGGGATTGTGCGGCCTTCAGCTTTACTGTTGTTGATAGCCGCAAGGGTTGCAGCTCGGCAAAGAGGAAGCAATCCGCTTTTAGACCTGCAGCTGTTGTGCGTCAAGTGTGACGGAGAAAGAACGTGGCGAGGACTCTATGGGAGACGCTGCAAGAGGCGTTGACCTCGTCTCAGTGAAGTCTGTTCAGAATGAATGTTGTGCCGTAAACGGATACGGGTATCGTGGGTCTGGTGCAGCCAATAAGCGCATATTAATTTCGCAGCCCAAATGACATTTCCGTTGCTCGTGCGGGCTACGAATACAGCCCAAAATCGCCAGCATACTTTGCAGCAAGTACAACATGTAGCAGCAAGCTGTTGGCAACATCCGCAAGTCTCTGTACCGCAGGAGGAAAGCCGATCTCTGAAACCCTCAGCTATAGACCAACAGTGTCACTCGTTATCGGTGGGCGTCTTACGGCTATCAAGACTGCAGGGTTTCGTGTAGGTGAAAGCATGTACATGGCGAGGCTGTCTGATTATTAGCGCCATCTGCCGGCCATTGATATTCTGTGACAGGCCGATACCCCCGTTGGAAGTAGTCATGTATGCTTAAACTAGAGACAGAAAACATGAAGAATCATGAGACACGCACTGTGAAGAAACTGGATTGAAGAAATAAGTTTCACGCAACGCGACACTGCAGTTGCACGAAACTAGTGCTTCTTTTCCAAAAAAATACGCGCAGCGAGTTACAAGTACCTACAGTTTCAAAACTATAATTGCTTGAAGCCCAGTGCACCCCTTTCCATTTTTCTCATGGGTAATCCGAGCACTAGTTTCGTACAACTGTAATTTAAAGTTGCTTGAAACTTCTTCATTGGAAACAATTTCTTTGGTATCGGCGCATCCCAGGAGGTCACTGAATGTATCTGGTGAGGACTGTGAGACAGGCTATTGCTAGACCGCACATATAAATCAGACCACACGCACCTCGGCATATAGCCACAGCAGTAAGATCCCTCTCGCTCTGAGTCAGTTCACACGTTGTTTTTTGCTATCTCGCAGCCAACAGGATTTGCATTCCACACAAGGACCACAGAGTTATGGTTTCTGCAGCTCTGCGCTAAGGAATGCAATGGCGTTCGCCCGTAATATGGGAATATGCATGTATATTGGACGTGTATGTAGGAACGTACCTTTTTTGTTTTCTTTCGTGTCACGGATCCCACACAGTACTCCTTAATACTTAGTACGCTCACCAATTGTGCGGTGTGAACGGCTGTTAAAGAGAAGTGTACGTTCTGTGGTGGAGTGTTGGGCGTCATTCGAATCATCATTCACAATTCGTTTTCAATAAGCAAGTGCGAACTGCTTCAGTCCTGAGACAGAGAGTGACTTGTCACCTGCCCGTGAATTTGTTTCTGATGAATGGAATTAACTGGCCCAGAACAGAGACAAGTGGCGGACTCTTGTGAACACGGTAACGAAACGGTAATTACCAAGCGTAAAGCAATGCATTACCAAAAAAAAAAAACAAACTATTTTTATATAAAATTGCTTCATTCCTGGCACTTGATTCGTTAAACACAGCGGAATGTCCTTTGCTAACAAATAGTAGCGGCGAATGTTTTGACTATTCGAGCAAACATTAGCTTCTCCAGGACTCTGCTCCATGGGTTGTTTATTCGTTTGTTTGCTGGTCAGTCGGTATAGCTACTATCTACGGGCCGGACGGTCCTTGGTTACTATCCGGTTGCTGGAAAGAGATTTTTATCTTCTCCAAAACGCCCATATCGGCTCTGGGGTCCACCCAGCCCCACATTCGGTGAATATCGGAGTTCTTTTCCGTGGATAAAGCGTCCGGGGAGTGATCTTGACCACTGACTTGCATCTAGCGCGGAAGTTTAGAATGAGTGAAGCTATACCGTCACTCCGCCTGCATCCAGTCACATTGTCGACGCGGACAGCTTGAGCTTTGCCCTTTGTTTCCACGCAAATGTGGCACTGACCGAGTAGTTGCATCAGGTGTAGCTCAGTCGGTATAGTGACTGGTTTGCGGGCTAGACGACCTAGAAATCGTGTTTCGATTTGCCGTGGGGGCTAGACGGTGTTCTCCACAGCAGGAGGGATTAGAATTGCTGCATGTCGCTTTAGTCCAGAATGTGGTATTATCACGCAAGAACATAGGAACGTCGATGATTGACGAGTTTTCTGGTGCACTGGAGTTTAGATGGGAATGTTCTGAGATTACAGCGGCGGTGCGTTCTTTTCGCGCTTTCGGGATGGCGCCAGTTGTCAAGTGTGTCAGTGTGCTGTTACCTCCTACATAATGAATCAAGTGTGGCAGTAACGGTAACATTGGTAACCAAATAAGTTAAGTTATCCATTTCCCGTTTTGCATTCCAGAAGGCAGCACTAATCCCGTGACCCCGTACCGATGCCGTAACGGGAAACTCGTATCGCAGTGACAAATACATTAAGAGAACAATTGTTGGTGATATTGCGGCTTTTTGCTTATTGTCAGCTTACTGTCACCCCTTACGGAAAGTAGACATTATACAGATTAGTTTATTGTTTCAGCGCGCGCGCCTGTGTGTGTGTGTTTTTATCCCCATTGAGAGCTGTAATTTTTTTTGCCGATGTTCACCAAACATGGTATGGGCGAAATGCTGTTACGCAGTGGGAATAATGATAGTGCCATTTAATTCAGAGTTCTGAACTTACGTAGTATGGCAATAGACGTTCGAAAAATACGGAACTTTTATTGAGGCAGGAGGATGTAGAATGTGACGCAATAATATGTTGGTAGCATGAATTCTATATTCTGTGTTCCATTTGACCGACACGCGTAAGATCAGTCAGTACGTCACACAGCGCCTCTGCTGGCCCGGCTTTGTTTATAAACGAATTTTAGGCCGTAAACTTCACAGCGTTGGTTCACATCAAGTTACTTGCCAAATCTAGCACTTTTTCCTTTAAGGAATTAGTTGAGCTCTACCTTTACTTCCTTTAAATGCCTGAATGGTGTGGACAGAGACATCTTTACCTCTATCTTTGTACAACAGTCACATTTATTTAGCGACCACAGGCACATATACGTGGTTAGTGGGCAGATTATGTGACGCCACTTTTCGGTATATATAATTTCAAATTCATGCAAAATTCTACGAGTCTGTTAAACTCCTCTATAACTGTTTCTTTACGAAATGGAGGCCTGTCTTAAGTGAAGTATTTTGTTGGTCAGGGGGAAAAAAGGGACTTCGTGTAAACGTACTCCCGAGACCCAAAAGATGCGTAATGGGTACATGGAAAGGAAACGTGAAAAGATAAATTTGTCCATACGCACGCCAGGCTAATGGAGGTAAGATCCACTCATTCATCATAACTCAGGCACTAGATGAATGTTAGTGGCCAGCTCACACCCCGGCCGCCCTATGTATAACGTATGGAAATTTGACGTTTTCGTTTCGAGGATGAATGCAGAAAGCAGTCATTTATATTCTTGCGTAGTGCAACTTTGGATGGCAGTGGTACACATTGCAATTGTGCTATGGGTCTACCTAACTAAAGAATAATGAGCAAAGCAGCAGTATTCCAGACTGAAGTCCCCACTAGAATGGGTTACCGTGCTTGTCACGGATTACATATGTTGGAATGTCAGTGGTGTGCGGGAAGGTTAGTAAGGATTCCGTGGAGAAATTGCGATGAAAGCAAAGCTAACGCCGTTGGCGTGACAAGCAACTTGGTTAGTTAATGACGCACTATCACGTTTAAAGGCTATGTAGTCCTAAAAAACTAGAGGCATGGCAGCACGGTCCATATGATCGCTTACTGCTTAGGAACCGTGCTTCGCAACGAAAGTTGATGCTCACCTGTTATATTGCAAACCGTGAAGTGACATGTCTTACACCTTGATGTGTGTAATGTCAGTTCGACAGGTAGGATGGACACTGTCCAGGGGTTGTGGGACATTTGTGATGAACTGTCCAACGTCAGGCCTTCTACATAGATTTCTCCAAAAATGCATACCGAGTTGTATGTACTTAATTCTGTGACCATAAAATTAATGTTTGTGTTTAGATATATACACGCCCTGTAAGTGATTAAGTAGGGCAACGTGAAACTATTTCCGTCTTCCAGAATAAGGGCGCGTGTAGACTGGTATATGCTTCGATCGGGGAGGTACTAACGATTCGGAGGAGCTTGCAACATTCGTCTTTAGGTTAGTCCAAAGCCAGTGACTACCTTGAAGATGGGAGTAGCAAGCACGTAGCTCCGCCGAAACGTTGGTAGCGGTACAAGAGACTACATGGTATTATATTTCATTGGGCTGAAATCATAAAGCTGTGAGAATCTAAAGAGGGGCGGCGTGGTCAGTGTCACACAGAACCGCACCTGTTTTAAGCTGCAGTTATTAATCCTTGTTTGCTATTGAAATTATTGGTTTAAGTTCCATATAATTTTAAACATTTCATTCAGAATTAGTTAATGGGCTGTCAGCTTTAAGTACAGAACGTTATGGAATACATGGGAAAGTCCATTTGTGACCTTATATGAATTATGGATCAATGTGGCCAAAAGTGGAAGTGCCGAACAACTATTTGTGAAAAGCCCCAATATAAAATTAAAAAAAAAGTCCAACAGTGTAGCAGCTGATACACATCACTGACCACATAACCTCCATTTATGGAGTCCCTTACTGTTACTGTATAAAAAAATGTATACAAATGGTGGGAGTCCACCTGTCTTAACAGATTATGTTGAAGTTATATTGGGAGACTTCCACCAAACGTTTATGAGCAGTTCTGGTTTTTATACGTATTAATAATAATTAATTTCTGTGTCATGGTTGAACTGTTCCACACATTTCTGTGAAATCCGGTATGGAAGGCTTTAATCATATATTTTCAAGCATTTCTTCTTTCTACCCACATAGATCCATAATCAAGCATAGTTTGCATAGGACCGTTAATGGGCTTTACAGTGGACTAAGAACCTTCAGCAGAAAAGGTAAATTGCCAGTGGGTAACTTCCACAAATCTGCGTTGCAGTATTCCCATTCTGAAGTGGGCATAAGAAACTTAAAACAGGGCTATTGGTGACTTTGGCTGTTGCATTGTTATGTAAACCAGAATATTATGTCATACATAATTTTTATTTACTTGATATTTGTCCATGAGGCATAAGAATTTTAAAATGTTGCATGTTTAGCTATGTACACACTATCCCTTAGATCAGTATATGACTTATGGACATGATTCTTTACTGGGATTGAGCATGTAAAATAATTTGATGTGTACATGTTTCACAATATGTCATTTCTTGCTCATATGCAATAATAGTAGATAGATTGATAAAAAAATCATTGCTTAGAACTGTTTGCATTTTGAGTAATAATGTATTGCTAGGTAACATGTAATCTTTTGTTGTACATATTCTGTTGATGCATGTTAATGTGAGGCATAATGTGTAGTTTGTGTACATGTATGTAACGTCCATAAGCTTTAGGTGCCTCCTAAAGATCTGCTTGGTAGTGGCTTAAAAGCCAAAACATGTCAGCGACAGAATTATAAAATGGTGTAGTTGTGGCAGCAACTTTATTTGGTGGTCTAACAGGTGTGAACTTTATGTGCTGGTTGTGCTGTCTAATTGCATAAGGAAATGGAGTATGTGTGTGTATGTGTGTGATGGTGTCACTAGTACAAATGGTACCAGCAGTACAAAATATGGTTCTTCTGTTACTGTCAGCTGATCTGACCACACAGATGAAACAAAGCCTAACCAAACTAGAAAGATGTGCTGTAGGTTAAAAATTGGTGATATTACAGTGCTTGAAACCTTATATTCACAGTTTAACCTTGTTTAACTCTGCTGATCAAATTTTTCCTTTTTGAAATGTCGCTAGTCCATATGAGGATAGCATGATTGTCTTCAGTCATAACATTTTCTGTTTCAGGTTGATGTGATGATAACGGTTACCTTGTAAATGCAGGTATATTAAAATTTTTTGGAAGCCAATTTCTGCACGTGTACAAAATGGACAGAAAAGGAAGTGCAGAATTATTAAGTTGTGATACCAACCGATCAAAGCATGCCAGTTGTGACTCCTTGGCTTCAGATTCCAAGTCCAGCTCACTTAATTCCAAGCTGGGCCAGGAGTCAGTAAGTATTCAGCAGTCAACTGTTTGTACTGTGTTTCATTCGCTTATACTCATCACTTACAGCCTGCAGACTACATAACCATAATTTCATCCCAATCAGGTATACGATGTTTCCTTCACCACTGTATCATTATATCGATACTGGCTCTGGGGACTTGCAGGCCTCGTACCAAATGGATACCAGTCCCCTCCCTTCAGTTAAAAAATCATGCTGTGAATGGCTTGTGTGCAAATTTATTTTTACTTTTGTACATGGCCAGAACTTTTTGGAGGGCTACTTACTTCTTTATTTCATAATGTGAGATGTATTTCACATACAGCATGTGTGCCAGCCAAATGCTCTGTAGGATGTATTGATGTGGACTTATAGCAATTTTGCCAGTCATAAGGTGCTGTGGGATGCAGAAAATAATTGTAATAAGCCAGATGCATTGACAGAAGTTAATGATTTTAATGTGTGCTAAGGAACCAGATGTTAAAATTATTCAAAACATCCACTACAAAGTAACTTGTCAGGCAGCTGATGGCTTGTAACAGAAAACTTCTCTTCTCTTGTGTAGGTAGGATCAGATAAAGGGTCTCCTTCTAAGAGCTACTGCTCGTCCAGCTCAACATCAACAGAAAATGTAGTCTCCACTCTTGAAAGTAAAGTGAAAGGCAAAGTAAGTAGTGAAGTTAGACTTAATGGTACATGTAGATGTTATTAATTGAAAGTGAACTTTTACAGGTAGAAAGTTGAAGAATTTGGTTTTCAAAATTAACTGAATTTGCTACTGCATTTTCTTAATGGCAGATGTTTTGGAAACAGTGAAGTGTTTTCGTATGCTGCAGGTGTTGTGAAGAAGCACTGTAGCTTTCTGCAGTAACTGCTTGTTATGCCAGACATGCAGAACAATCCAAAGGATGTCAACAGACTCCATCGACCAAAGTTCTTCTTGAGCAGAAAACAGTTCCTCAGCTGCTCAAGCAGTTCCCTTAATTTCGTGGAACCCATAGTGTCAATACAGTGTTCATAACAGCCTGCCAAATTGTGCCTGTCCTGAGCCAGATAAGTCCAATCCATGCCCTTCCATCCTATTTCCCTACGATCTATTTCACTTTTCATCAGCTGTTCCCATTCCAAACCCTGCATGTATTTCTCTGCTCCACCACATGTGCCACATGCTCCCTACATCTTCTTCTTCAATCACCATACTACGGTATGTGAGGATTATAAATCATGCAGCTCCTCATTATACATTTCTGTCCAGTCTGCTGAACCTTCCATTCTCTTTGGCCCAAATATCTTCCTCAGCACCCTATTCTCTATTCTCAAACATCCTCAGCCCATGTTTCTCTCTTAATGTGAACGACAGTGTCACACCAATATCAAACAGCAGGCAACATTTAACACTATATATTTAATCTTTACAGCATGTGATTCATATGTACAATTCTAATTCCATTTACTTAATCCTGCTGTCGGCAGATGAAATAGACTGTCAATTTTTGTGCAAAGTGTACACTATTAGGGACTGAATTCTTCAAGTAGCTGTGTTATTGCAGGCAAATGTGCCTGAAACCGGCCCTCCAGCTCGGCCAGATGACCCGCCTCTCCTGCCAGGAGAGAAGGTTCAAGGTGTGGCACGAGAAGTCACGTATCTGTGTCCGTACAGCGGCCCTGCCAGAGGTGTACTGTCAGTAACAAACTACAGGCTTCACTTCCGAAGCATGGACAGGGATACTCCATATGTTGCTGATGTACCACTTGGTGTGGTGAGTAGAATCTTTTGTGGTAAGTTCTGTATCTGTCTACCGTGGCATGCACTGTGTGGCTTGAAGACTCTTGGGGGTCATCGCAGTCAGATCTGGAATGTGTTTTATGCAGAGATTAACACTTTACTTTGTCTGTCTTGGCTGGGGTAGCTCAGTCATGGTAGTAACTATATACTATGCTTCTCAGAAATGTCGGTAACTATTTCTAGTTGTCACGTCATTAACATGTCAGAAAGCTTGAATCTTCAACTGTGCTGTGGGCTATACAACTGGAGAAATGTGGTAACTTTGTGGCAGTATTTTTTTTGTTTGCCTGTGTGTCCACACCAGCTGTGGAGACTACATACCAGGGCTAAAGTGGCAGGGTATGTGCAGCTGACCACTGACCTTCATCTAGTGCCAAAGTTCAGAGTGTGCAGAGATATACTCCTGCTCTGCCCTACCTTCATGTTATGGTACTCAGTTAAGTATAGGGTCCACATTATCAGTAAACAGATTTTAGAGACATAGTACAAGGCTCATAGCATAGTTCAGAGCCATTGTTAAGTTGTACTTGTATCCTGTCACTTGTAGTAGAAGGCCCCAGCGTAAGTTCAGAGCCATTTTTAAATTGTAGTTGTACCTTTCCAGTTGTAATACAAGGCCTCCATATAAGTTCAGAGCCACTGTTCAGTTGCTGTACCCTGCCGGCTGTAGCTCTTCTCAGTAACAAAATCCTCACTTCAGTATATTTGAGGGATATATATATATATATATATATCTTGCTGACACAGTAAAATTGCCCATTTACTTAATTAAGCATCACATCATGAAGGCGTATGGGCATCCCAACTTTGTACGCTATTGCTTGGCCCCTGGGCAAGAACCCCAGTACATATTGGATTGGGGTGTGGGTGGGCCTCAGGGCTGGTCTGTCAGCAGAGTAAGATCAGTATGACTAAGATCAGTACTGTACCAAGAATGAATCCCCAGTGACACAGCCTGTAGCTTAGTCACTACATTGACTGAGCTATCAGAGTTCCTTTGTTTTACTGAATGTTCATGAAAGTAGAAGACATATTAGACCAAAGCTGTGTAACTGATGATAACTTGAGCTGTGTCAGGGAAGATGAGAGGAAAATATATTTTGTATTGTCATGAAGGTTGCTGCTAAGTGTATATACATGAGGATGTCATTAGTATTATGAATTGAACTCATTACCCACTGTTAGTACAACTGCAGTATGCTTCTTACGCACGGTGCACTCATGGTACGCTCACAGTCTGGAAATGTGTTCCATGCCTGTATTTTTATGCTTTGTGTTGTGCATGTTCCGTGCCTTGTCCATGATAGCTACGTGGTCTCTCCCGTTCATGTACCGTGTGCATGTACCATGTCTTAACCATGATAGCTATGTGGTCTCTTCTGTTCATGTACCATGTGCGTGTACTGTGCCTTGACCATGATAGCTACATGGTCTGTCCTGTTCGTGTACCATGTGCATGTACTGTGCCTTGACCATGATAGCTACATGGTCTGTCCTGTTCATGTACCATGTGCATGTACTG
>Ga0123355_10004722_pt1 | contig 19805 bp, 10 predicted proteins | sample TergutEmb28metaG_3_FD_89872 | JGI IMG/M metagenome (GOLD analysis project Ga0123355, IMG submission 89872) | Embiratermes neotenicus P1 segment gut microbial communities from Petit-Saut dam, French Guiana - Emb289 P1 | ecosystem: Host-associated > Arthropoda: Insects > Digestive system > Gut ...
TCGGCGGTTTCTTCACCCGCATCGTCTATCGGAACGTCGGCGGCTTCCTCACTCAAATCATCGGTTGGTGTATCGGCGGTTTCTTCGCCCATATCATCGGTCGGCGTGTCGGTGGTTTCTTCACCCGCATCGTCTATCGGAACGTCGGCGGCTTCCTCACTCATATCATCGGTTGGTGTATCGGCGGTTTCTTCGCCCATATCATCGGTCGGCGTGTCGGCGGTTTCTTCACTCGCATCGTCTGTCGGAACGTCGGCGGCTTCCTCACCCACGTCATCGGTCGGCGTGTCAGCGGTTTCTTCACCCGCATCGTCTGTCGGAACGTCGGCGGCTTCCTCACCCACGTCATCGGTCGGCGTGTCGGCGGTTTCTTCACCCGCATCGTCTGTCGGAACGTCGGCGGCTTCCTCGCCTATGTCGTCGGTCGGCGTGTCAGCGGCTTCCTCGCCCACGTCATCGGTCGGCGTGTCGGCGATTTCCTCGCTTATATCATCGGTCGGAGCATCGTCGAAATTTTCGTTTGTGTCTAAATCATCACTTATATTATCGTCGATTCCATCTCCTACATCAGTATCCCCATTCAAGTCTTCGCCTAAATCATCGTTTGTGTCTGTGTCTGCGTCGAAGTCTTCTCCATCGTCAATACTTTCTCCTGCATCGCCGTTCAAATCATCGCCTAAATCGTCACTACCGAAGTCAGTATCCATATCAGCACTTGTATCGGTGTCCATATCACTACCCATGTCAGTATCGACATCACCGCCTAAATCAACGCCATCATCGCTTGCTAAATCTCCACCAAAATCTCCCCCTGTGTCACCACCGAAGTCGCTTCCTGTATCGGAACTCATATCACCGCCGGAATCGCCGCCGGAGTCAAAACCCTCATCGCACACTACAATCACCTCAATCCATGAAAACGTCTATATTTGCTATTTTCTCGGAAATCCCTCTGCGATTATACGTTTGGCATTATCGGGACGTTCTCTGAGAGTGACCATAAAATTGTAAACTCCGACACCATCCATAAATGGAGCAAGTTTTGAAATCGCTTCCGCTGTATAGCCCTCAATCGTTAAGGGATTGTCTTGTGCAAACATTCTCCGCTCAATCCATGATTCAAGTTCGGCGCGAATATCACTGTGGCTTTCAAACGGGGTCGCAATTTTGGCAGCCACTTCGGGCTTTTGATTGCGTTCATTTACCAAATAATTGATAATCTTGTTCATCGTTAAGCAGCTCCTTTCATATTTGCTAATCTATCCTTAAAACCTTGCGCGTAATCTCTTGCTTCAGCTTCGACCATTTGATTCTCATAACCCTCAAAATCGTATTCAGGGCTTATGTAGTTATCAAACCCCTCTTGGTATTCTTGTGCGCGTGGATTATTCGGGTCTTTTGCAGCTTGTTCTTGATGAGCGTGCCACATTTCATGGGAAATGGTATCGGCGGCTTCTGCGGAATCATCCAACATATTTACGTTAATCTCTATTGTGTTTGTGCTGGGACTGTACCCGCCATATGAACCATCAGGCATATCATCGCGGAAAACAATTTCTGGTGGATTCTCATTTCCTGTATCTGCGGCAACGAAGTCTGCAAGGTCTGTTATAGATTGCTTTTGTTCCTCTAACGATAAATCGCTCCATTTATCTTGTTGGAAATTATCAAGAACTGCATCCATGCTACTATCATTTAAATCCTCACCGACTTCATTTGTTGGTTCTTTTCCAACTTCACCCGAAACATCGGCTCCCGCGTTCAAGTCAACTCCGACATCTTTGGCAAGGTCGCCGCCATAATCAGCTTTGGCATCACCGCTGACCCCAGTTCTAATATCTTGCCTACTATCATTGGCAATATCGCGACTAAAATTATAGCCATCACTCATTACGCATCACCTCAAATCTTCGCTATAGTTGTTTGTACGGTAGCATCGGAAATTTTTATTTTCGTTCCGTATCTGATACGCCGTATTAAATGAAGCTCAACACAAGCAAGCAGGTGTTGGTCGAACAATTCGTCATTTAATTCTTGCTTTATCAAGGCTGTCATTTGCCTAAATACGCTCTTTACCAGTTTTGAATCATCATTTTCCGGCTTAAAGTTTTTAACAAATATACGTCGAGCTATTTCACGCCCTAAAATTCGTTTGTTGTAATCGCACCCTTCGACGCAATATTGGCAGTAAGCACATTCAGGATATGGGCGCAATTTATCTTTGCGGTCATTCCAATATGTTGACAACGATTTAATCCCATCATCCGAAAGTGTTATGTTGATGTTGTTTGCAAGTCGATAATCTTCTGTTTTGATTTCTTCCGGCTCATCAAGCCTACCAAAGAACAGAAAGGCTTCGCCGGGCTTTAGTTTCGCAAGGCGCTGTTCTTGAACTTCTGTCATGTTCGCACTATTAGCAAGGATTTCTTTGTCGCTCGCTTCAACTAAACGGAACGCCATTTTAATATCAGTCAAGGCAACAACGTCCGTCGTGACTTTGCGCGGGGATTGGTCGGCAATGACGATGCCCACTCCGTATGAACGAATTTCAGCAAGCATACGCTTTACTAATCCTTGCGCGATGGCGCTTGGGTTAGCTTCGCCTTCGCCTTTGTTTGCATCAGAATCAAGCAACACATGAGCTTCTTCTAAAAGAATCACGTTCCTCAGTCCGCCCTCGCCTATATAGTTACTGTTTACATATGCTAATATCGAGAGCAATAGCAGGGATATAATTAGTGCTTTTTGGTCGCTATTTTCGATTGCGGCAAGCTCTATGACTGTCGGCTTAGTCAGCAAATCCTCAATCGGAATAGAAAAATAGTTGTCAAACAAATTAACAAGACTTTGTAAGCGCACTAAGCCAGCGCGTCCGATGTTTTTGGCATCGCCTGTATATCCAATCGCTTCAAAGGTTTCTTCAAAACACTTGATGAAGTCGGTAATGTTGAAAGTCTTACCCATGTTGTCGGTTGTGTAAGTGTCAAGCCAACGGAAATCCGAATAACAATTATTGACCGTTTCCTCAAAAATTTTATCGAGTGGAGAGGACATAGATACTGCCGCAGCAAACGCTGTTTTCAACGTGGATTTATATGTTTCTAACTTTACGTTTTTCGGCGGTACGAACGGGTTGAATACAAACGGAGAGATAAAATTTTTGCCCGGTGTGAACACCTGTAAATCGGGTATGCTTTGCACCAATGCACGATATTCATTTTTTGCAGGTTCAATTACCAAGAATGGAATGTTATGGTCTTTCCAAAGGCGGTCAAGCAAACTAACCGAAAAAGTCGTTTTACCGGAACCAGGTGTTCCGACAATCAACATATGCTTTGCGAGGTCTTTCAACGCAATGCCTACTGTATCTCCATGAGAGGAAGACTTTAATGTACCAATTTCAATATCGCCGCCACCGACAACATTGTCTGCGTAGGTTCTGCTTGCTTTGCCCGATTCATTTACAACAAGCCCTGCGAAAACAGTATCGCTACCAACAGGGAGTCGGAAAAATTCAGATGCTTCTCCCGCTGTGATAACATAAGGTAAATTATAAAAAGCGTTTAGATTCTGCCCTACATTCCAAACTGATGGATTCCTATCCGTGCCGAGAATTACCTCATGCACTGCCCACGGAAGCGGATAAAAATTGTCGTTTTTTTGAACATCGTTGGCTGAGAGGGAAATAATGCGGAGTTCACTGCTATTGTTGAGTTGTGCGAGTATCCTTGTCGCTATCGCATTGGATTCGTTCGGCGCACCATAGACAAGTATATTAAAGGCGAACTGCGCTGTGTTTTTATTGCGCGAGTAATATTTATACGTTTCTGCGTGTTTTTCAGCCAGTGCAAAACTGATGTTGCCAATTCCTTGGTCTGTAATGCCTTTTGAAAGCGTATCAAGCATTTGCGTGTTGCTATCGACAACCGCCGCTTCTTCCGGCGAATATGTAATGGGTATCAGTTGGAATGAAACAGCGCAGTTTGGGTAATCAATGAGTGAGCTGACGATGCGGCTCATATCATTTTCTGTTTCGGGTATCTTGTCAAAAGCAAAGCAATACGGCATGAGTTGATTTTGCAATACTTCTAACCGTTCGCTTTTTACGACAGCTTTGACCGATTGACCATTTATATTTCGGACACGGGAAGTGAGTTCATTTATGTTCGCATCCAAATAATCGTATTTTCCAAAGTCAAGTGTCGCTTTGCATATACGCATAAGCGACATTATTGTATTTTCAATATCCGCATCATTATTGCCGATGGCGCGGATAATAATATGCAGAGTTATAGAAGCCTTATACGGCTGATTTTTCACTTCATTTGTTGACCATAAAAGTTCTAATGAAACGTCTTGACAGCCATTGGCTGTGTTTTTGTAGTTTTGAAAAACTTCCGAAAGAAGCCGTGCCATGTCCTGCTTGTATTCGGTGTCGATGTTAGCCATTTCAGCGAATCGTTTTTGTAGGATAGACAAATGGGGTACGGTTGTGATTTCAACCGCACCTAAACCTATGCGTTCTCCGTTAGCAAGTTCTACAATCGAAATATTTGACATAAGTTGTCCCCAATCTGACTCTGATTATGGATAATCTTCACCTTCGTTTGGATAGCGACATCGTTTAAGTCGTTTCATGCCTTTTGTCACACCAAAAAGAAGACCGTATTTTTTTATGCTCAAAATCATGTATTCTGAACAACTTGGTTCAAATACGCATGATTGGCGTAGTTCTTCTGATGCATATCGCTGGTATATCCTTATGAACCAAATGACAACCGAGCGCAACCGAATCACTATATACAAGCCTAACAATAAGGTTGCAATACGAGTATCATAAAAACAAATGCCAACAAAAACTATGATTGGTATCAATGCGTTTAGTATGGCACTAAAAAAGTTAATGTTCGGTCGTATAAGCTCTCGTTTTTTTGGTTCATAAAAACGAGTATCATTAAACGACCCTTCAGGATGCAAAGAACTAACAAAACCGTCCTCTTTTGAACGAGTTTCAAGAGGGGCGGTAGATTTCGAGCGTTTCTTTCCGCCCCTCTTGACTCCTCTTGCCATATTAACCTTTTTTCTCCCTCAATTTCTGTTTCATTGCGCTGATTGCTCTGTCAGCGTCGGGAACGCCACTGATTGCGCAGTAAAACTTGTCGCCCGGTACGACTAAAACAAACTCGTTTACGTCTATGTCCTTTCCAGCGACTTTTATGCTTTCTGTAGTTGTAGAAAAATTGGTAATGTCTTTGTAGAAGTATTCCTCCGTGTTCTCTTTCTTCCAGTTGCTTGCCATGTCCATAATGTACTGATACATATAAACTTGTGTGCCGCTGAAAAACAACATGGTTTCGCTATACTTAGAAGCCCGAAGACGACCATCTTTTCCGATTCGAACCATTGCGTTATCTTTGAAATAGTATCCATGGAAATAAATGGGCGGTATTTCTTTGAGTTGGTCTTCATCAAGACCTATTTTCCCAAGCGCCTTTTGTCTTATGTTCACTGCTGCACGATTCTCGTTTAACATTTGGTCGTACACTTCGTCTTTTACGCCAAAGAGTGCATCAATGCATCCTCCTGGACACCCGGAACTCGGATTAAAATACTTATTCGTTTTGTTGATTTGCTCTTGTGATGGCATTTTGTTCCCTCCTAAATTTTTTAGTCGTTCACTTGGTTTGAACCCGTTCGCGTTGAACGACTTTGACGCGAACGGCTTGTGCCATAAAAATGGTTGCGTTTACGACATATTTGATGAGGAATGTCAAATAACCTCTGGCAAAAAAGGTTAGCCGCTTCCACGCCAAATTTTATATATCATAATTTAGCATCCTCCTTCTTCGCCGCGAATTACTAAAAAAGAGCGCGGCTCTATTTTAGTAATATCCGCTATAAGGCTTCCGGGCGCGAAACGCCTAAAATCCCATATAGTTGCTCAATATCATGCGGAGAAACTCCTGCTCCATTCGCTTGCCCCAATGCTTCTTTGTATGTGGGGGACGTGTTGAAAAACTTGCGCTCGAAATAATCGTATTTTATATACGCCAAGAAATAATAGAAAACCCCTCGCGGCTCAATCATCAGAGCGGCGTTGATATATTCTTCGATTTTGTCAATTTCCGGGCGTTGCACAAGAAATGCTTTTTTGCCACCAAGTACGCAAATGGCAGCATAAAAGAATGTTTCGGGGTTGTCGAAATTGTCAACAATCGCCTTTTCAAACGCTTCAAGTGCTTTATCATATAATTTTAACTTCAAGTAGCACATCGCAATATTGCCATTCAAATCTTTTGCGTCCGGCTCATTTTGCAATGCCTCTCTGTATGTAGCAGCGTATTGATTGACCATAGGCATGGGCATGGAATATACGCTGTTAAATGTTGAAATCAACACGGGCTGCTTGCAAAATTTACACTTTGTGGTTCCTATATCTGCTGTTGCTCCACAGCTTCGACACGTCGTATCATGAACTTGCGCAACCATTTTTTAATCCTCCCTTTTATTGATGCTTAGAATATTTTCAACTTCGTCATCTAAAATACCCATGACTGACATTAGTTGTTTTATCTCATCATCCTTTGAAAAGAAAAGAGCTATTACCGAAAAGGTACTCCACGGCATAACACGCCTTTTCCCTTCAATGGCACTTATTGTTTGTCTTGAAAAGCCAAGTTTATCCGCAAGTTCATCTTGTGATAAGTTTGCTTTTGCCCTAAGTGTTGATAGATTTGACGCCATCTTTTTGCATAATTCTTGTTTATGTTCGTTAGCTATATGGTCATTCACGGAATACACCTACTTTCATACGGAAAGTTCCCAGGTTATACATGGTTGATAAATTCGTTTTATTTGTTTCATATAACTTCTTTATCCCTCCATTCTGTTCAAGTTGGAAATTATTTTGTTATTAGTGTGCATGACGTAGTTGCTCATTATTTAATAATGCAAGATGTTGCAAAAATTTCATTGACCCGTGAGCAACACCATACCGTATAAAAAAGAAGAGCCATTTCGCAGAGTATTCAAATTTCTTTCGTAGAGTAATCCACTCCATGAAAAATGTCTTGCCGACAAAGTTCTTCATCAGTATACACAATGTAACGCTGGTTGTCAATATGTGAAACGAAAAATTTGCAAAAATCCAATAAAAATTTCTTTTTTCTTTGTTTGACGGCGATATTCGAGTTATGGCGCACGACGATATGCGTGTGGCGGCTCTATCGCCGTCATTTTTTTAGTCAAATAAATTATATGAAAGGACGGTTGATTCAAATGTCAAAGCGCGGAGAAAACATTTATAAGCGGAAAGACGGTCGTTGGGAGGCACGGGTTATTAAAGGCTATACAGAACAGGGAAAAGCCATCTATGCCTACTTTTATGGACGCACTTACAAGGAAGCAAAGGACAAAATATTTATGCCGCTGACCTGCTTCACAACGCATCCGGCATTAGTACCCCATGAGGACGAAAGCGCACCAAGTTTTAGCACCGTGTTAGATGGTTGGCTTGAGCGCAAACGGGTCGGGTTGAAAAAATCTTCCTACGTCAAATATTTCAACCTTATCAACAATCACATCAAGCCATCGTTGGGGCAACACTCGCTGATGGAGATTAACAGTTTGGTATTGAACGCATACATCGCAGAAAAATCCAAAACAGGAAAACGAAACGCAAATGGCGGTCTTTCAGAAAAGACAATAAAAGACATCATAACGGTCATAAAATCTGCTTTACGATACGCCAAAGAAGAAGGCTTGATGTCCGACGCAATCAATATCAATTACACTTTACCCCGTGGCAAACCAAAAGATATGAGGGTGCTGACAAAGAGTGAGCAAACAATCTTTGAAAAATATCTTTGCTCTGATTCGGACACCAGTAAACTCGGTGTCCTTTTATGTTTATACACGGGGATGAGAATTGGAGAAATATGCTCATTGGTTTGGGGTGACATTTTTCTTGATGAGCGTATGCTTAAAGTCAGCCGGACAATGCAGAGAGTGCAGACGATGGACGATAGCAAAACTTCAAAAACCGAAGTGCTTATTACTGAACCGAAAAGTGATTGCTCTACGCGTACTATTCCATTACCGGATTGTATTGTAGAACGATTGAAAACGGTTAAGCCGATGCTCCCAAATGCTTATTTCCTTACTGGTGAAACGGAACGGTATATAGAACCGAGAACGTATCAAAACCACTTCAAGGAATATGTAGCAAGCAGCGGTATCAAAGACGCGAATTTTCACTCCACCCGGCACACTTTCGCGACGCGCTGTGTTGAACTTGGATTTGAAATAAAGAGCCTCAGCGAAATCCTCGGACACGCAAACGTCAACATAACTTTGAACCGATATGTACATCCGTCTTTTGACTTAAAACGCGACAACATGAACAAGCTCGCTTGCTTATGTTGATTACGCCGTCAAAATAGTTTGTATTTTGAAAAAGCGTTGGTAAAACAGGGGTTGCCAACGCTTTTTCATGGAGTGGATTACTCTACGAAAAAAGTGGCTATGTTATTAGATATTTATGAGCGGATGAGCCGCTTTTTTATTTGCATTTTTTTTAGCAGTACAGAAGGTGTTATTGTATTCGCTAAATTTTCTACTTAACTTAACGACTAAAAACATTCTGCTGAATCACTAAAACTGCATCGAAACTGCATATAATAATTTCAACGAAATCGCAAATTGCACTTAGCTATCTTGGTTTGCCATTGTGTGAAGTTTTTGACCGTTGGTTTAATATGTTATGCGCCTTTCCTTGATAGCACAATAGTTTCAAATCAGGCTTTTCGCCGCCCGACTCCAAGCGTCCGTATAGCGCGTGTTCGATTTTTGCGAGCAATGTTTTCGGCGAGCCGAAAACCCCCGAACAGAACATTTTCCCTCACGGGAATCTGTTCTGTTCTTGCTCGTTAGGGGATAATCCCCTAAGACCCCCGGAGGGCTTTCGCCCTCCGTTTAAGCCGTGCCTTCGGCACGTCTGCTGCGACCGCTGCGCGGTCTATATATTGTGCGTATCGTGTGGAGTTTGAGCGCGTGAAGCATCGCGGCTTTGCGCGTCCGGCGTGATGCCGAGTATGCGCTCCGCATTGGCACGGGCGACGGACAATTCCCGCGATACCGCCTTGAGTTTATGGTATTCGCCGTAGAGCGTTTTAAGTTCAGACGCGAGCGTCCCGTACTCCTGTTTGAGTTGATTTATTGACGGGAGTTTTTTCATGCCGAGTTCGTCAAAATATTTTTTTGCCGCTCTGTGCAGAATGATGTCTGCGGCGTGAATGTCGTAGAACCCTCTGTCCCATCCAGACTTCCTATATTTTTCGTAGATGTCGCGGGTTTTTCCGTATGTTCCGATTTGTTTTTGAAGCTCCGAAATCTCTTTTTGCCGCGCTTCTATCTCGCGGATTCGTTTCGTGAGATTCGTAAAATCGCCGGATGCTGACGAGGACTTTTTAACTAAATCCTCATAGCTGTCGATACCGTTTTCTTTGAGGAAAATAAGCGTCTTGGCAGTTTCTTTTATGTTGAATATTTTTGCCCATTGGGTATAGCCCGCGCCCTTGCCTTCACGGATTTTATCTTGAATGTCCACAAGCAGATTGACACGGTTTTTCGTCCCGCTGTCGCCGCCGCCTGTCCTGACTTTTACGATGCCGAGCCGTGCGCGGATTGCCGCTTCGGAGTAATCTTCTCCGAGGGATTTCATGCGCGTCGGCTTCTTCTGACCTGGAGCGAGAAACGAGATATGTTTGCGGTTTTCCTTGACCGTATACCCCGCCGATTTCAAAGCGGAGAGGAAGTCCTCGAATGTCGAACAGGACGGCAAAACATCGTCAATCTTTTGCTTCAAAACCTCTTTGTATGTCGGCGTCTTGTTCTCACCGAGCCAATCATCGTAACCCTCTTTGGACGGTTTCGGATTCTCAATTACAGATAGCCCGTGTTCGGCGCAAAGCAAGTCGGAAATGCGCCGGATTGCCATGCTCGACCAGAAGAAGTTTTTGAACTTCCGCTTGTAGTCAAGCGAGGTTGAATTAAAGATTATATGGTTGTGGATGTGCGCCTTGTCTATGTGCGTACAGACCACAAAAGCGTGTCGCCCTTTAGTGAAGCTCATCGCCAGTTTGTTGCCGATTTCGTTTGCTTCTTCCGGCGTGACTTCGCCCGGTTTGAACGACTGCCTGATGTGGTATGCAATAACATCGCGCCGCCCCTGACTGCGGCTTGTGTTTTTTTCGTATTCGCTTTTGGAAAGCAGGAACTCATCATCTGCCGAGCGGCTATCACAAGCGTATGAGGTTATCAGTCTGCCGTTGTCCGTTTTTTGCGGATTTTGAACGTAATCTATGATGGCGGCAACAGCTACCGATTTCGTCATTGTCTTAGTTACATGAAGTGGTTTTATCCACGTTGTCGCCATTTTACATCACCCCCATCACAACGCAGAAAGCCGCCGTAGTATCTCTTTTGTCTGTACCCAAAGCGTGTCGTACCGTTCGCGGATTTCGTCAAGGTCAGCAGCGTAGAAATTACTCGTTTCGTTGACACGGCGGGCAATCTGATTGATGTTGTTCGTAGCGTTGGAAAGCAAGCGTATCATTTCATTTACGCTGTCGAGTTCGACACGGATGATACGCCCCTCCATCGCTTGTTTCATCATGTACGCCCGCATATTTGTCATACCGGCTTGCTTCATACGCTGTTCAATCATGTCACGTTCTTCCTGTGTTACGCGGAACGCAAGATTCACGTTGCGAGGACGCACATATTCTTTCTTTTCCAATAAAATCACCCCCATAAAAAGTTAGGGCGGCGAGGTTTTATCCCCGCCGCCCGGTTCGGTTATATTTGGTGTTCAGGCGGTTTGTCTTTGCCCTGAACGCCGTTGTGTTTGGTGCTGTCAAAGGTTCGGATTCCGTCTAAGATAGACGGCTTCGATTTCGACGCCACCGCTTGCGGTACACGTTCATAAGAGCCACCGTATTGCGGGCGCACTTCGTCGCTCACATCGTCAAAATCATCATCATCGTTTGCATCGCTATCCGGGGAATAATCCCGCGTATACCTGACGCCCATTTCGTCCAAAGCCTGCCCGACCTGTTCAACGAAGTCGTCAGCATCGCGGCTCTCGGTATCGTTCAATATCTCCATGCCGCCGTCGCCGTCGATGTTCAAGTCAGAATTGAGAAGGGCGAGCCGTTGCTCTTTTTCGGCAAGCTCTGATTCCTGTTCAAACGGCTTCGCCAGTTCGACTTTCGCCGCTTCGGTCTGACGGTTGAAATTTTCAAGCTGCTGCTTCGCGCCGTCCAACCGTTCAGGCAACTTATCGAGCGCATTGTTTATACGGGTCATGTTACCGAAGGCGTCTGTACTAAGTTCGATTTGATACGTCATCGCGCCACGCATGAGCAGGTTGATTTGCTGACCGAAGCTCTCGTAGCGTAGGCTCATTTTGAAGCCCATGTACTCGCCAACAGGGTATTCGGTGTTCCTGCCCTTAACCTCTTTACAAGCATCGAGCAGGGCTTTGGCAGCGGGTTCTTTTTCAACGTGAACCACGCCGTTAATCGTCATGCCGGGGAACTTCGTGGAAGCTGATACAGCACCGCCGATGCCAGCTTGAACGTCAACACATTTTTCTTTTTCGGCGGCATACATTGCGATGTCTTTTTCGATTCCGGCGATACGCTCCGTCACAGAAGTTATCTGTTCCGGGAACCGTTTCAACAAATCGTCCTCCAAGCGGTAGTGTTGGCTCTTGTGTTCAGCTTTAAGCATACGGAGCTTGGCGACTTCGTTGTCGAGGTTCATCTTCTCGGCGATGAGCGGGTTGCCCGCGCACAACGCTTTGATTTCGGCGTAGCTGAGAGCCGTTTCGTCCACGTCCTCACAGGAACGCACAGGTGATTTGCTGCTCATTATCTGCGCGATGAACTCCTGCTTCTTTTGGACGGTTTGCCAAAGGTAGCTATCGAACGTACCACTCGTCGCGTAACGGAAAATCTGTACTTCGCTGTTCTTGTTTCCTTGACGGATAATACGCCCGGAGCGTTGTTCGAGGTCTGCCGGTCGCCACGGGCAGTCGGCGTCGTGAATCGCTATTAGGCGGTCTTGGACGTTTGTGCCTGCACCCATTTTGAAGGTAGAGCCGAACAGGACGCGAACCTTACCTTGACGCACCTTTGCGAACAGTTCTTTCTTTTTCGTTTCGGTGTCCGCGTCGTGGATAAAGGCTATCTCGCTTTCGGGTATTCCTCGCTCTAAGAGCTTCGCCCGGATGTCGTCGTAGACATTGAAACGCCCGTCCTTGTTTGGTGTGCTGAAAACGCAGAATACGAGTTGGGTCAGTCGGTCGGCGCGGGTATCTTCCCATATACGGAAAACATTGTCCGTGCAGGCGTTGACCTTGCTGCCCTCATGGTCGGGCAGGAGCGGGTTCATAAGCCTTTGGTCAAGCCCAATTTTACGCCCGTCCGTCGTGATTTTAAGCATATTATCGACGTTCGGCTCAACGAGCCGCGCATGGACGGCGGCGGCGCGTTCGGACAGTTCCTCTACCATTTCCTTTTGAAGTTCGGAAGGTTCGACTATGACGTTTTCAAACACCGCATCAGGTACGGGGAGTTTAAGCATATCGGCTGTTTGAATGTCAGCGACTTCCTTAAAAATCGACATGAGTTCCGGCAGATTGTGGAACTTGGCAAAGCGCGTTCGCGCCCTGTAGCCTGTGCCTTCCGGCGCAAGCTCGATACTGGTAACTGTTTCGCCGAAGATGGACGCCCAAGCGTCGAAGTGCGTGAGGTTCTTCGCTACGAGCGTGTCGTACTGGAGATACCTTTGCATAGTGTACATTTCGCTCATTGAGTTCGATATTGGCGTACCCGTTGCGAAAATAACGCCCTTGTTGTCGGTCAGTTCGTCCATGTAGCGACACTTCATAAAGAGGTCTGAGGATTTCTGCGCTTCGGACGTTGACAAACCGGCGACATTACGCATTTTCGTATAAAGGAAAAGGTTTTTGAAGTTATGCGCTTCGTCTACATAGAGCCGGTCTACGCCAAGCTGTTCAAAGGTAACAACGTCGTCGCGTTTCTTGCTGTCAAGCAGTTTTGTGAGCCGGAGTTCAAGACCGCGCTTCGTCTTTTCAAGCTGTTTAATGGAGAACCGTTCGCCGTTCGTATTTTTAAGGTCGCGTATGCCTTCTTCGATTTCCCATATCTGTTCGCGTATCATGCGCTCCTGCCGCTCCCGGCTCATCGGGATTTTTTCAAGTTGGGTATGTCCGATAATCACCGCATCGTAGTCGCCGGTCGCAATCTTCGCGCAGAACTTTTTGCGATTACGCATTTCAAAGTCCTTTTTCGTGGCGACGAGGATATTAGCTGATGGATATAAACGCAGGAACTCCGATGCCCATTGCTCCGTTAAGTGGTTCGGCACGGAGAACAGGTTCTTTTGACATAGCCCAAGCCGTTTGCTTTCCATCGCGGAAGCTATCATCGTGAACGTCTTGCCTGCACCTACAACGTGGGCGTATAGGGTGTTGCCGCCATAAATCTGACGTGCTGCGCCGTCCACCTGATGCTTGCTCAGTTTGATTTCGGGGTTCATGCCGGAGAACGTGATGTGGCTGCCGTCGTACTCACGCGGTCTTACGCTGTTGAACAGGTCGTTATACTGCCGTACAAGGGTCTGACGGCGTTCAGGGTCGCTCCACAGCCAGTCGCGGAACTTTGTCTTGATAAGCTCCTGCTTCTGCTGTGCGAGCATGGTTTCTTTTTTGTTCAGTACACGCCGCTCCCTGCCGTCCGCGTCCTCTTTTAAGTCGTAAACCCGCACATCGCGGAGATTGAGCGTATCGTCGAGGATTTGGTAGGCGTTCATGCGTTTTGTGCCGTAAGTGACGGTGGCGTGGATGTCGCTGAACTGCGCCCTGCCTTTGCCCGTTACCTGCCATTCACCTGAGAAAGCGTGGTACTGTACTTGATAAGTCCGTTTGTTATAATAGGACGTATCAAGGAGTTCGTACATAAAATCTTGGATGTACGACGGGGCTATCCAAGTCGCGCCGAGCCGGACGCCGATTTCACCTGCTTCAAGGTCTTTGGGCTGTATCGCCCTGAGTGCCGCGACGTTCATAAGAGTGTTTGCGCCGTGGAACTCATCGCCGCACGTTTCGTTGAAAAGAATAGCCCTTTCAAGTTTTACACGCACATTGCCGGAAAGGTAATCGTCTGCGGTAACAAGCGGGAACTTTTCATGTAACGCCATCTTTTCGGGGTCGAACGGCGGCAAGGCTTGATTCGGATTGCCGAAGTCGTAAAAGATAACGCCCTCTAAATCCTTTATAAGTTTTTCGTGGGTAAAGCCGGTCAGTTCTGCCATGTAGTCGATGTCAACGCGGGCTTTTTCGCCGAGCGACACCGCCAACGCTTCCGTAGCTGTGTCAACGTGGGTAATGACGGTCTTTTGCCGTATCGTCCGTTTTGTGAACATATCGGCTTTGCGTTCAAGTTCGCCATCCTCGTCAAGCACTTCGAGCGACGCTAATAGATAATACGCGCTGTCGGCGTTGAAAGCGCGGCTGTTCGCCGTTGTGCTTATCAATCCGAACTCCGCGACATAGCCGTCGTAGAGGTCGTTTAGAACGCTCTGCTGTGCCTTTATTTCGCTGTCGTCATGCTCATGGAGTTGTAGGGCTATCAGCTTATTGACGCACTCACGAAGCTCTATCATGCCCCTGATGCGGTCGAGGGTCGTCGATGGCAAGTCAACGGGGTACATCAATGAGTTTTCACGGAAGTATACCGTGCCGTCCACTTCGGTATAGCTGAAATTCTTGACGTTCGGGTCGGCGGGTATGGCGTGATTATCAACGCCGTCAAGGTCGTCGAGTTCGTCTACCGTGTACTGCCCCTCAATGTAAGAAAGCGCAGTTCTTAGCTGCTGTGCCAAGTCCGCGCCCTCGAAAGGTTCACAAGTCGTAGTTTCTGCGCTTCCGTACATCCGCGACGATTCGCCCTTTGTCATTTTGCCGAGCATCATTTCGGGATTATCGAGGAAGTAGCGGTTGACGGGTATGCCGTCCTCAGTCATGCCGAGGTGTACCCATTCAGGCTCAACGTCAAGCGGACGGTCGCGTTTTTGTAGGAAGATGATGTCGGTGGTAGCTTCCGTTCCCGCGTTTTTAAGAAAAGCTGTATTGGGGAGCCGTACTGCGCCGAGCAATTCAGCCCGCTGCGCGATATATTTACGCACTTCGGGATTCTGTTTATCGAGCGTACCTTTTGACGTGACGAACGCGATAACGCCGCCCGGACGCACCTTGTCGAGCGTCTTTTGGAAAAAGTAATCGTGGATATGGAAGTTTGTTTTATACCGGCTGTCAATCACTCCAAAACCGCCGAACGGCACGTTGCCGATGGCGAGGTCGAAGAAAGCGTCTGAATATTGCGTTTTTTCGTAGCCGGTTTCTTGGATTTCAGCGTTGGGGTATAGTTGTTTTGCTATCCGCGCCGTCACGCTGTCGAGTTCCACGCCGTAGAGTTTGCTGTCGCGCATGGTATCGGGCAGCAGACCTAAGAAGTTACCAACACCGCAGGCAGGTTCAAGGATATTACCGCTTTGGAAGCCGAGCCTTTCAACCGTTTCGTACATCGCCTTGATAACGGTCGGCGAAGTATAGTGAGCGTTCAGCGTAGATGCTTTCGCACTCTGCCATTCCTCCGGCGATAGTAAGGCGTTGAGTTCGAGATACTCGTTCGTCCAGTCCTTGTTGTCCGGGTCAAAGGCTTGCTGTACGCCGCCCCAACCGACATAGCGGGAGAGGGTTTCCTGTTCCTCCGGCGTTGCGTTGCGCCCGTCAAACTCGATGTCTTTGAGCGTTTGCAAGGCTTTGATATTGGCGCGGTATTTAGTTTTTGCACCGCCCTCGCCGAGATTGTCGTCGGTGATGCGGAAGTTATCGGCTTTCGGTTGCGGGGGTTGAGCTTGGACGGGTTGTTCTGTGTTTTCTTGCGTTTTTTGCCATTCCTCGAAGCCACGTTGATATTCCGTTGATTCAAGCCATTGTTGTTCGTATTCGGGCTTAATGGCGCGGATTTGTTCCTGCACCGCTTCGGGAAGCAGATTCCAGTCGCGGGGCATTTTACGGAAACCGATGTTCCATTGCTCCATTTCGCTTTCGGACAGATAGCAAACCTCGGCGCAAACAACGTATGTGTCGGCACGTTCTTTTATCAGGGAGAGCGTTTCATGTACCAAAGGCGCGGGAGCGTCTGTACCGTCAGGATTGTGGAATAAATAATACGCGGTCGTGTCCTTGCCGGACGGCGACAGTTCTTCATACAGCTTCGCTGCTACCGTTTGCGGTTCATCTTTTCCAAAGATGGCTTCGATTTCCGCAATCTCGGCGGGGTCGGTGATTTCTGTCCATTCGCCCGGTATGTCTTGTGTTTCAGTCGTCGCTTCCGGCTGTTGGGTCGGCGGTTCGGGTTCAACCTCGCGCTCATCCCATGCCTTGCGGTAGATATAGTCGAAAAGGTTATCCGCTATATCTTCATTGGTGAGATACCCGTGCATTTGCGGTTCTGATTCATACCCTGCGATAACGCTGTCAAGCGCACCACCAAGCGTTCTGCGTAATGCGCCGCGCGATGTTGCGTTTGCGAGAACCTCGGCAAATTCGCCGTCATTCAAGACCTGTTCGTAGATTTCGGCAGCGATAACGTCGAAGTCGTATTGCGGAGCTTCCGGCTCAACGGGTGTTACCGCTTGCATTGCTTCCTGCGCGGCGGGTTCAAGCGGGGCAAGGTATTGTTCATTGCCGCTGTACATTGACAGCAGCCATTCAAAGTTTTCTTTGCTTTCAGCGCGGAAAATCGGATACAACAGCGACGGGTCTTGAAGCTGAACCTCGCCGTTGAACTCGCTGATGCGCGTGATAACAAACGGCTTTTCGTTTTCCAAGATAACCGTGTCGCCGATTTTATATAACGGTGAATCGGGGTCGGTCACATCAGCTTCCGCAGACGGCGACTCAATGGAGATTTCGCCGTCCGAAAGCATCCTCTCGAAGTCATATTTACGGAAGGATATATGGTCGAATATCGGGTAAGCGGATGGAGTGCCGAGATTTTGAACCTTCACGAAGTCGCTGATGTCAACGATTTCATGGGGCTTTCCGTTGTAAGTGAACCTATCGCCGATGTTATAAGGGATTTCTGCAAGCGGCGGTTTCGCTTCGTACAGCGTGATGTTTCGTTCATCACTTGCGCCGATGGTCGCTACCACGACGGCAAAACCCGCTTCGTTTAGTGTCCTCAGACTGCTGCTGAGTGAATGACGCGGAATACCTGTCATTGGTACGGCGTCGCGTTGTGTCAGCGAGATATTTAAGGTTTCAGCAGACGCTTCCGCGTCCTCGCGATACATTTCAAAGAAGTCGCCGACCTGCCACATGACGATTGCGCCGCCGTTTTCCTGTTTGATGCGTTCGCACTCTTGAAATGGGTCGGTCTTAATAGGTTCTACTTGTGGAAGTTCAGCCGTGACAGCAAGTTTACCTTCCGTAACGAGTTCCGTTATGCGTTTGACCGCTTGCGGCAAGGGCATATCAAGCCCGTCACCGTAAACTTCACGCACAAGGTTCACCGCTTCGCGAGAACGCGGGTTGGTTGTGAACTGCTCTGTGATTCGCGCCTTGTCCTCATCGGAGATATTCAACAACGGAGTATCGGCATCGTCAGACAAAGAAAGAGCCGGGGCTTCTTCAACCTCGGCTTCTTGTACTGCTTGCTTTACTTCCTGTTGCGGCTGCGTTTGTTCTATCCGCGTTCGCTGTTCATCAACGCTTGGAAAAACAGGTGCGTCAGCCATGTCGAATAATGTCATTTGGTGCGATTGCTGTGCTTCGTCGGTTTGAAAGCCGATTGACGACGGTTTGCGTAAATCCTCAATCATTTCACGGCGGGGCGTTGACGGTATAACAACCCTACGCGCATCCAAACGAGCCGCCGCCGTTTCGGGGTCAGGCAGATTGTCTAACCCCGGAAACAGCGTGTATGTGCCGTTGCGAAATGATGATAAGGCTTCAAAAGCCGACTTTCGGCTGTCGTAATATCGGTCGTCGGTAGAAGTGTTCTCAAAGATGTTTTGCATTTGCGCGAGAACGCTTTCAACGCGCTCCGGGCTGTCAAGGAAATCCCGTATAGCCTGCCATTCAGTTTCATGCGGATATGTGAAGTCAAGCAACCGCTCCATTTCTTCACGGCTCGTATTCGTGTAGTTCTGCCATGTTTTACTGTGAAACGGACGCTCGTATTCGTCAGGCAAGTTGGAAAAAAAGTTATCGACCTTACGGACAAGCGCAAGCCGCTCATAGTTCGGCAAGCGGTCGAGTTCGGCGCGGGTCATGTACAAACCTTCGTGTATAAGATGCTCTGTGCGCTTAATGACAGCAGGCCATTTGAGGTTGACTTCAACTTCGTTATTTGACAAATCGCCACGTTTGATTGAAAGTCCCTTGCCGGGTTCGGCGTTATGCCATCCGTCAGTATAAACCCATGTGCCGCCGCCGTGACCATACTCGCGTTTTACAAAGTCGAGTTTTTCTTTGTCGTCGTGGTCGCCGAGAAAGAACGAGAGGAAACGGAACTTGCCCTCGCTGTAAGTGCCGCCGTGAGCTATCAGCGCGTCAACCTCGTCTTGTGTGATGAAATATGAGAAGTTTTTTACCGGCTCAAAACCATCGACAGGGAGTATGATAGGCGGCTTCATGGCGTCGTTCATATCGTCAAGCAAGCCATAAGGGTTATGCCATGAACGGGGTTTTTCGGTGTCGTAGCTCCATTCGTCTACATCGGCTTCCAAACGGTCACGAACCGCCTGACGCGCATCATCATCTTCGAGCAATGCCCGTATGACCGCCACATCGCCGGGGTGTCCGCCGCTTTCGCCTGAATAATCTTCGGGTACTCCGTTCCTGTCGTCGCGGTAGAAGAACCAAATGCCATCGGCAAGCTCGCGCCGTTCGTTATCGAGAGCGTTATCAAAGACAGGACGCGAAACATACTGCCCGTCGCGCATGAGTTCGTCTACACGGGCAGCGGCGTCCTCCCACGGAATTGTTACCCTGTGGATGTTGTTTTTCGCCGTAGTACCGATAGCGAGGGTGATACCCTCTACGTTGTACCACGCGCAAACATGGTGATTGCCGAAGTCAAAGCCTTTACCGCTCTCCGAATAATCGCGGTTGTTATACCCCGCTAAAAATTCGCGTTTGATAAATCTGACGTTTTCCTCTGCGCCTAAGTCTTTGGTGAAGTGCGCCGCCATCCGCAGGGTGCTACGGGAATTAAAAGGCATTTCGGACAGCTTATGATTATTGAAGTTGCCGCCGTCCCGTAAAATGGAATCAACCTCGGCGAGTGATACCGCAGAGGTTGACAGGATTGCTTCTATGGAGCTTTTCCCAAGTTGGGAAAAGGTTTCAGGCGGGTCGCCGGAAAGTGAAACGCCGCCCTGGTCGGACGGCGTTTCGGTTTCGACTAATTGTTGTAAATCAGTTCGTTCAAGACCATTTCCTCCGCTTGGGCTTTCAGCGCGTTCATTTGCGCTGTCCACGCCATCGAGTCGGTCGCTTTGTCGGGCAAGTTCTCCCTCGCTATCAGCGCGTCCATCACTTGCGACATCCGCGCCGTCGCCGCTTCGTCCACTTCCCTCAGATGCGGATAGAGTGTTTCTGTCAACAACAGGCGGCTGTACGTTATTTGCCGGTGTTCTTTGAGGAA
>Ga0123355_10004724_pt1 | contig 19804 bp, 19 predicted proteins | sample TergutEmb28metaG_3_FD_89872 | JGI IMG/M metagenome (GOLD analysis project Ga0123355, IMG submission 89872) | Embiratermes neotenicus P1 segment gut microbial communities from Petit-Saut dam, French Guiana - Emb289 P1 | ecosystem: Host-associated > Arthropoda: Insects > Digestive system > Gut ...
CCAACGTCAGCAGCTTTGGTAAAGATACCACCGCCAACACGTGCAAATAATGCGAATACAGCAACACCAACACCAAACATAACCATGTTTTCTGCAATGGCGTATGCAGGTAAATCAAATACAAAACGTAAAAGTAAGAACCAAACAGAAACGTCTAAAATAGATAACCCAACAACGGTAAAGCTAAGTACAGTACCGGATGCAAAGGCTACTTTTAAACCTTGGTTTAAACTTTCGCTAGAAGCTTGGGCTGTACGTACATTGGCGCGTGTTGCAATGCGCATACCAATATAAGCAGAAAGCTGTGAAAAAATACCACCGGATAAAAATGCAAATGGGATAAATGGAGAAACATGCCCCATTACAGCAAGTATTGCAAGTATAACAATGATTATAACGTAAACAATACCAACTACTCTAAATTGACGCTTTAGGTACGCGCCGGCGCCTTCTCGGATAGAAGTTGCGAGTTTTTTCATTCTATCGTTACCCTCGCTAAAACTCATAACCTTACGGCCTTGTATAAATGCGAAACCCAGGGCAATTATAGCCCCCACTACGCCTATTACAAAGGCAAAATCAAAATTCATTTCCCATCAACCTTTCATTTTTTATTTGATTATTTTATGGGAATTTGCAGTGGAAGAGTTGCGAAAAACAACTTCTCCCCCACCATACACCATTCTAAGTCAGAATCTTAGATTTTGTCAATCATAATATCAAAAAAATACACAACAAAACCCAATTTGGATTTTATTGTGTATTTTGTGATATACTTGTACAAATTTCGAAGATAAAAATTGAGGAGGAATTTGCATGGTTTATAAAACAGAAGGCGTTTGCTGTAAAGAAATACATGTAAAAGTCGAAGACGGTATTATTACGGAATTAGACTTTTCAAACGGCTGTAACGGAAATTTAAAAGGTATTGCAGAGCTTGCAAAAGGCCGTAAACCACAAGAAATAATTGCCGCAATTAAAGGCATACAATGCGGTGCCCGCGCTACATCATGTCCAGACCAGCTTGCAAAAGCACTATCACCGTTTATCTAACCTACGAGATAAAAACTGACCAACCGCTTGCACTATTTGCACGATAATAACCAATATAATAACAGTGTAAATAAGTACATCTGTACGGTGGCGCTGCATACCGTAATTATTCGCCAAAGTCCCTAATCCGCCACTGCCAACAATTCCCGCCATTGCAGAAAATGTGATTAAGTTAATAATCAACAACGTAAAACCGGCTGCCATTCCCGGGGCGCTTTCAGGCAAAATAACACGCCAAATTATTTGCCTGGTCGTTGCCCCGGCAGAAATGGCGGCTTCTATAATACCAAACCCAAGTTCATGTAATGTGGCCTCCACCACACGAGACATAAACGGAATAGCCGCAATGGTAAGTGGCACAATAGCCGCCGTGCGCCCAATAGAAGATCCAACAATATGCCTGGATAGAGGGAATACTAAAATGATCAGCACCACAAAGGGTATGCTGCGTCCAATATTTATAATAAAGCCTACAACACGGTTAAGCATGGGCATAGGCCGGATACCACTAGGCGATGTTACATATAAAAACAATCCAATAGTCATTCCAAAAATTATCGCAAATACCGAGGCAAAGGCAACCATATAAAGTGTATCAATTGTCCCCCGGGAAAGTATACGCCACATATGCTGGGTATATCTTTCAAAATACCTGGAATCCCCATTAGACAAGCGGTATGCCAAATTGTTTAAAGTTTCCGAAGTAAACCCCAAACGCAGAAGCAAATTATACATGGTCAATCACCTCAATTCCCACTCCATTTTTGGTGAAATAATTCAGCGCATCAGCCACAGCTTCATCCGAGCCGATTAGCTCCAGCACCAGTGATCCAACCATTGTACCGCCTATGGATTCTATATTGCCAGACAAAACAGAAAGCTCCACATCAAATTGCCGTACAACATTATTAATAAATGGACGGCGCGCATTATGGTCTATAAACACGGCACGGCAAATTTTACTAACGCTATTATCCTGCTTTACCGCCGCGTTTTTAAACCAATCCTCATCTACATATTCGTGGGAGAAAAATCGCTTGGCGGTATCTGTAGTAGGGGAGGTGAGTACATCCAGCACACGGCCTTCCTCTATTATTTTGCCGCCTTCCATCACTGCAACATGTGTACACAATTCCTTTATAACATCCATTTCGTGGGTTATGACTAGGAATGTCACACCTGTTTCCTGACCGATTTTTTTTATAAGTGCTAAAATAGACCTGGTGGTATCCGGGTCTAAGGCAGAGGTGGCTTCATCACAAATGATAAGTTCCGGCTCGGACGCCAACGCCCGGGCTATGCCAATACGCTGTTTTTGCCCGCCAGACAGGGTTGATGGATAGTGCGAGGATTTTTCTGTAAGGCCAACAACTTCCAAAAGCTCCGTCACACGACTGTGAATATATCGGCTAGACTTTTTCGCAATACGCAAAGGAAACGCAATATTTTCAAAAACTGTGGAATTCATCAACAAATTAAAGTGCTGAAAAACCAGACCCATTTTTTTGCGAGTCTCTCGTAACTTTGCACCTTTTAATTTTGTAATGTCTTCACCCGCAAAAAGAATTTCGCCGCTATCCGCCTTTTCAAGGGCCGCAACACAGCGGGCGAGAGATGTTTTCCCTGCGCCGCTTAGGCCAATAAAGCCGAAAATTTCTCCCTTGCGCACTGTAACGCTCACATCATCTAGCGCGCGAAATTCCCCTTGGTGGTTTTTATATGTTTTACATAAATTTTTAATTTCAAGCATTATATCATTGACAGTCCAAGTTCAATCATTTGTGTAAGAGACGTTTCCCGCTCTTTTGCTGTCATCAAATCGTTGCGGTCAAATACTTTGTCAGAAATGGTGCATAGTGCCAATGCGTTTTTGCCTGCACGTGCAGCATTTGTATATAGGGCGGCGGCTTCCATTTCCACGGCAAGTACACCCATGCTTAGCCATGCATTTAAACTGTCAGGGTCATCCCCATAAAAAACGTCTGTGGTTAAAAGATTACCTGCACGTAAGGTAACACCTACTTTTTCTGCGGCAGCTTTTGCTTTAAACATTAAATCGAAAGAAGCCGTCGGTGCAAACCTGCCCGGACATCTTGCAACTAAATCTACAAAGTCAGATTCTACACAGGCACCTACGCCCATAACCACATCTCCAAGTTGAAGGTCCTTATTAATAGAACCGGCAGAGCCTATGCGAATAATATTATCAACGTCATAAAAATTGAATAACTCATAAGAATAAATCCCGATAGAAGCACAGCCCATACCGCTGCCCATGACAGATACCTGATTACCCTTATAAGAACCTGTATATGCAAGCATGCCTCTAATTTCGTTTATTAGCTTAGGTGATTCTAAAAAATTTTCCGCAATAAACTTTGCGCGCAGGGGATCCCCCGGCATTAAAACTGTTTTTGCAAATGCGCCTATTTCTGCGCCAATGTGTGCTGTTGGTGCTGACATAATATTTGCTCCCTTCACCTTTTCATTTTATAGTAAATCAAGCTTATATGATGTCTAAGACTTTGTCAAAGTTTTTGTTGTATTAACTACTGAAAAATTATATTATAAATGTATCAAATCTTGAGAGGAGAATATAAAAATTATGAACAGAATCAAGCTTGGCAATAAGTTAGATGTATCTGCAGTGGCAATGGGGTGTATGCGCATATCCGGCATGGAACGGAGCGAAATTGCCGCGTTGGTAAAAACCGCAATAGATAGTGGCGTAGACTTTTTCGATCATGCAGATATATATGGCGGCGGCAGTTCAGAAACAGTTTTTGCCACTGCTGTAAAAGATTTAGGCGTTTCTCGTAACAAGTTAATTATCCAAACAAAATGCGGCATTAAACAGGGCCTCTTCGACTTTTCTAAGGACCATATAATCACCTCTCTTGATAATAGCCTAAAGAGATTAGAAACAGATTATGTAGACGTGTTTTTACTACACCGCCCAGACGCACTGGTAGAGCCGGAAGAAGTTGCAGAGGCTTTTGAAATAATCCACAAAGCAGGCAAGGCAAAATATTTTGGCGTAAGTAACCACAATGCCGGGCAAATTCGCTTACTTAATAAATATTTAGGCAGCAATAAAGTGATTGCAAACCAATTGCAATTCTCACCAGCCCACACAGTAATGATTGACGCTGGGCTTAATGTGAATATGACAAATACATCTGCCATTGACCGCGACGGAAGCATTTTAGATTTCTGCCGCTTAGAGGATATTACAGTACAGGCATGGTCGCCGTTCTTATATGGCCAATTTGAAGGCGTATTCTTAGGAAGCGACAAATATCCTGAACTAAACGCAGCTATTAACGAAGTTGCAGCAGACCGAAAAGTAACTGCCGAGGCCGTTGTAATTGCTTGGATATTGCGCCACCCTGCAAAAATTCAAGCAATCCCTGGCACAACAAACATTGACCGCTTGAAAGGCATTTGCGAAGGTTCATCCTTTGAAATGTCCCGGGAAGAATGGTATAAAATTTACTGCTCAGCAGGGAACCTGCTGCCATAATGTGGTGCTTAAATGGTATAACCAAGGAATGAATGATAGATGAAATAGCAGAAAAAACAATGCATCCCATTGAGTTTGTAAAAAAATTTTGGCGTAGCAATTGAATATATCATCATATCAACTGGTAAGGATTCCTTGCCAGTTGAATTATTTTAAATAACTATATTGGGGTAGGGGATTTCATGCCACAGTACTTGTGCAACTGTACGTTACATTCGTGCATGCATCTACCCGGCGTTTACCTATGGTGTATCCTTCCGGTGCTGCTTCCCAAGTTAAACTAAGCGGAGCACTAAAAGTCGTACCTTTTACCCAAGTTTCATAGTTGGTAGAAAAATCGTATTCTTGATAATAAATTGCAATTTCATCCCCTGGTAAGATGGGATCCAATCCTTTTTGGTAAACATTTTCTATGCGGTTACGGCTACCGGATATTTTCCATCCACAGTCGGAAAGGGATAAAACAATATCAACCTCACGGTTGTTTATTTCAGCCGGTATTGCGTATTTGCGGGCATTTGCCGTAGTTGCTATTGGGAATAGCACTACCGAATACCCATTTATTTTTGGCCAAATTTCTGTAGCACAGCTTATGCCTTCGTCCCCGAACTGAGCCATACTATCATTCCCATGCGCACACAAACCGACTATGCGCACAACGTCTTCATTTACAGGCATCAACAATACGTATTCTTCGCAAATTACATCGTCCCATGTGCGCAGTTTTAGACCAGCGAAAAATTTCTGTAAATAACTCGTATAGTAATCATCCATTCCCAATCCACTGTAAATTTCTAAGGAATTCTCCCCTTGAGATTTCCCGCCATAAATATAAAACGTGCTAAGCCCCCACAGATTTACATCGGAGTTATGCCGGTTATACACAACGGCCTTTTTAAGCGCATTGTGTACAGCTTCTGCCTCAACAGGAAATAAGTCCTGCATTAAAGTGGCCATATCGCCGATGTCTACCATGTCTGCATAATTGTCACGAGGGCTACCCTCGCCAAATGTTTTTGTGTTGGCGCGCCGGGTGGCAAGGCCATAAAATCCCCCATTGTTATAGGTGCTTTTACCTGAATCTATCCTGTCAAAAGTTTCGTAGAAACTGTTTTGATCTGAAATCTCGCTCATTTCATCCAAAGCTGCCTCCATTAACGCTCCCATTGCTGCCATTATAGGTGTTACATATGCAAGGTCAGTCACAGACAGTGTCAGAATTTCCTCACTGTCATCACCAAAAAAATCTATAAAACTATCCACAATAACTTTACCCATTGCAAATCCGTCCATTCGAGGTCGCCCATTTAAGGCGGATAAAAACGTGTAATCCCAGCCTTCACCCGGCTCCAAGTCTTCTGCGGCTATCAAAACATGTGCATAATCCGATGCAAGAACCGCCATTTCCACAGTTGCCATAAGGCAGGCATCAAAGCCTAAAAATTCTAATTTTTCATCGCGTAATCCGGCGCCTTCAAATGCTTGTTTCATATCCAATAAGCTTAGGCTGCTGTTATTAAATTTTTCATCATGTCCAAATCCCGCGATAGAGCCACCTCCATGGTCCCACATGATTAGGCCGTATTTTTCCGCCGGGAAATTTTCTTTTCCATACACAATAAAGTTCCGCAAGGTCTCAGGCTCTCCCATATTCACTTTCCCCAAGGACTTCAGTTCGTTAATTCGACCATTAGAAAGCTGCCATATCACGCATTCATTTGCCGGAATAGCATCGTTTTGCCAGCGTTTTGCACCTCCGGTGAAAATTAATACATTTGCGTTTTTTGCATGTAATCCCGACTCAAGCATCTCTGCAAGATCGCTTGTTGCAAGCCCAAAGTCACTTTCCAAATCCGAGCCGTTCATATATACCATTATCGTGTAAGGTGTTGGTGTGTGGTGGGAGATTATGCCCATTAGTAGCATTATTAAAGCAACGGTAACATAGCGGTTATACGATAATTTTATATTCACAAAAACGCTCCTGTCTGCCCATTTAGGGCATTTTTATTATCAGTCAAATTATGAAATGACTCATTCAAGTGGCTAGTGTCACTAGGCTCCTGAATTTATTCTTAATATTTGACACAACACAAACACTATAGTAGTATCTAACACGGTATGTAATTTATTCAGAGGAGATTTGTAAAAATGAAAAAACTTTTTGCAGCAGCATTACTAGCAGCTATTTCGTTATTAATACTAACGTCTTGTAACACGAATGAAACCGTATACGAAACCACGTACGAACCGTCAGAAGTTCGCATTGCGGCACTTCGCGGGCCAACGGCTTTGGGGCTTTTACAGCTTATGCATGAAAGCGAACAAGGCAACACGCGCAACAATTATCATTTCGAACTTTTAGGCTCGCCAGACCAGGTTCCCCCTTTGCTTGTCCGTGGCGAAGTGGATATCGCAGCCGTTCCAGGCAATTTAGCATCAATTTTATACAACAATACAGATGGCGAAGTTCAGGCATTAGCAATTGTAACCCTTGGGGTTTTGCATATTGTTGATATGACAGGGGAAATACAGTCTATCGCAGATTTATATGGGCGTACAATTTACACATTCGGTCAAGGTGCAACGCCGGAATTCGCCCTAAATTACGTACTTATCCAAAACGGTTTAACCCCGGGTGTTGATGTTAACATAGAATTTAGGGCAGAACCGCCGGAAATAGCCGCCCTTTTACAAACAGGCAGTGCCGAGATTGCACTGCTGCCGGAGCCTTTTGTAAGCACCTTGCTAATGCAGATAGATGGCCTAAACCTGGCGCTTGATCTCACAGAAGAATGGAACAAAGTACAGCCGGACTATGGCTTAATAATGAGCGTAGTTGTAGGCCGCCGCAGCTTTTTGGCAGAAAATCCGGCCGCCGTGGCAATTTTGCTGGAAGAATACGCAAGCTCTATTGAGTTTATGACAACAGATATATCCGGTGCGGCACAGCTTGCCTCCCAATTTGAAATCATACCAAACGCTTCCGTTGCAGAGCAGGCACTACCTCGCACACATATTACATTTTTAAATGGCACCACAATGAAGCAAAACTTGATGGGTTTTTATAATGTGCTGTATCAAGCTAACCCGGCAACGATTGGTGGCAGATTGCCTGATGAGAACTTCTTCTTTATTCCGTAAGCGTTTTATTAAAAATTTTGCAGTAATCATTTTTTGGTTGCTTGTTTGGGAAATTGCGGCTGTTATCGTTGGCAGCAACATTATCCTTGTATCGCCGCGCATGGCATTTGCGCGGCTTTTTTCCTTGGGACAAACCGTAGAGTTTTGGAGAAGTATTACGGTGTCTATGTGGCGCATTATGCAAGGATTTGGATTAGCGCTTGTGACTGGTGTTTTTATTGCTGCAGCTTCTGCAAGGTTTAAGATTATTTATACTTTAATTTTACCTGCTATCAATGTGATAAATGCCGTGCCAATTGCGTCATTTATAATACTCGCGTTTTTTGCTATGAGTACAGCACGTGTCTCTATATTTGTGCCATTTATAATGGTTTTACCTATTATTTTCCACAATACTTATAAAGGAATTGTAAATACAAATCATGAACTTTTAGAAATGGCTGGGGTGTTTCGTGTGCCCTATTGGAAAAAAGTTTTGTACATTTACATCAAGTCTGCCGCGCCATATGTGCTTGCAGGTGCACAGGTTGGTATTGGGTTTGCATGGAAGTCTGGCATTGCAGCAGAACTTATTGTGCAAGCCCGAGGTACAATAGGTGGCAGTTTGCACGTTGCGAGAATACACTTGCAAACGGCAGATGTTTTTGCATGGACAATTGCCATTGTATTGCTTAGCTATAGCATGGAAAAAATATTTTTAACGTTGTTTAAGGGGCTCAAAGCATAAAAAAGGTGAACTTCCTTTTTTCATCAAATTATTTTGCCTTCCACAAGGAGGGCTTCCGCCCGACTGAAAGGAATTGGATTAATGTGAAATTGCTAAATATAAACAAGCATTTTGGCGATAAAAAAGTACTAGAGAATATAAATCTAACCTTTGCCCCTGGCGAAATTACCTGCATAATGGGTGCATCCGGCAGCGGCAAAACTACTTTACTAAATATTTTAACAGGGTTGGCACCTCCAGACTCCGGCAATGTTATTTGGGATAGCACAAGCAAAAAAATCTCCATGGTATTCCAAGAAGACCGCCTGCTAAACTGGGAAACGGCACTAAGTAACGTACTTTTTGTAACCAGCCATTCGCGTAATTATACAGAGCAAGCAAAAAAACTGCTTACAGAAGCAGGCCTTGGGGACAGCATAAATAAAAAAGCTGCCAAGCTTAGCGGTGGTATGAAAAGGCGTGTAGCAATTTGCCGCGCCCTCATTGCAGATTATGACTTGTTAATACTTGACGAGCCGTTTAAAGGATTAGATGCTAAAATAAAACCCATAATCATGGACATGATTAAAGCGCGAATAGATACAAGTAAATACATTCTGTGCGTAACCCACGATGCGTCAGAGGTGGAGTATTTGAAAGGTAATTTAGTAAAACTTTGATACGGAAAGCTGACATTCAGTGTTAACAGCGGTTGTACAACCGATAGCTTAATCGGAATTTAACTACACAAGGAGCGTGGTAAATGTGAGAAAGAATATCTTTCTAAAGTCTATGCTAAGGCAGCCGGTGCGTACTGGTCTAATGGTCTTGCTTATAGGCCTTGCCACGTTTGCTTTTTATTTGCGCACCGTAGAGTACATAGTTGTACGAGAACAAATTATCGAGCTTAGCGGGCTCTATCGCTCCGTAGGCTTTATCCGTCCACAAAATTTTTGGGATGATGTGTCCAAATCTGCAGAAATTATTTCTAACAGCCCCCACATCGGTACTATCGACAGGCGCGTTTCCGTAGAAGGGGTACTTCATAATGTAAGAGCATATAACGAAGACGATATAACCCACGAAACTCGTGGGTCAAACATTGCAGACATCGGAGGCTTATATCCGGGAGTCGCCCATACAGACCAATTGCGCGTTAGCGAAGCCATATTTTACGCCCAGCTTGAGGCCGTACATCTCCCACAAAACCCAGGCGACATCCTATGGGTTGTTACACAAAATGTCCATATACTTGCGGGCATTCCACAGCAGGTAATTGCGGGTTCATGGCCGGGATTGTGGCTAGGTTATTGGACAAATGGAGACACTGATTTTGGCATTTTACGGATTTTGAAAATATGGAAATTGGTAGTTACTATTTATTTAAAGCAGCGTTTTATGTAATTCCCCACCCATTGGGCGGTTTTGTAATACCCCGGATAGGTGGTAATGAGCACATGACATTACGGCCCCTTGGAGGATATGGCGGGCCATGGTTTACAACCTCCGTACCATATGTAGAAGATACCGGTCTATGGCCGGTAGAAATGCGGCGCGGTTACGTTGGCATCGATTTTTCTGCCCCAGAGCTTTCCCATATACCTGATTACATTAGGTTTTTGCAGCATAACCACAGTGCAGTTCAATTAATAGCCACAACAGATATGAACGCCTTGCCTATGATGCAAGAATGGGCTGCCGCTAGGCTTGGTTATTTAGATTCTCAAACGCCGCAAATTATGCGCCTGCACGAAGGGCGGTTTATTGACAAAAACGACTATAACGCTGCCAGCAGTGTAATTGTTGTAAGCCGTACATTTGCCCAGCACAATAATATTTTTTTAGGAGATATTCTTGAAATTAACATCCCTGCCACACAGCAAATAGTGGGCGTTTCTCAAGTTTATGGCGAAATAGTTGTAAGAGGCAATGTAGAAGAACATCCCTCAAACCTGATGGAATTTGAAGTTGTCGGAATTTTTACCGACTTTACGCGCGGGGTAGTGTCAGGTGCTCCTATTATGTACATTCCAACATCTGTTTTACCGGAAAATTTAGAAATTTTGCCGCCAAACCCTGGCGTAATCTCTGGTTGGGATTCTCCTTATCACCTACCAAGCGTTTGGTATAGCTTTACATTGCAAGATCCAAGAACCGATCAAGCATTCCTGCAAGAGTACACCAATACTTTGGCAGAACTCAGCCGGGAAATTGATTTAATAATTTTTGAAAGTGATGCAGCAGGCTTTTGGGCTGCCATTGACCCCATGATGCTGATTGTCACATTTAACGCGGCTGTATTTTGGGCTGTGCTTTTACTTGCACTGGCCTTGGTTGTATTTTTGTACTTGAGCCAACGGCGAAAAGACATGGCAATACAGCGCGCACTAGGGTTTTCTGTAGTTAGGATAATTTGGCGGCTTTTGGTTTCTGCCATGGTGTTTGTAATACCGCCTGCGGTTGTTGGCGGCATTTTGGGCTGGCATCATGCCCTTAACACGGTAGAACTTGCACTGCAGCCATTAACGGAAATTGTTGCGGGACAAACTTATATAATTGTCTACGAAACTGTAGTTGACTTAAGATATATGCTTGGTTTTGCGAATGAGACAACACCGGTAATCAACATTTCTATGTTATGGTTTTTATGGATGGTTGTAGGGCTACTTGCCGTCACGCTTACAATGATGCTTTTTGGTGCAATAAAAATTTTGCGCTATCCCGTGCTTGAGCAGCTACAAGGCGTTGTAAGCAAACCTGAAAAGCAAAAGCCGCAAAAAATATCAGACGAAGTTAAACCAATAATGCTAGCAGACTTTACCGTTCCTAGATACGCGCCTGTATTTACCACCGGCGAAAAACATCGAGGCGGATTCCGGTGGATAATTCGCCATATAACGCGCTCCCCTGTTAAGTCCATGTTGGGGTTAGTCGTTGCGTTATTTTTTGTACTTGTACTCGGCTGGCTTCAGGAATCTATTGTACGTACAGAGCAAAACATCGACTATCTATATGAACATACGATTGTTTGGGGCGAGGTGGTGCAGGATAATACCTTTGCACAGCATACAGACCGCTACTTGGGAGATGTAATAAGGCTGCGGACAGCAGAACGTGTTTTGGATAGTGGTTTTGTGGAAAATGTGTATATAGAGTCCGGGCATTCAAGGGCTTTTGTTATACCTGCGGCTGATGACGGCTCTTTTCCGGAAAACTGGCATGACATAATTGGTTACGACCGGAGCCGTGCAATTTGGTTTAGCTTACACACTATGGACTTTATGTTCGCCTTTAACGATCTTGACAGATTTATAGATTTGAACTCATTTGATGAAGATAATCGCTTCGAAATTGAATTTGCAGAAGGCTTTGACAAATCAGATTTTACTTCTCAGGATGGACCTGTTCCCATACTTGTTTCTGATAATGTACTTTATGAACGCGGCATTAGCTTGGGGGAAATTGTGTGCATCGGGTTTTCTCCCGCAGTGCCAACCGCCTGGGAAAGTGTTGAGGCCGTGGTAATTGGTGTACACAATGGGCACGTTGCACGTGTAGATGCCCGGGAGACAATTTTTATGTGCCTTACCCACTTTGAAAATATAATGGCCGGAATGACCATGTACAGCACCTTTAGCTTTACCATAAATCCAGCCTACAACAGAGAAATTGCATATGTCCGCGAATATCTTACAAGTGTTGTATTGGCCAGAAATGCCGGACTTTTACTGCTTAGGCTGTTTTTATCAGACCAGACTTTGCATAATTTAATTGGCGTTGCAACCCAAACATTATTATTAATTGAACTGGTGTATCCGGTGGCAGTGGTTGCTGCACTGGCGATCGCAAGCGGGCTGGCAATGCTGCTTATGCTGCAAAATGCAAAAAAAGCCGCTACATTGCATGTGTTAGGTATGTCTAAGATTAGTACAATGGTAATGCTGTTAACCGAGCAGTTGCTCGTATGTTTAGCAGGTATGGCGGTTGGACTGACTGTACTAGCTTTGATGAATGTAAACTTTAGCCAGGCTCTAGTTATATCATTTGGACTGTACCTGGCAGGGGTGTTTGTAGCGTCCATAGTTGGCGCAGGAATTATCATCAGGCGTGAGCCGTTGGAATTACTACAAGTTAGAGAGTAGGGAATACAATGCTAAAACTAGAAAAAGTATTTTACCGTTATAAAAATGGAGATAGAAACGTGCTAAAAGGTATTTCAGCCAATTTCGAGCCGGGAAAACTCCACTCAATCGTTGGCCCATCTGGCACAGGAAAAACTACGCTACTATCAATTATGGCCGGGTTATGTACTCCAACCGAGGGCAAGATATACATTGATGATAAAGACCTTACAAAAATAGATTTAAACATCTACCGGCGAGAAAAAATAACGATGATTTTTCAACAATTCCATCTATTTCCCCTCCTTACTACCTTAGAAAACGTAAGCTACCTATTAGAAGCAAAGGGCGTAAAACGCAAAGATGCAGAAAAAAGAGCCGGAGAGCTACTTAATATAGTAGGAATCGATGAAAGTAAATACAGGCGTTACCCTGCCAATATTTCCGGCGGAGAGCAACAGCGCGTAGCCATTGCCCGCTCCCTGTCTACAGGCGCAAAAGTTATACTTGCAGACGAGCCAACAGGTAATTTGGATACGGCTAACAGCGATGCCATTGTGAGTATATTGCAAAAGCTCGCCCACGACGAGTTGTACTGCGTTATTATTGTAACCCACAACCCTGCAATTGCCGACCTTTCGGATGTGGTGTTACGCATGTCTGATGGGATGTTTATATAAACAACGCCCGCACATAGCTATGTGCGGGCGTTCTTGGTAAATGACTGATAATTACAACTGACTCGGATGTTTCATAAAAAAGTCAACCTTAGGTTCTAAAAATTTAAACGCATGTTCTTCATTTATAAAAAAGCTTAATGGTTTGCTAATATTTGTCCAATCCCAAAAACTTTCGTCTACACCTAGGTATTCTTGCAGCCTTTCCGTTCCCTCCGGCGCAAATGGATGCAAAAGAATCGTTGCGGCTTTTACCATATGGAAGGCATCTGACAAAGTTTGTGCCCTAAGTGCATCATCATCTGCCGCCTTTGCTTCTTTCATTTTTGCATCAAATAGCTTGTTTGCATCTCGCAAAAATTTATCCAGCATGTCTACAGCCTTAGAAAATTCAAAACGATACATAGCCCATTCATAATCGGCAATCAGTGTTTCAACATCTGTAGAAACTTTGTCCGAAATTTTATTCTCCGGCAGCTTGCCATCAAAATACTGCTGCAGGCTGTAAAAACACGAGCGGGCAAGTCGGTTAAACACATTTGTAAGCAAATTTCCTTCCGCCAAAGTTGTGTCAAAACCTTCTATATCGCCAAAACCTGCCGGAACTTCCTCGCCCTCAAACCATTTTTTGAATAAAGCTTTGGGGAAAAACTTTGCACTATTATTCTGTAATGCCATGTGTCCAAAATGCATACGAAGCTGCTCGGCGGTGTAATAATCCAATACTTCAAGAGCCGAGGGCGAACGAAGCTTTCCACTGCTGCTTGCTTTACTGTTGCCAAAAAACGCGTGACGGTTGGGTATTACTACAGGCAAATTAGCTTGGCGGTCCCGCCCTGCTTTTTCGTTTAGTGCCATAAATAAGCCCATACCTGCTATATCATAAAAATAAATATTATCCTCGCCAATAAATTGATACACCTGGGAATCATCGTTAAACCACCAGTCCTCCCATGTTTCCTCGGGACGATTTAATGCAAGATAAGTTTTAACAAATGACATTGGCGCCCAAAGCGACTCTGGCCATACCCAAAAAGTTTGGTCATTTACACCCTCTTTTTCCGGTACTTGTATGCCCCATTTTACGTTGCCAGTTAAACGGAATGGCGTTAGCGTTGTTCCTGTGCGAAAACGAATTCCGTGCTGGCGCAAAATTTCGCAAGCCTTCTCCCGGTCTTTTAATACTTTAAAGGTTAAGGTAGCGGATTTTTTTTCTTCTTTTATATCAGCTGTATGCTCTGGCATCTTTTCGCAAGCATTACGGAAGTTATCCAAATCATCAAATTTACTTATTAAAATTGTAGGGTTTTTTAGAAAATCTTCAATATAAGACAGCATGAAGCGGCGGCTGATACCTCTTTCTTTGAGGAGTGTTTGCCGTTTCTTTAAATCCTCCCCAAAGCGCTCCAAGTCAAAATACCAGTTTCTATTTGGGCGTAATGTGGGTGTTTTGCCTGTAATTACAGACTTTGGATTCATAAGTTCCTTTGGGCTGTATTGGTGCCCCAATGCACATTCGTCTGCATAACCTTTTTCCGACTGACAGCCTACAATAGGACATTGCCCTTCAACTTGCCTGCCATTTAGAAACGTCTGATTTTCATCGTCATAAAATAATTCGATTTCTTCCAGCCTCAAATAACCTTGTTCGTACCATGTGTTAAACACCCATTCAGACATTTCAATATGGTGGTTTGCAGCCGGTTCTAAGGACGATGCGGCGTATAAACTTAGGCTAACGTTATATGCGTCAAGTGATTTTTTTTGCAAATCATGAAAATTGCCTACAAAGTCCTGGATGGTTCCTTCAAAGCCGTTAGTTTTTGCTATTTGGTGCTTTACCTCCGGGCCGGATCCATAACAGTCTGTGCCGCTTACATAAATAACATTCTCTTTTCCAATTCGGTCACGCAAAAAACGCGCGTAAATATCCGAATGAATAAAACACCCGCCCACATGTCCAAAATGAAGTTCCTTGTCCCCATAAGGCATTCCGTTTGTTACTACTGCCCGCTTTGGGAATTTGGGTATTCTTTGGTTCATAATAATCTACCTCGTTTATCTCTTAGAATTTGTCATAGTATACCCCTTTACGCGGATAATTGCCATAACATATTTGTAAATGCAAAACTTGCGCGTTGAACAAATATATTGACATTTTTCAATATGAAGTCTAAAATTAACATATCGAAAATATTGAATGCGAGGTGTATATGGAGAATTCATATTTAAAAATAGCTCAAGTTTTCAAAGCATTTTGTGATGAAACCCGAATTATGGTTTTATCAAACTTACAAGATGGAGAAAAATGTGCCTGCGTTCTTTTAGAGCGGGTAAACGTTAGCCAGCCAACACTTTCCCACCATATGAAAATTCTTGTAGAAAGCGGAATTGTTACTCCAAGAAAAGAAGGGAAGTGGATGTATTACGCCATCAATCAAAAGGGAAGCGAAGATGCAATGGCTCTGCTTAAGGGGCTTACTACCATAACTGCAAATAATATCGAAGTAAATAAAAATTGTGGAGACTAAAATGCAAAAACCTATCCTGCGTGGGGAATTGCTTGCAGAGTTTATTGGCTCGATGCTGTTAGTAATGGCAGCAATATCGTCAATTATATTATTTACAGTGGTTTTAGACAGCCATATAAGTGTTGCCATCGTTGCAAATGCTATCGCTGTTGCTTTTGTTCTTAGTACACTTATAGAAATGTTTGGCCCGATATCCGGTGCGCATTTTAACCCGGTAGTTACCGTTGTAATGATGATTCATAAAAACATAACTGCCGGTAAAGCGGTGATGTTTATAATTGTTCAAATTATTGGTGGCGTATTAGGTACGATTTTTACCCATTTAATGTTTTATGACCACATGGGTGGCGTGTTTTTTGTTTCTGACAAAGTACGAGGCGGGCATATCTACTTTGGAGAAGTGGTTGGCACGTTCATTCTTGTGTTAGCAATTTTGGTACTTGTCAAAGTAAAGTCAAGCAAAATTTCAATCATTATTGGACTATTAGTTGGTGGGCAATTGATGTCTACATCTTCAACCATGTTTGCCAATCCACAAGTTACAATTGCTCGAATTTTTACCAGTTCTATTTCCGGCATAAGACCAATTGATGCGATGGTTTTTATAGTTATGCAGTTTGTAGGCGGTTTATTGGCCTATGCAGTTTACAGGCTCATGTTTTTAAAGGTTAAGAAAGGATAATTTGTATGAGTTGCCCAAATGTAAAAGAATGTGCTTGTCCAAAAACAACTTGCCAAAACCATAAAAAGTGCTGCGCTTGTATCGTTAAACATAGAGACACAGACAGTCTGCCATTTTGTTTATTCCTAAATAATGATGGCGACAAAAGTATGGAAAATTTATATCGTAAGTTAAAAGAACGATTTGAATAGTCGTGCTTTGTTATGTAAGAATATAATTCAAGTGGTGGCGGAGCGCCACCACTTGAACTATAAATACTATCGATTTTTGTCAATTACTTTATCAACGACTCCAACACTTACATCGCCCATTTTTAGAGCCTTAAGGCCGAGCAATAATAGACAAAGTGTAGAAATAAATGAGATTACAGTTCTTAGAAGCGCAACCAATCTATTGAGTGTAGCCAGATTTATTGATCCACGGAACAACGCCACTAAATTGGTTAAAAACGAGGATGAATCTGAAATGAGACCAACAGCATTAGATAAGATTGCAAAAAATAGAACAACAGCTACTGCCTTTACGGCCACTCGTTTTAACCATTGGTTTTCTTCCATCACAAGTACATACCCTACAGCAATGATGAGAGGAGTTAAGCCTAAAAGCCCGATAAAATACAATCCTCCGCCAAGTAAACTGATTGATATACCTAATTTTGTTTTCTCCATTACTAACAGCTCCTTTAAATTAGAATAATAATCCCCATGGTAAAGCCCAGAATATTTCCATTGGGTTTTCCCAAACATACCAGTTGCGACCGATGCGTATTAATAGAATGGTTTCTCGTTCACTTTCTTCCCCCAAGCTGCCGGAAAGCGTGATGTCAACTGTATACGTAATCATTTCGTGCATTTGATCTGTGCGGATGAGTTCATCCATGTCAATGCCAAACATACTGAGGGAATTACGCACATTGTTAATCTCATCTAAGCGTTGCTGGGGGGTAAGCTGGCGATAGCTAATAATTTCATGAGAAAATCTTATATTACGCCCAAACATTTCGCTTACTTCTGCATTTAGTTCATCCGCCAAGTCGTTGAAAAACCCTCTTATATCTCTGGCACCGGTGGTATCGTATAAGTCCGCGTTAAATTCACTTAGGCTCCTATCGTTTGCCTCAAGTGTCTGGGTTAGCACTGCATTTGCGTCAAATGCATTGTAACGTTGGGCTCTATATAAATTAAAAGTACCCATGGCGTCAACATAATTGCGTACTGTACGTTCTGCCCCGCCTCCGGATAATGTTACAGCAAGAATGATTATGAGTACAATTACTGCAACAGCACCACAAACAGCCATGCCGATATGGGTATTGCTAATCTTTTTTTTCGAGGACACTGCCACATCGTCTTGTTGCAGCTCGGTGTCTTCTACTACCGTGCCGCAGTTACCGCAAAATTTTGTTTCTACTTCCATTTTTGAACCACATTGTTTACAAAACATAATTACCATCCTCCAGTGTTGTTTTTCAATTGAGGTAAGTATGCAGCCTAGACTCCTTGGCCTACAGTTTACATTTTTTCTTTTAAATTAATTGACTTTTGTGCCGCAATTTAAGCAAAATAATACACCTGCTGCAAGTTCTTGTTGGCAGTTAGCGCACTCTAATAACACAGGTTGTGCGGCATCTTCTTGCACTTGGACCGGTGGCTTCTCAACTTTTGTACCGCAGCCTGTACAAAAAATTTGATTTTCAGTAAGTACAGCGTTGCAATTGGTGCATGCATGGGTGTTCGGCGGTGTAGCAGGCGTTATGGGTGAACCACAGGCACTACAAAACGGTGCGGCATTAGATGTTTCGCCGCCACAATTGTCACATACTGCAATACCTTTAACCCGCCGAATTTGCTCCGTGTGTGTTTTTATGTTCTTTTCAGCATCGCCGATATCTGTTATAAATTGGCTGAAGCACGGCTCTGGGTTATCTCCAAATGTTTCATAATACAATTTTCCTATTTGGCTGTACGCATTCTTAATTCGCTTTTCTTCATCTGAAATTAGACCATTTAATCTAACAGTTTCAGCCATGTTTTTTGCCTTTTGTGCCGCCTCCTGACCGGATTTTGAGATTTTTTTGCCAATCTCTTCAAAAAATGCCATGATAAGACCTCCCATGATTTAGTCAAATTTTGTAATTAACATGAATATAGAGCCCAAAGCTCTTTAGTAATTATCATATCGTACTATAACCCATATGGAGAATGGTTGCAATACACATTGGCTACTTTTTCTCCTCTAAAGGGATTGCACTTATTATGTAGACAAAATCTCCCCGAGTCCTTTTGCTTAACGGCCTCCTGAGAGATTTTTTTGTTTCCTAAATTTTCAACTAAAATAGTCTTAAAGCAAGTACAGCCGCAATACCGATACATGCTGCTACCATCAAAATGTTAATAACAAAATTGCGCGTGCTTTTTTTTATGGGCGCTGGAGGTACCGTAGGAGGCGCTATAACATTTTTACTGCTGCGCTTTAAATTATATTCATGAATAATTTTTTCTGCTTCTGCAACAAAGTCCATCGGCAGTGCTTCTTCTGAAACCCTCGGATTTACTATAAAAATTGCTTGGTGATACCATTTAGACGCATCACCTTTAACCAATACAACGCGCTCTGTTTTTCCTACCATTTAACCGTCTCCTTCGTGTTTTCTGATTGAATTCTGCCCATAAATTTCCAAGAAAATACATAGTGAATTTTGCTTGACAATAAAATAATACTATAGTATGATCATTTCAGTGGCAGATTTGATGCCTCAAGTCAGAAAAAATCAGTTGGTAAGGAATGATTTACAATGAAAATAAAATATGGACTAACCCCCATTATACGAATAAAAGAACTTTTGGAAGAAAAGCATCTAACCCAAAAAGAGCTGGCAGAAATGATGGGCGAAACCCCACAACAAATAAACAAATGGGTTATGGGCGTAGAGCCCTGCCTTAGCGCCCTTGGGCGAATATCACTGACTTTAGGGGTCAAATTAGGCGACTTGGTTTGGTTAAAAGGTGACGATGCATCTTTTAATTTACACAGCGTAATTTACATCCGTGGCGAAATTTTTAACAATTTACAAAGCGAATCCGAACTTTTAGACGTGCTAAAGGAATATTATAGGCTAACGGATGCAGAGCTTGGAGGGATAAAGGTAATAAGCTGTCACATAAAAAAAAGCGAAGCAATGCTTGGCTGTGTAAGTGAAAAGCGAAGCAAGGAATTTATAGCTTGGGCAAAAAAAGATAGAGAGTATATGTATAGATTATAAAGGAGTGAATTGAATGTATGTAATTATGTTTGGCGTTGGGTTCGGTTTTTTGCTCATATCTCTTATATTAGGCGCAGTAGTAGAATCCGATGGCGGGCCGATTGC
>Ga0123355_10004725_pt1 | contig 19803 bp, 25 predicted proteins | sample TergutEmb28metaG_3_FD_89872 | JGI IMG/M metagenome (GOLD analysis project Ga0123355, IMG submission 89872) | Embiratermes neotenicus P1 segment gut microbial communities from Petit-Saut dam, French Guiana - Emb289 P1 | ecosystem: Host-associated > Arthropoda: Insects > Digestive system > Gut ...
ACGACCGTCATTCTGTCAATAAGAAAAGGATCGGTGACCGGTATTGCACCAGATGCGATTATAACCAGTTTGTCAATATTTGCTATCGGCGGTCTTACAAAGAAATTCTTTCGGGGCAAGACTGAATCCAGTATCCCCTTCCCCGGCTCTGTTTCCTTAAGCAAGACTCTATCTCCGACAAGCGGATTAATATTATCCAGCCGAAATTTACCACGTGCTCTGCACTCGATCAAATTTTCCGATGACAGCACATAATAAAACCCACTAAGTGCCTTGAATATTATTCCTTCGACCATATTGTCCCCTACGTAACTACGCCATCATCAACCGGATCTTCCGGCGAAGGTACATAAGGACCTGGCCCCGGATCCGTATCATCAGGCGGTCCGTTAGATACATCCGGATAATGACCCGGTGTTTCATCCGGTGGCAGTTCCGGTGGTGGCTCGACAAAAGGTCCATCGCTATATCGTATAGTTACACTGCTACCACTTTCAATCTCCACTCCGGCAGGCGGAATAGTCTCAAGAACTATACCTACTGTCTCATAGCTTGCCATCGGCACTGTTTCGACATATAAATCCAAGTTTAAGCCGAGCAGGTAATTTCGTGCAACCGTCCAGTGTTGCCCCAGCAAATCAGGCATAAACTCAGGAGGTATTTCTACTTCCTCAGGTCCTAGGGATATACTTATAAATACATTAGACCCGGCAGGAATCCCGTCAGGAGCTTCCTGAGCGGAAGGACGTATCTGTGTTATGGTATTAACAGGGTGCTCATCGCTGTAAAATTCTTCGAACACAAGCTCCAAATCACGCCCTCTAAATGCTGCCGTGATATCTGCTAAGCTTGCCGGCAAAGTTACATCAGGAACAGGAACCATGATTACATCAGGACCACCACTGTATCTGATAATTACCGTATAACCCAAGGCAATATGCTCTCCTGCAGGCGGAATAGTCTCTATAACTAACCCTTGCACCTCATCACTGGCAACTGCCGAGGTTTCAATATGCAGATTCAAGTTCCTATTTATTAATTGATTTCGGGCAACACCCCAGTGCAGCCCCAACAGATCAGGCATGATTGTGGGCGGTGCTTCTCCGAGAGAAACAGTTAGATTAATCGTAATCCGGGCACCCGGAAGCGGTTCATTGGCTTGCCTGCCGGGAACAGGCTCTTGGGCAATAATGAGACCCTCGGCAATTTCGCTGCTATATTCTCCCCTTAAGATATTAAAGTTATAGAGCTCGGCATGTTCGGTATCGTTTACCAAATCCTCATATCTGAGACCTACAAAATTAGGTATGATTATCTGTTCTCTCTGTTGAGTGCCGAATATGTCTCTTAAGAAGATATTCCACATAAATACGACGATTATGACAAGAAATACAACTACACTAAATATACCCACAAGAGTAGATGTGCTGCTTGCCCTTGTTTTTACCGCACGATACTCATCGGCAGTCATATCAGGGCTCTGTTTTTCTTTTTTGCCCGGTTTTCCCGATCTTTGATTTGGCTGCGCCTCGGAAACTACCTCTCGCTTGGGCTTATCAGGATTTCTTTGGTCATTTCTCTGAGCATTATTTTTGGGTCTTAGTCTCTGCTCGGCTTGAGCCGGATTGCCGTTTTCGTTTAGAGCTCCTGTTCTTTGACCAACTTGTGGCACTCTGGGAAGCTCATTAGATTCTGCAAAAGAATCAACTTCTGTCACCTCCCTGTCACTCGGGCCGGACAAGGCATAGTTAAATACTATTGATGGATTCTTACGAAATTCTTCCAAATCATCCAGCATTTCTTCTGCCGTGGTAAATCTCATATTGAGATTAGGCTCCATTGCATGCATGGTGATATCTTCAAGCCCTATCGGAACCTCGGAATTTATATCTCGTGGCATGAGCGGAATTGCACTAATATGCTGAATAGCGACAGAAACCGCAGAATCACCGACAAATGGCAAGCGACTCGTGAGCATTTCATACATCACAACGCCGACAGAATATATATCGGATCGTGCATCAACATATCCGCCTTTTGCTTGCTCAGGTGAGATATAGTGTACAGAGCCAAGAGCCTCTTGAGTTAATGTGTTGGAAACTGTAAGAAGTCTGGCTATGCCGAAGTCGGCAACTTTGACACTGCCGTCTTTTAAAATCATGATGTTGTGTGGCTTTATATCACGATGGATAATCCCCCGTGAATGCGCATGGCTGAGTGCCTTAACTATCTGGGTAGAAAAATGCAGAGCTTCCTTCCAGTTTAGAAGACCCTTTCTGTTTATATATTGCTTAAGCGTGATACCTTCGATCAGCTCCATAACAATATATTCAGTATTTCCTGCCCTGCTGACATCATAAACCGCAACTATATTCGGATGCGAAAGCATCGCAACCGCTTGCGACTCTGTATAGAACCTACGCTGAAATTCCTCATCTCCTGCGAGGTCTTCTTTTAATATTTTGATGGCAACCATTCTATTTAGACGATGACAGCGTGCCTTATAAACAAGCGCCATTCCGCCTGTACCGATAAGTTCTAAAATTTCATATCTATTATCGAGTATTCTTCCGATATACTTATCCTTACCGTCCACTTACATGCCCCCCTTACGAAGGTGATCCGCTATCGGGAATTTGTATATCTCCCGAGTCGGAACCTTTTTGCTGTTTTTTATAAATTACTACTGTTACATTATCAGGAGCGCCCCGTGAGAGCGCCATATCTACAAGTGTCTCACAAGATTCCTTTACAGTGCTGTCTTGCTGTAGCTGAAAAAGAATTTCACTGTCAAATATGATATTTGACAGTCCGTCTGAGCACAATATCATATATTCCCCCTCATTTAAGTTAAGGTGAAATACATCGGGTTCTTCTTTTTTGTTAGTTCCCAGAGCCTTCGTGATCAGATTTCTGTTTGGATGTCTTCTTGCCTCATTGCGTGTCAAATCTCCCCTGGAGATCATATCTTCGACTACAGAGTGATCTTTTGTTACTTGAGTTATGCTGTGCGATGTAACATGGTAAAGTCTGCTATCTCCAACATTTACGACGATCTCTCCATCAGGTGTCGAAAGTGCAGCAGTTAGTGTCGTTCCCATGCCTGCAAATTCCACACTTTCAGAGCTCTTGTCATAAACTGCTCTATTAGCACACAGCACCGCCTCGATCATCTTCTCGGCAATATCACCTTGGGTCTTGCCTAGATCTTCGATATGCTTTTCCATGTGCTCTATAAAGGTATCAGCGGCTAAAAGGCTTGCAATATTACCAGCCCTTGCTCCACCCATACCGTCACAAACGACAAGAACAGCGATGTTTTTATCCTCGTCGGAAAAAATCTTATAAACATCCTGATTTTGCCGTCTGACTTTACCGCAATCAGTTATTCCCCATAAATTCATACTTAATTATATCCTTCTATAGGCTATATCAGGCTTCGAAAGTTAACTTTCCTGCCTGTGCCTCACACGCAATTGCCCGCATGAAGCTGATATATCTCGTCCCAAACTGCGACGAATGGTAACATTGATACCGTGCTTTTCAAGAATTTGTGCAAATTCTTTGATTTTTTCAGCACTGCTTCCTCTTAAAGCTCGCTCCGGCACATCACTTAGCGGAATAAGATTTACATGACTTCCGCTACCCTTGAGCTTCTTTGCTAAGAGCTCAGCATGGGCTTTCGTGTCGTTAACATCGTCAATCATCGAATATTCATATGACACTCGCCTGCCGGTCTTCAGAAAATACCTCTCACAAGCTTCAAGCAACATGTCTACACCATAGTTACGGTTTACAGGCATCAGCTTCGATCTTGTTTCATCGTCTGCTGCATGTAATGATACCGTTAACGTTAATTGTATCTTATAATCAGCCAATTTGTCAATATTTTCTATAATTCCGCACGTCGAAATCGATATTTTGCGCAAACCAATATTCAATCCATCGCCGTGATTTACGAGCTTGAGAAAACGAATAAGATTGTCGAAGTTATCAAGTGGCTCACCTATGCCCATTATCACGATGTTTGAGATTCTGTCCCCTGATTCTTTTTGCGAAAATAGAACCTGATCCAGCATTTCAGAAGCATGGAGATTTCGCTCCAGTCCCCCTATCGCCGATGCGCAGAAAGAACAGCCCATTTCACAGCCTACTTGAGACGAGATACAGATAGTATTACCGTAAGAATATTTCATTACTACACTTTCAACAGTTGCGCCATCGGTCATTTGCCATAGAAATTTTGTAGTTGCATCTAATTCAGATATATTCTTACTTATAAGCTTAGGATGGCTAATGTAAAACTCCGTGTCGAGCTTTTCGCGCAGAGATTTAGAGATATTCGACATCTCATCAAAGCTTACGACTCCGCTATGTATCCAACTAAATACCTGCTTTGCCCGAAATTTTGGCTCCCCTATTGATGCGAAATATTCTTCAAGCTCAGACAGTAACATTGATTTTATATCAGACTTCATCTTGATTACCTATTTCGCTTTCTAAGCTTACAAATGAAAAATCCGTCAGTTCCATGAACATGAGGCCATAATGTAATCATACCGCTTGGAACCTCGCCGATGCCCGTAAGTGTAAAGCTTTCTGCTTTAAAGTCTTCATTTTCACTAAGAAAAGAATTGACTACATCTTCATTTTCCCTCTGCAATACAGTGCATGTCGAATAAAGCAAGACTCCGCCCGCTTTTACATAGGTTGAAAGTGTATTTAGTATTTGTCTTTGAATTTTCGGCAGATCAGATAACTCTTGCTCGGTTTTGTATCTTATTTCCGGTTTCTTTCTGATGATACCGATTCCAGAGCAAGGCACATCTGCCAAGACAATATCTGCCATTACATCAGGGGTGTCACCTGACCAATATTTTGCAAGATGTTCCATTATGATTGGACAGCTTCTTTCCATTGAGGCATCTGATTGCGCAACATCTATTATCTTTATTCCCATTCGTGCACTGCCGTTTTCGATATGTCTTAGTTTTGCTGCATGTACATCACAGGCAAGTATATGCCCTTTATTTTCCATCATAATAGCCGTGGCAAATGATTTACCACCCGGAGCAGCACAACCGTCCAAGACGACATCTCCCTTTGACGGCGATGCAGCTACAACTGAAAGTGAAGATGCGGCATCTTGTACATATATAAGACCTTTTTTATATACATCAAGCTTAATTACATTTCCTGCCCCACGAAACTGGACACTATTAGCAAGCCACTTATGCTGTGTAGCCTCGATACCGGCTTTTTCAAGCTCACTGAGCACTTTGTCTGTATTGCTGATGAGGGTATTGACCTGAGCCGTAATAGGAATATTATCAAAATTATTATGCTTGAGCAGTGCCTCGGCATCCTGTTCGCCCAGGATCTTAATAAACTCTCTTACAAGCCACTGCGGGTGGCTGTATTTTATAGAAAGTATATATTCGGCATCTCCGCTAATTTCCGGCAGACTTTCACCAAGTGCTGCCTTTGATACCTTGCGCAAGAGTGCATTTACATAGCCTGCTGCTCGCTTGTTAGCGTATCTCTTTGTTAATGATACAGCCTCATTGACAGCAGCATTATGAGGAATCTTTGTCAGAAACACCATTTGATAAATCGAAAGGCGTATTATATCGAGCACTCTTGGTTCGAGTTTTTTTAGTTCTATATTTGAAAAATGCGATGTATAGAAATCACAAAGTGCCATGTTCTGAAGCACACCATATACGAGCTGTACCGACAGCGATGTATCTTGAGGTGTGATGTTTGTACTGTTTATAACACTATTTAACGCCATCTCAGACCAAGCTTTCTGCCGTCTATAAATGCCGAGTGCTTTTAATGCCGCTTCCCTAGCGGACAGCATTTTGTTTGTATTTTGCATATTAATGAGCATTCCTTTCAATGTACTAAAAATATATCATCATTTTAAAAGGAGTTCAATCATGAATTTAACAATATCAATCGACCGTTGTAATTATAATTCCAATTTTTTCGCACCCTTACCAGTCGATTCCCTGGTGAGGATGTGAATCGTTAACGACCTAATGTGATTAATCGCACAACTAGGCAGAATTAGGGCGCGAATCGTTAATTGCATAACAGGTTGACCTCTACTCTCCACCCATGATTATGCAGCAATTTTATTACAAAACCAACTAAACTAACACAAACATAAACCCCACCAAGCTCTAATAATAATAGTATTTTTCGGCTACAATGGATACTTCCCGATCTTGGAGCAATTCAATAAAATCTTTTTCTTTTATTGCCCACGGCAAAAAAATTGCAGGTTCATCAAGCTGTATTCCTTTTAGAATATCTGTTTGCTTTTTGCTTTTATGGTAATACATAAAATTGGTAGCCTCCTCCCGGTTGTCCGAAGTTTGGGGCATATGTAGTCTGTGATTATTAATCGCCCGGAAATATAGGCATGTCAACGCAAATTCAAATATTTTTCGTGATGTTGTTTTGTTATTCGTTTTGATACAGCTAGTGATAAAATACCCTTGGTTTAATCGATTGGGAGGGCGGTCACTCAATTAATGGGCGACCGCCCTAATCGTTTGTTAATCACTCTGCACTTTGATTATACTCTGCCAAATCCATCGAATTCGGATACTCTTTCGCAAATCTTTCTATAACTTCTTTTTCCTTAGAAATAATAAGTAGGAATGTTGCGTCCCATCGCACTATCTCAATTTCTGCCAAAGGGTTTTGTATTGTTACATACGGTTTCCAAAACCCTTCATATCCATCGGCAATAGGAAGTGGGTATCGCAGTATTTCTTTTAACGCAACGTCTTTTTCATATGCTGTCACTACGCAAAAATAATGTGGAGTGCCGCCATCCCAAATGCTGGTCAATCTATTTCCAGCAATCCAAACAAAAGGTATACCATTATGTTCTTTTTCTATCATTGATTGATTCTTCTGTTGTATAACTTTTTACTTTAGCAGAAATAAACTCTGATTGTGCAAAAACCTCGATTTGAAAAAAATCATTTTCTTCCCATATTCGCTCTATTGATAAGACATACATTATAGTTCACCCCTTATGGAAATACAAACTTAAAGTCTGAAAATGCTCCAGTGTTGGTATTATGGTTAAAATGGATTGTAATATTCCCTTGAGATAATCTTATTACATACTCCATTTTAACCCACCCATCAGTATGTGTCCATCAGAACTTGTCCACAACTGGTGCAACAATGCTTCGTCAGCTGGTGTCGCCCTATTATTCGAGTATTGGAAAATTTCAGCTACTTCACATGCTACATTCAGCATTCATTGAATGATAGTTCAATGCTACAACCATCTTCTTCATGCGCAAGGTATTGATGGCCATAACTACCACTAAATAACAGTCCATCGACAAGACCCAGTAGTGTTAAAATCTCTTCTCTATCTTGACTCCAATGGACACATATCTGATCCGCGTCATCGTCTAAAGTTATGCTTGGCACCGTGGGTTTCTCAACCAATATTACTTCAAGTTTGCGAAAGGTTTCGCTACATTTAGTATCTGCAATCTTGCATATATCCATACGTTCAATATTACCGTCAATGAGTTTATGAATTGTTTCTTTAAGTGATATCAGCCAACTCTTACTACAGGTCCTAATAATTATGGCATCGCCAAAAGCTCCCTCATAATAGTCAATATATGCCATAATCTACATTTACCCCCGTTCTGCGGAATGCGTAATAGTTTATAAATCAAGATTTACCAACACCAAATTGCTTTTTTAAAACATTCAGCGTTTACAAAATATTCATGCATGTCATTCAGATTATGGGAATATGTTTTGCCACGGGGAATTCCAGTGTGTCCATGGATTAAAGTCCCAATGACCAGTGGGATGGTGTTTATCTGGCGCATGCCATCTCCACTCTCCACCTTGAGGATCAAACCATCTTGGTGTATCTCCTCGTGTCCCATGTCGCCATTCCCAACTATCGTTCCAACCAGGAGGTCTTGGATACCCTTGCCCTGTTCGCCAATTAACCGCTCCACCAGCACTCCTTGGTTGCCCAGATGTCTGGTGTTGTGCCCCCGAAGGTGGAAGCAGTGCTCTGGCATTTGCTTGACCAGCTGCCATTAGATTGCCTGCCGCCTGCATTGCTGTTGCACCGAATAAGAAACCAAAATAATCTTCCGCTCTCAGACCGACATTCGCAGCTCTGTGCATATTTCTGAGGCGAATTTTTCGGTTTTGCAAAACACTATCATTGAAATTCAGTTGGTTGCCGCGGACAAGGTTGTCATTGAGCGTGTTGAGGGCGCTCCTGAAAGGTAACACTCAGAAATTTACATTTGGTCAGCGAGGTTTAAACATGGCGCAACCGTGGGGATATTCGAACTGAAACCTATAAGGACCTGGTTGCGAAAAACAACTTTCCCCGGCTAGTCTAAAAGTCTACGCAAAGTTCTATGTATATACGTATCGCTCCACAACACAATCGCTCTTCCATTGGACGCTCTGACGAAAACGCACGGTGGATACCCAACTTGAGTACGACGAAACTCAACACCATCTATTTCAAAAATATAAACAGCCTCCAAAACTCGCCAAAACCTACCAGACCTCCATGCTGTAAACTCTGTTCCTTCTATCTCACCTGGTCCATATCTGCGGAGTAACTCTGCTCTCGCGATTAGTATAGCATCTTCTTCCGTCGTCACTCCATATAGCGTGCTGAATGGGCTAACGATAATCAAAGCTTGAATAACAATTATTGTTAACATCGTCGCTATTACTACTAAAAATACTTTCTTAGTTATCATATCATAGACTCCCCACACTAATGTCTCAATCCTGAAAATACAGTTCTCTCGTTGTAGGTGGCAAATTGTCTGTGGCGCGTAGGATTTGGATGACGTACCGCCTCAGTTGACCTAACTTGGGTGTTGGTCACTATGTAAGCTGGTATTTTAACTGGTCCATCTCGGTCTCTTGATATCAAATAACTAACAAAATGCGCATCTCTAAGATCTGGTTGTGAAAAGTTATTTGCTCTAAGTGCCATTGGATGGGTATGTATTGTAGCTGCTAGTTCAAATTCCCAGTTCAAGTCTATAGGAGCAGGCGTAACTCTGTTCCTGATGCCGTCTGTAACAAAAGGAACGTTAGCTGTACCACTTACACCCGCTTCAACGAAATATCGCCCTCTCGTCGCTCTATAAATATTTGATGCAAATTCACCAGTTCTGTTCGCCTCTGCCCAAAATGTCAACCCCCAAGCCAATGCAGCATTATCCGGACTATTGAATCGATCCCCATCTACACCAAATTGATGAGATGCTTGCGCTGCTGCAAACCCAAATTCCCTCATCAATGCACTGTTGCGAACTACTAGAAAATCGCCTAGCATATACGCTTCAGTTACTGAAATTCTACGTCAATATAAATAGTAAAGCACGTACGAGCAGCAAAACTACCACGCCAATCACGGAAATTTGCATAATTCGCCCTGAAATTCCACGCAGCATTGTTCCGACCCAGAATGTAGTTAAGGATTACGAAGTTGTTTGAAGACGTACTTGCGGACTGTCTAGCAAGTAAATCTTTCGCACCAGGTATACCCGGTGCTGACAACAGCCGCCCCCACTTCAATGCACACACTAGCTGCATAAAGTACCCCGGGCTGAAAACATGGTCGCCGACATTCGGAGTAAACGCATTCAGTAGCCAAAGCATTTCGGCCATATGCTTGTAGTCTGGTACCGACAACGGAACGGGCACGCTTTGCGCTTGTGCAACCACCAACCCTGTCGGGTCAATCCATCTGATAGGATTATTCATTACATATGCATAGAGATTTGCGCTTTGCATAATCGCGTGTAAATCGGGTACTGTTGTCAAGGTTTTTTTGTTATTTGTTTGTATCTTGCATAACTTTTTGTTCCTTCATTAGTTACCCGACTCGAACTAACTACCTCTCGCTTAGGAGACGTGCTGTTCGATTTTTACCGGGTCTTTCCCTTAAAAAATAGGATTACCTTTGAGGTGATCTGCTGCGGACATTCTCTTGCCACCCGGTGCTTGTAGGTCTTTTATAATCACAGTACCGTCTGAGCATGCTATCTCAATTCCGAATTTTCCGGCAGAAACAAGCTCCCCCGGCATTTTCGAAGTCTTCTGCTCATTAATATCAACTGCAAATATCTTATATACTTTATCTTTAAATAATGTTGTAGCAGCAGGCCACGGATTGAGTCCCCTCACCTTGCACTTTATGCTAAAAGCACTATCATTCCAGTCAATTAGGGACATATCTTTAGTAAGTCTTGGGGCATAAGTGGCCTCGCTGTGCTCCTGCGGAATTCTCGGCGCAATTCCCTTGCCGATGACATCAACCGTCTCTCTTAGGAGTATTGCCCCCATATCCATAAGCCTGTCAAATAGCTCTCCTGAGGTCTCATCTTCGCCTATCGGAGTTTCCTTTGTAAGTATAATGTCACCCGCATCTAAGGCTTCTGACATGTACATAGAAGTAACACCCGTGACTTGCTCTCCGTTTAATATTGCCCATTGTATAGGAGCAGCACCCCGATATTTCGGTAATATGGAAGCATGGATATTAATAGAGCCGAGCGACGGCATCTTGAGTATCTCGACAGGTAATAAATTTCCATATGCTACGACTACTATCAGATCAAAACCAAGCTCTCGCAATATCTGCACAGCCGTATCATCTTTAAGTGACACAGGCTGATATACAGGCGTTCCGTGCGCTACAGCAGTTTCTTTCACAGGGCTGTACGAAACCTTCATACCTCGGCTTCTCGGCTTGTCAGGTTGGGTAAATACTCCGACAACCTCATGTCCGCATTTATAAAGCTCTTCTAATGACCTTTGGGCAAAATCAGGCGTTCCCATAAACACAATTTTCATATTTCAGACTCCGAGTTATCATCTTCCTCATGTTCCTCATGCAGCTTTTCCAGTTCTTCTTCCGTGAGGATATGATCTGTATGTGTAGTAAATATAATGCCGTTAAGATGATCTATTTCATGACAAGCAGCACGGGCAGTCATACCTTCACACTCAATTTCATAAGTCTTGCCGAACCTATCTTGAGCCCTTACCCTGACTTTCTCCGGTCTGCTAACAAAGCCATACGCACCCGGAACACTCAGGCAACCCTCTATCCCATTACTAGTTCCTTCTTCATAGATAATCTGCGGATTTATGAGTTCAATAATCTTCTCCTCATAAATTTCTTCGTCCTCGTCATCGACAATTGTCTCGACAATGAGCGCCACCCTACGCAATACTCCGACTTGCGGAGCAGCAAGCCCTAAGCCATTGGCTTCAATGAGTGTCTCTTGCATATCATCGAGTAATATATGCAATCTGTCGTTAAAGGCGGTTATTTCCCTGCTTATCTTACTAAGAGTGGGGTCACTGTCATTTAAAATATTTCTAATTGCCATAAGTAGTTCTCCATTAATTAATCATAAGTATCCGTATCAGCAAAAACCGTCACACCACGGCAGATTTTATCCCGCGAAATTTCTCTAAGCGTGTGCGCAATAGTATCTCTTACCCTTTTAGTATTTTCACAACTGACAAGTATCCTGTATCTATATCGATTATTGACCTTAGGCACAAGCGCAGGAGCAGGTCCGAACAATTTTATATCCGTACCGGCAAAGTAATTATTTAGCGCACCAGCCATCTTTGCACATACCCGCAACACTGCCGTCTCATCACTTCCGATTGCCGATAATGTCATAAGCTCACTAATCGGCGGACTTCCCAGAGCCTGCCTGAATACTATCTCACGCTCATAAAATTCATCGTAATTTTGCTTTGATGCAAGCCTTATCACATCATGTGCCGGAGTAAATGTCTGAATAACTGCCCTACCCGGCTTAGTGCCACGCCCTGAACGTCCGACCACCTGAGTAATAAGCGAAAATGTTCGCTCTTGAGCTCTGTAGTCACTCATATATAAAGAAGCATCGGCAGAAACCACACCTACCAAAGTGACATTTTCGAAGTCCAGCCCCTTTGTAACCATCTGAGTACCCAACAAGATTTGGGATTTACCCTCTCTAAAGACCGAAAGAAGCTTGTCGTGTGAGTTTATTCGTGAAACCGTATCCGCATCCATGCGAATCATACTCACTCCCGGAAACATTTCACTTAGCTCCGCTTCGACTTTCTGTGTTCCTGCACCGACGTACTTGAGAATTCCGTCACAATCAGGACAACAGTCCGGCAGTGAGTGAGAATAACCGCAATAATGGCACAATAGTCTTTTCTTTGTGTCGTGATATGTCATGTTAACTGTGCATTTTTCACATCTAAACGTATATCCGCACTCTCCGCATGCTACCAGTGGATTTGTACCTCTGCGGTTGATAAATAAAATAGTTTGCTGACCATCTTGCAAATTGCGGTCGATCTCTCTTTGCAAAACAGAGCTTATTGAACCGCCATTTCCATTTTTTAGTTCCTTGCGCATGTCGGCAATAAGAACTTCAGGCAGATTCTGATTATTATATCTGCTATCCATTCGAAATAGCTTATACTTGCCTGCCCTTGCATTGTACATGCTTTCAATTGATGGAGTAGCTGAGGATAGAAGCAGTAAACCGCCCCAATGAGCAGTTCTGTACTTTGCGATTTCTCTGGCATGGTATCTTGGATTTTGTTCTGACTTATATGTATGCTCTTGTTCCTCGTCTATTACGATAAGACCAATATCCCGCAATGGTGCGAAGATTGCAGAGCGTGTACCGACTACGACACGCACATCTCCTGAGCGTATACGTTTCCATTCATCAAATCGCTCCCCTGTTCCAAGCGCAGAGTGCAGTACCGCAACTTTGTCGCCGAAATAGGAAGCAAATATGCTGACAGTCTGCGGTGTCAGTGCTATCTCCGGGACTAAGACTATAGCGGTCTTGTCTAGCTTTAGCGCATGTTCTATAAGCTTTAAGTATATAAGGGTCTTTCCGCTTCCGGTGACACCATGAAGCAGTACAGCCTCAGGATTTGAGCTTCCTATACTCGAAAGCATAGAGTCAAAGACTGATTGCTGTTGCTCGGATAATACTATCGGCTCAGGATTTTCTATCGTACTGATGCTCGGCCGTCTATATACTTCATGCTCATCGACTGATAATATGCCTTGTTTTTTAAGCGCAGTTATAACAGAAGATGTCGCCCCGGTTATTCCGTAAATATCCTTGAGTGGCAGACTCCCCGCCCCTGCAAGAAGCGAAATCACATCGGCTTGTCTGGGCGATCGCAGCTTCTTTTGCTGTGCCAAGACATCTGCTTCATCGGAATGTACCAGAAGTGATGCGACTTTAATAGTCTTGTCACTCTGCTTCATCACACCATCTTTAAACCACATTCCTGCCGGAAGCATGGCTCTTAGCGCATCAAAAACCGTACAGAAAAATCTGTCGCTCATCCAAAGAGCAAGCCTCAAGTTTTCATCACACAATACAGATGATTCATCAAGAAGCTCTGCGATGCTCTTTAGTCGCTTACTGTCGCTCTCGGCAGTAAGTGACAGAATTACACCTTCACTTTTTTTGTTACCCTGACCAAAGGGCACGAGAACTCTCATGCCCGGGATAGCTTTGTCCCTCATGCTTTCAGGTATTTTGTAATCATAAGGTCTGTCAATGGCAAATGTTGCAGCAGCAACAGCCACTCTTGCAATATCTTGCGACATAAGTATAATTTACAGCTCGTCAGGAATTGTAATACGCAGTTCGCCTCTGGCAATTTCATCGATTGCTTTTGAAACTGGCTTCTCATCAGTAATCTCATCATTTTCGCTTATTATGTTTGAGATTTCCCTGGAGCGCCTTGCTATGATGTTTACCAGAAGGTAGCGACTGTTTACCTGCTTTAACAGATGTTGGAGTGACGGATATAGCATTTATTTATCTCCTTTTTCAATTATATCTAAAATTTCTTCAGCGGCACGAGATACATCGTCGTTTACCACGACATATTTGTAATGTACTTTTTCTTCGATTTCTTGATGTGCACGCTCAAGCCTTGCTTTTAGCTTTTCTTCTGTTTCTGTGCCTCTTGCACGTAAGCGCCGTTCAAGCTCTTTCATATCCGGCGGAACTATGAATATTGTTGCTGCATCAGGAGCTTTGCTCATAACTTGCTTTGCACCCAAAACTTCGATTTCAAGTAAGACATCTTTGCCATAATATATGCAGTCATCTATCAAGCTTCTTGGTGTGCCGTAGTATTCACCGACAAAATTTGCATATTCTAAAAATGCCTCTGCCTTAATCAGTTCTTCAAAACGCTCATGCGTAACAAAATAATATGAAACACCATGTTCCTCGCCGTCTCTTGGCTGCCGGGTTGTCACGGATATTGAGTATCTAAGCTCCGGGCGAAGCTCAAGAAGCTTCTTGATTACAGTCCCCTTGCCTGCACCCGATGGTGCAGAAATTATAAAAAGCCTGCCTTTTTTCTCACTCATCGTTATGATCTCCTGAGTCTTGTTCTGATTTGCCGGAAAGTCTTCCTGCTACAGTCTCCGGCTGGAGTGCAGAGAGGATTATCGAGCCATTGTCGGTGACAATCACTGCTCTAGTTCGCCGTCCGTATGTCGCATCAATTAGTTGGCTTTTTTCTCGTGCATCAGAGATTATTCGCTTAATCGGTGCTGATTCAGGGCTTATGATAGCTATTATCCTCTGTGCCGACACCATATTGCCAAAACCAATATTAATTAATTTCATTATACCCCTCTTTTTTACCTATCAAATTCAGAGCATACTATTGTATCACATATTTATGAATTATTCAATGTTTTGCGCTTGTTCTCGTATTTTCTCGATTTCAGCTTTCATATCGACGACGACTCGTGCCATTTGCGCATCATTTCCCTTTGACCCTATGGTATTAGCTTCCCTGTTAAACTCCTGAACAAGAAAGTCAATTTTCCTTCCAATAGGCTCATCGCTTGCAAGCATCTCTCTAAGCCCCGAAATATGGCTGCGAAGCCTGACAAGCTCCTCATTTATAGCAACACGGTCAGCAAAAATTGCTGCCTCAGCGAGTATTCTTGATTCATCAATGTCAGTAGATTGCAGTATCTCCTGCATTCTCAGCTCAAGTTTCTTGCGATATTCAGCGACACTCTTAGGAGAAATCTCCTCGACAATCTCAGAAAGCTTTTCAATCTGATCAAGTCTTTCTGATATATCGCAGTGAAGCTTCTCGCCCTCTCTAAGGCGCATATCGTTAAACTCTTTTAATGCACTTTCCAAGAGTATAGAAATATCAGCCCCAAGCTGATCTGTGTCAGTCTCTTTCTTCTCGGCACGCAACACATCTGAAAATCGAGTCAGATCCATTGCTCTTATATCTCCGCTCAAGTCATATTCTTTAGTCATGCTTCTAAGAATAGCAATATAACCCTCAGCAAGCGGACGATTGAGTCTTATCTCAACATCGTCGGCATTTGACGAGTCAATTGAAACAAAGACATCGACCTTGCCACGTGAAATATATTTTGAAACCAGAGCCTTTAGCTGCTCCTCAAGAGAGATATACACTCGTGGTATCTTAATTGTTAAGTCAAGATAGCGACTGTTCACGCTCTTTAACTCAACAGATAATTCGAGTTTTTCTGATGTGCCTTTTGCCCCGCCATATCCTGTCATGCTTTTTATCATTAAATAATCACCCTTTCATATGGATTTATATGGTATGTTGATTTTGTCTTTACCCTCTTTAGTAAAGAGGGTGCCGTCGCAGACGGCGGGTGTTTTGTTATTTTTTTGTCACTGGCGCAGCGAGCGATGCCCCCACGGGGACCGGATTTCAAGATCGCACACGATTGAATTTTGATATCCTGTTTATATAAAACCAAATTAGCTTAGTAAAGCCATAGTCATACACTATAAAAGCCACATTGCCGGCAATGAATATGAGAAGCATACCGTCAATATTAGCAATAGCACCAATTATCAAGCTTCTCATCAGAAACCACATCACCGTTAGCGAAGCATTAAAAACAGCAAGCTTTAATACCCACTGCAACGCCGTACCTCTTAACCTCTCAATAAGGCTTTTAATAATAGGATAAAACCCGAAAAAAGCAATAAAAAACAACGGCGCAGTCCTGTTAGGAAGTATAAGCATACCGACTATTGAGCACAGAACAAATACAGATAAACCGGAGCCGATACCAATTTCAATAACCGTCGCTGCTACAAATAAAGAAGCCACCGCAACAAGCCCTAATTGCCCGGTAGGCCAGATTGAAGCTATATAAAGCGAAACAACTGTCAGCGCCGCAAAGAGCGCCGACAGTGTTAAGTCTCTTGTCTTCTTATTCATAGCAGTCACCTACCTGCAACAGCAGAAGTTCATACACAATAACGCAGAGCAACAATCGCAAGCATCGCAATTCTGCCCCCCCGCTTGATGCCCACCATGCCCATAAGTTCTGTATGCATGTCCGCCTTGACTCATAAATGCAAGAGCTTGTCTATATTCGGAATTACCGGGTTCCATATTCGAAGCTGTTCTAAAATAATTAAGAGCATCATCAAGCCAGCCCTTTCTGTAACAAAGGCTACCCATAAGGAAATTCCATTCAGCATTTCTGTTAGGAAAGCTCTTTAGAAGCTGCTCGGCATACTGTAGATCTCCTGAGTTTATCGCTGCTCTTACCTTTTGACCTTCAACAGATCCGCCACCTGAGCTATAAGCTCCTGAACCGGGGCGGTAGCTGCCTGCACCACCACTTTCACGCATCTTCGTGATTGTATCATAAGCTTCATTGACCTCTTTCATCTTCTCTTGAGCAAGATCAGAAAGAGGATTGTCGTGGTAATTATCCGGATGATATTTACGCACCAAATCACGGTAAGCTTTCTTTACTTCATCGTCCGTCGCACCGGGTGAAACTCCAAGGATTTTGTAAGGATCGGTCATATATTATGCTTCCATTCTTTTTTATATATTATGGTTATGCTTAGGTGCCCATTTTCCCGAAAACACACGGTTACACGCATCAGGCATTCCTAAGTATATTATATTTTCTACAATCTGCGACCAGGGATTTTTCGGCAGAAGCTCATACGCTGATGTAATAAGATTATTAGAGTGAATTAGCGTTGTCTTCAGTCTTTGCTCTGCCTCTTTAGGAAATTTCCCATCTTCTTCAGGCTCATATATCACTAAAATTGGATTGTAGCTTCCTGACTTTAAGTCATCTTCATAATCATCACGAGCATCTATTATATATATCCAGCGACCTGTGTGGTAGAGCAACTCACGCATTGGACGGCGTATTTTCTCAGAAATGCTCTCGTTTGCTGCTGCACTCAGTACACTTGCAAATCTGTCAGCCATCTCATCAAGAGACATGGACTTGCATGACTCATACTCGGTCAAGGTACTAATTTCATTTCTTGCATTTTGATCAAATTCGGGATAATCCCGTGCAGCTTTCTTATATGCTCGTCGCAGAATCAGTGACAGCATTCTGTATGGGATAGACCTTACGAAACTTTCGTCAGCTATGGAATCTTCGAGCTTTAGCCAAGTTAGAATCACTGAATATCCGGCACATGTGTTAAGCGCAGCGTTGCCCTGGCAATATTTCTTCTTTGTGCATGGGCTTGCAACGCACCTTTTATGCTTTATAACTACCGTTTCGTCCTCGCCCCACAGAAGCATGGACAGAAATACAAGCTCGTAATTTAGGATAAATCTCGAAGCAAAACCGTAATTTGCTCCCAAAGCATGGCATAAACCGCAGTAGCACGCCTTAAAGCGCTCAAGCTCTCTTACCTTTAGCTCCCCTTGCAAGGGACGAATATATCCAAACATTATGGCACAGCCTGAGAGAGCACTACGAAGATAGTATGATTACCGATTACTCCGATATCTGCATCAGTACCATCAATATATACTCTAGTAGGAACACTATGACGACCTACGCTCAGATCCCTAAGATCTGCAACCAATCTGATATTCATAGCTGTAATATCGTCCAGCTCACCCGTCTTACCACGCAGTCTCACATCAACATGGCTAGGTATAATCCGTACATCATAACCTTGCGGAGCATGGGTGTAAAACAGATTCTCTACTTGGAAATCTCTAACATCAACATTGTGTATCTCAACGAGCACCGTAGCGTACTCCTCACGGGATTCAGATGATATGTGCGGAGGCAGGAATATGCGTGGTCTATCTGCAGCAGTGGTGGAAAACGCAGTCGTGACTATTGTGCCAAGATCAACATGAGTAATCTCTCTGACAGCCTCAGGAGCACCTGATATCGTTATATACTGAGGAGTTATGGTCACATTCGTGTTTTCTTCAGAAGCACCGGCGCCGTATATAAGATGAACTTGCAACTGAACATCCCTAATCTGAATAACAGGAATAGTCACATGGACCAAATCTATATCAGTAGTCAGCGCATCTAACTCATCTTCACTTAACTCATCTTCATATATATCCACAAAGTAGAAACTAAGATCATCGACATGAGTTGTCGCTAAGTTTTCTCTAATTACAGGAACTCGTGCAAATTCAATCCGAGAGAGAATCTCCTGCGGACCTTCGACCGTTATAAACTGCGGCTCAAATTCCGGGGATAATGCAACAAGATCTTCTGCAGCAGTGCTTCCATCGTGATCGACTACAACAGGAATTGTCGCAACAGACAGTCTATCAACAGTCAGAGTTACTTGTGTGCGACTTTCCTCTGTTATTAATACATTATTTTGGTCAACATCATCGGGAAACACAATATCATAATCTAGCGTAATCAGCCCCGTATCTGTGACATTTATCAAATCAACAGTGGCAGAAACTGAAGCTTGATTAAGATGCGAAAGGACATTGAGTGGCGCTTCAAAAGTAAGTGACAAATCATAAGGCTCTCTGTCGATTATAAGCAATCCCCTACCACGCAATATATCCTCATTGCTAAAGTTAAACTGAATATGATCAACAGTTCGTGTTTGAACCTCAACATCCGTAATCGTCACATACATCCACAAGGCAATTGCAGCAAATAATGCAAATACGATAAAAAACGCCTTACTGGAGAATATTTTATTTAAAATCTTGCGCATTGCTATTTATTCTCCTTCTTCTTTGATTTAGATGAGTTGTCCGATTTATCTGCCTTTGTATTTTCGGCAGAAACCAGCTCTTTTCGGAGCAGCTTATCGACAGTCTCTTTAGACAGATGGCGCTTAAGCATACCATCTATCGCTATCGAAATTGTTCCTGTTTCTTCCGAAATAATCACCACAACAGCATCAGAACGCTCGCTTATTCCCACTCCAGCCCTGTGCCTCATTCCAAGATCACGGCTGAGATTTATATTGTTAGACAGAGGAAGCATACATGCCGCAGCAAGCAACTTTCCATCTCTAATTATAAGAGCACCATCGTGAAGCGGAGAATTTTCGAAGAAAATGCTTTGAATAAGCCCTGACGAAGCTGCCGCATCGATTTGCGTTCCCGTCACAGCATAATCGTTTAAACCCACTTCCCTCTCAAATACAATTATCGCACCTGTGTGACTCTTAGCCATAGTCTCACTCGCCGACACGACACTGTCGATTCCACATTCGAGATTTTCATCATACTTACTTCGCCGAGTAAACAAAAGATTAAACCTACTCGTTCCCATACGTTCGAACATCCTTCTGATTTCAGGCTGGAACAAAACAATAAGCACCAGCACACCCATCTGAACTACATGCCGTAACAGATAACTCAAGACTGTAAGATTTAACAGATTCGAAACCCACACCACAGCAATAA
>Ga0123355_10004726_pt1 | contig 19801 bp, 16 predicted proteins | sample TergutEmb28metaG_3_FD_89872 | JGI IMG/M metagenome (GOLD analysis project Ga0123355, IMG submission 89872) | Embiratermes neotenicus P1 segment gut microbial communities from Petit-Saut dam, French Guiana - Emb289 P1 | ecosystem: Host-associated > Arthropoda: Insects > Digestive system > Gut ...
ATTTAAATTTATTTTCCCCCGCCGTAGGCGGGGGAAAATAAGAAATCCAACAACGCGGTTTTCTACTGCCCACCAGTAGCGTCCCCTTGTTTTTTATAGTATCCTGGCCGGAGGTAATCACTATGACAACAACCGCTGCATATGCACGGGCACTCGTGAAGCGCTACGGGCAAAACCCCATTTCCTATTTGACTTTGGAGGATGACAAAGAGCTGTATTTCGGCGAAAAGGTCCCCGGCGTGGTTGCCTATGGTCTGGTCGGGAAAACTGTGGTCGTCTGCGGAGACCCCATTGCCGCACCGCAGAATTTCGTGGCTCTGCTCACGGAATTTCAGGCTTTTTGTGCAAGTTTCTCCGATCAATGCGCGTTTTTGGGCACGACAGATATGTTCCTGGAGCAGTATACGGACCTGGGGTACCGGCATCTCAAGTTCGGCGAAGAGGCGCGGTTCCATCTGATGGCCTATCAGCTCGCCGGCGGGAAGATGGCAAAGATGCGCGCCCAGGTCAACCACGCAAACAAAGCGGGCCTGACTACCCACGAATACAGACCCCATGCAGGGAAAGACCCGGTGCTGGAAGAGCAGTTTCACAGGGTCTCCGAGCAGTGGCTGGAGGGGAAAAAGAGCGGTCAACTGGGTTTCACACTCGGTAGTGTGGGGCTTGATAATCCGCTGGATCGGCGTTATTTTTACGCAAAAGACCCCGTAGGTGCTGTCGTTGCCTTCCATGTATTCACGCCCTTTGCCGGGATGAATGGATATATGGCGGACATCACCCGCCGTACGCCGGACGCGCCCGGCGGCGTGACGCAGAAAATTAACTTCGACGCTTTTATGACTTTCCGGGAAGAGGGCGTGGAGTGGGGCAGCCTGGGCCTCGCACCACTGGCCAACGTTCTGGAATTACACGAGAAAAACTGTGTAGATGCGAAATTCCTACACTTAATCTATGAAACATGCAATCGTTTTTACGGCTTCAAATCACTGCACCAGACGAAAGAAAAAACTTCTCCAACCCATTGGGTGCCGGGGTATCTGGTATTTTCCACCAAGCACATCACGCCCTCAATGGCGTATGCGGTTATCAAAATCCAGAACCCCGGCGGTGTGAAGGATTTTTTGCTCGAGCAATTGCACAGAACATGAGTCATTTTGGAAAAGAAGGTGGAGTGGGTGAATTGCGCTGATTTAAATTTGTTTTCCCCCGCCTGCGGCGGGGGGAAACAAGAAAATCTTCCGTGCGCTTCTCCGCCGCCGAGGGAAGGCGGTACTTTGGAATACGCTATTGTAAGAGTAGACAGAACAAATTATCCCCTGTTTGATCATGCGGTGTTTCAACGCGTAAACGGGCGTGAACGAACCGAGCACGAGCGAGCGGAAGTCCAAAATGTTGACACCATTTATAAAGCGCTGGGCAATGAAAATTTATTCGTCTTTGCCGCTTCCACTGAAGACCAATTTGTCGGCTGGATATCCCTGGTCTACATGCCCAAAATAGGAAGAACAAATGGCAAAGGATATTTGTTTATCGATGAATTGTGGGTCGCTCCCGCATACAGGAGAAAGGGCATCGCACATGCGCTTATGGCAAAGGCCGAAGCGCTTTCCAAAGAAATGAATACGTTGGGGATAAGGCTGTATGTAAATACTGCCAATCACGAGGCAATTTCACTCTATCAAACATGCGGCTACACAAAGCAAGGCGAAGCTTTCTTCATGGAGAAAGAGCGGGAAGAATAAGCGCGTTCCCCTCATATTGTACATTTTTTCACAATTTGTAACGAAATGTGCTTGCATTTTTTTTAAATAATGGTATACTCTTTTGGAGTGTTATTTTTAAACGGCTTTTGTGCGCTCCGCGCCATAGACGCGGGAATATACGGATACACTCTCTCTAAAATCAATATAAAGATCAAAATGTTCGTTAAAATACCAAGTCTCTGGACATACTGGATATACATTAGAGATGACCAGAGCGAGAAGGTGAAATTGTGGACCGATATATCATCAAAGGCGGCAACCGCCTACAGGGCGAAGTAGAAATTAGCGGCGCAAAAAACGCCGCCGTGGCGATTATCCCCGCAACTTTAATGGTTGAGGGCGTCTGCCGTTTAGAGAACGTGCCGCAAATCAGCGATGTGTCTCTCCTGCTGAACATTCTCGAGCAAATGGGCGCGACTGTTCGCCGGATTAACCGTAATACCCTGGACATCGATTGCAGCCAGGTGAAGAAAGCGACCGCCGCACCGGAGCTCATGCGGAAGATTCGGGCCTCTTACTATCTGATCGGGGCCGCCTTGGGCCGGTTCGGCCATGCGGAGGTTTCCATGCCCGGCGGCTGTGATCTCGGTGTGCGGCCGATCGACCAGCATATCAGAGGATTCCACGCCATGGGCGCTTCCGTCGAGGTAGAAGGCGGCATGGTCTTTGCCGACGCGCCGGACAGATTAATCGGCGGCACTGTTTACTTGGACGTGGTCAGTGTGGGCGCTACTATGAATATCATGATGGCCGCGACGCTAGCCAAGGGTAAAACCACCATTGAAAACGCCGCGAGAGAACCGCATATCGTGGATATGGCAAACTTTTTAAACTCCATGGGGGCGGATGTCCGAGGTGCCGGCACCAGTGTAATCCGAATCTATGGAACGCAAAAACTCACCGGCGGAGCGTATTCTATTATCCCGGACCAGATTGAGGCCGGAACCTATCTGGCGGCCGCAGCTGCCGTGGGCGGCGAAGTGCTGGTCAAAAACGTGATTCCGAAGCACTTATACTGTATCACCTCCAAGCTCCAAGAGATGGGCGCGGTTATCCGCGACCTGGGCGAGGCGGTACACATCTGGCGTGAAGGCCCCTTGCAACGGGCCAATATCAAGACGATGCCATACCCCGGCTTCCCTACGGATATGCAGCCTCAAATGGGCGTAGCCCTGTGTCTGGCCCAGGGGACGAGCATTATCACCGAGAGCATTTGGGATAACCGATATCGTTATCTGGACGAGCTGAAGAAGATGGGTGTCCAGGTGCAAGTAGACGGGAAAACGGCCGTGTTAGAGGGCGTACCCTTCCTCACCGGTGCACCCGTAGCTTGTTGCGATCTCCGGGCCGGTGCGGCGCTCGTAATCGCAGGGATTGCCGCCCGGGGCGAGACGATTGTGGAACAGATCCACTATATCGAACGGGGCTATGAAGACTTGGTCGGCAAAATGCGAAACCTGGGGGCGGATATTGATTATTTAGAACCCCCGATTGAGCCAGAAGAGAAATCAGATCTACGCGTGGTTTCGTAGGGGTCAGACAGCGGCGGCAATAGATGGCGGCGGACTTTTTGTTTCCCACTATAACTATAGTTTTACGTATGGATGAGATCTGTTCCTGCAAAAATTTTCCTGTTGCAAATGTATAAAACGGTTTCGACTGGTGAAAATAGCCAGTAGAGATCGTTTTTTCATATTTGGGAGGTAAGAAGATGAACCGAAAAGATAGCTTTTTCAAGAGGACCGGCGATTTTTTGGCGGGACGGGGCTTTTACCTTGTTTTGTTCCTGTGTGTCGTTGTCATCGGCATATCGGCTTGGGCGATGCTTGGCGGGAGCACAGTAGATGATGCGCTCTCCTTGCCCGTGGCGGGAGAGATTGAGGACTTAGCTCAACAGCCGCCCAATATCCCGACTATGGGAGAAACAGAGCAACCACAGCTGCCGGTGAGGCCAAGGCCGGCAGACCAAGAGACCATATTCGGCAGAGACGAACCGGAGGAGGCCCCTGAGCCGGAGTCGGAAGAGCCTGTTGCGCCAGCCCCGGAGCAGCCCGCAGTCCAAGAACCGCTCCAGTTTGTCTGGCCCGTGGGTGGGCAGGTGGAAGTATACCACTCTATGGACCAGCTTATTTTTGATCGCACTATGGGCGACTGGCGAACCCATGCGGGTATGGATATTGCCGCCGAGCTAGGCGAGCGGGTCTTGGCTGTGACTGCAGGGACTGTAGAGCGAATATTCCACCATGATCTCTTGGGCACAACGGTGCTCATCGATCACGGGAATGGTCTGCAGAGCCTTTACGCCAACTTGGCCGAAGTCCCCGTGGTGGAGGAGGGCCAATGGATCTCGATGGGTACCCCGATCGGAGCAGTAGGCACCACGGCGCTCGCCAAAAGCGGGGTTGTGCATCACTTGCATTTGGAGATGATAGAAAATGGTGTGCGTGTTGACCCACTGAAGTTTCTGCCAGAGCGGTAGAAGCGTGTTGTAGCAATGAAAAGTCCGGACGTCACCTTTGTTTCGGTGAAGTCCGGGCTTTTATGATTTTGCACCGTGTATAGTTGTCGTTGAAATCGGCCCGTTGTATTATTTGTGGTGCGAGTAGTCATAAGGGGTCACGGGGAACCCCTGTAATTATGCGGATTTGTGGCCCTAGGGTGTATTTCGATGGTACAAGTGATTATAAAGAATTGAGTGCGCTGCAGGAAAGTAAATCTTTAAGATCGTCTACACTTGGCCATGGTTTCATCAAAGGGAAATTCGCTCGCCGGTGCGTCCGCTGTCACCGTCGCCACCTCTCCGGCGGCAAGCGCGGGAATGGCGGCAAATATCATACAAAAAACCACCAATACGCAGACACCGCATCTGAACCTTCTTGTTTTGAAATACATGGGGGTACCTCCTAGTATTATTTGACTTATATTATGTCATGTTCTTATTGGTATTGCCTGTTGAACCCTTGCTCCGGCGCACGCATAAACACGCCATTGAATAAACTATGGTGTTCACTGAGAACCTCGACGCTGGCCGCCCTATCTCCAAAGGGGGTAACAGACGCAATTGGGGCGAACTGCTCCCAAAACACATCATGTGCTGCCAGTGCTTGTTCTTCAAATGCGTCCTCCGAAAGTGGCTGAAAACGAGACTCTGTCTCCTCATGTAATAACCGCAAAGCGACCTCCGGCGGCGTCACAAGCTGGACTGCGATCTCGACAATTTCGTTCGGCTCTGCATCCCAATCGCCCTCAAAGCCTTGTATGCCTAATGGTACGCCCAATGTTTGAGTTAAAATTTCGAGTTCGTCATCAGAAAACGTATCTTCATCGAAATATCCATTCCTGCTATTGGGTAGCGTGACTGTGTATGGGCTTTGGAAAAAAATTCCTATCGAGGCAAGCATCTATAAAAAGTAGAGCCAATGTTTAAGTGCTATTCCTTTTTCACGGTAGAGTTGGGCTCAGGAATAGGCTGGAACACATCAAGCTAAAAAAACGAGCCGTACATTTCAAAACGTTGTCGCGTATCTGGAGCAAATAACGGGCATTCCGGGCTCTGCTATTGCTTACACGGACATAGCGTTCTTTTTGCTCGAAGTTACAATGTATTTCTTATCTCTATACCCTCCTTAGGCAGCCAGATACCGGATGATTATGAACTTTGATAATGCGTTTGATAGATAGTTTCAATACGTAGATAAACAAAAAAGCACGGAAAGGGTCTCCCGCACAGAGGAAAAAGTGCGGGAGACCTGATTGTTTGTAAAAAATACTGAACTCACTGAAAAATAGAGGGGGGTTGCGTAAGCGCCAAACGCAAGGGGGTAGCAACTTTGCAGTCTTCGCAAGTATGCCCTTGGGAGAAGATGACCGAGCAATTCCAACCTATCTCATCAATTAGGTGCTCTCTAGAATGCATAAACAAGGTATTTGAATGGATCAAGCCCATTTTCTTTTGCCATCCGAGCCGTCCAACGGGCATACACGGTGGGGTCGTCGTCAACCGGTGCCGCGACGTGCCGCTGGTACGCGCTGGAAACCAACCGGTGAACACATACCCGTCACATGTCGGGTTCGCCGATGGTACTACATTTAGATGCGGTAATGATGCCAAATCTTTGAAATCCAATAAATTTGGAATCAAAAATTGCACCAGCCTTTGTTTGCTATGACGTGGCGGATGTGGACGGCGGCGGGCTTGCTTAGGGGAACCGCGCTGAGATTCAGGGGAGAGACAATGGAACACCTGGTATGAGTGTGATGAGCAAAGAGGAATTTCGCCCAAGTTGACTTATAGAAAGCGGTGACACAGAACATCAAAGATCCCAACCGCCCCCCATGTTCCCTACCCCACCGCGCCCATCGGCTTCCGCAACCCCTTCACCTCCGCCACAATCCACATCACCGCCGGAATCCCAAACTGAAACACCGGCGCAACATGAAAATGACCCGTCCGTTCCCCTAAGTTAGAAGCCCATATCGACGCAAGAATCAAGGATACAAACGCAAGCGAAATCATGACACAACGCTCCGGCGGTCGCGGCACAATCCGCCGCGCTACCTTTGCGGCCGCCATCAAGCAAATCGCCGTCTTAGTCAGTCCGGCCAAAAGAAACGGCAGTACCGCCAAAAATTCCACACGCGCCCCAATTGAGCCCATTTGAATCACACCCGCCACTTTGTAAGAAGGAAAATGCATAGAATCCATGCCTACAGCACCTAAAATGGCAAGGTCTCTCAAGAAATTCAGAACAAAAAAGGCAAGCGCAATCATGCCCCCGACAAAAAACAGCTTATAAGGGCTTGCCTCTTTGTCTAACCGGATCCCAATCACGGCCAAGACCGCTACCGCTTCTCCAAATGGTGAAATGGCAAAGCGTAAACCGCCTCTCACGACGGCCTTCCCTCCATCGGCCGCCACGGGCAGCAAGTTTGTCATCCGCATACCGGACACCGCAAAAAGTGTTAGCGTTACAGCAACGAAAATCAAAATCGCCGCCAGGAAAACACTCCACCGCCCCGCCGTCAACACACCGCTTTCCGCCAGATAGACACAGACCGTAAAAAAGACCAATAAAATTACAAGCAATGGCGTATTGGGGAGATTCACCAAGCGTATAAACTCCGCATAGACCCACACCGTGGACGATAACATGAGAAAATAACCCAAATACAGGATGCTAACGAACACCGCCAACGCACGCCCAAAGGTGTAGTTTAACATTTCAAAAAAATCCATACCGGGCATCAAGCGCATTAGCCGGCCCAGAATCAAAAACAACGGAATCGCGATTGCAAAGCCCAACAATTGTGCAATCCATCCATCAGGGCCCAAACCAAGCGTTGCTGCGAATATCCCGCCGTTCCCGATATAAAATACCAGCAACATCGCGATTGCATTGCGGATTTGCAGTTTCTCGGAAGAGCTGTTGCCACTCATTCGCATTACCCTTTCAACATCCCTGTATTTTGAACCTCCACTTGCACCCGCACTTCGACTTCACTTTGCTTTAAGAAATCGCGCCAATTTTCGGCAATTGCTTCCCATCGCCTGGGATTTCTGTTGCGAATGGTTTCCGCCAAATTGAACATATCGTGTCCTTCTTCTGTCGTTCGCCGCACAAAATCCGTCACTTGCGTAGACAAATATTGCCCTGCCCCCGCTTCAACCCGCCGAATCATCGCTTGATCCACCGCCCCCCAATCCGTAGGGAGCTGGATTACATCGGTACGCAACCGGATGTCAAAGAAAAACCCCAATGCGTCGTCCCGCACCGAAAAATCAACACGCGGCCTACTGCCTTGACTCATGATGACTACCTGCTGTTTTTCTCCGTCCGAGCCTGCCACCTCTATCAAAAATGTCCAATCCCGCAATCGCGTGGTAACCAAAAGGTACAGCGGCACATCCTCCTCGGGAAGCGTTCCGCTCATACGATCACCGGTAAAAATCGCTAGGCCATCTAACTCGAACGGAATATCTTCCTGTTCAGACATGTTCACAATGGGCAATACCAGATCCGATGTCCCGGTTTTCAAAATGTTATAGACCTCAAAACACGCCCGCGCATCTGTGACAGTGTCCGCCCCGCGCTTATTTCGAACCAAACTCTCACTGAGCGCGGCGGAGAGCATCCTGCCATGCCCCGACTCTCCACCGCCCTCTTCTTCATTCGCTTCCGCAACAGGCGCAAACAGCTCTCCCGCCGTTTCCGTACCGGCGACCAGAATGCGGAGGCTATTTCGCGCATTGCCGTCCCGCATGAAATACTCTACAAGCGGCGCAATACCTTGTTCCGCCACCTTTTGACTAACAATAACCACGTCGGTGACCCCCAAATATACCGCATTGTGCAGCTTTGCTCGTACATCATGTACCGCCTCGGCAAAGGTATTTCCTGTGGTTTTGAGTATAACAGAGCCAAATTGTCCATTCTCCGCGCCGCCGATCGTATCTACAATCTCGAAGGTCAACTTGAATCCGTATGCTTCCTCTCCCACATCCACGGCGATGCCCGCCACAATGGTTTGCTCATTTAATCCGCGATAATCCCAACATCCGGAACAAATGATGATACTCAACACAATCAGTTTGATCAAAATGATTGTGTTTGAAAATCGACGTCTCTTCCGCCATCCAACCATCACTTCTCACCTCCGGATGACATACGTTTTTCCTGTTTTTTTGTGGGCTTCATACGGATTTTGTTCTCACTCAAACTTGCAATCCTCGTTACAAGGCTAGGCCAGGGCGCTCGGATAAAGCTATCCTTCACCAATTGCATATCTAATTTCTCTACAGAGGTAAGTTCCGGTACGCCAAAGCTCTGCAAGTTAAAAATGTGGATAAAAACCACAGCCAAACCCAAGGCGAACCCAGTCAGACCGAATAGGCTCGCCGCTAACAATAAGCCGTAGCGCAGCGTCAAACTCGCCATCGTCATGCGCGGTACAGTGATAATCGTAATCCCCGCAAAGGCAACCACAATGACTACGGGCGCCGCAATCAAATGCGCCTCCACCGCCGCCTGTCCGATGACGATGCCACCGACGAATCCCACCGCCTGTCCCACATACCCCGGCGCCCGAACGCCCGCCTCTCGGAGAAAGTCGAAAAATATGAGGAGCAAAAAGGTTTCTATCGCTGCGGGCAAGGGCACATTTTGCCGCGCCGCGGCAAAATTGAGCATCAATCCCACTGGCAACATCTCGTGATGGAACGCCACAATTGCCACAAACACGGCAGGAACCGTAATGGTGCTAAAAAAACTGATTGCACGAAGAATTCTGGAATATGTCGCATACAAGCTACCTAAATAATAGTCTTCACTGCTGTGAAAGTTTTCCACGAAGAGGTATGGCAGTGTCAAAACCACAGGTGATCCATCTGTAAATACAGCGATCCGCCCTTCTAAGAGCCGTCCGGCCACCACGTCCGGCCGCTCGGTGGAGCCGATGGTGTGGAAGCCCAAAGCGGATTTTTCCGCGATATACTCCGTAATGTATCCCGCATCCAGAACGGCATCTATATCTATTGTCTCCAATCGCCGTTCCAGCTCTTTGAGGATATCCTTATTCACGATATTATCCATGTAGGCGATACAGATACCGGTTTTCGACTGACGGCCCAAAGAATCCATCTTCAGCTTGAGCTGATGCGTCCGCAGGCGGCGGCGGAGCATGGACAGATTCGTCATGAGCCCCTCGGTAAATCCCTCCCGCGGACCGAGCAGAACCTTCTCCCCTTCCGGTTCCGAGATGCCTCGTAGATTGAACCCTTTATTGTTGATAATCAGCCCCGTGGCGGAACCTTCCACCAATAGCAGCGTATCGCCGTAGGTAATGGCATCCACAATCTCCTGGACATCCTCGGTCTCTTTGATCTCTCCCGTCAACTGTACATGGTCTCGGACAGCCCCATACAACAGCTTCGGCGGCTGCGGTAGGTCTTTGGCCAAAATCAGGGGCCTGATGACATGTTCGCCCAGCATCATCGAATCACTGACACCATCGCTGAAATAGACGCAGAACTTTAACGACGGGCTTTGCGCGTTTTCAAACTCCCGATGAAGCATGATGTCCACGTCTGTAAACAGCAGGTCCAAGATAGCTCTATTTTCTTGAATAGATGGCTTGAGGCGCTGCATTTCTTCCGGCACCTCCGCCTCGCATGTTGTTTGGGACTGCTTTTGCTCCGCCATCGCCTGCCTCCTTTTTCATTCTCTACCAGTATCCGCTATAAAAGGAAATTTTATACAAAAACACCTAAGATGATGGCCATCATCTCAGGTGTTTTCTGTCCCTGTCAAGCAGGAATCCCGCTGTTCCGGCAAAGAAAAATCCCCCATGTTGTTAGTCGTCAAAGATTTGTTTTCGGTTAGCGAGTCTGTAGCTCTCGTCAGTAAAGTTAAGAATTTGGCATCGATGCGTGAGCCTGTCGAGGAGCGCAGTAGCAAGCACAGCGTCGCCGAGGAGTTCATCCCAACCATCAAATTCCTTGTTGGATGTAATGATAATGGAAGCTTTTTCGTGTAGTGCCGAAACAAGTGCAAAGAAAAAATTCGCCTCAGCTCGGCTCACAGATAGATAGCCGAGTTCATCAATGATGAGCAGGTCGCATTTCTTAATCCAACCCAATCGTCCTGCCGACTTTTTGGAAATTTCCCTTGTTTTCAAGACGTGGATCAGGTTAGTGATGGAAGGCCATTTTGAAGTTTCAACCGCTGTTTCTTCTTGAACCAGTCCTTTTTCGATTTACAATAGTGTTCTAATTGATACCATGCCTCACATTCTGCAACTACTGTACAAATTGTCATAATGATGACCTCATGAAGGTTGGGTCGTATTTTCCATGGTTGCCGGGAATCGGTGATGTTTTCTAAATGTTTTTTGTATCATGATTTTTATCGCCCAGCATCAGCATATCACATTAACTCTAAACAGTGAATCCTTTTCATGCGGACACCGTGGCCCCGGCCAAAGAAGGTATTGACAAGCTCGCACGTTTGCGTTATACTACACCGGCACATAAAAGCGTTGAAGGAGAAGAAGATATCCTCACTTAGCATGTCCGGCAGAGATGTCGGCGTTTAGAGATACTGCGGGTGGTGCAAGCAGGTGCTAACGGATATGTATATACACTCCCGAGCTGGTGTGTCGAACAAACTATTTTAGTAGACGCACTCGGACGCTCACCGTAATCTGAGCAGGGGATGTAAAACCCCGCAACGAAGCGGCGGCTTTCTATAAGCCGCAATCAGGGTGGTACCGCGGGAATTTTCTCGTCCCTGGGCAAGTTTTCGCTTGCTCAGGGATTTTATGTTTGAGCAAGAACAGTTGAAAGGCAGTAGACAAATGGCGTTAATTTAAATTTGTGTTCCCCCGCCATAGGCGGGGGAACACAAGAAATCTATCAACGCGTTTGTCCACTGCCCAGTTGAAACGGGGGGAGGGCGCGAAGCGAGCAATGCAAGATGCTTCTCAAGAGAAGCCATTCCGTTCGGATCGAGATGTAAAGGGTGAGAGTGGGTGAATTGCACTGATCTAAATTATTTTCCACCACCACAGACGGGAGAAAACAAAAAAATCCGCAGTGCGTTATCCCATTGCTTAAAGAGTTCGTATCCCATAGCAGGCTAACGCTTGCAAACAATGAATTTATGCAACAGGAGGAGTATGTGATGCAGCAAGTTTCTAAAAGAGGGGTAGCATTTTATATCCACCTCGCCATTGGATTATTTTTAATGTTCTTTTTTGGCCGCATTTTCACACCGATCGAACCACTGACCGAAGTGGGCATGCAGATCGTCGGCCTGTTTATCGGCCTCATATGGCTCTGGTGTTTTGTCGGGTTCTTATGGCCCAGCCTTTTGGGGCTCATCGCGTTTGGCCTGACTGATTTTGCGAGTTTCGCGGAAATCGGAAGAATGTCGTTCGGGGGCGGCGTACCCATTTTATTGCTCTTCTCCATGATTCTGTTTGGTTCGCCCCAGCACGTAGGCGCCACAAGATATATCACCAGATTCTTCTTGACCAGAAAAGTGTTAAACAACAGGCCGATCGTGTTCAGCTTTATCTTCTTTTTTGCCACCTATGCCCTGTCTGTGGCTGTCAACGTAACGCCCGCTTTGATCTTGATGTGGACGGTGCTCTACGGCGTCTTGAAAGAGCTGAATTATAAAAAGGGTGAGAAATTTACAACCCTGATGGTAATCGGTACGTTCCTGGGCGCGATCTCCGGGCAGGCGTCTCTGCCTTTCACAGGCTCAACCCTTGCGATTTTGAGCGCGTTTGAAACGGCATCGGATATCGCTGTACCCGCCCTGCAATACATACTGCTTGGTTTTATCAACACGGTTATTGTTATGACAATTTATTGCCTGTTTATGAAACTCATATTGAAGAAGGAAGATATGGCCAAGGTCGCGCACGTCAATACAGAGATGTTTGAAAGAGACCCTCTGCCGCCCATGAGTCCGCTGCAAAAAGCTAACTTTATCAGCATGTTAGGTTTCGTATTTTTGATGCTCTTGCCCAGTTTCTTACCCGATGGATTTTTCTTAACCGAATGGTTAGACACCCTTGGCGCGGGCGGCGTAGCCATCTTGCTCACCGGCGTGATGTGTGTGGTCCGCGTCCAAGGCAAACCCATTTTGGACTTCGGAGCGGTCGCCGCAAAAAGCATCAACTGGGACGTCTATATCATGGTAGCGATGGCTCTAGCGCTCTCCAGCGCCTTAACGCACTACAGTACAGGCGTGATGGAGCTGATGACCCAAGTCTTTGAGCCGGTATTAGGCGGGCATTCGGCGATTGTACTCTTTGTCATAACCTTGTTGGTCGCAATCTTTATTACAAGTTTTGCCAGCTCTATGGTAATCGGGATTGCATTTATGCCGATCCTTGTGTTCTTTGGCGCAGAAGCCGCAGTGAATCTACCGGCCTTAGCCTCTGTAACCGTATTGCTCCTGCATTATTCCATCATCTTGCCATCTGCCTCGGTGTTTGCCGCTATGTTGTGGAGCAACGAGGAATGGGTCAAGCCAAAAGAAGTGTTTAAATACGGCGCATTCATCGTAGTGGCAGCGACAGCCGTCGCCATAGGGATTATGATGCCCATTTCCTTGGTGTTGTTTTAAAGGTAGAGCTGTATGACCCTTGCTTTGGCTTAATAAAATGAACCTATCAAAAGCGGTCCTATTGAAGGGCCGCTTTTTTAATGCGTATGTAGTTTTTGCGGAAACTATATCTTACCCTCCAGCTTTCTCTTGAGTAAAAGCCAAAATACCGGCGCAATTACAACAAAGGAACCGAGAACATAAAACCCGGCCTGCACCCCAATCCGTTCCATCAACGTCCCGAGAACAATGCTGGATGTCATAAATAATACGCTATTGAGCGGGATGATGACATTGATCACTGCCGGAGCGTCCTCCCGGAACACTTTAACCACGATGGACAAAAACAAGGGGAAGAATACAGCAGAAAATAAACCGACACCCGAAAATAGAAACGCATTTCCTGTGAGTACGCCGAGGAAGAATAGCGTAGCAGAAGCTATCATGCAAATTAGAAATGTTTTGAGATACCCTAGCTTTTCGGCCACAACGCCGCCAATCAATCGCCCGACGGCAAACAAAATGAAGTAGAACGATAAGAAAGATGCACCGCTATTTGGATTCATGGCCTGTGTGTCCCGCAAGTAGAGGACGAGCCAGTTTGTAATCCCGAAATCGAACATCACGCAAAGGCCAATCACTCCAAAACAAAGCCAGACACGCACATCCTGCACAATTTTGAGAAAAGGCAACGAGCATTGTCGTCCATTTGATTGGACGTCCGGAAACTTTGCAAATAAGAAAAGCGGCAAACTAACCGCATATAGGAGTAAGGTGCTAATGAAAATGATGCGCCACGGAATCTCTCGCTCTAACATTTGCCCCGCATACTGTGCACCGCCCGCTGACCCCATGCCGAAGAAAAAATGTGTCAAGCTCATCAAAATCGCGGTCTTGGTGACAAAGATTCGACTGCCGAGTGCGTTGAGCGCAATGTCAATCCAGCCGAGCGCAAAGTAGATAAAAAAGAAGTTGACCGCAAGACTTCCAAATCCGCTATGTACTTGCAATGCGCCGAGCGAAAGGAATATGATAATCGTTACAAGCAATAATCCTTTGCGATACCCGAACCGCTCACAAATTCGACCGCCGACTAACACACCGAGCAACATACCAACAGAGCAAACGGTAATGAGAAACGCAAGACCGCTATAACGCAAACCATATTCTGCTTGCATAAGCGGCAAAATAGGGCCGCGAATGGACTGGGTAATGCCCAATATGACCATGTTGAAAAAGATAAGCCCAATTGTAATCCCATTTCGCTTTTGTATTGTGTGCATAGATGAAGTATCTCCTTTGGGCGTGAGCAAAGAGCGTTGACACTGTACTGTCGGGGCTGGCCAGGCCATAGTGTCCCCTACAACCATGCGCATGTAGGGGCCGCGGGCGGCTAATAGCCGCCCCTACGACGATGTTATACACTGCAGAATGATGCCCCCGGTCGCCCGCTGCCTAGGTTGCAGCTATTCTGCGGGCGATCGAGTCGATCTCCCCTATATGCTACCAACGTATTGTGGCCACTGCCCTTCTTTGGGTCATGTTCTAATTTAGTTGAAGCTCTTTGTGTTTCCCCGCCATAGGCGGGGGAAACACGTACAAACAACTATTTTAGGACATAACCCTTCTTTGAATAGGCTTTCTTTTTTGGTGTAATTCTAGTATAATCGCGTCAGTGCCATAAGTAAAATCGTATTTCAATATATGGAGATATATTAAATATTTATATGAATATCCATACGGGGCCTGGGCATTGCCTGTGTAACGAAAGAACATGTACAGGCGGAATTAGAAGCAGGGATACTGTTTGAGGTTCCTGTCATCCCGCCAATCCCGCCGCGCAAGATGAGCATTGCCCATTCAGAAGAATTCCCCTTATCCATAGCGGCACAGACATTCCTCAAAATATTGTCCGACAAGGAGCGCGTATGAATCAAACCATCCAAACAACGATAGACAAACTGCAGCGAAATAATATGGCCGGTTATTTCGTAACCGATGCGAAAGAGCTGACTGCGCTGTTGCAAGCGCTTATCCCTCCAGGTGCAGCCGTTGGCAGCGGCGATTCGGTAACGCTGGAGCAGGCGGGTGTGTTTACGTTTTTGCGGAACGCCAACTATGTGTTTCATGATAAGTTCCGGCCGGGCATCACCGCTGCCGAAAAACGGGTTTTGTATCTGAAAAATTTTTCTGCCCACACATTCATCACGGGAACGAGTGCCGTCACGATGGACGGGAAACTGTTTAATATTGATGGAAACGGAAGCCGTGTCGCACCCATGATTTACGGGCCGGAGCAAGTGATTGTTGTGGTCGGCACGAACAAGATTGTGCCGGATGTAGAGCAAGCCATTGCGCGCACCCGACAAGCCGCAGCACCTTTAGATGCTATTCGGCTCGGGAAAAATACCCCCTGTGTAAAGTTGGGACGATGTATTGACTGTAATCACGAGCAGCGGATTTGCAATGCTTTTGTGCTCATCACGGGCCAGTTTGCAAAAGATAGAATCAAAGTAGTTATCGTGGATGAAGCACTTGGATATTAACTATAGTCGTCAAACTGGAAACGCGAAGTAGGCTGTGGCTCCTGCCCTTTGCCTGGATCGCTATCAATAGAACCCGCTGCCAATCGGCAGCGGGTTTTCATGCGTATGCGATGCATTTTTCGGGAGTGGCCACAGCGTTGCTAGATTTCTTGTTTTCCCCCACCATAGACGGAGGAAACAAAATTTATTGATTGCGTTCCGCTTTCTTTCTCTTGCTTTCTGATACGATAGAAAACGCAATGTTTTTTGCGTGATCGGCGCTTCGTTCTAAATCGTTAATCTTGTCGATAAAAATAACGCCGCTTTTCGGTTCGCAATATTCGGTTTTTAATCGCCTTATATGATTTTCCGTAAACTCTGCAGAGAGAGCATCCACACGGTCTTCCAGTGATTCTATTGCCGGCAATTGAGAGGTGCCTTGGCGCTCATAGGTATCTAATGCCTGTACGGTAATTTTTGTTGCTAGCTCGCTCAAGCTCTCTAATTCTTTCATTGCGGCATCAGAAAATTTCGAATTACTTTCTTTCACGGCCAAAGTATATTCCGCGATATTCTCAGCGTGGTCGCCGATTCTTTCTATATCAGCCAAAATCCCAAACATGTCGCCTACCTTTTCGGCATCGGTAGCGGACAGGGGCATATTGTTTATCTCAACTAATTTAGAAGTGATATTTTGATTAAGGAAATCAACCGTTTTCTCATTTTCCAAAACCCGATTCGCGCTATCTTCGTTCCGTTCAAAAAAGGACTCCAACGCCAAGGCTAAGTTTTCATTGGCGATTTTCCCCATGCGGCACACCTCAAGCTGCGCATTCACAACGGCAAGCGTAGGTGTCTGCGGCGTTTTCGCATCCAGATAAATTAACTTTCTTTCGTGAATTTCATTCGTCTCATCCGGCTTTACGGGAATGATTGTCTGCATCAATTTGGCGAGCAAAGGAACAAACGATATGAGGAGTATAAGTGTGGCAACGTTATATAGCGTATGGAACATGGCGACCTGGCGCGCGCTTTCCGTCCAAGTTGCCTGAAACCACGCTAGAATACCGGGCACCAATAGTATCAGTGAGCCAAATACAAGGCTGCCGATCAGATCATAGGTTATGTGAAATAAGGCCGTTCGTTTACTATCGCGGCTTGCGGGGATAGACGCGATGACTGCGGTGATGCTTGTCCCAATATTCGCACCCAGTATGATGAAGGCTGAGGCTTCAAAAGGAATCGGGACATCATTGAGATGCAACGTAACCAAGAGCCCCATCGTGGCCGACGAACTCTGAACCGCAACCGTAAAAAGAAAGCCTATTAAAAGTGCAAGGAATGGGTTTGAAATCGTAGTGATCGTTTCTATGAAGGCCGGGTGCGTCCGGAACACTCTGAGGGCATCGCCCATGACCGTGATGCTGAAAAATAAAATTCCAAACCCGAGCACAACGTATCCGATGTTTCGGATACTTCTTTTCTTGAAAAACAAGTACATGATTACGCCAATGAACATAAAGATCGGCGCATACGCATCAATTCGAAACGCAATGAGCTGGGCGCTGAAGGTTGTTCCGACATTTATGCCTAATAGTACGCCGATTGCCTGTGTTAAGTTAATCAATCCCGCATTCACAAAACCAACTGTAATGATCGATACAGCCGTTGAACTATTGATGACAATTGTCGCAATAACGCCGACGACCGCCGCAAAGAATCGATTCGACGTTGCTCGCTTCAAAATGATCTGTAACCGGTCCCCGGCTACGACTTCTAATCCCGTCGACATCATTTTTATACCGAACAAAAGTAAGCCCAAGCCGCCCACGGCTAAAAGTATGTTTTCGAATACGTCCATGTTTATCCTCTCTCAAACACGCTGCAATCAATGTTTGTCCACATTATCGATTTCTGTTGGAATACAGCTACCAACCCAATCGATTATAGCATGTCCGCTCAGGATGTCAATTATATTTTTTATTGCGCAAGCGGCCAAAGGCGTTGTTATACTAGTCCCAAATAAAAAGATGTCATTTTCTTTTTATATTGAGACTTAATAAAGACGTGTATTTGCACGCTTTTTGTGCAAATACTAGCCCGCAGGGCGGGCGTATGTTCGATTGCTTTTTATCGAACATTAGGATTAGATTTCTTGTTTTCCCCCGCTACAGGCGGGGAAAAACAAATTTATAATCAAACGCTATTTGTCCATGGCTTATTTATTGCGCAAGCGGCCGGATTCCTATGGTAGCGGATAAACGCGTTAGTGGGTTTCTTGTTTCCCCCCGCCTATGGCGGGGAGAAACAAATTTAAATCAACACCATTTGTCCACGCAGATTCCTATTCGTCCGGGCGCACCTCGATGATTTGGTTTGCCGTTCTATATTTTAAGGGCGTAGTCCCTATCAATTGTTTGAACAGTGCGCCAAAATGGCTCTGAGTCGGAAAGCAGAAACTGGCAGAGATGGCAGAGATGGTTTTGTCTGTATACTTGAGCATATTCGCCGCCGCTTCAATTCGCTTTTTGCGGGTATACTCCATGATACGCATCCCTGTTTCCTGGGCAAAACGGCGAGATAGATATGATTTGTTGATGTTCAGCGCTGCAGCGATATCATCCAGGGTAAAGAGCTTGCTCAAATGCTGATCGATGAACAGTTTGCATTTTTCCACATAGGATGCACCGCTCCGCACCTCTCGTACCTGCCGCACCTGCCGGGCAAAGAGGAGTTCCATCTCGTGATAGAGCTGCCCCATTTCCGCGGCGTCTTTGCAGAGTTCCAGTCGCTGGAGGTATAGGTCGTTTAAAGCGTAGGCGCTCGCAGGGTCAAGCCCGCCCGCGATGGCGGCGTAAGTGGCTAGCGCAATAGAAGCGCAGACTCTGTACTCCATGCACTTGTGCGGATCTCCGACCAGCCGGATCGGCTGGGGCGCACGTTCTCCCTGTTCTCTGCGCAAAAGAATCCCTTCTACGTCTCCGTTGCGGATGCGCTGGAGATATAGCCGTTCATGTTCACAGGTTCTAACGATGTCCTGCTCTTTCGTATCACTGATATACATGTCTTTTTTGTGCATGAGTTTTTCGACAAGGTTTGTGTTCATATTCGCCTCCACCTTTTCGCCTGCGTACCTATATAGTCAATTGTATAACAAAAAAGTAAATTCTACAATATACCATCAAAAAAAGAATCGATATACTTGAAAGAAATTGTGGATCATGTTCTAATATAATTGCTTATACGTGCCTTCCACGTCTGTGGCGAGGGAAACACACAAGAATTCATACAAAAAAGGAGGACACAACCATGCTTCGTATTGTTACAGACACTGGGGCCGATATCCCCTTTTTGAACGCGGGTGCGGCGGGATTGGAAATGGTCGAGATCGGGGTTCAGTTTGAAGACATCCCATACGACCAACAGGCCGACACAGACTTCCATGTATTTTATGAGAATCTGGAACGGTCAAAAAACCTGCCGACGACAAGTCAAGTCACACCGGGGCAGTATTTAGACCTCTTTGAGGACGCAAAAGCAAAAGGCGACGACATGTTGGTCATCACCCTATCTGCCGCGCTTTCCGGCACACACCAGTCCGCCGTCATGGCAAAGGAGATGTGTGGATATGATGGCATTCGCATTGTAGACTCCCACCAATGCTGTCTCACCCAGCGGCTGTTGGTGGAACACGCCGTAAAGCTGCGGGACGCAGGTCAGAGCATGGAAGACATTGCGGCAACGATGGAAGCGCTGCGGGACGATATGGTGTTCACTGTGGCGTTAGACACTTTAAAATACCTCAAAAAAGGCGGACGTGTGCCGCCGGCCATGGCACTGATTGGCGAAATGTTGAACATGAAGCCGGTCGTCACTGTGCGGGCCGGGAAAGTGGAGCCGCTCACAAAAGCCCGTGGCATGAAGGCGGCCAAACAAGCCCTATGGGCTCAATTTGAAGCGGATGGATTTGACCCATCCATCCCGATTGCCTTTGGATATTCGCAAAACAGGGAACGGGGCGAGGCATTCTTACAAGAGACCAAGGAAAAATACGGGCTCACGGATTGCATATTGGTCTCCGTCGGCGGAACAATCGGAACACACGCCGGAGCAGGCGGGATCGGAATCGGGTACAAAAAAAAGTAGGGATATAGTCGGCAAACTTAAAAACGTCTTGTTTTTGCAATCTATGGGAAACAAGAAAATCTGCAGCAGCATCCTGTAAACAAGCGGTGCAAGAGAACTATAATTTCTCTTGCGTCGCTTGTTGGCTGTTTTATACTAAAATACATTCCTTTCGCTGCGCTCAAGGCACAAATAGTGATGAAAACGGAGCATTTCTCCGAATTCGTGGTATAATTAACTCCAAGGGAAGACAACTACAAAGCACGTAAGGAGG
>Ga0123355_10004727_pt1 | contig 19800 bp, 10 predicted proteins | sample TergutEmb28metaG_3_FD_89872 | JGI IMG/M metagenome (GOLD analysis project Ga0123355, IMG submission 89872) | Embiratermes neotenicus P1 segment gut microbial communities from Petit-Saut dam, French Guiana - Emb289 P1 | ecosystem: Host-associated > Arthropoda: Insects > Digestive system > Gut ...
CCCTCCCGACTAAAATTTAGTAGTAACCAATTTCATGTTTGTTTACATGTAAAATAACCACTGCCACCGGGTAACAACCCAATTGCAGTAAATAAATATTATTATTATTATTATTATTATTATAAAAGAATATTATGTCTTCAAACAACTTATTTGATTTTATGTTGACATTCTGTGAAAATAAGTTGCCAATAAAATATACTCTTCCATATCATAAGTAGAAGTAGCAAATTCTGTAACACTTAGTAATGCATTGGATTCTGTGATTTGCTTCTTCATGCCAGAGCATTATTGCATGGTGTAACTGCCTCAAGAGAAATGAGATTCTGACAGCAGCTAGGAAGGTAGAAGGTCTTGTGGGATGTTACGCTCTCTTGAGTGATAAGTGATCCGAGACTGGACGGCTTCACCCAGAAGATGGAGGCATTATGTTCCTCCAAAACGCTGGTAAATATTTACCAGTTGGCACAGCATAACATCCCAGGAGACTTGAAACTTTATAACAAATTTGTATTGCATTTATTGCTCAGTGTTACAGATGATTGCTTACATATCGATATTGTCTTTCCTAATACATATTTCTGCAGCCATTATTTAAGAAGATGAAGCTATATCCATATGCAACTTATTGAACAGTAATCGTGTTGGTGCTTCCGATAACGTAATTTTGCAGCTATTAATAGTTATATGGACAAGGTCACAGTGTTCCCTTGTTGCTGATAAGTCATTCACTTTCTGATGTGGTCATCTTTTCACCTCCCTAGAATATGTAAGATAGCACTGAATGTAATCAGCTTATAAAAATTATTTTTGTGAAACTTAATATTTTATTTTCAGGGGGGTTATTTCACTTGTGGTATAGCGTGTTCAGAACCTGATGGCACACAGTGACGCACGGGAGGGGAAATGAAGGGGAAAGATGCGAATGGAGTGGGTAGCCAGTAGTCTTGCACTGTAGGTCGGAACACGGTCTATACAATTGCTGTCCACTGATCCGCACTCCTCGGCCGCCAGCAGTCGACTGAACTGACACCCCCGCCGATTTAAATGGACTTGTCCGTTTCGCTGAAGACCAAATCTGGTTTCTGCGTGTGTGCCATCACGTTTTGAACATGCTATAATAACATTTTTTCCACAAATATGTAAAAGAAAACTTTGGAAGGACTTTAATTAGTGGTTTTGTATATGGTGAAAGTAGATGTGAGCTTCATATGTTTTGTTCAGTTTCATGCGTTTGTGTTTGAGATGGATGCTTGGCACTTAATTTTAGCACAAGGACAACTTTATCTTCATAGGATAGAAATCTTTTCCTTTTGGCCCAAACTGGTGATTGCTTTGTGATGCTGAACTATGTGAGAAAAACAAGTATTGGCATAATAACTTACTGTTTTGCAATTTATTGTTAAAACGGTAATTACATGCTTCCCCATGGGTAGGTGTTGAACATGAAGAGTTACTAGGGGGTGCTGACACTTCCTTAGCCCAACCTACTTCCTGATGTCGTACGACAGAATCAATAGTGTCGTTGGAAAGAGGGGTATGTTCATGTGCCAAATTGCAAGCCTTTTCTTCTTACAGAGGCTGAAAGGAAGCATATCAAGCGACGCGCGCGATTTCAACAACATGGAGACACAAGCTGTTATCAAGTTTTTTTTCCTGCAAGGCAAGGTGCCAAAGGAAATTCACGCCATTCTGATAGAAATATCAGGGGAATATGCCACAATCAAAAACTGGGTGGCCCAGTTTAAACGTGGTGATTTTTCCACCTGTGATGCACCTCGTCCTGAACGACCCAAAACAGTGACCACCCTGGAAATTATTGATCAAATTCACGACCTAATCTTGGAAGACCGCCAGATTTCAGCTAAATCAATAACTGAGTAACTGGGCATCTCACGTGAGCAGGTTGGGCCCATCATTCATGAAGATTTGGACATGTGGAAGCTCTCCACGAAGTGGATCCCAAAATGCCTGAATGTGGATCAAAAACGTCAATGGTGCCAGTCGTGTGAGCAACTTTTGGAATTTTTTCGGTGCCATCCAAATGATTTCCTATAGTCATTGGTGACCGTGGACAGAACTTGGTTATATCACTATGACCCAGAGACAAAGCAACAATCAATGGAGTGGCGGCATAGCGGCTCACCACACCCCCAAAAATTCTGAGTGCAAAATTCTGGTGGAAAATTTCTCGCCTCAATTTTTTGGGATCAAGACGGCATCCTCCTCATTGATTGTCTTCCAAAGGGCCAAACTATCAACGTGGAGTATTACACATCTCTGCTGGTGCAACTGAAGGACACTTTGAAGGAAAGATGCCGCGGGAAGGTCACCAAAGGGGTCTTGTTCTTGCACGACAGTGCTCCGACTCACTGGGCACTTGCAACGCAGAAGAAACTGGCCTGCCTGGGCTTCCAGTGTCTTGATCACCCACCCTATTCTCTGGATCTGGCCCCGTTGGATTACCACCTGTTCCCTGGACTGAAAAAACAATTGAAAGGTTGCCATTTTTCGTCCAACGCGGAGGTCATTGCTGCTGCAGAGACCTGGTTGGATGGACAACCTTCTGAATTTTTTTTGAGTGGCTTGCAAAAGTTAGAGGAATGGGCTAAGAAGTGTACTGAGCTTCGTAGGGAGTATGTTGAACAAATCCCGAGTTTGGTCACTGTAGCTTCTTTCCTTCCTTGTCGGGCTAAGGACTTATCAGCACCCCCTTATAGAAAAGAATGTTATATAATAATGAAGCTATTTTTCTTTTATGTTCTTTTGGTTTCTAACCTCTACCCATTCAGAAAATTCAGTCAGGAGCAGAGGCAACACCTAACATGCAGAATTCTGTTGGAAGTTGAAAGTGATGGCCAACAGATGCACATAACAGGTTAACACATGGTCAGTGTTGCGTGTTTTGAGTGCATTTCATAGGCTTGCCCTCTACATTGCCAAGACCTCTTTGAAAACAATGTGAATTACAGTTCTTCTGGCATCTCTCCATTGTCCTGTGTGTAAAATAGAAACTAAAATACGTTGTCAGAAGGTGAGAAAAGGTTTTGCTGTCATGCACAACTGAATAGGTATTGTACTTACTGTTTTGTGTGGGGAAGAGGATTGATTCTTTTTCTGAAACGTTAGTTTTTAATTTTTGTCATAAATGCAGGGTGATTGATAAGAGTGCAGAGAATGAATTATTCCTATAATGAAACCTGTTTTCAGCAGCTGATTATAACTTGGGGTGTATCTGTATAATTGTCATTCTATGCAATAAATTGTTCAAAATGAGATATTCATTTTTTACATGGTAATGAGTAACAAAGAAAACTGAATCCTAGTGGTGAGTAATGTTAGTTATGTCATCTTTGATTTCAGCGTGGAAACCAAAGAGTATCATGGACAGCACGGGGAATTCTTTCAGTTTTTGCTGTATTTGTGTTTATTAGTTTAATACTAGCTTCGACGGATGTAATTAAATGGCTTGACTTCTTGACATACTGTTCTTATGTGAAACTTACCATCACACTCATCAAGTATGTTCCACAGGTAAGACTCTGAAGACTGTTAAAGAAAACACTTTTGCAGTGAAATTCTGTGTTGTGAGCTTTAAAATTAGTCTATTAAAGTGAGGATTTGCTGAAATGAATGTTGTTAAAAATTTGTATAGCATAATCCCCAATTAATGTTCCTGCATTTTATGTTCACTGACAATGATCCAGAGCCAATAATCTCCTCAGTTTGAGATTTTCATTCTGTAATCCCAGGGTTAAGTTTCTTCTGTTTCAGATTCCAGTGCTCCTCAAAGAAGATGTAAATGGAAGTGTCACTATATAAATGTTCAAAAAGTATATGCTCATATTTATGCGTTGTTTTAATTTATGCTTTACATCTGTCATTTCTGTATTTCTGATGATTATCATTTTCCAAAGACATAAACCTGTGTCTCTGATTATAAATGTTCAGTGACATTCTCCCTCTCTCTCCTGTAATATGTACAAATTTATTCCATTTACTGTTCGTGGCCTTTGCTTGATACTTTCTAAAATGCCATTGTTGTGATTGTATAGAATTTATCATATGAATCTAAATGGTGACCTTTCAACTGTATGAACAAATGAGAATTTTATGACCTTTATAACGTGGCTCAGTTTTCAAGTAATCTAATCTCCAAAATCACTTCCAAAAGATGCACAGAGCACGTCAACCCACATAATATGTGCACTGCATGAGGATAACAATCTTTAACTTGTCTGAAAATATCCCATTATTTAGTGGCATATCATGTCATTGATGTGGTTGTTGGGTAACTGATTCGTTGCATGGCTGTGTCTGAACCTTTTTTGAGCACATGTCATCACATTGTGATGTAGATCATTATGTCATCATTAGAGTGTAACTAGATTCTATTTTCATCATATATCAGTAGCAAATAAATGTACACTGATCTCATACTTCAGTAGGAACTGTTCTGAAACAGCTATGCCTGGAAGGTAGAGGAACCCCTTTTTGCTTCATGTAATGTGGTTTTACTGTTCAGGAGTTCTTAAGAATGTAACCTTAACAAACAGTGAGGGTTTGCTGTAGTTTTAAAGAAATGTGAATCGTTATAGATTAATAGAGATTTGCTATTTCCGAACTTCTTACCTCACTAAATTGATTTCTTCTTCACAATTCAGTTCTCATTTAGATCTTAACAGATTTAAAAATATAATGGATATAATTTATTTCCTGCAATCCTGCACATCACATATTTAAAAGCATCTAAAAATATCCAGGTCAAGAAGCAAAATTCATTCCTGTATGTAAACACACTGCTAAAGGATATGAATTTCCATTAGTGGCCTTTATTGGTAGTTAACACAACCATCCTTTTTTCACTTGTAGGCATTCATGAACTACAGAAGGAAGAGCACAGAAGGCTGGAGTATAGGCAACATCCTTTTAGATTTTACTGGTGGAATTCTCAGTATGCTGCAGATGATCCTGAATGCATACAACTACAGTAAGTAATGTGTGTGTGTATTTGTTGTTGTTGTTGTTGTTGTTGTTGTTGGTTTTTTTCCCCCTCTTCCTCATGTTGTGTCACATCCATTTCTCTCAGCTTCAAAGAATATATGATGTCACAGTGAAGTTCCTAGCACACTGTTTCAGAAACTACATCATGGATTGTGTCAAAACCTGATCTGATTTTAATCTGACTTGTCAGTGTCAATTTTCTGCTCTTGTGTAAGATCATTTTTGTTCCTAATTCTACTCTGCTCTTCCTAATTTTATGCCTAGAAACCCAACAGTTTTCCTAGATCGTTGTCCATCACATGAAACATTTTCATTCTATACTTTTTTTTAAGCATCATTACAGGGAAAACCTGTTTGCAGATCTTATACTGCAGTTGTCCTTGACTACTTACAAATGATTGATTGGTTGAAACTTACTTCTTCTTTTCAGTTTTTGTGTGTTACATGGTGGGATCAAATATTGTCACGATTGTGTTTTTCTTTCTACGGTAATTACATGTACACAGTATTCCATTTGAAATAATACTCCATAAACTTCAGTTGAGCAGTGGAAGAATTTGTAGGTCCTGTGTTTTGAACATGTTAAGTTCATCTTCTGATTAATTGTTACTGACTGTGATGCCATAAAATCCTGTCCCGTTCCATGCCAGCTTGAGTGAGAAGAACTGTCACACAATGCTACGTGTCTGTTAATAACATGTGACATGATCACAATGATATGCCTACCTCAGTGGCCAAGTAGCAGATGTTAATGCATGTGCTGTCCTTGAATCATACCACATTTTCAATCTGCTAGTACCTGGATGTCCAGAACATCCATTGTCATTAACTGATGTCACTCCACTTTTAAATATGGAAAATAAATCAGCTACTTATGTTCTGCTTATTGTTTGATCTCCAAAAGCAAGTTTTCACTTCTTTAGGTTTCTGTTGTACTTTTGCATAGTTTGAACAGAGCTTGATGCAGATACACTGTTCTGTGAAGGCTACAGTTTTCTAATAAAGTGCAAATCGCAGAAGACACGGCATCCTCACTTCACAGGATTTTACAGAAGTTACATGTTTAAAATAAATAGCAAATGTTGCAGCTAATTCGTCTTTACCTTCATCTAGGAGAGGTATTTATCCTAACTGCAGTAGTATATAATTGCAGCCAGTCCAGTAACTAATTGATCACACCATATATACGAGGGTTGATCCAAAATTTTCCAGACTGATGCTGTAAAAATCATAAAGCTCACCATAAGGCCTATTGGCCGCCGTCACCCTCGAAGTAGTTCCCTCCCGCATGTAGACACCGGTCCCACCATCTCCTCCATTTTTGGAACACTTCCTGGAAGTCCTTTTCTGTCAGTGTCAAGCACTCTCTGCGATTCGGCCTGGATCTCCTCATTGGTATTGAACCGGCGTCCTTTCAGCTTCAATTTCATTTTTGGAAATATGAAGAAGTCACAGGGTGCCAAATCAGGGGAGTACGGTGGGTGGGGGATAACAGCAATTTTGTTTTTCGTCAGAAACTTGTGGGTGAGGACGAAGTGTGAGACAGGGCATTGTCATGGTGAAGCAGCCAGGTCTGATCTCGCCAAATTTGGGGGCAATTTTTTCACACAGTCTCCGCAAAACTTCGCAGTAGAGCCCGGCACTCACAGTTCGGCCTGTTGGGACAAATTCTTTATGCACAATCCCCTTGATGTCAAAGAAAGTGATGATCATGCTCTTGAGATTGCTTTTCACCTGTCTGGCCCTTTTTTGGCCTTGGTGACGTGCGGCTTTTCCACTGGGAGGATTGTCGCTTTGTCTCAGAGTCGTAACCGTAAACCCAGCTCTCATCACCAGTGATGACCCTGGACAAGAACGTTTCATCGTCGGAGGTGAGCTTACGAAGTTCAGTACAGACGTTGACGCGCAGCTGCTTCTGGTCAGCTGTCAGGATCCTGGGCACAAATTTGGCTATGACATGGTGCATGCCCAATTCTTCTGTCAGAACACGCTGGCATGTCCCATAACCAACTTTCACCAAGCAATGTCACGAATGGTCCGACATCAATCCTGACGAATGAGCTCTTGAATTTGTCCAACTGTTTCAGGAGTTGTGCAACTTGTGGTTCTCCCTGTGTGTTCGTCGTCGTCAACTGATATGCAACCGGTCTTGAACCGGGTATGCCATTGAAACACCTGTGTACGACTGAAGCTTTGGTCTCCGAAGCCTTGTTGAATCATTTTGGGGGTTTCCGTAGCACTTTTCCCAACGTTGGCACAAAATATGATGCACACTCGCTGTTCCTTTCTCTGATCCATCGTCACCACGGGTCATGTACACAACTCCAAACAAATGCATGTAAAAACTGCCCACGTCATCCTACCTACGTGAAACTTGGCATGCTGACTCACTAAACATGGTAGTCCTACCCTATACTGGTGCTTTGCACTACCACAACTGCTGTATAGATGGCGGCACCAGTATGGAAAATTTTGGATCAACCCATGTATACCAGCAGAAAATACACTCTAGAGTTACCGTTTCACAAAGTGTGTCACAGAAAACTCATATGCTACAAGTATGGTGGAAGTGTGTCGCATGATTTTATTATATATTTTAATCTGAAAGTACTGTGATTATTCCACCTCAAACATAAGGTAGTTTAATAAGCACCCGCCTGTTTTAACTCCTCCTGAGACTTGACTCTTGGAGCTTCCCTCTCATATGTGGGGTGCTCGACATTTCCCCTCCCCTAGTGCCTCAGTGTGCCTTCATAGTCAGAACTATAATGAATTATATGACAGGTATAATAGAATGGGAAATGGTGGATTAGAACCATGATGGCTGCTGTGATAGTTGTCTCACAGAAGGGAGCATTTTGCTCCTTCAAGTACATTGCTTTATTAGTCATACCATTACAGGGAGCACTGATGCCAAGCAGTTGTCTTTGTGTGTGTGTGTGTTCATGTATATGTATCAATTATCATACATGCTGGCAAAGATATTCTCTCTCTGACCGAGAATAATGGTATATTAGTTGTGACAGTGTTATTTTGGTGGCTATTTAATTGCACTGTGAATTTAGCAAGCTATAATATGTGATTATGATGTCATTTTTAGATGACTGGGAGTCAATATTTGGTGATCCAACAAAGTTTGGACTGGGCTTGTTCTCTGTTGTATTTGATATACTTTTCATCATTCAACACTACTGGCTATACAGGTAAGCCCTTCATTGCTAATCTGATATAGAGTGGTCCCATGATAGGTCACTGATCAGTTCCTTGAGAATGAGCCAGATGAGGAAATGATGGATACAGAGCAACAGACCCACATATTACAGTGATAATTCTTCCCATGAAAGTCATATATTGGAGTGCTAAACTAATTTTTGGGGGGGTAAATAAACACCAGTAAAAACAAGGTAAGATGTTTTACTTGAGTGACTTTTGCAGTGAAACGAGAAACACATATTACAAATGTTGCAATGGAAACACAACAGTTAGTTCTTGTTTGTACTGTTGAACTAGATGGCACTGTCAGCGGTACAAATTGTTCTAAGTTCTTAATATAGAGTGCCCCATATTTTTGTCTGATTTGAACAAAACTTCAACCACTGTGACAGATTTTAATAAAAGTCCCCATTACAAAATTTCATGAAAATCTGTGCGTTAGGAGCTGAGTTGTTCCATGTAGATGGACAGACAGACAGATATGGCAAAGCTAATAGGCAGTTTTGATAACTTTGCAAACATGCCTAAAAGCTGCTGTAACAATCGTTTTGTTGGTTTTGAAGTATGCACATTTCACCTTTCTCCGTAACAAAGGTAAACCATCCTCCAAATAAATAAAGTAGGGAAAATGAAACAAAATAGGACAAAATTGACAGAGAACTCATTTGAGAACTTCTCAGTACAAGGGTTCTTGGTAGGCTAATGCTGCTGAGCAATGTGAAGGGGCAGGTATGAACATGATGATGAGTATGAAAACAAGTGACAGATATGGAAATAGTGGATGATGGGTATGAGAAATTTTACAGTGTGAAAGTTGACAGACATTGAGGGCCCTGTACTGCTTCAGAAAGCAGCATTGTTTAACAGTAGTTTGACAGAAGATATTGTGTTTCCAGCTGTGTTCTTTATAGTCACTGCCATGAAGACCTAACATATGCTGGTATATTTAAATGATTACAAGCACGATGCACAGATTGAATAATACCACAAAAGTATTTATGCATGTTTTCTGTATTTTAACTTATTTGTAATTGGAATATAATATATTGTGATTGTGTTGGTTAAGTTTACAAGGCGTGTTCAAAAAGAGACTGAACTTTTTAAATAGTGCTCCAACCAGCACAGAGAGCACTCTGTGACTACTGAGCACACCTAGCAACAGGTTTTGACAACAAACTGCCATTTGTCCCATTTAGCTATGAGCATTAGTTGTCGAGCTACATCTGCTGAACTGAGCACATGCACAAGCTGTTCGTCAGATTAGCGACAAAGTGACAATGAAAGAGCTTGAAGAACAACGTGTGAAATTTTTTACAGAGACATTTCAATTCCTTAACCAAGCATACAGGGAGGACTGTATGAGCCAAACACAGTGCTATGAGTGGTTTAAGCGTTTTAAAGAGGGCAGAATGTCAGTCTGTGAAGGTCCCAGGCCTAGACTACATTCCACATCAACGAACGATGACCATGTTGAGAGAGAGTTTGTGCTGTGATTCGTGGAAATTGTGGTTTAACTGTCCGAGACATTGCTGACGAAGTGGGCATCAGCATAGGATCTTGCCATCAGATTTTTACTGAAAAACTAAAGATGCGTCACATCAGTGCAGAATTTGTGTTGCGTTTGTTGACTGACGATCAGAAAGAGAACCGTGTTGAAATCAGTCAGGAACTGCTTGCCATTGCAAATGGTAATGAAAACTTTCTTAAGAACATCATAGCAGGAAATGAGATGTGGGTTTGTGGGTATGATGTTGAAAGCCAGATGCAATCATCGCAGTGGATGGGGAAACCTCGACCAAAAAAAGCACGGATGAGTTGGTCAAAGATCAAGGTGATGTTGGTTGTGTTTGATTGGAAAGGTATTGTCCGTTATGAATTTCTACCACATGGCCATATGGTAAACAAACAGTTGTACCAGGAAGTTTTAGCGCATTTGAGTGATGCTTTGTGCAGGAGGAGGCCTGAATTGTAGGAAAACCAGACTTGGATGTTGCACCACGACAATGCGCCGGCTCACGTGTCGCTCCTCATCTGCAGTTATCTGGCAAAACATCAGACATCCGTTGTGCCCCATCCACCCTATTCTCCGAACTTACCCCCAGCAGACTTTTTCCTGTTTCCCAAACTTAAAACCAGTTTGAAAGGACATCGTTTCCAAACCATAGAGGAGATTCAGGGAAATGCGATAAGAGAGCTGGGCGCCATCACAGAAAGTGCATTCCAGGAAGCATTCCAACAGTGGAAGAAACGTTGGGAACGGCATATCGCCAGTAGAGGGGATTGCTGTGAAGCGGGCAGTGCTTAAATTGCTGTAAAATGAGCAATAAAGGCTTTATAGCAAAAGTTCGTTCTTTTTTTGAACACGCCTTGTATGCACCAAATTTTCTACCAGTGTCACTTTCTTGAACATTACCATTCCTACTTTTTTAGCCAAAATTTCTTGTCTCTGACTTGAAAAATCATGAAAAAAACCTTAACAAGGTTCATGATCCAACAGCATACTGAAATCTTCCCAGTGGAGAGGAAGAAACTAATATGGGTATTTATTAGTGCTTGCCTTTTTTTATATACTTGTCTGGTGTAAGCAGTTTTAATGATTCTTTTATAAACAAAGAGAGAATAATCCTCACTGCACAGCACCTGGTTCATTCACGGGGTAGATCATGTAGTATTTATGGATGTGAAAATGGGCACCAGACATTTTTATCAGGTACTTAGTTGTGTGTTGTCACTCATCATTTCACAAACTTCTCATACTTATGTGTCACCATTTCATCAGTGACTGGTGTGGGAGGCATATTTGGGCTTACAGTACCATAGTATGCATCGTACTACACCATTTTAGGTTTTGTAAGATGGAAGGAAATAAAAAATTATATTGCTCTATTGAATCTTTCAGGTGAGACATCCCCATTGTGTTGTATAGAATCATAAAATATAGTCAAACACAGCAAGTTGTGTTTGACTATATTTTATGTATATATTTTATAATTCTATACAACACAATGGGGATGTCAAACACAACAAGTTGTGTTTGACTATATTTTACCTATAAATTTTATGGCTCTATTGACTGTTAGTTCACACAATAATTTGAACTGAAAGAAAAATATATTCATGGTTCTAAACTAATTATATGTTCATTAATTTTCTGATCAGTGACATTATTGAATTGGTTCTATGCTTTTATTGTTTTTCAGACATTCAAGTAAAAATGATCTCATCCAACATTAGCCATGATAAATGACACTTTCTCTCTGCACAGAATGTACATATACAATCATAAGTATGCTGCGTACCTGCTGGACAGGTTTTAAGCACAAAGTGGCAGTAGCCACTTGGCCATTATTTTGCGTGAATATGCTAAAGATTGTTATGCTTATGAGAGATTAATTTTTATTCCAGAGTAAATTCTTAGTGTAAAAGGACATCTTGCTTTTAATTGCATAGGAACCTGGGTGAGATAAGAGTGAGGTACACAGTCTTGATTTTAAGCCAACCATATAGCAGCCAAATAGATTATGAGTGAAGCAATCATTATCTAGAGAGAGGGTGCCTAATATACAAACTGGCTCCTTCATGCATTTGACGTAGTGTATATTCGCATTTAGAGTGTTGTTATTTTCAATATAATATTTTGATCTCCCACATTTTATGACATTCAACAGTTATTTAATTTGTCCTGTGCTGGAAATATTTGTTGGTAATTTGTAATTCATTACAAAACAACGTTTTGTAGTTGGAAACACCAGTCATTCTCTTTCTGAAATTTTTCTTATACATTTAACTTTGAACTACATACCTTGCTCAATAGCAGTGTAAAATGTGACCTGTGTTACAAATGATGATGTGCCGTAAGAATGAGAAAGAGTTTATACGAAATGACTGTTATCATTGCATAACAGTTGAACATGAAAGAGGTGTACCATGTATATATGTATGGGTTGAGTGAAAAGTAGTGGCAACACAGCTGTTGAACGCGGAGAATGACTTCAAAGTGACATTTTGCGCACAATATGGCCTGGAGGCCATGTAATGGATGTAAGCTGCCCATTTCATGGTTTTAAGGCAGTAGATAACGTGTCAACCGGCCTTCACAGTTGACATCTCACAACATAGTGACCTGCAGTAACACTCTTGGACCATAGTAAAGGTGGCACATGGTGGTAGTGCAAGGGACTGTTGGTGTGGCATGCAGGAAGCATGTGACAATGTATAAGCATGTCAAACTGTCAGATGCTGGTTGAAAGACAACCAAAACAGCGGTTGAACAAATGATGCCATCCAGGCTCACCAGGGATATACCAGAGTCAAAGTGGTGTTGATTATTGCTTATCATATCCGTAGTGTCATACTCTGCTTTAAAATCTCAGAGGGATGAACTATGAATTCAGGGTAATGCTGAAATTTTCTTGTAGGCATCTGCGTCCGATAGTATGATGCAAGTGCATTTTATTGGAGGTGCACTACACATGTTGCAATATAATGTGTGCTGCAATGTTGCAAGATCTGTGAGAGACTTTTTGGCTTAGTGGCAGTAAGAAACTCTGAAACATTCTTCTTACTGTCCAGACATGATTCCTTGTGACTTTGCTCTACTCCTGAAAATTAAATAACCTTTCTGAGACAGGCGGGTTCACAGTTTATTAGAGATGATACGGGCAGCAGGGCGGTCTATCACAAATATCAAGAGATTGTCTCTGATGGCACCTGTTGGCTCCCAGAAATGTGGGATGAGACCCATTGCATGGCAGGGCATACCACTGAAGACATGTACTGGCAGTTTCCATTGAAATATAGCGTGCCTTCATGTACCATACATGTTGCCACTAATTTTCTTCAACCTGTGTTTGTACAGAAATGTTGCGCTGGTCATCAGTTTACAAAGTCGGTACCATTCATGCTGTCTGCTCAGACCTTGTCCTCTTGTACTTGTGTCCAGTCATGTCTGTTGTCTGTGTCTCCCCTTCACTTCATCCTGCCATTACAGTCAGTGTCTTGCTGTAAATTTTTGTTTTGAATTTCCATATCTGAATTCACTGTAGTGGGTTGTTTCCTTTGCAATCACATGAGACTACCATGTCATTGTCATTATAATTTCTATAAATTTCCTGTTCAAAACTGCTTACTGCTATGGTCTCCCTTCTCTCTCCTTGGGTTATTCATTCCACTCTTTGTGAAGTAACTTCACCTACAATATCTTGATAAAGACATACATTTCTTCCTCTTAGAGAATGGAAAATCATCTAATTTTATAACTTAAAATTTTGGAAAATATTATTTTGTTTGTAGTGTGTTTTGTTCTTTAATTGGTATATCCCAGATGTGCTGGGGAGATAATGTGGACACAATGAATTATACAGTCTGTACAGCATGCCTAACAGTTGTGTTATACTCCGTGGAAAAGCTTATATTTATGTTTTTTTTTTAAATTGTAGTTGTGTGTGCTGTCTGTGTAGGTTGATACAGACTGCTTGAAGATGGCCATATATACTAGCCAAGGCATTCTGCATTACAGGACAGATGAAAATAAAGGCTAATTGTTGTTCAGACTACATGATTTTTTGTGCTTACAGTGTATATTGTGTTGTCAGCTTCTATGCATTCGTCTATTTAATGTTATGTACTTATTCACGATAGTTGGAGTTTGTACCTCACTTGCGTAGGTGTATTGATTAAAAATTTCAGAGTAGTGTAGTACATACAAGGGAGTGTGATGAAAGAGTATATTGTGTGGGTTGTGTAAAACACTGTGATTATGCGTGGTCCGATTCTCTTTATATTGTCCATTTAAGTAATGGACAATGATTTGCTCATGTTTTAGAAAACTTTAACAGCCTGCTATAGTTTTGATTTTTGTTGTATTTGTTCATGCTTTGTTGGATTAGGTACTGATGCTGTTTATCCAACAAAGGATTCTCTAGAAATGTAATGAATTTAACACCTCCCATAGTACCTGGCTGCAAAGTTATATCATATGCCTGTTCTGTCAGTTTTAGAAGTTGATGTTGAGAAATCATATGTACATTTCTGATAGTTTTGAGCTGTAGTTCAGCCAGTCCATGGCAGGGGCAGTTAGTTGCCAGGCACACGTTCAATCCCAGTCTGGCCCACATTGGGCTTTATGGTGGACAGAGTGGCATGGGGACAGGTTTTGTTCTTAGTACTTCTCCCTCAGCATCATTCCATCATCGCTCCATACACATTCACTCACCCATGTTAGTAGTTGTGGTTACAGGATGAAAAATATTGAGCACTTTAAACAGTGAAGTTCCTTTACATTAAGTCGTGTATTACGTCACCAATGAAACTGCTGTATTTATTTTCATTGAAATTTTATGTCAGATGTGTAAAGTTTTATTTTAAATTCACCCAACTTGTATTTTCTAAAGTGTCTTCAAGTTACAGAGGCTGCATGATTTTTGTATGACTGCATTTTGGGTACCAGTACCTCCTTCTACACAGTATTACTGAGAATGTTTTATTTCCTTTAAATTCAAATACACTGGAATCAAAATAGTATTAAAGTCTAATTATAACACTAAAATTGTTTTGAACCCTGACATACCAAAATGTGAGGTTCTGTGTATATATTTACACACATATGCATTCCTGTATTTTACTATGTATTTAAACCAACATGCACTTAAAACACTGGGTTTCGTAAATTAATATCATCACCTTTACTGATATAAGTCCAACAAAATGCACATGTAGTTAATTTACATATATGGTTACATATTTCTTCCTGCTACATGTTTCATCCTATCTGGCCTGTCATCAGAGAGAACCATGTAGGAGGCTGTAATGTTCTAGTAGTAGTAGTAGTAGTAGTAGTAGTAAGTAATAATAAGTAAACTGATGACAGGTGCATTTCATTGGACTTGAGTCAGTGATTTTTTAATGCATGGAAAACATTAAGATCATGTCCATTATTCAAAATCTGTATGTATCTGAGGTTTAGACCTTGGCTGTACTTTACTTCTACAGCCATAGCATAGTAAAATGAAATGTACTAATAAAATTGTAACTCAAAAATGATTTAATGGCATAATTACTAAAGTAACATATAATATTTTACCCCAGAAAATAATAATCATAAATTCTGCTAAGCTCACTGTAGTTGAATTTGGTGGAAACACTCATGTAGAATGTTTGATATGAATTGGCAACAAATAGCCACGTACAAATTTCTTAAGGTATTGGTTACAATGAATGATAGAAGGATGGTGTTTGACATAGAAGGGTCATATTACATATGAATAAACAAATGGCTTGGAAGTAATGGATTGATTAGGTCTGTAAGGCATAACATCAGATAATAAAATTCCATTGAATAGTCTAAGTCTGAAACATACATAATCAGCTTTGTTGAGAAGTGTTATTGCAGTAAGTGGGTAGATACATGTACTTTACGCATCTCCCAGCTGCTGAGGTGCATGCATGCACGTACCTGCACACAAGCACACATATGCACACATACACACAGTGATGTATTCATGATGCATCTCCTTGTCTGTGGTTGTTGATATAAAGCACATATTTTTATTTCAGTTACTATAAGCAACGATAGTATAAAATAGTATTATATGCCATTTGGTATCAAGTTCATGTAGGGTTAGATGCTCAATCTGCTGTCCAGTATATACATTAACAACACTGCCAAACCGTGTATAGCATTAATCGTTTAGAGTTTATTTTTCCCTTATATTTGGGTGAAACATTATTATATTATATTATTAATGTTATATTTTACATTACATAGAACATACTCCATTATCGTATACTGTTGTCAGAGTCACTCAGTAAACTGTAACAAATTACTTCACAATGAGGTACAGGAAGTAGCATTTTTATCTGCCAGGTGAACGGTTGTCTTCCCAATAAAATACATATTTTTGTAATATTTATTTTATATGCAACCTTCACAGTGTCTGAAAATAAATGCTCCCAGCAAATATGTTGATTTCAGTTTTGTTATGGTGGAGCATTCATATACTTTGCAGCCAAAGAAAAGTTCACATAGCAAGACTGTCAGGTTACAGTTTTAATACTCATTTTTATGTGTTTTATAATGATGAGTTGGAAGAAAATAGCATAACCTTTCTGTTTGTGTTCTGTTACATAATGTAGAAAGTGTTTCACTGTTTATTTCCTTATATATATATATATATATATATATATATGTATAAATGGATAATAAAATTCCAAAGTATCTACTAAATACAATAAAATGTATTTACAGGAATATGAAGGTTAGAATTAAATTTAATTATGGTATATCTGAACCAGTACACATAAACAAAGGAGTAAGACAGGGATGTGGCCTCTCACCGGTATTATTCAATATATATATATATATTAATAAAAATATACAGTAATTTAAAAGAGTGATGAAGAAGGGTATACAACTAAATAGTAGGAAATTAGTGAACACTATACTATATGCAGATGGCCAGATTTTAATAGCCACATCAGAAGATGAGCTACAAACACTGACATACCACCTAAACCTTAGAGCAAGAAAATACATAAAGACTATATCTAGTACAAAAACAAAATCAATGGCAATGTGGGGAAACCACATACAGAGGGTAAAAATTGTGTTAAACGATAATATTATTGAACAGGTAACAGATTTTAAATACTTGGGGGTGTACCGTATATCAGAATACAAAAGTGATTTAGAAGTCAAATTGCAAACATATAACAAAATAAACGGAGCTATACGGAGACATTTTGGAAAACAAATGAACGAAGAAACATCATTAAGAATTTACAACATTACAGCTAAAGCAGCACTGAAATTTGGAAATGAAGCTTGGGTACTGAAGAAAAGAGAGGAATGACGTTTAGAAGCAGCACAGATGAAATTTTTGAGATACTTACTTGGAATAACAAAACTAGATAAAGAAAAAAATCAATATATTAGGGAAAAAATTGGAGCACAGACCATAGTAAGGGAAATAAAACAGTAGCAGGAAAAGTGGCTACAACATGTACAGAGAATGGACACAAATAGAATACCAAAACAAGCACTACAATATCAACCAAAAGAATGAAGAAACATAGGACGACCGAGGAAGAGATGGAGGGACCAACTTCATCTTGAGGTTTAAGGAACAGGAAACATGCCTAACCCTTCATGAACATGATGATGTTGATATGTATAAAATATATTATAATAATAATCAGAAGATTTTGGATTGTTTTGTTGCTGTGATTGCTTTGGTTCCTGTAAAATACTCTGTGCATGCAACAACTCATGGTGCATTTGTATGTGCTGCAACATTATGTTAAGAATTCCAGTAGTTTCAGGATTACAGGTAGAGTATAAGGCTTCTCCTGCTGTAGTGCCAACTTTGCTCACATGTGCTGCCCTTCTGTTTTACAACAAAACTGGTGGTATAACCATCACCTGGAATGGAGAGAGTGGCACTGTCTGATCAAGGTAGATGTTTACTAAATAAAGCTTCAAGTGCCTGCATGCCAACATTATTTTCTTGTGGCATATTCTATTTTAGTGTACTTTCCTTCCCACAGAGGGAACAAGTGGGCATATGTGATCAGTGTGTTGTGTATTTAAAATTTTGATCCAGTGGACCTATTTTGATGAATCTTTGTATGAATGTTATGCCATTGGAGGTGTATAATTTAATATAACCAGGAAGAACAAGATGGTAGAAAGGCCAGCTTGTGAAGTGGAAGTGATGCTAGTGGTAAGCACTGTAGGCTACTGAAATGATACTTCACCATAAATATTGGAAATATACACAACTGTCATTAAGGTAACAGTTTTAGAATGTAAATAACATGGTGGTCACACAAAGATTGTCTTTAAATTTTTATCTTAATAGTGATATTGAGCCATTGGATATTAATTTTGTACTGATAGATTAAACGTGGTACACATTACGTCAGACATATTGTATGCTGAGCCAACAATTACAAACATGCCAGTGACGCAGAAGTTGAAGATAAGTCTAATAAATTTTAAAGAGTTCTTAATAAGCTTAAATAATAATAACAGTAAATGTAGTCTGTGTCAATAATATGACAGAGTAGACCACATTATAATCTGCGTGCCCAGTATTCACACAAGAACAATATATAAAGTGATATAATAGAGCATGTGCTCAACTACACTGCAACATATGCAAGGAAGTATGGGTCAAATTAGACAAGGAAACTGGTGCAAGCATGTACGAGAGTCAGTAGAAACAAGTCATGAAAGTAAGGTAACCATATTATGGAGTCAAGAAATGAAAACTGACAGGACCATCCCTAACAATAAACCGGACGTCATAATCCATGATAATGAAACAGGAACATGTCTGTTAGTAGAAATTGCAACTTCAGGAGATGTAAATTGATAAAGAAAGGGGCCATAAAGGGTTACGTAACCAAGACCCTACAATAGAAGTACCTATTATTATTTTATGTACCACAAGTTTATGGCACTTTGTATTTTTGTTTTGAAGTATTAAATTGTGATTGTGGACAGGTTTATAATACCTGTTTTAGCAAGTGGATAGAACTGCTGTAAATAACGTTAAAAACGGTGTGCAAGAGATATACAGTGTGTCTCCATTACACAAACATCAGTAGATTACTAATGTTAGAACAGCATATCTGCTTATAGTGTGTTGGAAAATAAAGGGCATAGTGGTGAAACACTGAATTTTGTGGTAGGTCAGTTTTCTTAGTTTCACAAATGTTGACAAAGGATGATTAAAGGAAGCATGAATAAGTAAAAGATATATGGTAATCTAAAACAGTCTTGATAAATACTGTCTTCTGAGATGTGTGGCATGTAGTGTGGTACCTGCTGCTTCCATCTGTATGGTAGTCACTGCTGTGAGAAACTCACATCAAAATTATCTTATTTTCACCTTGCAAGTTACATCATGAGCTGGCATAGCTCATTTATGCTTATGTGAATTCATAACATCCTCTGGTACTACTTTATGTGGTCTTTCAGTATGTGATCTATCACTCTGACATAAGCAGCTCCACATTTACATGAGATCTTGTAGACTGCAGTAGTTGGAAGACCCTTGCTGTCCTTGGCCAACTGAAGAACACTGCTTGTGTCAGGCAGTGGGAGATGTAGGCTTTCAGTTTTTTATGTTTCATCACATGAGCATTCTGCAGATATGATAAATGGCTTCTGTATGTAGGACAGGAAGGTGACTGCCTCTCACTATGTGTTGTGTACTGTTTAGGTGGCAGAGAAAGTAGTTAAACTGATGTAGACAGTGTGGCTAATTTTGGCCGTGTTCTTTGCTCCTTGCTTATTCATTATTGCCTCTTTTTCATTATGTTTGTATTTCCATTTCTTCCCAGCAGTGTAAATAAGGTCCCTCCCAGATTCCATGGTGTGGGGCCCCCCAAATGTACAGAATACAACATTTGTTGACAGTTCGTTATTCTTCTGACAGGGCAGTATTTTGGATTCCTCTTATGACATCTGGGTGTATCGTCCCAATTCCCTAATATTTATATGGGGTGCACAATTATAGTATTGGATGGGGGGGGGGGGGACTCTTCGGTGATTTTTTACTGTTGTGGTAGCAGTTTTTA